>NPIF01007520.1_pt1 | contig 10566 bp, 5 predicted proteins | sample 8637461 | NCBI WGS metagenome assembly NPIF01 (sample SAMN07420641, study PRJNA396082) | bioreactor metagenome | isolation source: sample BR12 brine-fed electro-methanogenic bioreactor BR | place: Japan: Kochi | collected 2016-12-09
ATCTCGGGCTCGGCAAGCTCGATTGACGCCGATGGATAAGTGACGGCGCCGGAGCACTCCGTATTCGCGAAGATGATCGCCGATCTCACCCCCCGACACACCATTGTTCGCGTTCACACCATCGCACCCAATTGCGCGGGCAATGCCATTCTGCAAAAACGCCATGTGCGGATTTGATTTCGCATGACTGCCGGTCCTAATAACAAATGGAAGCTGTCGTGTCCCCCTTCAACGACCCCGCGGGCCTGCAAAAGACCCGCGGGGTTTGTTGATTGGAGCGTTGTCACGAGGGGCGTTTACGAACCGCCGACATCCAACAACGGCAACGGTCGCGCGAGTCTGATTCGTTCATAGCCGTCGGGCAGAGGCTCGCGTAGCAGCACGCGATCCGGCTCGTTGTTCAGGATGTGCCGCAGCCGCGGCCAGAGGAAGCGCTTCGTCTCGACGGGACACTTGCCCGGCCAGCCGCCCGCCAGCCAATCCTCCGCACGGTCCATTTCGCCGGTGCGCACGATGTAGTCCATCGGCGCGGTTTCATCGATCTGCTCGCGATAATGCGAAAGCCGCGGCCAGAATGCGCGATACTCGAGCGTCTTGCACTTCTGCCGCGTCATATAGGAGAGCAGGTGCGCGTCGAGGATCTCGGCCGTCGCCGGGTCGATCGAACGTGCTTCCAGCGCGTCCGCGAGCTTGCGCAGCGGATGCGGCGCGCCGAGTTGACCCAGCATGACGAACTGCCCGACTCCCCACGCGAGGCAGACGACGATCGGCGCGAAGATCGCCGCGCGACTGCGCCAGCCCGACGCAACGACCGCGGCCAGCAACCCCGGCACGAAAACGAACAGCGGCACGAGGTAGCGGATCGTCGTAAAGTCGAACGTGCATCCGCCGAGCAGGTAGAGGCCGACGCTCACGGCTGCGCCGATGGCGAGCAGGACGATCGGGGCATGATTGACCGCCTCACAACGCAGCAATTTCAGCCAGTCGCGGCGATAGGCAAGCAGCAGGATTGCCGCACACGTGACGAGCGAACCGAGTACCAGCCAGTTACACGCCGAGACGATGCCCGCCTCGGGAATGCTCAGCGGTCGGACGGTCGCGTCGCGGCCGACGTTGACCAGCGCAAGGAACGACTGCGCGTCGGCGCCGAACAGCAGCGGCAGGCCGTGCAGAAGATACAGCAGCGGCTCGCCGATCAACCATAGCGGCCGGAATCCCAACGGCAATGAGGGGTCCATCTGGCGCAGCCCGACGGCGGCCTGAATGGAATACAACGCTGCCGGCGCGGCGCCGATCAACATGCCGACGATGATGAGCGCGTTGGCCTGCGCGAATTCGCGAATGTAAGCAACGATTGGCGTGCGCTTTGCGATGAAGACCGAGAAAACTGTACCGGCGACGACCAGCAGCCCCGCCGCAACCGGCTTCGGTAACGTACCAAGCAACAGCAGGCTGTGAACACGCCCGTCCTGCACCCACGTTGCCCATGTGAGATTGAGCAGCAGCACCGCGGCGATCGCGAGAATCGGCAGCGTTGCAAGGTTTGCTTTCCTTCGCAAGCCGTTTAATGCCGGGCCGGGAAGCCCCGAGTTATTCAACGCCGCCAGCGGTCGGTTCATTAACGCGTGCAGCGCGATCGGCAGCACGAACAGCACGATCGACGGGTTGATCCACATGCCCGACCCGAGCAGCAGACCGAACGCGAGCCGGTGCCACGCCCGGCGGCGGATCGGCGTCGGCGGCACGAACCACTCCGAATAGGCCCACAGCAGCATCGATCCCCACAGCAGGATTTCGACGTAGCCCCCGCGTGCGGAAATGGTCCACTGCATGATCATCGGCGGCGCGCATAACAAGACCGCGGCGCCGACAACGGCGGCAAAGCGCCCGAACCATCGCGCCAGCATCAGATATTGCACAAACACCATCAGCGCGAAGAAGCACGCCGGGCCGAAGCGCAGCGCATGAATCGGGTCCGCAAATAAAGGCGACGCCGCCGCGATGACGTACGCCTCCAGCGCGCCCATGTACCGCTGGCCATAGAAGTAGATTGGATAGTGCGATCCGTCGGCGATGTCCTGCGCCATGATGCCGACGATTGCCTCGTCGTTGTGCAACAGCGTCTCGCCGCGGGCGATGAACGGCCAGCGCACGGCGAACGCGGTCAGCAGCAGCAACGCCGCGATGACCCAATCCGCCCGGCTCAGCGGGTATCGACGCCACAGGCCGCCCGTGCCGGGGCGATGGTGCGTCTCCCACGTCACGATCTCGACGGATTCCGCCGAGACGTTGGGCTGTGGCGACGCCTCGACGTGCGGCTCGCGCCGTGTGTTTTCGTGCGGCGCACCGAAGTCGTCCGCACCGGAATCGCGCTCGTTTGAAGGCATGAATCCCCCCAGAGGATTCGATCGGCGATTTCAAATACCGCTCGGCTACATCTTGCCGCTGCGCCAGATGGCGATCACCAGGATGATTGCCATGAAGCCCGATAAGGTGTAGCCGAGGAAACCCAGGTGCCGCAGCTCGAGCCCGAGCAGCTTCACCTGCGCCTCCATGCTCAGCAGCATGGAGCTGCCCATAATCGTGGCCGCCATCAGGATCGAAAACGCCAGCCGATTGCTGGATCGATCCAGTTCGCTGGCAAGGTAATCGAGATTCTCGTGCCGGATGTTGACCTGAAACTGCCCGCGCCCGATCCCACGCATCAGATCGCGCACAAATCGCGGCAGGTCTTTCACGACGTGCAGCAGGTGCCAGCCCGACATACCGGCGATCCGCAGCAGTCGTCCCGGCGCGACGCGCTGCCGCATCAGCTTCGAGAGCTTGGGCTGAATCAGCGAGGCGATGTCGAGGTCGGGATCGAGTTGCGTGACGACGCCGGAGACCGTCGCCAGCGACTTGAACATCGCGACGAAATCGCGCGGCAGGCTGACGTCATTTCTGCGCACCGTCTCGATGAGCTCTTTGAATATGACGCCCATGTCGAGGCGCTTGAGCGGCAGGCCGTAGTACTTGGCGAGCAACTGGCCCAGATCGTGACTGAGCAACGCCCGATCCGTCTCGCGCCCCAGCGCGCCGAGATCGGCCAGCACGTCGACCATCATGTTGGTCTCACGCTTGATCGCGGCCACCAGCCCGATGACGAGCTGCCCCGTCAGTTCCTCGTTGATCTCGCCGATCATGCCGAAGTCGAACAGGATCACGCCGCTCGGCGGCTCGACGAACATGTTGCCGGGGTGCGGATCGGCGTGGAACAACCCGAGTTCGAACAGCTGGTGCAGAAAACACTCGGCGATCGTTCGCGCAAGCGCCTTCTGATCGCAATTGTCCACCGCGCCGCGCGTCACGTCGCGCAGGCGAACGCCGCGCATATACTCCAGCGTCAACGTCCGCGGGCCGGTCAGATCCCAGCGGACCTGCGGCGTGCGCACGTTCGGGTTGTCCTCAAACGCCTTGTAGAATCTGGACGTGGCCGACGCCTCGTTGACGAAATCGAGTTCGCGCCGGATCGTCTGGGCGAACTCCTCGATCAACATGCGCGGCCGATAGGGGCGCAGTTCGGGGAACAACTGTTCCGCCCGGTCCGCCAGCCATTGGAGCACGTAAATGTCGAGTTGGACCGTCTGCTCGATGCCCGGCCGCCGGATCTTGACGACGACTTCCTGGCCGTCATTTGTGACCGCACGATGGACCTGGCCGATTGAACCGCTGGCGAACGGCGTGTCGTTGAAGTCGCGGAACGCCTCGTCGACGGTGCTGCCGGTGTCGTCGTGGAAAATCCGTCGCGCCTGCTCGGCGGGAAACGGATCCACGTCGTCCTGCAATCGCTCCAGCGCCTTCTGGATTTCCGCGGGCAGGATATCCGGCCGCGTCGAAGCCACCTGCCCCAGCTTGACGAACGTTGGACCGAGTTCCTCGCAGACGCGTACCAGCCGCGCCCCGATCGCCTCCAGCGGATGAACTTCAAGCTCTTCCTTCGGCGGCCGCCCGCGGCGCACCCAGTTCATCGACGGCAGGTAGCGGCTGAGTTGCAGGCCGTCGACGAAGTGGCCGAACCCGTGCTTCGAGAGCACCTGCGCGATCACGCGCAGCCGCGAGAAGGTTCTGACTGTCTTTGGCAGCGTCGCAAGTGACATGCAAACTCATCCGTTTCGGATCGAGGGCGTCCCGCCGGCCCGCGGCGACGGCTTCTGATCGGCGCGCAACGTCCTCGTATGGATTCTACATCGAGCGTCCGCACTGCGATATTGACATCCCATCGGGGAATATTGCGATTATCGGGACGTCTTGCGGCCGGCGGGCCGTTATGTCGTGCGGCCGCCGCCTCCCGCACGCTTGACAGCCGACAGCCCCTTAAACAGACTCGCCGCCGAACATGGCCCGATTTGTGTCACGCCTGCTGTCCCGACTCACCCACTGGCCGCATTATTGCGCCCTGCTGGTGGTGATCTTTCTCCTGCGGGCCGTCTTCGTGTTATCGATCCTGCCGCCGTTCGAGGGGTGGGACGAATACCAGCACCTCGCCCACATCGCGTTTATCAGCGAGAACGGCCGCAGCCCGGTCCTCGGTGACGACAACGTGCCGGAGTCGCTCTATTCCGCGCTGGTGTCGATGCCGCACAGCGCGTTGGGCGTCTCGCAGTTGGCAGATCTCGGCGCACGCGACTACGAGGCGTTCTGGTCGCAGATCGCGCCGCCCAGGGTCAATCCCGACGCGCGACCGATCCGGCTCTACCAGGCCCAGCAATCGCCGCTGTATTACTGGTGCATGGTCCCGATCTATGCGTGGTGCGGCGGGGCGGATCGCGTGCTCGGCGTGATCACGATTCTGCGACTCATGAACATCCTGCTCTCTGCCGCGTCGGTGTGGATCGCACTCCGCGTCGTGGGTCGCCTCATGAAAGACGGTCCGGTGCGATATCTCTGCGCGCTGCTCGTCGCGTTGCAACCTTTGTTTCTTGTCAACGCCGCCCGTGTGGCGAACGATGCCATGGCGATATTCTTCGGGACGCTCGCCGTGTGGGCACTGCTCGTGTTGATGCGGCGCGACTTCTGGCCCGGTGTATTCATCGGCGGCATTGCGCTGGGTCTGGGCATTCTCTCCAAGGCGACGATCCTGTCGCTTGCGCCGTTTGCCGTCCTGGCGTTTGTGCTGCCGTGGTTGACCGGTCGCCTGTCGTTCAAACGCGTGGCCGGCGGCGGGCTGTTGTGCCTGCTGCTGGTTGTCGTCATCACCTTCCGCTACTTCCAGTTCAACCACGAGCATTACGGCGTGCTGACGCCGCTTCAGGAATCCCTCGAGAATCGCGCCGCGGGCAGGACACTGGGCGACGCCGTTCAAACCGCAAGAGGGATTGACTGGTGGGGCAAGTTCCAGTCGAAGTACGGGCGACACATGCTCTGGTTCGGCGGCTGGAGTTGGCTTCGCGCGCCCGACTGGCTCTCAAAAGCGCACGAGGCGCTGGTCTATGTCGCCATGATCGGCTGGTTATTCGTGCTGCTGCCCGCTGCGCGGCGGAAGCGCATGATCTTCCGAACAGGCATCGACGCGATTGCGTTTCTTGTTCTGTGTGCGGGTGTCGGGATTGGGCTCTGCTTCCACGCGATCCAGTCGAAGATGGCCCTCGGCGACGTCGCGACCAACGCATGGTACGCGGCGGTTTCGTTTCCGTGGCTTGCCTGTCTCTACGTCCAGGGGCTGAATCTGTATCCCGCGCGCAAGATCATCGCCATCGCCGGGACGCTTATGGTGATGCTGTACGGCCTCGCGGAGATCTTCGGCACTCTCTTCGTGATGGCCCCGCACTACGCGAGCGCTGATTGGAGTCGCATCGCGTTCAATCGTCTGGCTCTGCTCCACACCGCGACGCTCGGCCCTTTCTGGACATTTCCCGCAGTGATCGTCGGCGCCGTCCTCGGTTCACTGGCAATGGGCGTGTGGTTGCAGCAATGCACTCGCATCCGGCACGCGCACGAACCGTCGGCATAGACTCAATCGATAATGAGGATCACAACGGGGATGAAGCGACCTACGTCTTGATGCTGTCCAGCATCACCACGGCGACGGGGCCGAACAGCACGACCGGAATCCACGCCGGCAGGGCGGGGTCGCTCAGGCCGATGCCGGTCAGATCGACGCTCTGGCAGAAGAACGTGGCGGCGTAGCACGCGCCGCAGACGAGCAGACACTTGCCGCCCGCCACGATGACCGACGGCCGCTCGCGATTGAGGAAGAACGGGATGCCGAGGCACAGCATGATCATGTTGATGAACACGGTCGTCATTCGCTTGTGCTTGACCTTGACGAACTCGGCCGCGCCCGTGCCTTCGTAGCGCTTCTGCAATTGCTCAAGCTCCGGCAGGCTGACGAACGACGTCCACAGCGTGGCCTGCAACAGGGCAAGATCCTTCGGCGTCAGGTCCGACTTGTATTCACTGATCGGCTGCCGCCCCAAATCGTCGGCCGTGCTCGTTGCCCCCTCGCCCACGAGCTGCATGCGATAGCCTCTTTCGAGATGCCAGTGTTCGAATGTCTCGTCCCAGCGCGCCTGATCCGCGCGGACGACGTACGTCATCTGGCCCGCTTCGTCGCGACCCATCACGATCAGACCGCGAATCTCCTTCGTACGCGGGCTGAATCGCATCGCGGAGAACAGGGCGTTGTCGCGATCGGGCTGGAACATGACGGGGAAGGTTTCGCGCCCCTCGATGTCTGAGTGTTTGCGCGAGAGCTTGTCCGCGATCCGCGGCAGAATGAACTCCTGATCGATGAAATACAGGGCGTTCATGGCGATCGCCGCGAGAATGACCGGCGCGGCGACGCGATAGAGCGACGTGCCCGACGCGAGCACGGCCGTCAGTTCGTTCGTGCGATGAAACTTGCCGAGCGTAAAACAGGCGGCAAGCAGGATGATGACGCCCGTGAGCTGGGCGAAGTAGAGAAACATGTTGTAGCCGTAGTAGTCGATGATCTTGGCGATCGTCTGCCACAGGCTTTCCGACTCGATCTCCGTGAATTCGTCGAGGTTGATGAAGAGGTCGAGCACGACGTACAGGCCGATCATCACGCTCAGCGCAATGATGTAATTCGTCAGAAAGCTCTTCAGGATGTAACGATCGAGCGTCTTCATGTCCGTTCGCGGTCGATCGCGCGGCGCGCCGCCGATCGACGACGCATGCTACCTCTTCAATACCTTGAAGCCCACAAACACCGTGGCCGCGTACATGAGCGCCATCTCGCCCAACATCACCGAGGTGCTCAGCAGCGAGTACTCCGGCCGATCCGCCAGATTCCGTCCCACGATGCTCCAGACCAGCACGAAGATCAACGGCAGACAACTGATGCCGAACGCGGTCAGCACCTCGCGCCCGCGGACGATGATGCCGAGGATGGCACCGAACAGCACGACCGCGACGGCGGCGAGCGAATACGAGGCGCGGAAGTGAATCTCTCCCCGCACCTCCGAGACAAGCTCCTGTTTGCGTTCCAGGCAGCGCTCACGCAGCTTCACGAAGCGCGTGTGATAGTTCAGCTCCTCGTCGGGATCGAGGATGCGTTCGAAGTCATACCGCTTGATCGCTTTCCGCAGGCTCGGCTGATCCATCAACTGCACCGGCTGAAGCGTCTCCTTCACCTTCATGACGGGGCGATCATCAGATCCGGCCGGGTCGCGCACCGAGACGACGTTCTCCTGCAATGTGATGAGAATCACCGGCCGATCACGGTTCAGCCCGCTGCGAAGTTCGACCGTCGCCTTGTCGGCGGTGTGGATGTAGCCGCCTTGTTTGCCGCGTTCGATGATCCTGACGTTGCGCAGGAACGTGCGGCCGTCGTCCGGATCGCTGTTGCCGCCGCCGACCGTGATTTCGTATTGCACACCGTCGCCCGCCAGCAGATAGACGCCCGGCCCGCCGCGCGACGTGTCGAGGTGCGCCTGGATGTCCTCCTTCAACAGGTGGATCAGCGCCTGCCGCTTCAACCCGTGCATGCGATCCTCGATTTCCGGAATCAGCATCGGGTCGCGCGTGAACTCGATCAGGCGATTGAGATTCTCGAACTTGGTCCGGCGATTGATCGGGAACGGAATTTCGATCGGGCCGATCGTCTGATTCTTCAACTGATAATACTGTCGCCGCTGGGCGTCGAAGGTTCGAACGTCTTCGAGTCCCACCTTGGCCCGCGGATTGGGGCCGCTGTTGTCGAACTGGATGATGGCCAGCTCCGCGGTGCCGAATCGCACCGCCTCCTGCTGCTCCATCTCGCAGAACGACACGCCGGTCAGTTGAATCCACGTGTAGTCTTCGATCTTGTCGCCGAGGCCCACATCCGCTTCGAGCTGAATCTCCTCCGGCGGGATCACGCGGCAGGTCCGGGCGGCGATCGTGTAGTTGCCGTAGGTCAACGGCTTGGCCTTCTTGAAGTTGGAGGTCACGATCGTCGGCGCGTCCATCCGCGACAACTGAGCCACCTGTCGCCACAGGCCCGGGATGAAGTAGTTCCACGACCAGTAGGTGTAGCAGGTGACGAACAGTCCCAGCAGCAGGGCGGGGAGCAGAATCCGATGGATGTTGATGCCGGCGGCGCTGCACGCCAGAATTTCGTTATCGGCACCGGCGCGACCGTAGGTGATCGCGGCGCTGAACAGGGCGGCCACCGGCAGGATCAGCGTCACGGCCACCGGGGTCATCAGCATGAAGACCTTGGCCATGCCTTCCGCGCCGACGCCCTCGCTGCGGAAGATGTTGGCCACGCCGCCGCCCATGACGACGAGCAGCGTGAGGGCCACGGCGGTCATCAGGAACGTCTTGAGCAGCTCCCGACCCAGATACAGGTGTAGCGTCAGCATCGCCGCACAGGTCCATCGCACGGACGCGGAAGGCGGCACGCACCGCACTCTGCGGGACCGCGACCGGAAACCGACAGTCTAGCGCCACCCCCATTCCAGTCAACCCGACCTCATTTTCAGCAGTGCGGCGGCATGAAATTCTTGACGCGAGCGCCGTAGGATGTTCTCATAGGTCGTTCGCCACGGAGATGCGGTGGGCGAGCACGGTCGAGGGGGGTCTTTTCTTCGCCTCTCTTGGCCATTCCTGCCGTCAACGAGGATCGAGTCTCATGCCGGGAATCGCGAAATCGAAGAACGCTCGCGCGGATCGACTGCGCACGTGGTCCATCGAGGACGCCCTCGATCTCTACAAGGTGCGCCTGTGGGGAGCCGGCTTCTTCGGGATCAATCAGAACGGTAACGTCGTTGTCACGCCGCGCGGGCCGGACGGACCGTCGCTTGATCTGAAGTCGCTCGTGGATGAACTGACCCAGCGCGGCATCGATCCGCCGATTCTCATTCGCTTCTCGGATGTGATCCGCTCGCGCATCCGGCAGATGAACGAGGCGTTCGCCAAGGCCTTCGAGGATCATGAGTACAAGGGCGCCTACATGGGCGTCTATCCGATCAAGGTCAACCAGCAGCGCCACGTCGTCGAGGAAATCACCCGCTACGGCGAGGAATACCGCTTCGGGCTCGAAGCCGGCAGCAAGCCGGAACTGCTCGCCGTCATGGCGATGCTCGAATCCCCCGAACCGCTCATCATCTGCAACGGCTACAAGGACAACGAATACATCGAGATGGCCCTCTGGGGCACCAAGCTGGGCAAGAAGGTCGTCATCGTCGTCGAGCAGTTCAGCGAGCTCGAACGCATCATCGATCGCGCCCAGGCGATGAACGTGCAGCCCAACATCGGCTTCCGCATGAAGCTGACCGCGCGCGGCTCCGGCCGCTGGCAGGAATCGGGCGGCTCTCGCAGCAAGTTCGGTCTGACAGTGACGGAGCTTCTGCGCGGCGTCGAGCTGCTGCGGCAGGTGAACATGCTCGATAGGCTGGTGCTGACGCATTTTCACCTGGGCAGCCAGGTCACCAACATCCGCTCGATCAAGGAGGCGCTGGCCGAAGCGTGCCGCATCTACCTCGAGTTGTCGAAGCTGGGTGCGGGGTTGAAGTATTTCGACGTCGGCGGCGGCATGGCGGTCGATTACGACGGCAGTTCGAGCAACTTCCCGTCGAGCGCGAACTACACGCTGACCGAGTACACCTCGGATATCGTTCATGCCCTGACGGAGGCCTGCGAGGAGTCCTCCGTGCCGCACCCGACGATTGTGACGGAATGCGGCCGCGCCCTGACGGCGTATCAGTCGGTGCTGATCTGCAACGTACTGAGTGTCACGGAGCTGTCGCAGGATCCGGTGCCGACGAAGCTGCCGGATGAGGCCCATGCCGTCCTTCACAACATGCTCGAGATGTTCCAGACGATTTCGGCGAAGAATCTCCAGGAATCGTACCACGACGCGCTGCACATGCGCGACGAGGCGATGAGCCTGTTCAATCTCGGCTACCTCACGCTCGCGGACTGCGGCATTATCGAGGCGCTGTTCTGGGCCTCGTGCCGTAAGATCGTGAGGATCATGCGCGAGGTCGAATATTACTCGGAAGAGCTCGAAGCGCTGGCCTCGCTGCTGGCCGACACCTACGTCTGCAACTTCTCCGCGTTTCAGTCGGTGCCCGACTGTTG
>NPIF01008941.1_pt1 | contig 10561 bp, 9 predicted proteins | sample 8637461 | NCBI WGS metagenome assembly NPIF01 (sample SAMN07420641, study PRJNA396082) | bioreactor metagenome | isolation source: sample BR12 brine-fed electro-methanogenic bioreactor BR | place: Japan: Kochi | collected 2016-12-09
AACAAAGCCGCGTGGATAAACTGATGAAGGCCCAGCAAAGGGTGTCTTTCCGGCGCAACCGGAACCTGATCGGCCATGTCGAGCCGGTGTTGGTGGAGGGCTACAGCGAAGAAACCGAGTTGCTGCTCAGCGGTCGCAGTGTCCGCCAGGCCCCGGATATTGATGGTCAGGTTTATATCACCGCCGGTCAGGCGGAAATTGGGGATATCGTTCCTCTGCGGATTACGGATTCTTCCGATTATGACCTGATCGGCGAAATCGTCGATCCAGCCGAGTCCCTGTCGAACGAATAAACCTTCTTCTGGCCGGCTCCTGCGAAGGGGAGCGCCTGTGTCCTGCCTGCGACTGATTCTGCCCTATTTTAGACCCTATCGGTCTGTGCTGCTGATAGGGCTGATCTGGTTGCTGGTCACCGATCTTCTGGGTCTGTTGCTGCCCTGGATGCTCAAAGTGGGTGTGGATGCCGCCCAGCAGAACGCGCCCCGCCAACTGTTGCTGGCGGCAGCGCTGCTGGCGGCTGGAGCGCTGCTGCGTTTCGCCACCCGTCTGTGGTCCCGTCTGGCCTTTTTGCGCAGCGCCTGTTCTATAGAGCTCGACCTGCGGCGGGATCTTCTGTCCCGCCTGCTGTGCCGGGAGGGCCCCTTTTTTGACCGCCACCGCACCGGCGATCTGCTCTCCCGCTTTACCAACGACCTGAGCAATATCCGCATCATGGCAGGCTTTGGACTGTTGATTCTGATTATCACGGTTCTGGTTTACCTGCTGACCCTTTCCCTGCTGTTTTCCCTGGCGCCGGCTCTGACGCTGATGGCTCTGATTCCCTACCTTCTTTTATTGGTTCTGGTCAAGGGCCTGAGCGGTCGGTTGTTGACCGCTTCCGCAGCGGTGCAAAAAGGTCTGGGGAGCATCAGCGAAGCGCTGGAAGAAGGCATCTCCGGTCAGGCGGTGATCCGCAGTTATGGTCTGCAGGACTTCTGTGGTGCCGAGTTCGCAGAACTCAACGGCGCTTACCTGGCCAATAATCTTCGATTGGCCAGGCTACGGGCCCTGATCGGTCCGTTGATGGCCCTGATTGCGCCACTCAGTACCCTGTTGATCCTGTATTTCGGCGGCGGCCGGGTGGTGGCCGGTGAGTTGTCCCTGGGCGAGTTGGTGGCCTTCAATGCGTACCTGATGCAGCTGGCTATGCCGACCCTGATGTTTGGTTGGGTGTTGAGCCTTGGTCAGCGGGCCGTCGCCAGCGTTGAACGCCTGCAGAGTCTGCTGACCGTCGCGGGTCCTGCTCCCGGAATTTCAGTGTCATCCCCATTGCTGGCACCGCAAGTGGACATCGAGAATTTGAGTTTTGCCTACAAGGATCAGCTGGTATTGCGGGAGGTCTCCCTCTCCCTGCCCGCCGGGAGTCTGATCGGCATCGGCGGAGCGACGGGCTGCGGCAAGAGCACTCTGCTGCAATTGCTGGCGGGATTCTACCCCGTAAAACCCGGAGCAATCAGCATCGCCGGTCAGGATCTGACAGTCCTTGATCTGCTGGAACATCGCTCCCGATTGGCCATGGTGCCCCAGGAGGGGCGGCTTTTTTCCGGAAGCTTGCAGGAAAATCTCCTCTATGGTGTGCCGAGGGGAGATGAAAAATTGTTGCAGCGGGTCGCGGATGCGGTGTGTCTCAGCGACGAAGTAGCGACCTTTGAAGAAGGCTATGCCACTCGGGTCGGTGAGGGAGGCAAGGCTTTGTCCGGCGGTCAGCGCCAACGAGTCGCCCTGGGCCGCGCTCTGGCTCGGGGCGGCAGTTTATGGCTTCTTGACGATCCCTTCAGCCATCTCGATGCAGCCACCGCCCGCCAGGTCTGGTTGACGTTGCGACCGCTGTTGCGGGACAAAACGGTGCTGCTGGTTTCGGCTCGCGTGTCCTTGCTGGAAGTGGCGGATCAGATTGTGGTTTTCGAACAGGGCCGGGTGGCGGAACAGGGTTCCCACCAACAACTGCTGGCTCTTGGCGGTCGCTATGCCCGACTGTTGGAGCAGGAATCTCTGCAGCAGGAATTGGAGGGGCTGGCATGAGTCGTGGTTTATTCGACATGGATGAGGTAACCGGCCGCTCCCTGGACTGGGCTCTTTTCCGCCGCTTTCTGCACTTGGTTGTCCCCTATCGACGTAACGCGATAGCGGCCATGGTGCTGTTGCCCCTGGCCACCGCCGCCCGTCTGCTGCAACCCTATCTGCTGATGCTGGCCATCGACCGGCATATTGTTCCCGGCCGTCTGGCCGGGCTGGAATGGATTCTGCTGTTGTTTCTGTTGACGGTTTGCGCAGAAAGCCTGCTGGGGTTTGGCCAGAGTTACCTGGCCCAGGACGTCGGCCAGCAAATTATGGCCGATCTGCGTACTCGCGGTTTTGCCCGGCTGTTACGGCTGCCGGTGAGTTTTTTTGATCGCCATCCCTCGGGGCGGTTGGTAACCCGGCTTAGCGGCGATGTGGAAAATGTGGGTGAATTGTTCGGTTCGGGGGTGGTGGCGGCCTTCGGTGAGCTTTTTTCCCTGGTGTTTATCGTGGCGCTTATGTGGTGGTTGAATCCGCAGCTGACTTTGGTGGCCTTTGTGATGTTACCGGCCCTGCTGTTGGTCCTGTGGTTGTTCCGGCGCAGTATGCGCAGCGCCATGCGCCAGGTGCGTTCGCGGGTGGCTGATCTTAACGGCTATCTGGCTGAGCGGATCGCGGGTATTCACGAAGTTCGGTTGTTCGGACAGGAACAACGGACGCTGGAGGAATTTGGCGCTCTGCAGGAGCGCTATCGCCAGAGTTCGTTTCGGTCTATTTATTGGGATGCTTTCTTGTTCAGTGCCCTGGAAATTCTCAGCGCCCTTGCGATCGCCGGGATTCTCTGGCAGGGGGGCAGGGGAGTTCTTGCCGGAACCGCGACCTTCGGTGCCCTGGTCGCTTTTGTAGAGTATGTGCAACGATTTTATGCCCCCCTGCGTAAGCTCTCGGCTCAGTATTCTCTGCTGCAATCGAGTAATGCTTCGTTGGAGAGGGTGTTTCAACTTCTGGATGAACCCCTGGAAGGTGCCGGGAAATCGCTGGCCGTCGGGGGACGAGGCGCCTTGCAGTTGCAAAAGGTTTGTTTCAGTTATGACGGGCGCACTCCGGTGCTGCAGGATGTCTGCCTCAGCATCGACCCGGGCCAGACCGTGGCCCTGGTCGGTGACACCGGTAGCGGCAAGACGACTGTCGGCCGGCTTCTTCTGCGTTTCTACAGGCCCACAGCCGGGTGTATTCTTCTCGATGGGGAGGACCTGGGGCAGCTCGATCCGGAACAGGTTCGACAGCGCATTGGCTGGGTGTCCCAGGAGCCCTTTCTGTTTGCCGGCACGGTGCGGAATAATCTCGACCCCAGGCAGTTGCTGGATGACGAGGCTTTGCTGAGTCTGCTGCAGGACAGTGGCTGTGCTCAGATTGTAAAAGGGTTGGGGGGGCTGCGGGGGCGCATCGAGGAGCGGGGGAAAAATCTCTCTGCGGGGGAACGGCAGCTGTTGTGTCTGGTGCGGGCTCTGGTGCAGCAGCCGGCCGTTATGGTCTTCGATGAAGCGACCAGCCGTCTGGATGTGGCTACCGAAGCCGTGGTTCGCAAACAGATGGAGCGGGCCCGCCAGGGGCGCAGCGCTCTGATCATCGCGCATCGGTTGCGTTCCGTGGTCACGGCCGACAGGATTCACCTTCTCCACCACGGTCGGATCCGCGAAACGGGCAGCCACTCTGAACTGCTGGCGAAAAACGGGCTTTACGCCCGCCTTTGGCGTTTGCAGGATCTGGTCAACGGAGCCGGTGACGCCTGATATTTTTCCCATCGCCAGCAATCTTGATGGCTTGGCAAAAACTCACGCTCAGCGGAGCGGGGCGCTCTCGGGTAACAGAAAGGGGTATCGGTCGTTGGCAACATGACGCACCGAGGTGTTACTGAAGGACAGGCGGTAATCGCCATCCAGTGGCTGGTAAATCAATAAGGAAGGGTGCAGCAGGCGCCGACCGGGAAGGTCGATGCCGAGATCAGCCAGTTGTTCGGGAAATCGGCCTTGTTGCAGGCGGTAGCTGCGCAGTGCCAGGCGAACCTTTTCACCCTGGGCCAGACAGTTTTCGAAGGCTCGGGCGGCAGAACTCTGGCCTGCAGACCAGGTCCCGATGAAGAGCAGCGCCGCGGCCAGCAGGGTGACCCGCACATGGAAACTGTCACGGTGGGGAGCGATGCCCGCAGTCGCCAGGGGCAAAACAATAAAGGCCACCAGTACCCAGCTCGAGATCAGGGGGAGAAAGCCTTCTCCGAGCCAGAAACCGACCAGGCCGGTGGTCACAAGGAGGGCTGCGGAAGCGAGTTTTCGTAGTGGCTTTGAAAGCACCATCGTCATGCGGCCGGAGCCCCTCTCTGAATAACGACTCGGTTTTCATCCGGAAGCGACCCATTTCCCCTCTGAAAACTCCACTCTACATATCCAGTGTTTTCCGGTTGGACACTAACTCGGTATGGGCCGCATAGTTTTGCCCGGTCTGAGGTCGGGCCTGGGGTCGTTATCGTGGGAGATATGCTCCCACACCGCCAACAGGTCAGGCAGACTCAGGGACAGAAACTGCAGCCCCATACCGGAAGGCATACCGGGGTTGATCGGTTGTGCAGAGCTGTTGATCCAGGCGACAAAAGCTTTGCAGACGATGGGTTGGCTGGTATTGGGCAAGCTGAATTCGAGAAACAGTTCCTGGTCGGGCGGAAAGGGTTCATCGGTTTCGATGAAGATGCCGCCGGAACTGAGGTTGACGGAAAAGGCGTGGAACAAGTTGTCGGAATCCTCCCCGAAACGGACGATGAGTCGGGTCGGAACTCGGGGAAAGGATCGATAGGCCAAACCGAGAATCCGCCGGGATGTGGCCAGCAGCAGGTGATTGCTGAGGGGTTTGAAGATTACGTCGGTGCATTTGACTTTGAGACAGCGGGCCAGATCTTCTTTGTGCTGACCGTCGATGACCAGAACAACCGGGGTGGCCTGCAGGGTCAGATCCTGGCGAATCATCTGGCAACAGGCATCTCCCGCCAGAGCGCTGCTGTAGAGGTCGAGAAACACCAGGTCCGGCCGCTCTTTCTCGATCAGGTCCCAGGCATGGTGCCCGTCCCGGGCGATAAGGATCTCAAATCCTTCCCGAACGGAAAATTCGTCATCGAGGTCAAGGGAAGGAGTAATCTCCACGGAGATAAGAATTTTGGGGTAGCCGGCCATGAAGGGGCTCCTTGGCGCCGTAATGCTGTGAAAAGGTCAGTCGCCTTCGCGAATGACAGCAATTATAGCCGGTTATTGGCTGATGGCCAAGCTTTTTGCAGATTCTCCCGGCGTCTCCCCCCCGATAATCGAACAAAGCCCGCTGTTTTGGCAGCGGGCTTTGTATCAACCGTGCAGGTGGTGTTCGGCATCGCCGCCGGTGAGAAAGCTGCTGGTCGGCTTGCCGGCCTTAAAATCCTTCCAGAAGGGGGACATCTCGCGGATTCGTTCGATAATCCCCGGCATGACCTGAATAACCCTGTCGATATCGGCGTCGTTATTGTAGATGCTGAGACTGAAGCGTATCGAACCGTGGGCGGCGGTAAAAGGCACGCCCATGGCCCGCAGCACGTGGGAAGGCTGCAGCGAGCCGCTGGTACAGGCTGATCCCGAGGAGGCACAGATGCCCTCCTCGTTCAGCAGCATCAGAATCGACTCGCCTTCGATGTATTCAAAACTCAGATTGCAGGTGTTGGGCAAGCGGTGGATGGAATCGCCGTTGACCAGGGTATTGGGAATCCGCTGGAGAAGTTCCTTTTCCAGGCGGTCACGCAGAGCCCGGACCCGACTGTTCTCCTCGTCCATGTGTGCGGCCACAAACTCCGCCGCCTGTCCCAAACCGACGATATAGGGTACATTTTCGGTACCGCCCCGACGGCCTGCTTCCTGGTGACCGCCAATCAAAAACGGCGAGAATTTGGTGCCCTTGCGGATATAGAGGGCACCAATCCCTTTGGGAGCGTGCAGTTTATGTCCGGACAAAGAGAGCAGGTCGATGGCACTGTCGGCCATGTTCATGGGGATTTTGCCTACCGCCTGCACCGCGTCGGTGTGAAAGGGGATGCCCCGTTGCCGGGTGATGGCCGCAATTTCCTCGACGGGAAATAGTACCCCGGTCTCGTTGTTGGCAGTCATGATGCTGACCAGGGCGGTGTCCTCCCGAAGAGCGGCCCGCAGCTCGTCCAGATTCAGGTTGCCGTGGCGGTCGACCCCGAGCTCGGTGACCCTATAGCCTCGCGCCTGAAGATGGTGGCCGACATTAAGCACCGCCGGGTGTTCGACCCGACAGGTCACAATGTGTTTTTTTTCCGGGTAAGAATAGAGGGTACCCATAATGGCCGCATTATTGCTTTCGGTGCCACAACTGGTAAACACGATTTCTGCCGGGCGGGCGCCGATCAGGGCCGCAATCTGTTCCCGGGCTTGACCAAGGTACCTGCCTACTTGCCCACCGAAGCTGTGCATGCTCGAGGCGTTGCCGTAGAGATCGCTGAAAAAGGGCAGCATGGCTTCCACGACCTCGGGAGCGGTGCGGGTGGTGGCATTGTTGTCGAGATAGATGGGCTTCATCCCTTCACCTCCTCCACCACCAGATCGGCACTGACGAATTCACGAAGTTTGGCTTCGACAAAGTTTTTCAGGGTGAATTGCGACTGGGGACAAAAGGAGCAGGTGCCGCGCAGGGCCACGCGAACCGTGTCGCCGTCGATATCGATCAGCTCCAGGTCGCCGCCATCGGAACGGATCGGTGGCAGAATTTCCCTCTCCAGGGTTTCCTGAATCAGGCGGATTTTTTGTAGATTGGTCAGTTTTTCTCCAGCGGGGACAGCCTTTTCCGCCGGCTCTACCGGTTTTTTATCCCACAGTTTGGCCAGGATGGTTTCGATTTTCGGATGGCAGGCCTGGCAGCCTCCGCCAGCCTTGGTAAAATCGGTAACCTGCTCGAGACTGGTCAGGTGGTTTTCTTTGGCGACCCGTTCGATCTCCTTGTCGGTAACACCGAAGCATTTACAGACGATCTCGAAATCTTCTTTGACCGGCTTTTCGCCCCGATAATTGGCGATAGCCGCTTCCAGAGCTTCCTTGCCCATGACCGAACAGTGCATCTTCTCTTCAGGCAGTCCGCCGAGAAATTCGGCCAGATCCTGGTTGGAAATTTTTTCCGCTTCGTCCAGGGTCTTACCCTTGGCGATTTCCGTGAGGGCCGAGGAGGAGGCGATGGCGCTGGCGCAGCCGAAGGTCTGAAATTTGATATCTTTGATGCGCTTGTTTTCGTCGAGTTTGAAGGTTAATCGCAGGGCATCACCGCAGGCCAGGGAGCCGACCTCGCCGATGGCGTCGGGATTCTCAACCTCGCCGACGTTGCGCGGATGCAAAAAATGATCTTTAACCTTATCGGTATAATCCCACATCGAGTTGTCTCCTGTTGCGGACGGGTGGATCAAACATTCTGAACACCGCCTTTTGCGATGCTGCTATCGGTTGCCAGGTTCTTCCTGATAGTACTAATGTATATAGCCGGGCCGAGTTTGTCAAAAGCTGAGCAGGCCAGTTTTAATTTCAAGGGATACTATCAGGCGTTTTGGGTTGTTCCACCCGTCAGGAAGAGAGCGAAGCAGAATGTGTGCCAGCAATCTGTTTCAGGAAATCTACCCGTAATTAACAGGTTATGGGGCCCTGCTGGGTGCGATGGCGCCGCAAAGCCCTTTTCTTTGCCATCCTGACCATAAACAATGCAGCTTTCGCAGCGCCTTCGGCTGATTTTTAAGGGTATAGGCCTGTTTAATGCCACCCTTCGACAGTCTCCAAGGCCATAATATGTGCTATATATAGGCAGCGCGGTTGACAACGCAGCGGCCTTGTTCAAGACTTGGACCAAGGTACTATGGGCCATCGCCCTTTAAAAGTAGCAACCCTTGGGGGACGACAGGGCCTGAGAACTTTTAGGCCTTTGCGACGGTGCTGAACGGTTCAATCCCTTTTTGTGAACACACCGGACACTGGTCAGGTCCCGTCAAAACTCAGGAGAAGCCATGAATCTTATGTTTCGTTTGCTGTGGATGCTGCTGCGGCTTCTATTGAAACCACAGGCCGTGATCTTGACCGAATCCTTTCGCCGTCCTTTTCGAGTATGGCCCACCGATTGTGATTTTAATCTGCATCTGACCAACAGTCGTTATTTTGCTCTGATCGATCTGGCGCGAATTGAACAATTGGCCCGTTTAAAGCTGCTCGGTCCGCTGGTCAAAAGGCGCTGGCAGCCGATGCTCAGCGCCACCGAAATAACCTTTATCCGGCCTCTGCCCCCTCTGTGCCGGTTCGATCTGGTGACGCGCATCCTGGCCTGGGATGAGAAATATTTCTATTTTGAACAACGCTTCGAAACCCCGGGGACGGTGCACGCTGTTTGCTTAGGTCGTGCCGCCTTCGTGCATGGCCGCGAACTGGTGTCTCCGGCCCGGGTTGTAGCTCTGGCCGGTCATTCGGGGGAGGCTCCGGCCTGTCCTGCAGTAATCGATGCCTGGCGTCTGTTACTGAATGAAAAAAAGAATCATTTTGTTGCCCAATCTTGAGCCGTCAGGTCGGGGTATTTTCAACCAAAGGAGCCTAATCGTGAAACAGACCAATGATCCAGGTGCCTGGAATCCTTATCTGGCCGGTGCTTTGAGCGGGCTGCTAGCCGTAGCCTCGGTATTTTTTACCGGCAAATATTTTGGCGCTTCGACCTCTTTTGTGCGCGGCGCCGGAATGCTTGAGCGGCTGGTCAGTCCCGAGCGGGTCGCCGCGAACAGTTATTTCAGCAAATACCTGCAGCCGGGTGTTTCAGGTTTTGACTGGCAGTGGATGTTTGTGGTCGGCATTCTGGTTGGAGCCTTAATTGCCGCACTGAGCTCCGGATCCTTTCGCCTGCAGACGATCCCGGACATGTGGCAGCGTCGCTTTGGAAAGGCCAGCGGCTTTCGCCGTGGACTGACGGCTTTTATCGGCGGCGCTATTTTGATGGTCGGCGCCCGTATGGCCGGAGGGTGCCCCAGTGGTCATGGCCTGAGCGGGGTCATGCAACTGGCGGTGAGCGGCTTTCTGGCGCTGGTCTGCTTCTTTGCCGGTGGAATGCTGGTGGCACGTCTGCTTTACGGAAAAGGGAGGGAATGATGAATCTGTTGATCGGTGGCCTGGTGACCGGTATCGCCTTCGGTTTTCTGCTGCAGAAGGGACGGGTGTTGCGCTACGACAAACAGCTTGCGGCCCTGCGATTACAGGATATGACCATCGTCAAGTTTATGTTCTCGACGGTGCTGGTCGGCATGATCGGTATCCATCTGCTCCATGATCTGGAGTTGGTGGCATTGAACCTGAAGGCCACGATGCTGGGAGCTAACATTGTTGGCGGCCTGATTTTCGGCATCGGCTGGGGGTTGGTCGGTTATTGCCCCGGCACCTCTCTTGGCGCCCTTGGTGAAGGGCGGCTCGATGCCTTCTGGGCTCTGATCGGCATGCTGTTCGGGGCCGGAGTTTATGCCGAGATGTATCCGCAATTGCAGACCAATCTTCTCAGTTGGGGAACTTTCGGCAAACTTACTCTCCCCGAATTGCTGGGCGTTAACCCCTGGTTGATCGTGGTGGTGATAGTTGTGCTGGCTCTGCTCATGTTTCGCTGGTTTGAGAAAAAAGGGCTCTGAGGAGCAAATTCCTGTAAAGAGCCAACAGGCGACGCCGCAAGGTGTCGCCTGTTGGCGTTTTAAGGACAGGCTCCGGCCGGGTTGCAGGGTATTAGCGGCCGGGGTTTTGGTTATCGAACCTGTTTGGCCAGAGCTCCGGTCAGGCGCTCAAAGGCCGGCGAGTGGTCGTCGGGATCGAGGCGGATTTCGAGGATCGCCAGTTGCCGGTTGTTGTTCCGCGCCTGCTGGAGGGCCTCAACCAGTTCCTTTTCGGTGTGAACCAGGTAGCCTTGACCGCTGCCGAAGATTTCCGGCAGGCGGCTGTAGCGCCAATCGGGGATATCGTTGAAGATGCCGTCGGTCATCGGCCGTTCGGTGCCGTAGCCTCGGTTATTGAGGATCAGGACGATGGGGCTGAGACCAAAACGGGCGGCGCTGGCCAGCTCCATTCCGGTCATCTGGAAGGCTCCATCGCCGGTTAACACCAGCGGTCGCAGTTCCGGCCGGGCCAGTTGGGCCCCTATAGAGGCCGGCACGGCAAAGCCCATGGACGTGTAGTAGGCCGGCGATAGGAAAGCCGCCGGGTGGCGGATGGTCAGCTCGGCAGCGGAAAACATCGCCTCTCCGGGATCCGCCAGGACGATCGTGTGATCATCGATAAAGCTGTCGAGGTATTGAAAAAGGCGCTTGATGGTGAGCGCTGCGTCGCTCGCGGTAAAGGTCTGGGGAGCCCTCCGTTCAGGCAGGGGTTCTGATAGCCGGCGTGGCGGCGCGGCGCTCAGGAGACCCTGCAGCAGATCCGTCAGATAGACCCGGGGATAC
>NPIF01001848.1_pt1 | contig 10559 bp, 14 predicted proteins | sample 8637461 | NCBI WGS metagenome assembly NPIF01 (sample SAMN07420641, study PRJNA396082) | bioreactor metagenome | isolation source: sample BR12 brine-fed electro-methanogenic bioreactor BR | place: Japan: Kochi | collected 2016-12-09
ACTTGCATGGCGGCTGAAAGGTGTCAATCGCCCCGCTCCCGGTCAAGGGGAATCGGTTCCCGGGTGTCCCACTTCCCTCATCGCGGCGGAAGGCGGGCACGGCGAACTGGTCTGACGGTGGATTTTATCGGAGTATGGGAACCGAGATGCCGAGCCGAAACCTCCAGTCCTTGCACCGGACCAGCCGTCCCTATCCCGTCGCCGCCCTGGTTGCGGCGGCGATCGTGGTGCTGTCCCACACGGCTACCCCGGCGGAACCGGTCCGCCTCTCCCTCCCCATCGATTGCGATCCCGGCAGGACCTGCTGGATCGTCAACTATGTCGACCACGATCCGGCCGTCGGCGTCCGCGACTACATGTGCGGCACCGCGACCTACGACTACCCCGGCGGCGGTGGCCACGAGGGGACCGACTTCGCGATCCGCGATCGTGGCGTCATGGCCCGGGGCGTTCCGGTACTGGCCGTGGCAGCCGGCACGGTCACCGCGACCCGTGACGGGATGGACGACCGCTTGATCGGCGAACGGACCAAAACGGAGGGGCCCGGTGGGCGCGCCTGCGGCAACGGCGTGGTAATCAGTCACGGCGATGGCTGGGAGACCCAGTACTGCCATCTGCGCCGTGGAAGCGTCGCGGTTCGCCCCGACCAGAAGGTCGAACCGGGGCAGATGCTCGGCAAGGTCGGGTTATCCGGCTATACGCAGTTCCCGCATCTGCATCTCTCGGTCCGCAAGGACGGCAAATCCATCGATCCCTTCGTCGGAGAAGACCGGACGGAAAGATGCGGCCCGGGACCGACGCCCCTGTGGACACAGCAAACCCTCGACCGCCTCCCCTACCAGCCGACGGCCGTCTACAATGTCGGCTTCGCGCCGGAAAAGCCGGTGCTCGAGCGCGTCCGCAACGGAGACTATGGGGATGTCACGGTATCCCCCGCATCGCCGGCTCTCGTCCTGTGGACGGAAATCTTCAATGTCCGGGCCGGCGACCTAATCTCGTTGCGCATCGTTACCCCGACCGGCGATACGCTGATCGATCACGGTGAAACCCTGCAAAAGGATCAGGCAAGGCGCTATGTGTTCGCCGGCAAGCCTTTGAAAACCAGCGCCTGGCCACAAGGCGTATACCGCGGCGAAGTGACCCTGACGCGAAGCGGCAAGGACGGCAGGGAAACCCGTCTGCGCGAAATCCGCGAACTGACCGTCAAAGACTAGCGAAGTTTACCCGGTCCCTATCCCGGCCGCCGGGTGACCAGCCGCGGGCGCATGCGCAGCCCCTTGCGGATCGGCCTTTCCTCCTCCTCGACAATCTCCTCCCCCTCGTCCGGGACGGCCTCTTCCTGGGTCTCGGACGGATCGGCGAAATCACGGGCCCGGAACAGGGCCCCGCCATTGGACGACGTCGTCATCTGTCGGATCGCGATCCCCCGCAGGGTGCGAACGACGATGGGATCGCGGTCGGGAGGGTGTCGGGAATTCAGCAGATGTACCCGGGCGATGGTCTGCACGGAACCCGTGATCGACTTTGCCGAACGCCGCCCCTCGCACCAACGCGCAAAGGCGGCGACGGTCCAGGGATGGGCGGGAAAGGCCGTCAGTCCCCGCTCTTCGCACCAGCGGGCGAAATCCATCCACTTGCGATCGGTCATTCCCTTTTTCATTGCGGGCCGAAATGCAGGACGGGACACAGAAGCACCTCGCAACAAATCATTCGTTACCGAAGGATAGTTGCCAATCATCGGTTAACCGTTCACACTATTATGCACGTGCTGGATGACGATTCCCAATTCGGTGTTGGCTCCCCCGAAAAAACGCAATAGGGCCTGATGGTTGCGGGCCCGGAACGCACGGGTGGAGATGATTGGAAAGGCCTGCCCGAACGACGCCGGAGCATGCCGACGAGTTGGCGGATCGACGACCGTGTTGGCGGCAGACCAATAAAAACCTGGAAACGCCCACAGCCCGGGGAGGGCAGCACGAGGTACTTGATTCAAGGACGGCGAATTTAATACTGGGAAGACCATGTCTGAACGAACCGACATCGATACCAAGAAGCTCAAGGCCCGCATGATGAAGCGACGTCGCGAGCTCCTCAAACTCGGGGCCGCCGATCAAGAGTCCGTCAAGCCACTGAACGTGGATCAGACGTCAGAGGGGAGGCTTTCACGCATGGATGCTCTTCAATCCCAGGCCATCGAACGGGAATTCGAACGGCGGCGCCATCACGAGCTTCAACGCATCGAATCCGCGCTCCATCGCATCGAGGAGGGGGAGTACGGCTACTGTGCCGTTTGCGGTGACGAGATCGCGGTGAAGCGCCTCGAGAACGATCCGACGACCCCGGTCTGTATCAATTGTGCCAAGGACAACGGGCACACCTCCTGAGGCTTGACAAAAAACGGGCTCCACATTTCGTGCGGAGCCCGTTCGCGTGTTCGGGTGTTCCGGAGAACTGCCTTCCGAAACGGCAGAGGTTGCCCTAGCAGCCATTCGGCCGCGGGCTGCGTTCGACTTCCATGTCGAAGAACGGCCGCAGCCAGGTTCCCACCGCCGATCCCGCCATCGCCGTCACGAACCACACCCAGCCGTGCAGGCTCGAGGAAGCCACGCCGCCGAAATAGGCGCCGATGTTGCACCCGTAGGCCAGCCGCGCGCCATAGCCCATCATCAGGCCGCCGATCACCGCCGCCGCCAGCATCCGCCACGGCAGGCGCCAGAACCGCGCCGGCGCGAACCGCCCGGCCAGCCCGGCGGCGAGCAGGGCACCGAATAGGATGCCGAAATTCATGACCGAGGTGGAGTTGGCGAACACGCTGCCCGCCAGGGCCCGCTTGTGGTAACCCCAGGTCCAGAATTCCCAGGCCCCAACGTCGATTCCCAGAGCCGCGGCGATTTTGGCTCCCCACAGCGTGAACCCGTAGGTGATGCCCCAGGGATGTCCGGCGATGCCCAGAGTCGCGAAGTTGAGGGCCGCCAGCCCGAGCGCACCCCACAGAAGCGGCCACGGCCCGCGGATCAGCGCCGCCCAGCCGTCCGCCCTAAGGGTGAGCGGCCTCACAATGCGTCCGTGCCGCCGGCGTTCGAGGACCAGCGTCAGGGCATAGATCGCCCCGAAGACGGCGAATTGGATGGCCAGGGCCGCCGGCAGTCCAAAGTCCCTGACCAGGGCCACCGACGAGATCTTCGGCTGAGCGAACCACCACGGCACGTGCAGGGTCGCGATCACCGACCCCACGATGAAAGCCGCCAGGGTGACCCACATCCGGCTGTTGCCGCCGCCGGCCGTGAACAGGGTTCCCGAGGCGCAGCCGCCGCCCAGTTGCATGCCGATCCCGAACAGGAAGGCCCCGGCCAGCAGCGAAACGCTCAGCGGCGCGATGGCGCCGACGATCGGGCGTCCGAACAGGCTGCCTTCGGCGAGCGCCGGCAAGAAAAGAAGCGACGCGACGCTGAGCAGGATCATTTGGGCCCGTAGCCCGTCGCCCCTGCGGTCGGCCAGGAAGACCCGCCACGCCGAGGTGAACCCGAAGGCCGCGTGATAGAGCACCACGCCGAGGGCTCCGCCGACGACATAGAGCGCCGCCTGCTCGGCACCGAACGCCTTGAACAGGGAACCGGTCCCGAGGATCAGCACCAGCAGCGCAATCCCCACGGCCCCGGGATTGATGGCTCCGCCGCCGATCTGGCCGATACGGAACCGTTCGATTGTCTGAACCAACGCGTTCACGCGCTTGTCTCCTTGTCTTTCCGGCTCCGTTCGTCAAGGGAAACCGGCGGCAAAAAAGGGGGGCGCGCGGGTCGGGAACGCGCGCCCCAGGTGGCCGTTATTTCGGCCGGGATTTCAGCTTCCGGGGGTTCCGGGAGAAACCGGGAGATCGGCGTCGGCGGTCCACTCGGTCATCGAGCCGTCGTACATCCTGGCCTTCTTGTTGCCGAGAATTTCCGAGGCCGCGAACCAGCCCAGCGATGCCCAGTGGCCGGTGTTGCAGAAGGCGATCTGCTCGCTGTCCGCGGTCACTTTCTGGCCCTTCCACAGTTCGGAGATCTTTGTCAGCCCGGCGAAGCCGCCCGAGTTCTGGTCGAAGAACTGGTCCTGCGGAATGTTGACGCTGCCGGGGATGGTCCCTGCCCGTACCGCTTTCGGATGCTTCTGTGCACCGCTGAACTGTTCCGGCGGCCGGTTGTCGATCAGCACCACGCCGTCCTTCAATGCGGCCTGGACGTCGTCCTTTGTGGCCAGGAGGTCGCTGCGGAAATCGGCCTTGAACGCGACCGCTTGCGGCGCTGCCGGGCCCGTCTCCACCGGCCGGCCGGCGGTCGCGGCCCAACCCTTGTAGCCGCCGTCCAGGATCGAAACGGCATCGTGGCCCAGGACCTTGAAGGTCCAGTAGACCCGCGTCGCGCTGCCGTAATCGAGGGCGCTGACCCCGGCCGGAACGATGACCACCTGGCGGTCGTTGCCGATGCCCAGGCCGCCGATCAGCCGCTCGAGATCCTTGACCGGCGGCAACATGCCGGGAACACCGTCGCGTTCGACCCGCCAGCCGTCCGTCAGGTAGTTGCTGTAGACGGCCCCCGGGATATGACCGGCCTCGAAGACCTCCCGCGATCCGCCATCAATCTTGTTGCGGATGTCGAGGACCACCAGGTCCTTCGACCCCAGCCTCGACTGAAGCCACGCGGCATCGACCAGCGGCGAAGCGGCGGCATGACCGGCAACAACCAGCAGCAAGCCGGCCACCGCGAACAGAGCTTTACGTATCGTCATTATCGTCATCCTCGCTAAAAATACACTTAATTTATGTTGTATAATTATTTTATACACTTGTTTTTGACAGTTCAATGGAATTCTTCTAGATTGCAGCTACAGGCACTCACGATCCACACCGCCGGGACGATCGCGGCCCGATGACAGTTTCAAAGGAGAGACCACAATGGATTTCAAGAAGACCGCCACCGCCTTCGGAATCGTCGCCCTGACCGGGGCCGCCGCACTGACCGTCCTGCCGTCGGCCCAGGCCAAGGATCCGGTGCAATACGACGACGTCCAACTCGCGGCCTGCAATCCCTGCAACCCCTGCGCCCCCGCCGAAACTAAAAAGAAGGTCAACCCGTGCGCCGCCGGCAAACCGGCCAATCCCTGCGCCCCCGGCAACCCCTGCGGCCCCGCCAACCCTTGCAATCCCTGCGCGGCCGGGAAGTAGGGACTCGGCTTTCATAAGGATTCCTGGTATTTGCCGAATTCAGGGCGCCGCGGGCGGGAAATCGGCCCGCGGCGTTCCCACATAAGGATGCGGGTTCCGCGCCGGTCCCGCCCCGCCGCATCAGGACAGGCCGGGACCGGTCAGGCAACCGGATTGCTGGAAAGGATGATGCCATGTTGGATCTCACCCACCTCTCCCGGCGACGGCTCGAGGACATGGCGGCGGCCGGCCGTCAGGTCCAGGAATGCACCCGCGTCCTGGCCAAGACGAACGACAACGTCGTGGGCGAGATTCTGCGCGATCAGGGCGAGTTCTACGAATGGGACCACTACCCGAAGGGTGACGTCTACGACTGGGAGTCCCATTCCCAGTACTACTACCACGCCCATCCCGTCGAAATGCGCGGCGGCGAGCACGGCCATTTCCACACTTTCCTGCGGCCGAAGGGTATGCCCGCCGGCATCAAGCCAGCCGCCGTCCCGGATTTCCGGCCGCCGAAGGATCCCAACGACGCTCTCAGTCACCTGGCCGCCTTTTCCATGGACCAGACCGGCAGCCCGATCCGGATATTCACCACCAACCGCTGGGTCACCGGCGAGGTGTGGTACGAGGCCGCCGACGTCATCCGCCTGCTGGATCGTTTCGTCATGGATCTGGCCCACCCGTCCTGGCCGGTGAACCTCTGGGTGTCGGCCATGGTCCGGCTGTTCCGGCCGCAGATCGAGGATCTGGTGCGTAAGCGCGACCACGCCGTCGCCGAGTGGGCAAAGGCCCATCCCGAGACCAACGTCTACGAGGACCGCGATCTCGAAGTGACGTCCCTGTGCGACATTTCGGTAGAGGATCAGATCGACGCCGTCAACCACGCCCTGAAGCTGGCCGCCGCCTGACTCCTCACTCGCCTCCGGGCAGTTCGATCTGCTCGGGATGGGTGGCCTCGATCATCGGGCCGTTCCACTTTCGAAGCCATCCCCGCACCCGGACGGTCCGCCCTGCCAACGCGAGCGGATCCACGCCGGCGGCCCGGAACACCGGAAGGTCGGAAGCGGCGAAGACGATGGTGAAATCCGTCTTCCAGTCATCGGCGAAGTTGAGGTAGACGCGGCTGCGCACCTGCTCGGCCCGAAGCACACGCCCCTCGACGAGCTGGAAGGTGCCGATATCGCCGCCCAGCCGGTCCGGGCTGCGGATGGCATAGAAACGATTGGACCAGATTCCCCTCTTCGCCGCCCGCGCCGAACGTTCGGCCGCATACAGGGCCTCGGCCAGGGCACGGTTGTCGGGGAAGGTGTAGACGCGCGCCATGCCGGCTTCGAGCAGTTGCCGCTGCACCCAGATCCCGTCCCCCAGGAACAGATGGGCGAGGACCCGGCGGTGGCGGTCAATGCGGCGTCCGCCATAGCCCAGTTCCACCGCCTTGCCCAGGACCATCCCGGCCAACGTCGCCTTGNNGATCCAACGTCGCCTTGGCCTCGCCGGCCAGCGGCCACTCGGCGAATCCCTTGCGGCCCAGCGGCAGCTTGGGCGCCTGGATGCCGACCAGCCGCACCTGGCGGCCGTCTTCCAGCACCACGGTGTCGCCGTCGACGATTTCGGCGACCTTCGCCGTCCCGCCCGGCTCCAGCGGCGGCGGCACCTCGGCCGCGCCGGAACCGGCGAGCGCCAGCAGCGCGAAGGCGGCCCCCATCGCAAGGGTGCCGCCCCGCAACCGAATTGTCCTGAACAGCGTGATCCCGGCTCCCGTCACGACAAGTGAAACGACCCGCCGCCTATTCGGCGCCGCCGTTGTCGTCGGCGTCAAGTTCCATCCACATGGCGTTGAGGATGGCGAGGGCCACGATGAAGCCCAAACCCAGGACCCAAGCGAAATACCACATGGCCTGCCCTCCTCAGTAGGTTCCCTCGGGGTTTTGCTCGACGTAATCGGCCGTCACCTTGCCGCGCAGCACCCGGAACACCCAGGCCGTATAGAGCAGCACGATCGGCATGAAGATGGCGGTGGCGATCAGCATGATGAACAGCGTCAAATGGCTCGAGGACGCATCCCACACCGTCAGGCTGCTGCCCGGATCGCTGCTCGACGGCAGCAGGAACGGGAACATGCTCACCCCGGCCGTGGCGATGATGCCGAAAACGCCCAGGCTGCTGGCCACGAACGCCAATCCGCCCCGCCGCGCCCGCAACAACAGGGTGGCCAGTGCACATCCGAGCAACCCCAGCGCCGGGGCCAGCATCATCCACGGCCAGGTGCCGTAATTGGACAGCCAGGCGCCCGGTTCCTGGACCACCACCTTGCCCAGCGGATTGGAAGGCCCGTCGGTCACCGCCCCTGCGGCGATCACATAGCCGTCGATGCCGTAGGCGATCCAGACACCGGCACCGGCGAAGGCCAGAAGTGCCACCATGGCCGCCAGCGACCCCGCCTTGGCGCCGCGCGTCGCGACCGGCGCCTCGGTCTTGAGCGCCAGGAACGCCCCGCCCTGCATGACCAGCATGGCCAGGCTGACCACGCCGCACAGCAGGGCGAACGGATTGAACAGCCCGAGCAGACCGCCGCTATAGGTCACCCGCAGCGAGTCGTCGAAGAAGAACGGAACTCCCTGCAGGACGTTACCGAGGGCCACCCCGAAAACCAGCGCCGGCACCGCCCCGCCGATGAACAGGGCCGTATCCCAGACCGCACGCCAGCGCGGATCGGCGACCTTGCCGCGGAACTTGAACCCGACCGGCCGTAGGATCAACGCCGCCAGGACCAGGAACATCGCCAGGTAGAAGCCGGAGAAGCTGACCGCATAGAGCGGCGGCCAGGCCGCGAAGATGGCACCCCCGCCGAGGATGAACCAGACCTGGTTGCCCTCCCAGACGGGGCCGATGGCGTTGATCAGGACCCGGCGCTCGGTATCGGTCCGCCCGACGAACGGCAGCAGTGTCGCAACGCCGAGATCGAACCCGTCCATGATCGCGAAGCCGATCAGCAGGACGCCGAGCAGGAACCACCAGATCAGGCGGAGGGTTTCGTAATCGAGGAATACCATGATCGCCCCTCCCTATTCCGCCGGTGCCGGCTCTGCCGCCGGGGCCGGATGTTTGCCGTACGGTCCGATGCGCACGTACTTGATCATCAGGAACACGTCGACGACGGCCAGGGCCGAATAGAAGACGATGAACCCGATCAGGCTGAACAGGACGTTCCCCGCCGAAACGCTGGACACCCCCAGATAGGTCGGCAGGACGCCCTCGATGGCCCAGGGCTGCCGTCCGTATTCGGCGACGAACCAACCCAGCTCGCAGGATATCCACGGCAGCGGCAGGCTGAACAGGGACAGCCAAAGGAACCAGCGGTACCGCTCGAACCGGCGCCGCGCCGACAGGTAGAAGGCGAAGGCGAAGAACGCGATGAAATAGAAGCCGAGCCCGACCATGAAGCGGAACGACCAGAACAGCGGCGCCACCCGCGGCACCGTATCCCAGGCGGCCTGGGTGATCTGCTCGTCGGTGGCGTCGACGATTTTGTCCGTGTAGCGCGTGAGCAGCAGACCGTAGCCAAGGGTATCGACCGTGGCCCGCAGGGACTTCCGCGCCGCCTGGTTGTCGGGATTGGCCCGCAGGATCTGCAGTGACTCGTAAGCCTGCATACCGGTGCGGATCTTGCGCTCGGCCTGCTCGACGAGGTTCTTGATTCCCGGAACCTCTTTGTCGATGGAGCGCGTCGCGATCAGGCCCAACGCCCACGGCACCGAAATCTCGTAGTGGGTCGTCCGGTCCTCCAGATTGGGAAAACCGAAAAGGGTGAAGGACGCCGGCGGCTCCTCGGTCTCCCACATGGCCTCGATGGCCGCGATCTTCATCTTCTGGTGTTCGGTCGCGGTGTAGCCGCTCTCGTCGCCCAGCACGACGACCGACAGGGCCGAGGCGAGGCCGAAGCTGGCGGCCACGGTCATCGAGCGCTTGGCGAAGGCGATGTTGCGCTTGCGCAGCAGATAGAAGGCGCTGATCGACATGACGAAGATGGCCCCCGTCACGTAGCCGGCGGCGACGGTATGGACGAACTTGGCCTGCGCCACCGGATTGAAGAAGACCTCGTACATGTTGGTCAACTCCATCCGCATGGTCTGGAAGTTGAACTCGGCGCCGACCGGGTTCTGCATCCAGCNNTTGGCGATCAGGATCCACAGCGCCGACAGGTTGGAGCCGATCGCCACCATCCAGGTCACGAACAGGTGGCCGAGCTTGCTGAGCTTGTCCCAGCCGAAGAAGAACAGTCCGACGAAGGTGGCTTCCAGGAAGAACGCCATCAGCCCCTCGACGGCCAGCGGCACGCCGAAGATGTCGCCGACATACTGCGAGTAGTAGGCCCAGTTGGTGCCGAACTGGAATTCCATGGTGATGCCGGTGGCCACGCCCATGGCGAAGTTGATGCCGAAGAGCAGCCCCCAGAACTTGGTCAGATCCCGCCAGATCGGCCGACCCGTCATCACGTAGACGCTCTCCATGATGGCGATCAGCAGGCTGAGGCCGAGGGTCAGCGGTACGAACAGGAAATGGTACATGGCGGTCATCGCGAACTGCAGCCGCGACAGGTCCACCACGCTGAAATCAAACATCACGATCGCTCCTTGTCTCGGCGGCGGGAACCGGGCCGAACACGGCATCGCCGACCGCCTCGGGCGTCAGATCCGGACGATGGGAAGGGCCGAAGAACAGGACATACAGGGCCGCGAGCGCCACCACCTTGAGGGCCAGCACCACCGCGATCTCGCGGGCAAGCGGATGACGCAGCCGCAACCGGCGCAAACTCATGACGGTCCCCCATTTCACGGGCCCGCGCATCGAACCCGTTATACTGTTGCCGGAGAGCATAGCGCAAAACCGGGCCGCGCCGCAGCCATTGAGAAAACCCATCCCGGTTTTTTTTCGCTCCGCGAAGTTCCCGTGCCCCGTTGTCGTGACCGCGCTTGACCGGACGTGTTATGCTCCGCACCCAGAGACTTGGTTCAGTCGAGAACGAGGGGCCGACCTGGATGAAAATGCCCGAACCGGATCAATCCGTCATTGCCCGGCGCGATGAGATCATCGCCGCCATGCGCCGGATCGTGCCCGGCGACGGCGTCATCGTCGACGAGGACGCGCTGCGGGTCTACGAGTGCGATGGGCTGTCGGCCTATCGCCAGCTGCCACTGATCGTCGTCCTGCCCGAGACCGTCGAGCAGGTCTCCCAGATTTTGAAGTATTGCCACGAGAACGGCGTCAAGGTCGTGCCGCGCGGCGCCGGCACGTCACTGTCCGGAGGCGCCCTGCCGGTCGCCGACGGCATCACCCTGGCCATGGGCAAGTTCAACAAGATCCTGGAGAGCCA
>NPIF01002487.1_pt1 | contig 10554 bp, 9 predicted proteins | sample 8637461 | NCBI WGS metagenome assembly NPIF01 (sample SAMN07420641, study PRJNA396082) | bioreactor metagenome | isolation source: sample BR12 brine-fed electro-methanogenic bioreactor BR | place: Japan: Kochi | collected 2016-12-09
CCGCTTCACGAAAGCCATCCACCATGCCGCGAATATGGGAGCCCTCGGCCCTCTGGCCTTGGGTACGATGGTGATAAAGGATACGTCCCCTGTTCGTCATGAAGGTGCCTGTCCAGCCAGGAGTTGCCGTTGTGCAAGTAGCGTATCGAAAAGCTCATAGACCTCTTTGGCCACCACTTGCCAGGTTCTTTGCTGCCCAAAACGGCTGATCCGTTCTCGCTCCCAAGGCTGCTGAAAGGCTTGTTGGATCGCGACTGCGAACGCCTGGGGGTCCCGATCAACGATCATTCCGTAATCAGAGGACACTATGATCTCCGGGATACCATGGACACCCGTCGCAATAACCGGCGTACCGCAGGCCAAAGCCTCGCTGACCACGTTCGGCCAGCCCTCATGGCTGCTACCAAGGAAAAACAGATCGGCAGCACTGTACCAGTCGGCCAGGCGATCATTATCCACTTCACCGACAAATGTTACACAATCCGTTAGACCCGCATCGGTCACTAGCTGTTGAAGTCGTTGCTTTTCAGGGCCATGGCCGACAAGAAACACATTAAAATCCAGACGGTTCTGTTCCTTCAGCAAACTCAAGGCCTCAATCAATAGATGCTGCCCCTTCCTTTTGATGAGACTACCGACCGTCAGGAGAATTTTACTGTTCACATTCAAACCGAGCCGCTGCCTGGCCAGGGCTTTTGGAATACCTTTAAAATTATCGGGATTTATTCCGTTAGGGATCACAGATATTTTTTGCAGATCGCCTCCACCCTCAAGCATAAGATCGGCAAGCGACTTACAGACCGAAATCTGCCGGTCTGATTGGGTCAGCACTTTCTTGATCAGGGGCTTAATTGTACGAATTTGCAGATATTGATTTATATCTGAACCGCGGGCGGAAACGACTACCGGCACACCCAGAACTTTCCCTAATAAGAGTGCTGCCAAGCCATCTGGATAAACATAATGGGCGTCAATCACGTCAAAAGGCCACTCATCATAAATCTTCTTTACAGTTCTCAAACTGCCCAGAAACATCGAGTAGCCATAGAGGGCCATGCCAACTTTCGGCGTCACGAGATACCGCGGATGTGCTACCGCAAGGCCGTCAATGGTTTCCGAGTGGGGTACTTTGGCCAATTTATGCCAGCGACCATTTCCGGGAATACACCGGGGGAACCATGGGACCGGTGCAACAACCCGAACATCCGCATCCGTAAACCGGTTAACTGCCGCCATGCGGTTCTTGATGAACACGGCCGAATTTGGGTGTTCCCTATTTGGGAATAGACTGGTGAACGTAAGGACTTTCATATCGTTACCTTTAGAGGACTTCTAGGTAAACCTGGTGATACAGGCTAATTGTATGATTGAAATCAAAATATTTTTTTACACGTTCATATCCTGCATGAGAGAGCCTTTTCCGGAGTTCGGTTGACGCCATCAGTCGTTTTAACATGTCAGCCAAACCCTCTTTGTCCTGCGACGGAAAAAGCAAACCGGTCTTCTCATTCTGGATAACTTCACAATTCCCTCCGACAGCAGAGGCGACCACGGGAACTTTGGCCGACATAGCTTCTAGCAGGGTCATGGAAATGCCCTCCGATATAGAGGAAAGCACAAAAACATCAAATAAGGGATAGAATTCCTGGGCTCGCGCCTGTTCGCCGCAAAAAGTGACATAGGCCTCTATTTCCAGGCTGGCACAGAGCGCCTCAAGCGCACAGCGTTCAGGTCCATCACCAACGATCACCAGGCGAAGTCGTTGTCCTTCCACGATAAGGCCTTTGACTGCCTGCAAAAGAAGACGATGATTTTTGATCGGTGATAGCCGGGCCACAATGCCGACAAGCNNTTTGTTTATCGATAACGCTTTGCGCAGCAACATCGACGCCGTTCCAGATAGTCGTAATTTTTTTGCTGGGGAAGCCTGCAGCGAGCATTTCCACTCGCAGATTATCGGCGACGAGAACAACCTTGCCACTCAAACGGGTAAGAAATCGCCACAGCCGCGAGCTCTTGAGTGAATCCCGATCACCCCCGCCATAACCATGCACCGTCGTGAGGCAGATGTTTTTTTTGCCTAACGGTATTTTGCAGGCGAGCGCACCATAGAACCAGGGGGTTTCTCCATGGGTATGCACAATGTCGACTCCCCGCGACTGAAAAAGACGGGCAAGGCGGAAAGCCAACCCTAAGTCCTTGCCAGGCTTCCTTGGCACAAGGTGTACCGGGAAGCCTTTTGCCAGTAACTCAGTTCCAAAAACGCCAACGGAATCAAGGCAGCAGATTTCATGTTCAAAGTGCGCAGCGCCATCTTTGGCCACGAGATCTGCAACCACCCTTTCAGCACCGCCAACGCTAAGCGTAAGTACGAGATGCATAATTTTTAAGGGTTTTTTCATGACATGCTCCGCTTCAAGGTTAGCGGCGCAACGCACTTCAAACTTGCTGTAGATTCCTGGGCGAAGTGGTAAAGGGCGGGCGTGGTGGCTACCAAAAGATAAATCGCTTCGAAATATACCCGATCAATGAAAAAAGCTGCCGTCCAAAAACCTGCCAAAGCAATCTGTAGGCTGTAGGTGTGAAGAACGATTGCTCGTTGCTCTTCGCTTAAACTCTCAACACCTTTTGCAACAATTGGTCGTCGGGCCTTTGTCAAAACACTGAACTGCAACCAAAGGAAACCAATAAACACAAGCAGCCCGAAAAAGCCCTGTTCAACCAGAATCAAAAGGTAAGTGTTGTGGGAAGCTCTAACTCCCACACTCTTCTCCAGGAGATATTCTGGCAGATAGCCTGGGCTCATGGTCATGAAGGCACCACCACCCGCCCCCAAAGGATAATCTTTGGCCATATCCAGGCCATACTCCCAAGTTTCCCAACGGCCGGCAGAGGTTTCCACTAACGTCTCTTCCTGCAGCCCCTGCTTCATGCCGAAGAGTCGTTCGCGATACTGGTCGCTCATTAGAAAAGTCAGCCCAACAGCAACAACCGCACAGCAGGCAACGGCCTTTTTGAGCCCGATATGTTTGCGTAACAACCATAAGGCCAGCGCTCCCTGGGCTATTATCCCCACAAAAGCTCCCCGGCTACCGCACATGACGAAGGTATTCAATACCAATGGCAGTGCGCCAAGGGCCGCCCAACGTATCCAGCCTCTTTCGGTGATGCCAATAACCAGAAAAAGAGGGAGAAACAGGATCATCAGGGCTGCCAGCATATTCGCGTCCGAAGCATCCGGAAGTCCGACCCCATCAAGTCGCGCTCCGTCAAAATGATGATGAGCGAGCACGGTGAGATAAAAGGTGCAAAAGAGCAGTATGCCCAAGAAGGCTTTGTAGCGACGGAAATCACTCAGCACCTTGCCGACCATAAAAAAAATCAAGACATATCGAAAAAAATCATAAGATTTTTCCCAAGCCTGTTCTGGGAATGGGGTGAATGGACCCATCACCAACATAAGCCCCAACAAGCCCAAAAGGTACTTTCCGGGCCGATTCTCCGTCCATTTCAGTCGTGACAGTTTCTCTTGATGGATGAAACAACTAACAAGAAGCACGGCGGCACTGATCAGACTCCACCGCCAGCCAGGCAATTGATTGCCCCACCATTGATGACCGGGAATATTGAAATACACAAAAACATACGTCAGAAGCCCCCACAAGGGATCCTTGGCCAAGGAAGCTAGAGATCCGACAAAGAACACGATCAAAAAAAACAGGGGGTAGATATCCACTAACGTGCCTCCTGCCCCAAAGCCGAACACATCAAACCATCAAGCTTGCTGGTTAGATGTGCACGCAGAAATATGTCTATGCCGCATTGCGTCGGCACAGCCGGCGGCGCCAGCCTATGTGCCTCCCAATGCTTATAAGCTTTTAAAAGATTGCTTGCTATTTGGCCAGAATCGTTCTTACAGGAGAAATTTTGCTCCCCAAGGCAAGCCATAATAGCCGCAGTCGCACTGTTAACTTCGCACACCGAAAAAATTGATTTGCCCAGACCCATGTATTCAAAGATTTTGGCCGGAACCTGCAGATGAGTCCCTTGGGAAAAAAGCAGCAACATATCGGCGCCTCGCATCATCGCAAGGGCCTTAGCATGAGGCACGGACGAAACGATCACGACGTGATTGGTCAATTCCAACTCATCCACATGCGCTTGCAGGGCCTTGCCATCAAAGTTTTCGCTGGGGCCGATGAGCTGCACCTTAAGGTTTTTACAGCCTTTTTCAAATACGGCGACTCGCAAACCAGCCAGAAACTGGCGGGGGTCACGCTGGCCGTAAAGAGAGCCGGGGTGGACTAGCAGCAACTCATCCGAAGAAAAGTCCCGTTCAAGCTCTATGTCACAAAAATCCTCGGGGTCAAAACCATTGGTGATCACATGAATGCGAGTAATCGCTTCCGGGTGCCGCACGCGAAATGCCTCAGCCATGGGCTCGGTATTGGCTATTACAATGTCGGCCTTCTTAAAGACTTTATTTTCCAACCATTTTTCCCATCTGTCGATCCAGCTCGGACGGGCCTGCCGAAACGGGTTATCCAGCCAGGGATCACGAAAATCACAGATCAACGGCACCCGCCAGATCATTTTCAGCACAATCGCCACCAAGTGGCCAGTGAATGGGGGTGCGGAAGAATAGATAATATCAGGCTTTGCCAATAACCTTGCCTTCAGCAGCGCCGGCAAAAACCAGCCGATCTGGTTGTCAGGCGTTTTGAGAAATTGGCTGAACAACTCCCTTAACGAAACCCGGTTCTTTGTACCTTTATCATTCACTTTTATACAGGGTGAGGCATTCGCCTGATTTGCCTTGGTGGCATTTCTCTTCCGCATACGAGCCCACCATGCGAAAGGATCGATAAGGGCAGCACGGACAACCTCAACTTGTTCAGGAGTTTTTTCGAGTAATTTTGCGTCCGGCGTTTCAATCCCCTGGCCATCAACTGTCAGAACCTGGATTTGCCAGCCCAAATTGGCAAGATGCCGGACAAACCCCAGACTCCTGAACGTCCCGGACGCCGCAGAAGGCGGGAAATGGTATGCGATCATCGCTAGTTTTTTCAAAAATGCCTCTCTATGCTCATTACATGTATTTTTTGTGCCACTGCGCAAAGAACAATATTGCCCACAATTCCGTGGCATAGTCGCGCATACCGCTCTGATGCGCTTCCCAAAGTTCACTCACGCGCTGCCGGTCGAGATATTCCATGACCGCATTATCGTTTAAAAAAACAGTGCTCTCAAAAACCGGCTTCAAATCCTGACGCAGCCAGTTTTTTAACGGTATGGAAAAGCCTTGTTTAGGTCGATCGAGAATGTTCGAACTGACATAAGGGCGTAGCGCCTGCTTAAAAACATGTTTACCCTCACGCCCTTTGAGTTTCAGACCGGAAGGGATCGTCGCGGCAAGTTCCATGAATTCATGGTCAAGGAGGGGAACCCGCACCTCAAGAGAGTGGGCCATGGAGGCCCGGTCAACTTTGGTAAGGATGTCATCGACCAGATAGGTCTTGATATCGACGTACTGAATACGCGACAGAGGGTCGGAGGTGCCAGATTCCCGACCGTATTGCTCAAAGAGTGCGCTAGGTGAATATTCGCCTATGGTTCGGGCAAAAGCCGGGCTGAATATGCCTGTTTTGTCCTTACCAAACCAGGACATGCTGTTGTAGTAACCCGCGAGGGGATCAAGGGAAAGGTTGGTCAGCAAGGTTTTGGCGCGAAAGATCTGGGGCAGCCAATCGGCTTTGGGATAAATCGCTGCCAGACTCCCGAGGACATGTTGTCTAAATTGCCGTGGCAGATAGCCGCGCAGGCGATTTTCAAGCACATCATAAAAATAACGCCGATAACCACCAAAATTCTCGTCGCCACCGTCCCCGGAGAGGGCAACCGTTACACTCTGGCGGGTCATCTGTGAAACATAATAGGTTGGCAACGCCGAAGAATCCGCAAAAGGTTCGTCGTAATGCCAGGTCAACCGGTCAAGGGCCTCGAGCGCGTCAGGCCGGACAATTCTTTCGTTGTGATCGGTGCGATAGCGCTCAACCATTTCGCGAGCATAGGGCAGTTCGTTGAAGCGACTGTCGTCAAACCCTATGGAGGAGGTTTTGACGGGAGAGGTCATCATGCCCGCCATCAATGCCACAACGGCGCTGGAATCGATTCCGCCGCTGAGAAACGCACCGAGGGGAACTTCACTGACTAACCGCAGTTCAATCGCTTCCCGCAGTTTCTCAACCAGGCATTCACACCATTGGGATTCGGTGAGGCTCTGATTCGGTTGAAAGCGCAGATCCCAGTACTGTTTCTGCTGAAGCGTCCCCTCTTCCAGGGTCAAGGAATGGCCAGCGGGAAGTTTGACAATATTTGTAAATATGCTTTTGGGCGCGGGAATATACAGCAGGGCGAAATAATCGGCCATAGCCTGCGGATTGATGTCGCGGCTAATTCCAGGGAAAGCAAGAATCGCTTTAAGTTCAGAACCGAACAAAAAGGTTGAACCATCCCAGAAATAATAGAGGGGCTTGATGCCGAGTCGGTCGCGGCCGATAAACAGTCGGCGGCGACGCTGATCCCATAGGGCAAAGGCAAACATGCCGCGAAGATGGGAGACGCAATCATCGCCCCATTCTTCATAGGCATAAATAATTGTTTCGGTGTCGCAGCGCGTCTGAAAGCGATAGCCTTTTTGTGATAGTTCTTTACGTAGTGCAGGAAAGTTGTAAATCTCGCCGTTGAAAACGATCCAGATCGTTTCGTCGGCGTTGGCCATCGGCTGATGACCCGAAGCCAAGTCAATAATACTGAGCCGCCGGTGGCCAAGGCCAACATTACCGTTACCGGGTCCGTACTGCCACTTCGCGCCCATCCCTCCAAGATCATCTCGGTTGATGTAGTATCCTTCATCATCAGGACCACGGTGCACCAGGGTGTCGGTCATCCTCTTGAGAACCTGACAGTCAACGGGTCGTCCATCAGAATGTATTATGCCCGCAATACCGCACATATAGGTCTAGTTTCCACTTATTGACATATTATCGAGAAGAAAGATCGCATTTCACAATCTTCCTGGCTTTCTGCCGACAGCAAAGGCTTCTGCAACGCCCTGCTGCTACGCTAATTTAAAAGTTGGTCAAGTTTTGCCATATTGCGCGACCAATCGAAGTTTTCCGTCACAAAGGCCCTGGCTTGCTTACCGAGGGTTTCACCTTTTTGATGATCCTGTAAAAGAAGTGCGATGTTGCGGATGAACTCTTCCGGGGTATCTGCTACCAACAAGTGTTCATTGTCCTTGGCCCTGATACCGACGTTGGCCTTGGATGTGGTGATGACAGCCCTGCCCATGGCCATGGCCTCCAGGGCCTTATTCTGTACGCCGCGGGCGAGTCGAAGCGGAATCACGCACACATCGGCTATTCGGTAATAGTCCCTGATGTCATCTACAAATCCGGTGACTTCTATCCCCGCTAACTGCCCGAGAGACTGAACAGCCTGGGTGGGCTTACTTCCAACAATAAAAAACTGCAAATCAGGAAATCGCTGTTTGAGTACCGGCCATATCTCTTTGGCGAACCAGGTCACGCCGTCCACATTGGCGTGATAATCCATAGCCCCTGTGAAAACCAAGGTTGGCCTGGCAGTACCTCCGCCTAGCGATCCAGCGTCGGGCGTTGGCTCGTTGGCCGGCTTGAAATAATCGAAGTCGACGCCATTTTGGATGACAGCAAGCTCCCTGACCGCAGGGAAAAATCCCCTGAAAAGGTCTGCTTCCTGTGCTGTCACAAAGATCGAGCAGTCGAAGCATTTATTAACTTGGATCTCGTATGCTAAAAGCCGCCGTTGCTCTAACCCATAAATAATCTTCATCGGCAAGCGTGCTTCAGATGCATATTGCCGCCATTTGTCCGAATCGACGTCGCAAAAATCCATGATGAGCTTTGGCCTTTTTTGCGAACCTTCCAAAATAGGCTGCCGTGAACGGAATATATACTCGGCCATGGTTGATGAGAAACAGACAATGGCATCATAACCACGCTCTTCCAGCCACCGATCAAAACAAGCCTGCATGTTGCGTTGATAGAAATAGCCTACGGAAATACTCTTCCCACAAGCCAGTGATGCCAATCCCCGCACTTTGGCCACTGTTTTATTCAAGGGAAAAACCGCGACCCGCTGGCAGAGTTTTTCCAGATCGGCCTGATATTTCATATCCCCCGGCTCGTCTGCCAGACAGATCAGATCAAGCTGATGTCTTTCCCCCAGGAATTTGACCTGGTTAAAGGACCGGATTTTATCCCCTTTATTAGGTGGGTAGGGGATACGGTGGCTAAGATATAAAATCTTCAAAATAAAATCCTCAGACAGTAAACCTCGCCGTATTAAGCCAAATACTTCGCCAACGGCGGACCGATAATTTTCGTCATTGCAAATGGCATCTTCCGCCACATCTCTATCTTGCGCCGGTACTTCGGGTTTGCCGGGCTGAGATTCGGGAGTTCTTTTGCTTTTACCAAATGATACTGATAGGCCAGAGGGCGCGGCTCAAATCCCCAGTTTTTTTTGAATTTGAAGGAGCCGGTATCAGCTTTGCTGCGACCGAAATCGAAGGTCTTAAATCCTTTCTCACAGCCATCTTCCATGAGCTTCCAGTACATAAAATCGTTGGGACACAACTGGCGGTATTCAATCAAAGACCCGGCGTAATAAGGCATCACCCGATCCCGGAAATAGAGGCTCTGGACAGCAGCAACCGGGGTGCCGTTACTTCGCACCACCATAATCTGGGCTTCTTCGCCAAAGGTCTGCATGATGGTGCGAAAAAAATGTTTGGGGAAAATGGGGGTGCCGAGACTGTGATAGCTGCGTGCCATAATTTCGTAAAACTCATCTAATAAATTCGCACCAAAATCAGCCGTTAACCCTTCCTTGATTCCTTTTCGCACCGCTGCCCTTGATTTACGGGGGATGGCTGCCAGATTGTCTTCGTTGACGGGGAAAATCTCCCGGCTGAAATTGAAATAAAGATCCTTCCCCAAAAGCCCCGGCAGTGCTTCCTGATTCTTCAGCTCCACATAGTCGCAACCGATTCCTTGAGCGATGGCAATGGCCTCAGCCATGAGTGCCGCGCTGACCTCTGTGTTATTTGCCAGCGGGCCACCCAATTCAGCAAAAGGTACGGAAACCAGATAGTGGCCAAACAAAAAGCTCTTGATTTGAAATAACGGTAGGATGCCGACTATTTGCGGCTGATGACCTAATTGATCTCCGTCAGAAAGGGCCAGAAGATGGTAACTTTGGTGGCCGAAGGATTCCGTTACAACTTGCTGCCATTTGCTTAAATGGAAAACAGTACCTGCATTATGCTGCAGAACATAACGATCCCAGGTCGGATAGTCGGCTTTGGTGGCGTAGCGTACAATCATGGCACATCACAGAACGGGTAGTTTGGGTCAAATTTGCCGGTCTGCTTCTCATCTCCAAGATACGGATACGAAGTCAGACCTCTGGCGATAGGCTCAAAAGTAAAATCCCGTAGCAGTTTTATAAACCGCCCTTCGGTTCGCCTCAAATTCAGATAATGCCGAAACCGGCTTTTAGCGCCAGCCCCTTCTATTCGTGGCTGATCGGGGTCCAGCTCCCAGGGGTGGAGATAAAACACAAAGGGCTGCTGCTCTTGTTGATTGATGCGTTGCAGGCCCCAACGGGTGAAGGCGTAGGGAAACAGGCGAAAATAACCGCCTCCGGCGATGGGCAGGCTTTTACCGGCCAGCCGCAGGGTGGTGATGGGCACCTCGAACAGGCTGGCTTGATCGGGGCTCTGTTCGGCCGCAGGATTCCAGACACCGTCGGCCTCGCGGACCGCCCATCCGGCGAAGCGGGGCCATTCGGCCATGCCGTACAGGTCGTGGCGAATCGGGAAAATGCTGGAATCGTAGCGATATCCGGCCGCCAGCAGTTCATCGAAGGCCCAGCTGGTTTGTCGCGAAATCGAATAACTGGGCGCCCGATAGCCGAGAACCGGCTGACCGGTCAACTCTTCGAGAATCGCTTTGCTGCGCCTCACGTCTTCGCGAAACTCGTTACGGCCCTGGGTGTTCACCCGCTGATGCCCGTAACCATGACTGGCCACCTCGTGACCCTCTGCGGCGATCCGTCGCACCAGACCGGGACAACGCTCGGCCACCCAGCCCAGCACGAAGAAGGTCGCCTTGACGGAGACTTCATCGAGCAAATCCAGAATCTTTTCGGTGTTGCTCAACACCCGCAATTCCCGCGCATCCCAGGTAGTCGCTGGCGACACCTGTTCAAAGGCGGATACCTGGAAATAGTCTTCGACGTCGATAGAGAGGTAGTTGGTTATTGGCACTGTTGAAACCTTTTATTGTCCACTGAAGATGCTGTGGGAAACCTTAGGTCAAAACCTTTTAAAGTCTGTTCTTAGTTCTGTCTTATCCTTGGTTTAGACCCGTCTTTGACCCCTTTCGTGCCTTTCGCGCTTTTCGTGGACAGCCTTGTTTAAGGGGTTGACCGTGCCCATCTATTTTA
>NPIF01004796.1_pt2 | contig 10536 bp, 11 predicted proteins | sample 8637461 | NCBI WGS metagenome assembly NPIF01 (sample SAMN07420641, study PRJNA396082) | bioreactor metagenome | isolation source: sample BR12 brine-fed electro-methanogenic bioreactor BR | place: Japan: Kochi | collected 2016-12-09
CCGTCCAAGGTCGACCGCTCCGCGGCCTATGCCGGCCGTTATGTCGCGAAGAACATCGTCGCCGCCGGCCTCGCCGATCGCGCCGAGGTCCAGCTCGCGTACGCCATCGGCGTCGCGGATCCGGTCTCGGTGCGAGTCAACACCTTCGGCACCGGCCAGGTCGCCGAGGCGAAGCTGGTCGAGCTCGTGCGCGAGGTCTTCCCGCTGACGCCGCAGGGCATCATCGGCGCGCTCGATCTGCGCCGCCCGGTGTTCAAGCGCACGGCCGCCTACGGTCACTTCGGCCGCAACGAGCCGGAGTTCACCTGGGAGAAGACCGACAAGGCCGACGAGCTCAAAGGCGCGGCCGGCTAAACGGGTCTCGAATTGAGGTCAGGGGAGGGCGGGCTGCGGTCCGCCCTTTCTCTTCCCCTGAAGTGACCCCAGAAGGGTGCGTCGCTCTCTCCAAGTGTTGCCACGGAGAGGTTTGCCGGCTTGGCGATCGCATCGCTCGCATCGTGGCCCGGCGGCACGCCTGAGCCCAGTCCCGGCGCCGGCTTCCGGCGCTCCGTCATTCGACGAACGCACCATTCCGGGGTCACCTCGCGGGGCATGGAGGAGGTGACGCTAATTACGCCTTACTTTCTCTACAGGTTTTCCGAGGATTCAGCGGGCCCTGGCGAGCATCGTCGTGCTGAGAATGAAGAGCAACGTCGGCGCGAGCCATGCGGCGAGCACCGGAGACAGTGCGCCTTCCCGACCGAGCGACTCCGTCGCCGCCACCGCGCCCCAGAATCCGAACGAGATCAAGAGCGCGAGGCCGAAGCCCTGGAGCGACTTCTTGCGGGCGTGCCCCGAAACCATAAGCGGGGTGCCGAGCAGGACGAGGAGGGCCGGCGCGATCGGCGTGACGAACTTCCGGTGCAGCGCGACGATCAGCGGCACCGTGCTCGTGGAGCCGGCGCTCTCGAGACGTTGGAGGTGAGCCCACAACTCCTGGATGTTGAGCTGGTCCGCGAGGCTCCTGCCGAGCATCAAGCCCCGCCGCGCCGCGCCGAAGAGCTCGGGCGTCTCACCGAAGGCGGCGCTGATCTCCGGCGACGCCTCGAACTGGTCGGGCGAGCCCGGGAAGAAGCTCCGCCTCCAACCGTCGTCGAAGACCCAATCGCCTTCGCCCGTGTGGTGCGCGGAGCTCGCTTCGATGCGCTCGAGCACGCGGGCTCGATGCAGATCCACCCAGATCACCTGCGGGTTCGCGAGCTGTCCGCTCCCGCTCTCCCAGCCCGCGTAGGACCAGAAGCGCCCGTCTTCACCGAGGATCCAGCGGTTCCCGCTCGCACGGAACGCCGAGCTTCGCCTCCCGCTCAATCGATCGTGGGCCCGCTGGGCCTCGCGCTCGGCAGCCGGGAGGAACTCCTCCTGAGCGAAGAGGTAGATCCCCGAGATGCCGAGCGTGACGATGACGAGCGGCACCGCCATGCGGAACGGGCTGATGCCGGACGCCTTGAGCGCCACGATCTCGCTGCCGCGGGCGAGGCTCGCAAGGCTGACCATCACGGCGAAGAGCGCCGCGAAAGGCAGGAGGAGCTTCACCTGGGTCAGTGCGGAGAGGCCGACGAAGGTGAGGATGTCGGCCCAAGGCAGGCTTGCCATCGTCGGGTCGACGTCCTCGAGCGCCTCCTTGAAATCGACGGCCGAGCTCAGCGCGAGCAGCGTGAAGAGAGAGGCTGCGAGCATCTTCACGAAGCCGATCGTCAAGTAGCTGTCGAGGTGGGTCAGCCCGGTCCAGCGGCGAGGTCGCCGCGCGACGGCGTCCTCCTCACGTGCCTCCGCCACGGACGCTGAGCGCCGCGTCAAGAGGTCGAAGAGGGCTCGGAGCCACACGCGGACCCGTGGCACCTGCTCGCGGTTCTGGAGCAGCCTGCGCCACAGGATGAGCCCCCAGACGAATGACACGACATGGGCGATCCACATGCCGACGCCGGGGGGGAGGGTGTTCTGATCCTCCGAGAGCGCGCTCCCGAGTGACATGAGCTGCCAGAACACGAAGATGATCAGAATCGCCTGCGCGAGCCCGGTGAACCGCCCCCCGCGGCGTGTTCGCGCGGCGAGTGGGAACGCCGCGAAGATCACGAAGGGGATCGCGAGTGGATACGCCCAGCGTTCGGACCACTCGTTGACGGCTTTGCGCCACTTCGTGTCGAGAAGTAATCGGTCGGTGTTCCCAGTCGCGGGCGCGTCCAGGAAGTAGCGGAACTCCTGGATGGCGAGCAGCAGGTCGAAACCGACGACGGCCTTGGGGCTGAAGCGCGTGCCCCGGTCGTCCGTGCTCGCGAGGAAGCGCACGTCTGGCGCGAAGGTCAGGGTCTTGTGCGGGCTCGTGATCAGCGTGTAGGAGTCGGGTTTGCCGTGCTCGAACAGGTGCCACTCGACATCGTCGAGCCGCAGGCTGATCTTGCCGGTCCCGCCATCGAAGTCCGCCTGGCCACGCCGGGCGACGACGAGATCCGCGATGCGGCCCCGATCGAGCTCCCGGTAGAGCAGGATGCCCTCGAGGATCCGCCCCGAGAACGAGTTCACCGCGCGGTCCGCGTAGAACACCGAGTCAGCCAGACCGTCGAAGAAGACGCCGGGGTCGATCTCCTTCGAGAGATCGCGCATCCGCCACATCTCGCGGGTCAGCTCCTGGCGGTAGGAGCGACCGAGGGGTCTGAAAAAGTGAGACACGGTCAAATTGGTCAGCGCGAGAAACAGCGCGACCGCGAGCACCGGCCGGAACAGCCGCCAGTACGAGACGCCGTTGGCCCTCAGGGCGATCAACTCGCTCTGACTGGCGAGGCGGCCAACTCCAACCAGCACCGCCAGCACCGCGGCCATCGGGAAGGTCTGCGCGAGGATGTACGGGCACTGCGCGAGCAGGAATCCGAGGATCAGCCGCGCGGGGACGGCTTTCTCGATGGTCTCACGTGCGAGAAGGAACGCGAAGTTGACGAGGAAGACCATCGTGAAGCCGCCGAGTCCGAGATAGAACGGCGCGCGCAGCTCGCGAGCGATCATGCGGTCGAGGCGGGTCCAGAGGCGCATGGATCAGCGGTCGCTCCAGCGGAAAGCGGCGGTCACGGAGGGCTCGGGCAGCCCGCGCGGCGCCCGGGGCTCAAGATCCGGGCGAGCACGGCGAACACTAGCCCGAATACCGAGGATTCGTCAAGGAATCTCGTCCTAAGTCGCTGAAAAAGGGCCTTTTGGAGTCGCCGGCTCCCGCGAAGCGAAGCATGAGAGCCTCATCGACTGCGTTGATGCGAGAAGGAGGCCTGGAGAGGACCAGGGCTCGCTCTACGCAACGTCCGGTAAGAAGGATTATGTCAAATTCCAGGGCATCCGAAGGCTCGCCCAAGCTCAAACCCGCCGACACTCCCAAAGTCGCCTTCCGCGCACCGCTGCCGCCGAATACCGCCCGACCCCGACACGCGCGGTAGCCCCTCACGGGACCGCGTGCGAACGCCGCGAACTGCCGTCAGCGGCTAGCTCGCCGTGGCGATCTCAACGCTCCAGGCCGCTTGCACCGCGCTCACTCGACAAGCCAGTGCCGCAGCCATGATCTTCCTGTCGGCGCGCCGACAAAAAGAAACGCGGCGCCGTAGCGCCGCGCTCTCGATAGCACCGACTCGCACAGTCAGGACTCGTCGCTCGCGATCTGGTCCTTCAGGTCCTTCACGATCTCCTCGAGCGTCGTCAGCAGCTCGCGCGGCTCGACTTCCTTCTCGTCGTCGAAGCGCAGCGCCAGGCTGAAGCCACGATTCTCGGGCTTGTAACGGAACACGAACGGCTTTGCGCGACTGGGCGCCCGGCCGGTCGCCGTGCTCTTCGATAGCTCTCGAACTTCGTCCCGACTCAGGTTCCCGGACGCCACCGCCTCGACGAGTGCGAGCATCGCCTCCTCGTTCGGCTGACGCACGATCTCCATCAAGGTGCTCTTCGTCGTGATGTCGGCGCGCCGACACGCCGTCACAACGGCTGCTGGCATCCGCTGGAGACTCAGGATCTCCGTGATCACGGTCCGCGAGCGCCCCAACTTCCGCGCAATCTGCTCGTGTGTGTACGAGAAGTCGTCCACCAGGCGCGAAATCGCCTCACTCTCTTCGAACGGGGTCAAATCCCGACGCTGGAGGTTCTCGATCAGGCTGATCTCGAGGCATCCCTGGTCGTCGACATCGACCTCGATACACGGGACGTTCGTGAGCCCAACCTTGCGAGCCGCATGATAGCGACGCTCACCAGCGATGATCTCGTAACGCCCCTCATCCTGAGGGCGGACCAGAAGCGGCTCGAGGATCCCCTTCTCCCTCACCGACTCGGCGAGCTCGTCGATCCCCGCCATCTCGCGCCGCGGCTGCGTGGGGTTCGGCGTGATCTGATCGATCTCTACCATGCGGCCCACGGCGGCGGGACGGGCCGCAGTGATGTGGTCGACGAAGTGAGCATCCGCACGCATGCGGCTCTTCGGCGGAAGGCCTTTGCCCTTAGACACGGTCGAGTACCTCCTCGGAAAGGCTGTAGTACTCCTCCGCACCCTTCGAGGTCGGAGCGAAGGAGAAAATCGGCTCCTGGTAGGCCGGCGACTCTTCGAGCCGCACGTTCTTGCTGATTCGAGTCTTGAAGACCTTCGAGCCGAAGACCTTGTTGATCTGGGTTTCGATATCGCGTGCGAGAACGGTCCGACGATCATGGATCGTCACGACGACACCGAGGAACTGGAGCTCCGGGTTCGCGCGCAGCCGAATCCGCTCGAAGGTCTCGAGCAGGTCATCCGTTCCCTCGAGCGCGAAGTACGAAGACTGAATCGGGACGAGCAGATGAGATGCGGCAACCATCGCGTTGACGGTCAGCATTCCTAGTGTCGGCGGCGTATCGATGACGGCGTAGTCGAACTCGTCCTGCAACGCCTCCATCTTGTCCTTCAGCCGGAAGTGCGCATCGAGCTGCCCCGACAACTGAGGCTCGACCTTCGCGAGGGAGAGCTTCGCCGGCGCGAGCCGGAGCCGCGGGACCTTCGTCTCCAGAAGCACGTCCCCCAGCGCGAGCTCTTCGTTGACGAGCAGCTCGTAGGTCGAATGCTGCACATCCGCGATGTCTCGGTATGAGATCGACGCGTTGGCCTGCGGATCGAGATCGATCAGGAGAGTCCTGTGCCCCTTCTGGGCCAAGGCTGCAGCGAGATTGATTGCGGTGGTGGTCTTTCCGACACCGCCCTTCTGATTCGCGATCGCAATGATCATGCGTGTCCTCTGGCGAGGCCCGGACCTGGACCGGAACGCTGATGGAGGCACTGCCCGCTGGGGCCGCGAGAGCGGAGCAGGAGGCGCCGGGTTGCCGCCAGCCATCGTAAAAAACGAGCATCAGAAAAGCAATGGGAAATGCCGCGAGCAAAGGCCGAAGTCGCGATTCTTCTTCGACCGACCAGCCCGAGACTCGCGATCGCCCTTCACACTCGACAGGCGAAAGGGGCGAAAGCGAAAGGCGAAAGTGTCGAGCCCATGTAATGCCGCCCATCGCCGAGCTCAGATCCTCGACGATCCCGCACTGTTTTGTTCCCCCCTCCCCGCGAGCCGAAACCCCGGCAGTGCGCCAGCCCGCCAGCCAGGGGGCGCACCCTCTCCCGGAGCGAGCGGCTTCGAAGGCGCGCCACCGTCACTCTCCACCGCAGCCGCCCCCCGGCCGGGCCGGCTCTCCCTCTGCGATGCCGACTCTCCGGGTTAGGCGCGCGAGCGAGGCTCCCGCTACCGCGCACACCCCCTCGCCCGCCGACCCGCAGAATCTCCCTCGTGACCCGAACACCGTGGTTCGAACCGAGCCTCCCTCCAGAACGAGCCCTTCGGCGGTTCCTCGGCTGGCGGATCGGGGCGCAGCCGGCCGACAACGAGCCAGAGAGCGACGGAAGATTCGGCAAGAGAGGGCTTCGAGAGCACCACTCACACAGACGCCGTCATGTGATCTCTCGCTCGCGCAGGCGATCCCCCGCATCGGGTCTCTCTCCCTGCCCAGCGCTGAATCGGGCGCCTCGTTGCTCGCTCGAGCGGACACCACCGCCTCGAAGCCGCAAACCTCGACTCCACAGCCAAACCCACCGCGCAGGGGCGCGCCCTCCTGGGCCGTTCCTCGAGCAGACTCTTGACCCGAGCTCCCTGCTGGCCGAGCGCGGGCTCGCCTGAGCGGCTGTCGCGTCCCGCTCACCCGCGGCTCTTCCCAAGGCCCCACGCGTTCGAGCGTTGTTGAGCCAGGGGCCGAGGGGCCGCTCCCCCCCTGCCGCACTTGGCCCCTTTCCGAGGCGTGCATTCCTCGAGGGTCGCCGCCGCCGGAAACCTACACAGGGCCCCCAGACGGGGCCTCCAAACGGGGCTTCCAGACAATGAGCCCAGAAGGAGCACCCAGGCAGCAGTCCTCGCCAGGAAGGCGCCTCCAGCGTGGCGCTCCACGAGGCACCGTCGAATACACGATTTCAGGAGCGGACAAAGAAGAAGCGCCGGCAACGCCGGCGCTTTCCGAATCACTGAACTCGAGTCTCTTGAACTCGAAGCTGCAACTTACGCCTAAACTTCGTACTTGCCGATCTCGGTCTCGCTCAGGCTGTGCAGCCAGGCGCGAAGCCGCTCGGAGTCTTTGTGACCCTGCGTCAAGTCGATTCGCTGGGCCGCGTCGATGACCGACTGCTCCGCGAAGATCGGCGCGTCACACCGCAGGGCGAGCGCCACGGCGTCCGAGGGGCGCGCATCGAGCTCGACCGTCCCGTTCGGGGTCCGGATCGCGAGCAGCGCGTAGAAGATCCCGTCGGCGTCGAGGTCCGTCACGGTGATGCGCTCGAGGGTCCCGCCGAGCTCCTGCATGACGTTGCGCAGGAGGTCGTGCGTCTTCGGGCGCGGCGAGGTCACTCGCTCGAGCTCGGTCGCAATGGCGTCCGCCTCGAAAACGGCCACCCAGATCGGCAGCTTCGCGTCCGTCTGCGGGTCACGCAGGACGAGGAGCGGCATGTTCGTGAAGGGGTCGAGCATCAACCCCTGGATCCGCATCTTGACCGTCATCGAAAACAGACCTCCGAAGCGTCCTGCGAGCGTTCGAAATCGAGCTCCAGGCTTCGGGTTCTCCGAATGAAACCGAACAACCTGCCTAGAGCCGAAAATACTCACGGCGAGGGGCGCAGTCAAGAATCTCGAGGCTTCGTGCTACGTTTGCTCCGCAGCTCCAGCGGCCCCCTGCCCCTTCACATCGCCTGGCGATAGCCTTCCGCGCTCACCAGTTCTCCGCGCAGGGAGTTCGGACGCGCCTCGGTGACTCGCACCCTCGCGAACTGTCCCGGCCCCAACTCTTCCCCACCCGGGAAGTTGACGATGCGGTAGCACGTGGTCCGCCCCGCCCACTCCTTGTCGTCCCGCCGACTCCGGGACTCGAGCAACACATCGAACTCGCGACCGACCAAAGCGAGGTGACGTTCGAGCTGAATCTCCCGCTGCATGGCCTGCAGCTCCATCAGCCGCGCGACCTTGCGCTCGTGAGGGACGTCGTCCCGCATCATCGCCGCGCTCGTGCCTGGCCTCGCCGAGTATACGAAAGAGAACATCTGGTCGTAACCGACTTCGCGCACCAGGCTGAGCGTCTCCTGGAACTCCTCCTCGGTCTCCCCAGGGAAACCGACGATGACATCCGTAGAGAGCGCGAGTTCCGGCACCGCGTCCCGCAGCTCTTTGACCCGGGCCAGGTACTTCTCGCGATCGTATCCGCGGCGCATCGCATGGAGAACGCGACTCGAGCCGCTCTGAACCGGCAGATGCAGCGCGTTGCAGACTTCCGGCACTTCTGCCATGGCGCGGATGATGGGCTCGCGCAAATGGAGCGGGTGCGAGGTCGTGAAGCGCAGCCGCGCGATGCCGTCCGTGCGGCCCGCCGCGCGCAAGAGATCACCCAGACCGGCCTTGGTCTCGGGGCAGCGGTACGCGTTGACGTTCTGGCCGAGGAACTCGATCTCCTGATAGCCTTCCGCCCCAAGGCGTACGACCTCGCTCAGGATGTCGTCGAGCGTGCGGGAGTCTTCCCGCCCACGCGTCGTCGGGACGATGCAGTAGGTGCAGGTCTTGTTGCACCCCTCCATCACGGTGACGTACGCCTTCCCCTGCCCCCGCATCGTGCGCACCGGCTCGGCGATGCGGACCAGGCTGTCCTGGTAGAGGGTCGTGTCGACGACCCCGCGCTGCTCCTTGACCCTTGCCAGGTGCTCCGGCAAACGGCTCGCGGCGCGGGGGCCAATCACCAGGTCGACGAGCGGAGTCCGCTCTCGCACTCCGTCGCCCGACATCTGCGCGACGCAACCCGCGACTCCGACGATCAGATCGGGGTGCCGCTCCTTGAGCGCGCGCAGGCGAGCGAGCGCCTGGTAAACCTTCTCTTCCGCCTTCTCTCGGATGGCGCAGGTGTTCAAGAGCACGACATCGGCTTCGTCGACGACCGTCGCCGGAGAGTAGCCGAGACCCTCGAGGATCCCTGCCATCTTCTCCGAGTCGTGCTCGTTCATCTGGCAGCCCCAGGTCTCGATCCAGTATCTCTGCATCAGGACTCCTTAGCCCGGGCCATTCATGAATGGTCCGGGTTAGAGGCTTCGAGGAAAGCGCGGGAGAGTTCTTCCTGAATCTTCTCGAGATCGGTCGAGACGACCCGCGTCTCGCCGACCGCTGTCATGAAATTCGTGTCGCCATCCCAGCGCGGAACGACATGGAAATGCAGGTGATCCGGGATCCCCGCGCCCCCGGAGCTCCCCTGATTGAGCCCCATGTTGAATCCGTGCGGGGACCAGAGCTCGCCTGCCAGCGTGCTCGCCAGTGCCGCGAGCTCGATCACCTCCGCGCGACTCGCGGAGGGCAGCTCGGCGAGGCTCCCGACGTGCTCGCGCGGCACGATCATCAGGTGGCCCCCGTTGTAGGGGTAACGATTCAGCATGACGAGGGCGCGATCACCGCGATGCACGACGAGGTGTTCTCGGTCCTGCCCGGTCTCTTCCCAGACCGTGCAGAACAAACACTTCGCCGAGCCCGAAGCTCCCGCGCCCTCGGTAACCCAGGCGTGACGCCAAGGTGCAAAAAGCCGGCTCACGACTCCGTTTCGCCAGCTCCCGCGGCGGGAGGCGGCGCGAGCGCCACCTCCCCGTCGATCGGGATGTCCTGCGAGTCTCCCGCACCCTCGCCAGGATTGAGCATCTCGCGAAGCTCCTTCCCGGGCTTGAAGTACGGCACCGCCTTTCCGGGGACCTCGACCTTGGAGCCCGTCTTCGGGTTCCTACCCTGCCGAGGACGCCGCTGCCGGAGCCGGAAGGACCCGAACCCACGCAGCTCGATCTTGTCCCCGCCCCGAAGGGCGGAGACGATCGACGTCAAGACCGTGTTGACGACTACCTCGGCCTCGGCCTTGGAAAGAGAAGCCGCCTCGGCAACTTTCTCCACCAGGTCGGCTTTGGTCATGCGTCCTCCGGAGCCTCGCCCTCGACCTCGGTCGAGGAAGTACCCTCGTCCTCACTCTCGTCCGCACGACGCGCCGCGCGCTCACGCAGGGCCGCGAGGTCGCCACCGACCATGTCACCAAGCGTCATCGACGAGGCCGACTTCTCTTCCTCGATCTGGCTGTGGTAGCTGTCGAGGTCGCGATCGCCGAGCTCGTCCTGCGCGGCCTTGACCGACAGGCCGATCTTCCGCTCGGTCGGATCGGTGCGCAGGATCTTCACGCGAATGCCCTGGCCCACCTGGAACTTGTCCTGCGGCTTCTCGAGACGCTCGTGCGCGAGCTCCGAGATGTGGACGAGTCCCTCGACGCCGTCGGTCAGCTCGACGAAGGCACCGAAGTCGGTCAGGCGGACGATCTTCCCCTCGAGGATGTCGCCCATGCGATAACGCTTGAAGAACTCCTGCCAGACATCGGGCTGGAGATCCTTGATGCTCAGGCTGAGGCGCTGGTTCTCGGTGTCGATCTTGAGGATCTTGGCCTCGACCTCTTCGCCCTTCTTGAGGACCTCGGCCGGATGCTTGATCCGCCGGTTCCACGTGAGGTCCGAGATGTGGACGAGACCGTCCACGCCTTCCTCGACCTCTATGAAGGCGCCGAAGTCCGCGATGTTGCGAACGACACCCGTGATGATGTCGCCCACCGAGTACTTCGACTCGATGACCGACCACGGGTTCGGCGTGGTCTGCTTGAGACCGAGCGAGAGACGACGGTTCTCCTCGTCGACATCGAGCACGACCGCTTCGACGGTGTCGGCGACCGTGAGGAGCTTCGAGGGGTGCTTGACCCGCTTGGTCCAAGACATCTCGGACACGTGGATCAGACCCTCGATCCCCTCCTCGAGCTCGACGAAGGCACCGTAGTCGGTCAGGCTGACGACCTTGCCGCGAACGCGCGAGAGCAGCGGGTACTTCTCCGTGGCGTTCTCCCACGGATCCGGCTGCAGCTGGCGAATGCCGAGGCTGACGCGCTCTTTGTCGCGGTCGAACTTGAGGATCTTGACCTCGAGCTCGTCGCCGG
>NPIF01003743.1_pt1 | contig 10528 bp, 6 predicted proteins | sample 8637461 | NCBI WGS metagenome assembly NPIF01 (sample SAMN07420641, study PRJNA396082) | bioreactor metagenome | isolation source: sample BR12 brine-fed electro-methanogenic bioreactor BR | place: Japan: Kochi | collected 2016-12-09
CCGCCGTAGGGTCAGGGTTCAGCCCTGACCGGGCGGTGCAACGCACCGCAACGCGTCTCCTTTAGAGTCTCTCGGCTGTCCGCGCTTCGTCGCGCTTCGCGCGACCCGGTGAGGGCAAGCCCTTACCCTACGCCGTGGTGCGCGAGCCACGCTCGCGCTTCCTTGGATCGTTCTTTACGACGCCCCACAGGGACGTCGCTACGACAACTGCGCTGCGTGTCAACGCGCTCAACGTCGACGAGTCGTCGATTCGAGGATGTGACGAGCATCCACCGCATCGACCCGGTTCCGGCCAAGCCCTCACCCTTCCGCGAGGAGCTCCAGCACCTCTTTCGCGATCTCCTCCACGGCCTTGTACGAGACCCGGACCGAGCGCCAACCATGGCGGTCCATCAGGTCGTGGGCTTCGCGGATTTCGCGGTTGATCGCGCGCTTGTCCAAGTATTCGTCGAGCTGCGCGCGGCCGAGTGCCATCGCGCGCTCCTCGCGCACGCTCTGAAGGCGCACCGCGTTGATCTTGAGGCCGACGACCTTGCGCGGGTCGAGCGCGAGCAGGGACTTCGGTACGGGGATGCCGGGGACGAGCGGGACGTTGGCGGCCTTGATACCGCGGTAGGCGAGGTAGAAGCACGTCGTGCTCTTCGCCGAGCGTGAGACGCCGACCAGAACCACATCCGCGCTGGAGAGGTCGTGCTGCCGCTGCCCGTCGTCGTGGGCGAGCGTGAAGTCGATCGCGTCGTGGCGGTCGAAGTCCTCCTGGTAGACCTCGTAGAGCAGGCCGGGGCGGGCGCCCGGGTCGCTGTGGAACAGGTCGTGGAGCGCGCGGAGCGGAGGGCCGAGGATGTCGACCGTCGGGAGCTCGTGGAGCTCGGCGGCCTTACGCAGCGCGTCGCGCGCATCCGGCACGACGAGGGTGTGGAAGAGCACCGCCCCGCAGGCGGCCGCTTCCGCGACGACGGCCGCGGCGCGCTCCGGCGTGCGTACCCCGGAACGAATCTCGATACGCGAGGAGCTCTCGGCGAACTGTACGAGCGCGGCCTGGACGACGAGGCGCCCGGTGCGGCCGCGGCCGTCCGAGACGACGAAGACGGTGGGCGTGTCACGGTCCATGCCGAGACTCTAACAAAAGCCGCGCCGAGTAAGCGGCGGAATCGCAGGCACTTCGGGCGTTCGCACGCGCCCGATCCCCTCCGAGAAAAACCGCCGGCATCCCTTGGCGCTCTCCGCGCCGCGCCCAATATTGAACGTAAGACGAATGGCGCCGCGGCTGTGGAGCTCGCGTGGCGTCGGTGTGGGACGGGTGAACGAGAGGAGTCGCGCCGCTCGCGTGGCGGCGCCGAACTGAGCCATGGCCGAGCTACTCATCGCGACCATCGTCGTGCTCGACCTCATCGTCGTGGCGTACTTCCTGTGCTACGCGGGGGTGAACCTCGCGCTGCTCGTGATCAGCAGCCGCGTCGTCCCCGAGCGCCTGCAAGCCCACGACCTGCTCGCGCGTCGCGAGGAGCGGCGACCCGACACCACCTTCTACCCGCTCGTCAGCCTGATCGTCCCCGCCTACTGCGAGGAGGTGACGATCGTCGAGAACATCCGCAACCTCCTGCGCCTCGAGTACCCGAACTTCGAGATCGTCGTCGTCAACGACGGATCCAAGGACCGGACGGTCGAGCTTGCGCGGGAGGCGTTCAAGATGGCGCGCAGCGATGTCGACTACGACCCCCATCTCGGCACGATGCCGATTCGCGGTTGTTATCGCGCCACCGTGCCGCTCCCGCCCTCCGTCTCGCGCCTCGTCCTGCTCGACAAGGAGAACGGCGGCAAGGCGGACGCGATCAACGCGGGGATCAACGCCTCGGAAGGCGCCTACGTCGCGTCGATGGACGCGGACTCGCTGCTCGTGCCGAACGCGGTCGAGCTCGCGATGCAGCCCGTGCTCGACAACCCCAACGAGGCCGTGGCCACCGGAGGCCAGGTGGCGCTGACGAACGGCTGCACCGTCCGCGACGGGAAGCTCGCCGAGGTCGGTCTGCCAAAGACGTGGATTGCGCGCTTCCAGATCGTCGAGTACATGCGCTCGTTCACGCAGAGCCGCACGGCGCTCGGGCGCCTCAACGCGCTCCTGATCCTCTCCGGAGTCTTCGCGATCTTCCGCCGCGACGTGCTCGTCGAGGCGGGGGGGTTCCTGACGAAGCACATGCGCTCGCGCACGGGCCAGGAGTACTGCGGCGTCGGCGCGGAGACGGTGTGTGAAGACATGGAGGTGGTGGTGCGCCTCCACCGCTACCTCTACGAGAGGGAGCGCCCGGGCCTCGCGCACTGCCTGCCGTTCCCGCTCGCGTGGACCGAGGCGCCCGAGATCTGGCTGCACCTCGGCAAGCAGCGCAACCGGTGGTATCGCGGTTTGTGGGAAGTGCTCTGGACCCATCGGCGGATGATGTTCCGGCGCCGATACGGCCGCATCGGCATGTTCGCGCTGCCGTATCAGCTCTTCTTCGAGGCGCTCGCGCCGCTGCTCGAGACTCTCGGCTACCTCGTCGTGCCGCTTTCGTTGCTCGCCGGCATCCTCAGCCTCGAAGCGCTCGTCGCGTTCATGAGCTTCGCGCTCGCCTTCAACCTGCTGCTCTCCGCCGGCAGCGTGGCGGTCTCGATAAGACGCCTGCGCGCCGAGGGGCGCTCGTCGGAGCTCGTGCTGCTCGACTACCGCGGCTTCCGCACGATCCTCGTGCTCGTCTTCGCCGGCTTCCTCTCGAATCTCGGATATCGCCAGTTCCTCATCTACTGGCAACTGCGCGGCCTCAAGGACTTCCTCGCGGGCCGCAAGAGCTGGGACAAGTTCGCACGCCAGGGCTTCACGGAGGAGCCCGGCGCTGCGGAGTCTCGGCAGGAGTCACCATGAGCACCACACTCGCGACGCCCGGTGCCGTCGGGACGCGCCACGCGGGCGCGGCGATCGGCGCCGCGCCGGAGTTCGTCGCCTGGGCCCAGCGGCTCTACGGCAGTGAGCTTCTCCACGGAGCCGACCCACAGGTTGCGCTCACGCTCTTGCGCGACGGCGCGGCCGACGTCGTCCTCGTCCAGCTCGACGAGGAAGGGCGCAACGAAGCACGCCTCTTCGAAAGTCTCGCCGCAGAGCTCCCTGGCACGCCGCTCGTCGGCGTCGTCGCGACGCGCGAGTCGCTCGAAGCCGAGCGCCTCGTCGCGCTCCAGTCCGCGGGGATGAGCGCGTGGCTGGCGCTCGACATCCCGGAGCCGAGCGCCGCGCGCCTGCTCGGGGCGCTCGCGGCCCGGCGCGACGGCACGAAGCGAGAGCTCGATCGCCACAAGCGCGCCATGCGCCAGCTCGCGCAGTTCGAGAACTGGTCCGCCCGCAGCACGANNAGTGGGTGCACGACCTGCGCACGCCGCTCGGCGTGATCCGCGGCTTTGCGTGCAACCTGCTCGACGAGGTCTACGGGCCGGTCGAGGGCTCGCAGCGCGACGCGGTCGAACGCGTGCAGGGCGCGTGCGACATCTTGCGCGGGCTCGTCGACCAGGTGCGCTCCGACTTGCCCGCACCGCCGGAGCTCGACGACGACCTGAGGCCGCAACGCATCGTCGGCCGGACCCAGGTCTCCCTCGAGGAGCTCGGCGACGAAGTGGCGGAGTTCCTCGGCTCGGCCGCGGCGGCGGGTGGCGCGACGCTTGCGCTCGAGAAGGAACGCTGCCCGCTGATCTGGGGCAATCGCGTCCGTCTGCTTCAGGCGCTCGTCAACCTCGTCAAGAACGCGACGCGCTTCACGCCCTCTGGCGGGCGCATCACGCTCGGTGTCGAGCCCGTGCCGCCGACGGACGATCACCCGTGGGCACGCTGCGGGGTCACGGTGAGCGATACGGGAGCCGGAATCGAGCCCGCGCTTCAAGAGAAGATCTTCGAAGCCGGTTTCTCCACCGGGAAGGGCGAAGGACACCAGGGGATGGGCCTCGCGGTGGTGAGCGAGGTCGTCAAGGAGCACGGCGGGAGCCTCGAGCTGCGCAGTACGCCCGGTGCGGGCACGAGCTTCCGACTCCTGCTGCCCGTCGACCCACGCCGGCGCCGGCGGCGCAGCAAGGTGCGCATCGTGCGTGACGCCGCGTTCGCCGCGGAAGCGCTCGCCGAGCTGCGCCGCGCGGGTGCCGAGATCACCGAGTACGCCGCGCCCGCCGAGCTCGAGGAGCTCGCTCGGATGGTGCGCGGGGGCGGGCAGGAGCTCCTGCTCGTCGAGCCGGTCACCGACACCGGCGACGCGGAAAAGGAGTAGACGACGATGCCGACGATACTGATCGCCGACGACGAGGCCGATCTGCTCGCCATCCTCCACGATCGCTTCGCGGCGCTCGGCTTCGAAGTACTGACGGCGTGTAACGGCGTCGAGGCGCTCGAGGGCGTGCAGAAGGGGCGCCCCGACGTCGTCATCCTCGACCTGATGATGCCGGAGCTCAACGGATTCCAGGTGTGCCGGCGCATCAAGGACGACGCCGCGCTCGCCGACACTCCGGTGATCATGCTGACCGCGAAGGACACCGACGCGGATCGGTTCTGGGGTCAGGAGGTCGGTGCCGACCTCTACCTGACCAAGCCGGCCGACCCCGCGCAGGTTGTTGCGCGCGTCGAAGAGCTGCTCGGGGACAAGTGAGCGACATCACCACCATCGTTCTCTGGGCCGCCGGCACGCTCGTCGCGCTGGTGCTCGCCGGCGTGGCTGCGATGCTCGCACTACGCGGCACACGCGTGCTCGCGCGCCGCCATCTCGCACGCCGGGTCGCCGCCGTGCAGACGATCCTCGCGAAACACGCGGACGAGAGCTACGCGCGGGTCGACCGCCTCCTCTTCGAGCTCGGCCGACTCCAGGACGGCGAGGCGGTGCGCCTCGCTCTCGGCGACATGCTCGAGTCGGAAGGGCTCGAGATCGGTCCGCAACTCGGGAAGGTGTACCAGACTCTCGGGCTCGTTGAGCACTTCACGCGGGAGTTCGGGCAGGCGCCGCGCTGGACGAAACGGGCCGCCGCCGCGCGCGCGCTCGGCATGCTCGGCGTCACGGACGCGATCCCGGACCTGATCGGCGCCATGCGCGACCCTCACGAGGACACGACGGTCAAGCAGGCGGCGGGGCAGGCGGTGGCGCGCATGAAGGCCGACGACGCGATCGCGCCCCTGATCGCGGAGCTCGCCAAACCGGACGACTGGGCGAGTCCCCGCGTCGCCGAGTTGCTCGTCGAGTTCGGCGCGCGGGCGCGGGAGGGACTGCTCGCAGCGCTTGGCGACGACGAGTCGATGAACGCGCGCGTGTGGGCGGCCCAGATCCTCGGGCGTCTCGGCGATAGAGAGGCCACGCTGCCTCTGATCGGACGCTTGCAGGATCGCTCGGAGCGCGTCCGCATCTCCGTGACCGAGGCACTCGGGCAGCTTCGGGACCGCAGCGCGGTCCCCGAGCTCCTACGCCTCGCGCTCAGCGACCCCGTGCCCGCCGTGCGCGCGGAAGCGGCGCGCGCGCTCGGCGCGGTTGGCGACGCGTCCGTCACCGACGAGCTCGTGCTCCTGCTCTCGGCCAGCGACTACTGGACCCGGCTGAGGGCCGTGCAGGCGATCGAGAAGCTCGCGCCCGAGGACACCTATCCGCTCGAGCAGGCGCTCGGCGACGACTCGCGGATGGTGCGGGCGGAGGCCGCCCGCGCGCTCGAACGCCTCGGCGTGATCGACGGCTGGAAGGGCGAGCTCGGCGCGCGGAAGGCCGCGGTGGCGGAACTCGCCGCCGACAAGCTCGTCAATCGCGGACGCACGGGCGCGATCGAGTCTCTGCTCGACCTCGTCGAACACGACGGACTGCAGGTGCGCGCGCGCATCTGCAAGGTCCTCGCGCGCGTGGGCGACCCAGCGGCGGCGTCCAGTCTCGAAGCGCTGCTCGCCGACGAGCAATGGCCCGTCCGCGCGCACGCCGCCGAGGCGATCGGCCGCCTGCGCCCCTCGAACGCCGCCGACCTGCTGCTCCCGCTGCTCAGCGACGACGAGGAGATGGTCCGCGTCACGGCGATCGCCGCGATCAAGATGTGCGGCGTGCCCAACATCGAGGAGCGGCTCGGTGCGCTCGTCGAGCTGTATCGCGGCGGCAACGCCGAGGCGCGGTGCAGCGTCGTCGACACCGTCGAGGCCGTCGCGACGGAGAAGGTCTCCGAGATCCTGCTTGCCGCGCTCGACGACCCGAACGCCGACGTGCGGCTCCACGCGGTGCGCCAGGCAGCCGGCCGGCCCTCGCCTCTGTGGACGAACGCGCTCACCGAGCGACTCGCGGACTCCGACACGCGCGTGCGCAAGGAGGCCGCGCGGGCGCTCGGCACGGACGGCTCGGCGTCGGCGGTGCAGGCGATGGCCGAGAGCCTCGCGACCGAAGACCGCGAGTTCCGCGAGATCCTCACCGACATGCTCGCCCAACAGGGAGTAGAGACGATCCTCGAGGTCGTCGGGGAGTCGCGCTTCGTCGAGAAACGCCTCGCGAAGGCGTGGGCGCTCGGCAAGACGCGTGACACGGCAGCGCTCGACGAGCTCGAGAAGCTCTCGCACGACGAGTCGCCTCATGTACGCGCCGCGGTCGGGGGCGCGGTGGGCAAGATCGAAGACCCGCGTTCGCTCGCGGTGCTCGCTCGCTTGCTCGACGACCCGAACGAACGCGTGCGCTCCGCGGCAGTCAACGGCGTCGGGCACCTCGGCGCGATGGAGCTCCTGGGTGAGCTCGTCACGATGAGCGCCGATCCCCACGACTTCGTCCGCCGCCGCGTCGCGGTCAATCTCGGGGTGCTCGGGGACGCTGCCGTGCTGGAGACGCTCGAGGCTCTCCTCGCTCGCGAGACGGAGGCGCCGCAACGCGCCGCGGTTGTCGTCGGCTTCGGCCTGCTCGGCGGCGAGCGCGGCGTAGGGGTCGCGCTCGAGGGACTGGCCGACGAGACCCTGCGCCCTCACGTCGAGCGTTTGCTCGCCGGAGAGGCGGACGAACGCGTCGCGCGCTTCCGGCGGCACCTGTCGCTCGACGAAGCGAAGGAGCGCGAGGAGCTCTCGCCCGAGCGCCTGCGCCTGCGCTACGTCCGGCAACTGAGGAACGACCGCGATCCGGTGCAGCGTGTCGCGGCCGTCGCGGGGCTCGAGACCCTTGGCCTCGACCTCCACGTCGAAGCGATGGTCGAGGTGCTGTCCGCCGACCCGGATCCGCGGGTGCGTCAGCGCGCCATCGGGGCGCTCGGAGTTCACGCGGGCGAGGGGCCCGTCGTCGAGGCGCTGCGGCGCGCACTGCGCGACCCGATCGCCAGCGTGCAGCAGGTGGCGATCGAGGTGCTCGCCCAGTCGCGGCTGCCCGAGAACAACGAAGCGCTCCTGCGCTGCAGCGCGCTCTCGGACACGGCCGTGGCCGACGCCATCGTCGACGCGCTCGCCGCCGCGAACCAGGGGCACGTGCCCGCGTTCCTCGACGAGTTGATGGGCTCCGCGGACGACCCGGTGCTCGCGGTCGGTGCGCGCGTGCTCGGCCGCATCGGCGACCGCCGCGCGGAGCGTCTCCTCTCCGCGTGGGTGAAATCGGGTGGAGAGAAGGTGCGCATCGCCGCGATCCTCGCGCTCGGCGAACTCGGAACCCTCGACGCGCGCGAGGTGCTCTTCGCTTGCCTCGGGGACCCGAACGAGGACGTGCGCTGCGCGACCGCGCACGCGCTCGGCCGGCTGCCGGCGAGCGCGGCCCGCGAGGCCTTCGAGCGTCTGGCGCTCGACCCGTCGGTGCGTGTGCGCGCCCATCTCGCGTCGGCGCTCGGTGAGACCGGCGAGGTGGCGGCGATCGAGATCCTCGGGTCGCTGGCACGCGACCCGGAGGAGGGCGTGCGCCTCGAAGCGCTCTTTGGTCTCGTCGCGCTCGAAGCCGACGCGTCGCTCGCGCTCTTCGCCGAGCGCTACGACGAGCAACCGCGGGAGACCCGGGAAGCGTTCCGCGCGGATGCGAGGGTGCCGGGGCTCGGGGCATCTCTGTGCGGCGTCGCCACGGAGCACCAACGCCCCGAAGCCCGCGTGGCTGCGCTCGAGGCAGTGCGCCGTCTCGGGCGCGCGCCGAGCACGGAGCTCGCGCGGACCCTGCGCGACCCGGAGCCCGATGTGCGCATCGCGGCCGTGCACGCGTGTTCCGCCGCGGGCGGGGAAGAGCTGGCTGAAGCGATCGAGGCGTTGCTCTCGGATCCCTCGTCACGTGTACGGGATGCCGTGCGACGCGAGCGCCTGAGTGTGTGCGCGCCCGGGGAGGGGACATGACCGTGATGAGGCGCGCCGTCGCGCTCGTTCTGATAGGCGCCGCGTTGATCTTCGGGGCGGTGGCCGTGAGCTTTGCGGAGGATGCGCCGCTCTCGCGCTTCCAGCGCGCGCAACGGCTCGCCTGGGACGGCGAGCGCGCCGAGGCGCGGGCGCTGTGCCGCGAGATCCTCGATGAGTCCCCGGCCCACCACGACGCGCGGATCCTGCTTGCGCGCGTGCTCGCGTGGGACAAGCGCTACGACGAAGCGCGTGGGGAGCTCCACAAGGTCCTCGCGGAGCGCCCGGACTACACCGACGCGAGCCGCGCGCTCGCCGACGTCGAGCTGTGGTCGCGCCATCCCGTGGACGCCCTCGCGGTCTGCGATGCCGGCTTGCGCCACGCGCCTGCGGATGGGGAGCTGAGGTACCGCAGAGCCCGCGCGCTCGAGAACCTCGACAAGATCGCGGAGGCCCGCGAGCTCGCGGACGCCCTGGCGGCCGGGGAGCCGGGCGACGAGCGCTACGCGCGCCTCTCGCACCGGCTCAAGATCAAGTCGATGACGACGAAGGCGAGCCTCGGCTATCGCTACGAGGACTTCCAGGAGTTCAGCGACCCGTGGGAGGAGTGGAGCCTGTCCTTGCGGCTCAGGCAGAGCTGGGGCTCGCTGATCCCGCGTGTCCGCCACGCGCGCCGTGGCAGCCGCGACGGGGAACAATTCGAGGTCGACGCCTACCCGCGTCTTCCCGGCCGGATGTACGCCTACGTCAACGTCGGCTACGCGAAGGACGCCCCCTTCCCGGACTGGCGCTTCGGCGGCGAGCTCTACAAGAGCTTCGGCGGCGGTTGGGAGGCTTCGCTCGGCGGGCGCTACCTGGACTTCGGTGAGACGACGGTGCCGATCTACACCGGCTCGGTCGGCAAGTACTGGGGCGACTGGTGGGCCTCCTTGCGCCCGACCGTGACGGACAAGGAAGACGGCAACTCGAGCTCGGTCTCGCTGCGTCTGCGCCGCTACTTCGGCAGCGCGGACACCTACCTCGGCGCGGAGTTCAGCGTGGGGGACAAACCCGCGCTCGACCTCGCCGGATTCGAGGAGGGACGGCTCGACTCGGCGAGGATGCGGATCGAAGGCCAGTGGGCCTTCTCCGACATCTGGGCGCTCTCGGGGAGTGTCGGTCGCCGCGACCAGGAGTTCGAACCTGGCTCGAGCCGCGAGAGCACCGTCTTCAGCGTCTCCCTCTCCCGGCGCTTCTAGGAGCGCACGCGATGGGTCGCTCCAGAGTCTCTCGCCTGCTCCGTCAACTCGGCCTGCGCGGGCTCGCGCTCTTCGCCGGGCTGTGGGCCCTCGTCGGTTACTCGCTCGGGACGAGCGTGCTGCTCGGTCCGGTGATGTGGTCGACGGCGAGGATGCGCGACGCGGGGGTCGACCACACCGTCGAGCGCCTCGTCGTCGTCGCGATCATCGCGCTCTACGTGGGGGCCTCGTTCGGCATCACCGTGCTGCTCTTCACGCTGCTTCGCCGCTCGACGCGGCGCGAGGTGCGCTTCGGCGTGCCCGCGCTGTGCCTGCTCGCCGCGCTCGGCGCACTCTGGCTCTTCATGAACCCCGCCGAGCTCGGGGCCGAGCGCCAGGAGGAGCAGGACGTTGGCGCGCGCTTCACCTTCGGGCCCTACCCGGATCAGGCGCGTCTCGAAGCGTTGAGAGCCGACGGGTACACCGGCGTCGTCTCGCTGCTTCACCCCGCCGTCGTGCCTTTCGAGCCCAAGCTGCTCGCGGACGAGCGGCGTGCCTCCGAGGCCGCGGGCATCACCATGCATCACCTGCCGATGCTGCCCTGGGTGGGGGACAACGGTGACTCGCTCGCCGAGCTCGAGCGCCTCGCGCGCGCCGAGGGCGGGCGCTACTACGTCCACTGTTACCTCGGGCGCGATCGCGTCCGGCTCGCGCGGGCCGTCGTCGAGCGCTTCGCGAGCGCGGAGCTGGCCGCGGACGCCGCGCCCACGCCGGCGGGCCCGGCTCTCGCGGACGGACACACTTTCGAGCGTGGCGACGTCGTCGAGCTCGAGCCCGGCGCGCTTCTTCTGCCCTACCCGACGGGCGAGGAGATGATGAGCTACGTCGTGCCTGCCCGGCCGGCGGTCGTCGTCTCTCTGCTCGATCCCAACGACGAGGGCGACCGGCCCTGGATCGACAAGGAGCGCGCGGCGCTCGCGCGCTTCGGCATCCGCTTCGAGAACGTCCCCCTGGCGGG
>NPIF01012212.1_pt1 | contig 10517 bp, 9 predicted proteins | sample 8637461 | NCBI WGS metagenome assembly NPIF01 (sample SAMN07420641, study PRJNA396082) | bioreactor metagenome | isolation source: sample BR12 brine-fed electro-methanogenic bioreactor BR | place: Japan: Kochi | collected 2016-12-09
ATGTGGAGATAGCCGTTGGGCTCGGGTGGGAAACGCGTATGCACGCGGCCCTCCCACTTGCCGCTGCGGTTGTCCTCTTCGATGATCTGCTCGATAAAGTGCAGGTTGCGTGGCTCTTCGCCCATTTCAGTACGTCCTTCCTGTCGGAATTCGTGTGCCCGCGGATCCTCGTGCCCACAGGTTATTCGCCGTCTGTGGGTAGATCGCCGTCCGCGGGCCAATCCCTACCCGCAGCCCAGTCGTTACCCGCGGCCCAATTGCGGCAGGCTATCACAACACACCCCCCTCTGGCACGGAGGGGCATGGGGAAGGTCGCGCTCTCAACACTTCCCCCCCGCAACGGAGGAATTCTGAGCACGCCGAGGATTCCACCCCTCACCCAACCTCTCCCCTGAGTGGAGAGGGGTTTGAGGACAGCCTCCATGAATCGGCAGGATTCTAGCGGTTCTGTGGTTGAAGTTGAAACGGGGGGCGAAGGCGTGTGCTTCAGATGCTAAGGAAGCACAAGAAACCGCGGACCCTTTCGCCACGCAGTGGGGCCGCCACTGCTGAAATTACACCCGGGCGGCGGCACAAGCGGGGGCAGGCAACCGGAGTGGGTCGATCAATCCGTGCTGGATGGTCACTCTTACTCTTTGCCGCCGGCACCATGTTCCGTTGGGGGTTTGAGATCACCTGCCTTGAGCCGGGCCAATTGAGCGATTCGGTCCTCGAAATCCTCTTGGCTTAGGAAAGCGCCACGATAGAGCCCGCGGAGGAAGGTGTCCGCCGCCAGTGCCCCCTTTCGGTTGTTGCATTGCCGACAAGCGTCGACGACGTTGCGGTAGCTGCTGTCGCCCGCAGGTCGAGACACCACATGCTCGATGACATAGCTCTGCGCGTTAATCGTTTTGAGGCAGTAGAAGCACCGATACTCCTCCCTGGCAAGTATCAGCAATCGCCTCTGTGGATCGGTGAAGAAATCGAGTTCATCTACATCGACTTCGAATGGTGTTGTTTCCTTGCGGATCAGGCCTGCGATCTCCGATGGCAGCATCAGTCGCAGGAGGGTGCCCTGCCTCTCAGTGCGGATTCGCTCGACGCACCCTTTCTCTTCGAGCGAGCGGAGTTTCTCGTAGCACACTCCTTCGGACATCGGCGTTCCCTTTTGCCCCACGCCGAACGCCATCTTCTTGCGGGCAGACTTGAAGCCGACGATCGCGTGGTCCTTTCCCAAGAGCCTGCTGTGCCGAAACACGTAGAGGTATATTGCTTGCTCATACGTATCGAGCTTGGGAGCCAGATGATCTTGGAAATCGATCAGAAACTGTTTGGCGTCGTCCATTCTCGTTCGCTTTTCCCCTGACCCTAACCTGAGTTTCTGAGTTCCTACACGCCGCTCCAATCGCCACGAGCGTCTGGAGGTACGCATGCCACGTACCGTCGCGAGCATACCCCAACAAGGCCGAATGAAGTGAACCTCGTGACGTCGACGAGCATTGCCGTCAAGTCTCTCTTCATCAGGCCACCGCAGACCAAGCGCAGCTTGGTTATTCCTGTGCCCCCAGCACAAACCGTGCCCGTTCACTTCGCAGCATTTCATGAGGCTTCACGCACTTGATCCGCAGGCCGATACAGACATCCGGAATCTTGATCTTCCGCTTTGAATTCGACGGCACTTCCTGGGTTACAACCGTCCACCCCTTGGCGTGGGCCTGAGAGACGAGGTAGTAGTCGGCAGCGTGCAAGAAAGAGCTGACCGCCGCAGGTTCGTATTCGTGATTACTGACCCAGTCCACCACGGCTTCAAAGGAGGCCAGCGTAGCCTCGTCCGGTTGCAGGAAGAAGGCGACACCGCTTTCGGCCGCCCAGGTGGATAACTCGTCACCACCTGCTTCAATCTCGTCCCCAACCTTCTCGATACTGAAGACCTTGCCGGCCTCATTTTCTCGCCTGAGCCACTCCCAGAACGCGGGACAGAAATCCATACCATAATGCTGATTCTTGGCACGGATCATGACGTCTGCATCGAGGAGGTACGGCATCAGGCGTCCACCCCCATACTGCGGCTGAGCTCTTGCAGTGTTTTCACCCTCTTACAGCCCAAGAGGCTGAACGCCTCAGTGAAGGACGAGTGGCCCTCCCAGGTGCTGGATACCACGGCGCGAGCGAATCGTTTGCCGACTCTCGTCACTGTCGTCCGGTAGAAATCACCGCCGCTGGATCGAGAGACGCTGCGCAGGCGCTGCAACTCCGCGTCGTAGAGTTTCCACATCCGATCCTTGGTTATCCCGCCCGCATCGTGTACTCGCCGGAGAATTACCAGCGTGCTCACTTTGAAGACGCGAGCCAGTCGCGACACTTCGACGTCGACCGCATGTTGCGGCTGGAATTCTTGCTTCAGAACCGCAAGGGGTACGAGCAGTTCGGCGGCAACGCCGTTGCACCAGCGTTCGACAGCATGGCTCGGTGCAAAACGCGCTTCAGCATTCGACAGCGCCGATTTCCCCAGCCAAAGGTGGGCCAACTCGTGGGCCAGCGTGAACATCTGGGCTGCCTTTGTATCGGCCCCGTTCACAAAGACAAGCGGCGCCAAAGGATCAGCCAGCGCGAACCCGCGAAACTCCTCCGGATCGAGCCTGCGGTTATTGCTGCTTGCAACGACACCGCTCACCATGACGAGAATGCCGAGGTTGTCCGCCTGCTCGATGAACCGGCGCAGCGCCTGCTCCCAAGTACGCATCTGCTTTCGTTCTTCGAGATCAAATGCCAGAGCATCCCGAATGTCTGCGGCGACCTTCACGACATCATTCCTACGCCGCTCGGAGCCGACGAAACGGCACGGCCTTTCTCTCGTCAGCCGAGCATAGTTGCGATACCACTCCTGACGCTGTTGGCACAAGTGAATCGTGTCGAGCAAGTCGGGGCTGGGACGCCTGAGGGCCTGATTCCCGATCGTGCGAAAATCCTCAATCGGAATTCTCTCCACCGGCGGCTTTTGCAGGAAGAAATACCCAAATGGTGTTCGGGTTGCTCGAGCGAAACTCTCAAGCTGTTTGAGCGTCGGCTGTATTTCGCCCTTCTGCCATTCCAGTAGCTTCGGAAACCGACGCGTAAGCTGGTCCGCGTGCAATCCCGCCCGATGGCATGCCCATGGGAAGAACTCGGGTTTGACTGCCACTCTCGCCACGAAGACTCTGCCACCTCAGTCGGTCAGCTTGGCCAACACAGGCATCTCGGCGTCTGCCGAGATACTCAAGCCGCATAAACGGACGCCTTGGCTCTGTTCTTCACCAACACACCCACAATTGTATCGGCCAATAATCAGGCGTCACCCCTTGAGGATATATTTAGTCCACAATGCATCATGAGCAAGTCAAATCTCGCGAGACAGTCCATACGGTCCGCCGCCGCTCCTATCGGACCTGCCGGCCTCACGCTTTCGGTCGGCGTTGATTATCCACACGCAAATCCGTTTGTCCGGGCTCTGATTCATATCGTACGTTTTCATCAGCCGGCGGCGGTGCCGCCGGCGCGCGGTGCGGACCGGCGACGGACCGGTGAGAGAGGGTGAGATTGCGACGGCTCAACCCGCAAGGGGACGCCGCAGACCGGGAGGGAAGGATCGTTCGCGTATGACAAACGGCCGCACACCTTCGATCAGGACATCCATCCACGTCGCGTTCCTGTTGACGGCGCTGACATCACTCATCGCCGCCGGGGCCCTGCATCGGCAGGGCATCCACGAGGAACACGAACGCGTTCAGGATGCGGGGGCAGTCATGATCACTCAGATCGCGGCGGCGCAACTACGGGCCGACGCCATCGAGTCACCTCGCAAACTCTCAGCGTCATGCGTCAGACTGATTGAGCACCCGGACATCCTGGGAGCCTGCTTCTGGGACGCCTCGGGCCGCGCGGTGTGCGGTGAAGCCGTCACGCCGGGCCTGCGGCGCTGGATGGCGTTGCAGGCGCCGTCGAGCGGTCCGGAACCCGCCTCGAAGTGGGTCCAACTGCCGAGCGAATCCGCGCCGGGCTACTCTGCGGCGCGCTGGGTTGACGCGGACATCGGAGCACCGTCGGGGCCGGCGCAAGCGGCTCGGATGACTCTCCTGCTGGTGCCCGACGCTCCGGCTCCGCCTCCGTCCGCGCTGATGGCGTCATTCTTCGGACCGCTGGTGTTCGTCGCGGCGGGCGGCGTGGTCTTCGGAAGCTGGTCGATGCGACGCCAGCTCGTAGGACCGCTGCTGGCGCTGGTCCGCTCGTGCTCGACCTCCGATCACAATGCACCACCGGCGAGTGAACTGGATTGGCGCGAGGATGAACTGGGAATGATCTCGCGATCTCTCTCGTCGCTGCGTGAGGAACTCGACGAGTGGCGCGAGCGGGCGGAACTCATCGAGCGCCGCATGGACACGCAGATCGCGGCGAAGACGCAGGAGATCATGCGCGACCTCAAGCGGATTCAGCGCGAGGTGTGGCGCGATTCGCTGACCGGCGTGAACAACCGGCGGATGTTCGACGAGAACTTTGGCGACATCTTCGCGGCCCAGCGCGACGCGCGGCAGGATCTGTCCGTCGTCATGCTCGATCTCGATCACTTCAAGATCGTGAATGACGTGCTCGGACACACGACGGGCGATGCGCTGCTCCGTTTCGTGGGTGAATTGCTCCAGCAGTGTCTGCGCAGCGACGACGTGGCCGTGCGCTACGGCGGCGACGAGTTCCTGCTCGTCCTGCCCGGCGTCGAAGCCAGAGGCGCGCAGGAACTGTCGAACCGCATCATCGCCATGTTCTGTCAGCGGGCGCGGTTGATCGCCAACGTCGAGCCGTCACCTTCGATAAGCGCCGGCATTGCGAGCATCCGCGGCAATCACGCATCGACGCCCGACCGCCTCATCAAGCTGGCGGACGCGGCGCTGTACAAGGCGAAGGAGAAGGGTCGAAAGCAGGCCGTCGTTGCCGGCTCGGTGTGACGACTTATGGGCGTGCAGCGTCAGGGCGGGTTCTTTACGGCGTCTTCATGTAGCCGATCGATGCGATGATCGACACGCCACGGGGATGCTCTATAATGACCCGCTTTGACGTATCGGGTCGCCTCGCCGGCTACGGATGCAATGGTACCGTTTCCTCACCGCTTACATCGATGGTTGATCCCCGTGCTCGCAATGGCCTGCCTCGTCGTCGCGAGCGGATCGGGTTGTTCGCGCTTTGTGCGCTACGTCGCGGAGAAGCAGCAGTACGGCACCCGCGACAGAGGCATCACATTCTACGTCGGCGGCGCGGGACCGATCGGGCATGTCGGCTCATTCGACGTTCCGACCGGCCTCGGTGAGGGCGGCTATCCCGGCTACGTCGAGGTCTTCACGTGGCAGGGCATGACGCACGCCGGCGATCAGATGAACCTCGGCCGCAACCGCGAGAAGGCCGCCGAGCTCGCGTCGCTGATCCGCCGCTATGCCCGAAGCTATCCCACGCAGGAAATCAACATCATCGCCCTGTCGGCGGGTACCGGCATCACGACTTTTGCGCTGGAGTATCTGCCGGAGAGCATCCGCGTGAACAATGTCGTGTTCCTGGGGTGCAGCCTGTCCAGCGTGTACGACCTGACGCGCGCGCTGCGGCGGGTAAGCGGCGGGCTTTATGTCATCTACTCTCCGAATGACCGCGTGCTGCGGGATATCGTGTGGTACACCGGGACCGTCGATCGGCGCGACGCGGCGCAGGGCGTGGCGGGGATGGAGGGGTTCCGCCTGCCGGCCCAGATCGAGAACGACACGCGCCGCCTCTACGAGAAGGTGCACAACATCCCCTATCGCACCGAGTTCGCTTCGGCAGACTACGAGGGCGGGCATACCGACGCGACGGAGCGGGCGTTCGTGCGGCGGTATCTGGCGCGGCTGCTGATGGGCAATCCCACGCCCCTGCTCGGCGTCGATCGTGAGGACGCCGACGCGACGCGCGGCCCGGCGACATCGCAGCCTTCGACCCGCCCCGGCACGCCGGGCAGCCGCCCGCCTGGCAGCAGCGACCCCTTGCGACCACGTGCGGATGAACGCCCTTGATGACACTTTCGGGTGGGTCGTCGCCGATCCGACTGGCAGCGGGGTGATTGGTTCGGTACATTAGCGATGCGAATCAGATCATGCTGCTTGAAGGAAACCCATGCCCGCTCGAATGAAGGCGACAGATCGCAGGGCGCAGTTGCTCGACGCCGCCATCACGTGTTTCGCCCAGCACGGCTACCATCGCACCACGACCGCGAAGCTGGCGAAGGCTGCGAAGGTCACGGAGCCGGTTCTTTACCAGCACTTCAAAAGCAAGCGCGACCTGTTCGTCGCGATGATCGGCGAGGTCGGCCGCGACGTGCTGAAGGAGTGGCGCAAGGCGATCACCCCGCTGAAGTCGCCGCTGGATCAGCTTCGCGTGCTGCTGCGGCTGAACCCGGCGATTACCGAGCCGCGGATGCGACAGCTCTATCGGCTGATCTTCACGGCGCAGGCGGAGTTCAATGAGCCCGAGATTCAGGCGGCCCTGCGCGAGCACTATCTGCAATACGCGCGGTTTCTGACGAACGTGATCAAGCGGGCCCAGCGGGCGAAGCTGGTGCGGCAGGACGTGTCGGCGATGGGGCTGACGTGGCAGTTGATCCACGCGGCGATCGGGTTCGCGCTGATGCAGCCGCTGGAGATCCCCGGGCACTCGACTCCGGCGACGGTGGAGCAGACCATCGCGCTTCTGCTGGAACTGCTGCACGGCGAGCGGGAAGGGTGAGGCGCGGGCAGCGTATGGGAGGCGAAAGCACAGGAAGGGTAAATGTCCGAGAGACGCGCGGGCAGGGTTTGCTCGCGAACCTCTCCCCCTCTCAGGGGGAGACACAGAGGGGGTGTCCTGCTCCTGACACTGCGAATGTCGCACGGCGGAAGGGAAAAACCCTCCCTCAATCCCTCCCTTCAAGCAAGGAGGGGGGTGAAGATGGCTGCCAGAGCTTCATTGGGCCTAGATGAGACCCCATGTGGACAACACTCGATGTGGGTGCAGGCTAATGAGCCGCCTGCGTAAATGGCTGGACTGGCCGCTGACGCCGTTTGTATTCCCCCGGTTGCTTGAATTGCCCGAGGGCAAGCCACGACGCATAGCACTTGCCGCACTTCGACAGAACAGAAAGGTGACGCTGACCAGGGCACTGTTCTTCAGTCTCCTGTGGCTCATCCAACTTACCCTCCTCATGCTCCTGGAATTGGTCCCGTTCGACATTCTTGAAGAATACAAAACCTTCTTGTGGAGCAGTGTCTGGGTGTCGATGGGGGTTTGCATCGTCGGAATGCTGATCGGTCCGATCGTGCTCAATATCAAGACGCTGAGGAACGAACTCGGAAGACTCATCGACACCGGCGAGCTTTGGAAGTGCGAAAAATGCTCGTATGCCCTGTGCGGGAACACGAGCGGCATCTGTCCGGAGTGCGGCACGCCGATCCCGAAGGAACTGCGGAGCATGGTGCGACAAAACGGAGAAGAGAGCGAATCATCAGAGGTGAGTTGATTCGCCGGTTGCGGCGGTTCTTGAGCCGTGCAAGTTGAGTAAGTCGGTTGCCTTTGTGTCGCGCGAAGCCCGACCTGTCGGCTCATTTACAACACTCCTGCTGCCCGACAAACGGACAATTCGTTCTTGACTTTGTCCATCCAAGTGGTATTTATTATCAATGCGCAGCGGCGTGGTGTCGCTGCGTCGTTTTCTAGGAGAACCGCGATGAGACAGATAGACAGTTCGAGTCTACCAACAGAATCGCGGTGATGTCTCGCTGAGTCTTTCCAGGTAGTGCACACATATCCTGTGAGGGCCGGCAGCATCACCCGGCCGCAGCTCATTTGAGCGAATCCAGTTTTCGGTTCGTTGTGGCAATGCCGTGCGCGCCATAGCGGTCGCTGTGCGGCCTGCACGCGGTCGCACGACGCTGGCCACGGCGAACGTCCTTTGTGTTTTGACCACATGATGTGTGGGGCGTGAAGTGTGCGCGCCCGCAGAACAGGAAAGCCTCATGGACAATGAGACGATTCAAAAGCACTTTGCAAGAATGGGCGCCCGCGTGCGCGTTGCTCAGTTCGATCGACGCGACGACCTCCGGCGGCGCCGCAGTACGGCTGTTTCGACAGGGTCCGGACTTTCGCTGGACATCGGCCGCGATCGCCGCGGCGAGTTCTTTGATATCAGGGCCGACTTCGGCAACGTCACGATGGACGTGGTCGATATTCGGCCTGCGGACCGGCACCTTCTGTTGATGGCGCGTATCCGTGAAAGTGACCGCAAGGACAAGTTCCTCTGCGGACATGATGAGCGATTCTGGTTTGTCGCCGCAGTTCCCCCGCAGCGCGGTGTCTCCAGCGTACGAACCGCGATGGAGGCGCTCAAACCCGAGGCGGTTCTCCGCGAGCAGGCCAGGCGCGGTGTGAAGTCGAAGCACCGCTCTCGCCGCAAGACGGCGGCGTACGTCCGCCAGGGAGAGTGGTTTTTTGTCCCGTGCCCGGAAAAGCGGGCCGATCCGGCGCGCGTGATCCGCAACGAACCACTGCGGCGGGGAACCGGCAAGCCGCACATGGCGCAGGAGGTCTTTCGACAGGGAGGCTGGAACGTCTACGTCTCGCGGCAGTCGAACCTGCAGCTGAGCGAACAGGAGTATCGGCGCTTTCTGCAGGACAATCCGAGTGCCAAGAACTGGGCGTGGCAGGTCCTGCGCGCGACGACGGAGGTTTATGTGCGCGGCGCGGTCCGGCATCCAGATCACGCGATGATCTACCTGCCGTTCTGGCATCAGGTGTATATGAACACCGAATGGCAGGCGCCCGCCTTGCGGCATGTGACGTTCATCGATTAAGGGGCATCAGTCGCGGGGATCGCGCCGTCAACGGGCGGCGCACCCCGCGGCGGGCCTTCTTCAACATTGCCGGCGGCTACTTGCCGGCAGCACCGTCTTTCACAGGAGACTTCGCGCCGCTTGCCGGCGACTTCTTCATCGCGTCATACACAAGGCCCACCCAGGTCTCGGGCGTCATCCATGATTGGCCAAACTGCTCATCGGTGGGCTTCGTCGGCGCGGCGGCGATTGTCTCTTTTCGCGTCTTGCCCTCGGCGACCAGCTTTCTGATGCGATCGCGGTTGGCCGCGAGCATGTCGCGATAGGTCCGCAGCTCGTCCATAGTCAGCAGCGGGCCGTGGCCGGGGATGATCTTCGTGTCCTTGTTCGCCCGCTTCAGGGCGTGGTCGATCGCCGCGACCACACCGTCGAGCGAACCGCCCGCGTTGATGTCGATGAAGGGATACATCCGGTGGAAGTACAGATCCCCGATGTGCATCACGTTCGCGTTGTGGAAGTACACGACGCAGTCGCCGTCGGTGTGACCGGCGTTGAAGTGGCGGGCCTCGACGATCTCGCCGCCGAGGTGGATCGTGATCGCGTCGGTAAACGTCATCGTCGGCAGTGCCTGCATGGGCGACGGGCTGACGTGGCGATCAAGCCCGGCGAGGTCGCGCTCCTCGCTCATTCGTTGGCGGACTTTCTCGTGCGCGACGATCGTGGCGCCGGCCGCGGCGATGTGCTCGTTGCCGCCGGCGTGGTCGAAGTGCCAGTGGGTGTTGATGAGGAAGCGGATCGGCCTGTCGTTGATCCTGCGGACGGCGGCGACGAGCTTCTCGCCCATCTCGGGATAGTCGGCGTCAACAAGCAGCGAGCCTTCGTCGGTGGCGAGCAGCGCGACGTTGCCGCCGGCCCCGCTGAGCATGTGGACGTTCTGTCCGAGAGCCTTCTCGCGGACCGGTATCTTGCTGAAGTCCTGCCCCGCAGCGGGCAAAGCGACGGTGAAGACGATCAATACGAACAACGATGCGGCAGCGTTTCGAGCCATGGCATTCCTCTGGTTTTGAATTTGCGATCGCGGGTCGGACTCTCGGCCGGGCGAGAGTGTGCCTCTCAAGCCAGAACGTGACAAGGCGCCCGGCGTCACGCCGCGAGAAAGGCCTGGGGCCTGGCGCTTTTGTGCGTGGCACATGTTATCCGTGCCGTGGCGCGGGAGCTGTTATCGCGCTTCAGGAAGAGGCGATAATCCCGGCAGAAGGGACCTCCATCTGCGGCATCCGCCGGATCGCCCTGCGTTGTCCTGGAGCACTGCCATGCGGACTCTATGGATCACATGCTGCATTCTGCCAATGCTGGCCGGCTGCGAGACGTTTGACACGCTGCCCGCACCGTTGGCGCGGCCGATCGACTATCGGCTCAGTATCCAGCCCATTGTCGTGAGCGGCGCTTGGACGCAGGCCGGGTTTGACGAGCAGATCGCGGCGCTGGGGCCGGCGTTCGCGCAGGCGGGCATCGCTTTTGACGTGCTGGATCCCGTAGAACTCGACGCCCCCGCGTGGGAGGTAATCGACGGCGAGTACGAGTTGCGAACCATGATGAACAGCGAGCAGCCGGGCATCCGGCTGTTTCTGGTGGACACACTGAATCTTCCTTGGAACGGCGGCGAAGGGTGGCAGGTCCGCGACG
>NPIF01000777.1_pt1 | contig 10514 bp, 10 predicted proteins | sample 8637461 | NCBI WGS metagenome assembly NPIF01 (sample SAMN07420641, study PRJNA396082) | bioreactor metagenome | isolation source: sample BR12 brine-fed electro-methanogenic bioreactor BR | place: Japan: Kochi | collected 2016-12-09
ATCTGAATGTTGATTCCCTCCTGGCTGAGCACCTGAAACATTTTGCTGGCCACTCCCGAATGAGATCGCATACCGACCCCGACAATGGAGACTTTGGCAATACCCTCGTCGGTCAGCACTCCGGCCGCTCCAATTTCCTTGCTGGCGTTCTCCACGACCTTGAGGGCCTTTTTGAAATCTCCGTGAGGGACGGTAAAGGTCAAATCCGTATACCCCTCATGGGACACATTCTGAATAATCATGTCAACGGTGATATTCTTTTCCGAGAGGGGTAAAAAAAGTTGGGAGGCAATGCCGGGCTTGTCGGGAACACGCATCACCGAGATTTTTGCCTCATCCTTGTTATAGGTTATTCCCGAAACCAGAACTGTCTCCATATCTCTGTCCTCCTTCATCACCAGAGTTCCCTGGTGGTCATTAAAACTGGAACGCACATGCACTAACACACCATATTTCTTGGCGAATTCCACTGAGCGGGTCTGCAACACCTTGGCCCCCAGAGAAGCCATCTCCAACATTTCGTCGTAGGAGATTTTGTCTATTTTGGCAGCCATGGGAACAATCCGCGGATCGGTGGTATAGACTCCATCCACGTCCGTGTAAATTTCGCAAACATCGGCCTTTAAAGCTGCTGCCACTGCTACGGCGGAGGTATCGGAACCACCCCTTCCAAGGGTTGTCAGGTTCCCGTCGCGATCCACCCCCTGGAAGCCGGCGACCACGACAATATGTCCGCTGTCCAGATCGGCGCGGATTTTCTTGCCATCAATATGTTCTATCCGGGCACGCGAAAAAGCGCTGTCGGTAATGATCGGAATCTGATGACCAAGATAGCTTTTAGCTTGATAACCAAGGGATTTCAAATACATGGACAATAGTGAGATGGTGACTTGTTCACCCGTGGAGACCAGGGCGTCGTATTCACGATCGTCGGGTTGCTCACTGATTTCGGTGGCCAACCCAACCAGTTTGTTGGTTTCCCCGGACATAGCCGACAAAACCACCACCACCTGATTGCCGTCATCGTAGGTTTTTGCCACCCGCTTTGCAACATTTCGGATTCTTTCAATGCTACCGACTGAGGTGCCACCAAATTTCTGGACTAGCAGGGCCATGACTTCCTTCTCCTCCTGAATTTAAATAAAACAGCCACAGGGCTTTGTTGCCAACACCTCTCCCTGTGATAAAAAAACCTTTGTTTTTAAATAACCTGTTTGGCTCTCCGGTAAAAATAAGGACGCCGCGGATGATCGATCCGCAGCACCTTTGCCGAGCCACGACAGGAAACCGACCAAACCGCTTCAGTCTGTGTTCTGCCGACAAAGCCAATGCTGCCGCCAATTTTCCAACAACGACCGGGCACTGGAGCCGACGGCCCGACATTCCACGCTTCGCTGATCGGCCTGTTGATGAGCCAACTCCACAGCTAGATAGTCTCTGGCCAGTCCGCTAAACAGATTGGCCCATTCGACCACCGCTACCCCGGCCCCCGGAAGATATTCCTCCATGCCGAGTTCCAGCAGATCGTCCGGCTCGGCCAGGCGATAAAGGTCAAAATGGTAGAGCTCCAGACGGCCGCTGTAGCTATTCATCAACGTGTAGGACGGGCTCGCTATGGGTACCTCTTCCGGCACCCCGAGTCCGCGGGCCAGACCGCGAGTGAAGCAGGTTTTGCCCGCACCCAGGTCCCCACTGAGCAAAATAACCAGCGGTTTGTCGATCAAGAGGCCGAGACAGCGTCCGAGCCGTCCGGTTTCCTCCTCGCAAGCGGTGGACAGAGACCAGGCCGCCATCAGCTACAATCCCATACTGCGGATGATGTCGAGACGCGCCACCACACCCACCAGACGCTTGCCCGCGACCACCGGGATCATATGCACCTGGTGGTCCACCATCAGCGCGGCGATTTCGGGAACCGAAGTATCCTCAGAACAGGTGGTTACATCCGGTGTGCAAATTTCACTGACCTTGCGAGCCGTCAGCTTCTCTACCTGCTCTTTGAACCGATTTTCACTCTCCAGATAGATCACCCAGTCAAAGAGTGAGATAACCGTCGGCAGATGCAATGGGCGATCCTGGGCAATCAGGTCGGTTTCGGTGACAACACCGTAGAGCTCACCGGTCTCATCGAGTACCGGCATGGCATTGACTCCTGTTTCGATAAATTTGCGGGCCAGCTCCTCGACGCTGGTATCGACACGAACGGTGTGAACCTCGCGGGTCATGATATCCTTTGCCTTTAGCATGTCGTCCCCCTCGTTGCAAACGGGGCGGCTCGCTAGCCGCCCGTGTAAGTAAGCGTTACTTCCCGTTCTTCCTGTCGGACCGATCAATAAGCTTCTAAAATAACCGTTGCAAAGGCATAGTCGCCATCGTGACTGCAGGACAGGTGAATCCGCTCGTGCCCTCCTGCGTGAAATAACTCGTCGGCACGGCCGGAAAGGACAATCCCGGGGCGCCCCAATTCGTTACGCACCACCTGCACCTCGCACCAGCGGATGCCACAACGCAGCCCGAGTCCCAGAGCTTTGAGCAGGGCCTCTTTGGCCGCGAAACGAACCGCCAGATGAGGCGCGGGGTCGGATTTGGCCAGGGCATAGGCGAGTTCCTCGGCAGTAAAGATTCGGTCCAGCACCGCCTGTTTATCCGTCTCGATAAAACGCCGAAACCGGCCGATGCGGGCCACGTCGTTGCCCAGACCGGAAATCCGCAGCGCCATCAGCACTCCTTGAGCAGTGCCACCATCTCCCGCACCGCTCGCTCCATCCCGACCAAAACCGCGCGGGCTACAATACTATGGCCGATATTCAGTTCGTAAATGCCTCCGAGCGCGATCAGCTCCTTTACGTTGACATAATTGAGCCCATGACCGGCATTAACTTGCAGGCCGAGTTTTTTACCGGCTCGGATAGCCGTTTCCAGTTTGCCCAATTCCAGCTTGCGTTCGGCTTCATCGGCAGCTTCACAATAAGGGCCCGTGTGCAGCTCGATAGCCTGGGCGCCAACCCGGTGAGCCGCCTTGACTTGCTCCAGGTCCGGGTCGATAAAAAGGCTGACCAGCATGCCCCCCTGGCGCAAAATGGCGACCTGTTCTTTAAGAGGAGACCGCAACTGCAGAACATCAAGCCCCCCTTCCGTAGTCAATTCCTGACGCTTTTCCGGAACCAGAGTCACGCTGTAAGGCAATACTTTGAGGGCGATGCCGATCATCTCCTCGGTAGCCGCCATTTCCAGGTTCAGCCGGGTTTTGACGGTCTGTCTGAGCAAATCGACGTCTCGATCCTGGATGTGCCGCCGATCCTCCCGCAAATGTACCGTGATACTGTCGGCACCGGCCAGTTCGGCAAAGGACGCCGCCGTCACCGGATCCGGTTCATCGACCCCCCTGGCCTGACGAACGGTGGCCACATGGTCTACATTGACCCCTAATTTGACCATGCTATGCCTCCTGCTTTCCACTATTCATATGCGTATCCACAGCGTCGGCAATATCTTGAGCCAGTGCGGCAATCTGCCCTTCATCCTGACCTTCCAACATGATGCGCATCAACGGTTCCGTACCAGAATAACGGATCAGAACCCGGCCGGTATCCGCCAGTTTCTGTTCTGCCGCCGCGATGCAGCGAGCCACCTCGGGGACTTCGGTAACCGGACGTTTCTTATCCACCCGCACATTTACCAGTACCTGAGGCAAGGCCGTCATGATCGAAGCCAGTTCCGACAAGGGCTTGCCGGTACTTTGCATGATAGCCAGCAGTTGCAGAGCCGAGATCATGCCATCTCCGGTGGTGTTGTGATCCAGAAAAACCATGTGCCCCGACTGCTCGCCACCCACATTGTACCCGCTGCGGCGCATCTCTTCCACGACATAGCGGTCGCCCACGGCGGTCTTGACAATACGGCCACCGGCGTTGCGAATAGCGATATCAAGCCCCATATTACTCATCACCGTGGCCACCAGGGTATTTCTTGCCAACTTGCCTTTCTTCAGCAGATCGCTGGCACAGATGGCCATGATATAGTCCCCATCGATCTCGCGACCCGTCTCGTCAACAAAAATGACCCGGTCCGCATCGCCGTCCAGGGCCATCCCGAGATCGGCCTGATGTTCCCGGACCGCCGCCGAAATCACTTCAGGATGGAGAGACCCGCAACCGGCATTGATATTAGTCCCGTTCGGAGATGCGCCCAGCAGCACAACCTCGGCCCCAAGTTCGGACAGCACCGCAGGCGCCGCCTTATAGGCCGCCCCGTTGGCGCAATCCAGGACGATTTTGAGACCCATCAGATCGAGTTCACGGGGAAAGGAATTCTTCAGAAAAACCACATAACGACCCACGGCATCGTCGATCCGGTAGGCCTTGCCGACCTTTTCGGCGATAGGTCGCAGGGAGTCGATCTCTTTGGTAAAGATCAGCTTCTCTATGGCCAGTTCCGTCTCGTCTGGCAATTTGAAACCGTCGCCGCTGAAAAACTTGATGCCGTTGTCCTGGTACGCATTGTGCGAAGCCGAAATGACCACCCCGGCATCGGCGCGCATCGAGGTGGTGATAAAAGCGATTCCCGGGGTGGGCAAGGGACCGACCAGCAGCACATCGACCCCCATGGAACAAATTCCGGAGGCCAGGGCATTTTCAATCATATAGCCGGACAACCGGGTATCCTTGCCGATGACAATACGATGCCGTCGTTCATCTTGTTTAAAAATATAGGCGATCGCCCGTCCGAGCTGCATGGCGATCTCAGTGGTCATCGGATGGATGTTGGCCACCCCCCGCACCCCGTCTGTACCGAACAGTTTCTTTTTCATGAAAATTTCACTCCTGAATTGAGCCCCTTATGGTTTTTCGGGAAGCGGCTCAATGACGATTTCCATCTCGACAGCCAACTGGTCCTTTAAATTGCTAAAACGACCCGGATAGGTCAGAAAAACCTTCTGTTTCAAAGATTCCCGGGCATCGGTGATATCTACGGAGTCGGTGAAAACCTTCTCCACTGCGGAAATTTCGCTTTCTGCCCCTTCGATCATCACATTCCGGGGTTCAACGTTGATCGTTTCCAGGCGAAAGCCGGCAGCCGGCACCCCGGTAACCTGAGGGATGACCTCCACATTTTTACTGACAATACGCTCAAGCTTGACGTCGATATAAGAGGGCGACAAGCGGGTCACTTTAAGGGGGCCGGGCAGATTGAGGCGTTCTTCGAGTCGTTGGAGGGTCGTTACGCCCGGTTCCAGATCTCTGAGATTAACGGCGATACCAATATTCTGCAGCGACAGGTTCATCAGCAGGGTTCGGGGACCGCTGATTCTCACATCAATCGTGCTCGGCAATTCGCTGGCCACCATCAAGCCAGTCGGCATATTTCTCAGTTCAAGAGGAACCGCATAGGAGCGTTCCAATTTCTGCTCACCGGTAACAAAAAACCAGAGCATGCCGGCGAAAACCAGGGCCAGCAACTTCAGGGTCCAGTTTTCAGTGAGCTTTTTCAGCATATCACTTGGCCTTTTTCTTATTTCCCTGCGGCTCCAGCAATCGCTTGAGGACCCGGGTCAAGGCGGTGGAATCAAGATCCCGAGTGATGCGACCGCCTACTACGATAGAAATTTTGCCGGTCTCTTCGGAGACCACGATAACCACCGCATCTACCAGTTCAGTAAGACCAATGGCTGCCCGATGGCGGGTGCCCAGGGTTTTACTGATATCGGGATTTTGTGACAGGGGCAAAAAGCAGCCGGCCCGCTTGAGACGTCCCTGCTGGAGGACAAGGGCGCCGTCGTGGATCGGTGAATAGGGTAGAAAAATCGACGTAATGAGGTCGCTGGACACCTTGGCGTCAATCTCCACACCCACTTCCAGGAAATCCTTAAGTCCGGTTTCCCGTTCGATGACAATCAGGGCTCCGATGCGCTTGTTGGCCATATTGACACAGGCCTTGACCAGTTCAGACATGACCGCTGTCTCTTCACGATAGGACAGGTCGGCAAAAAAAGGGTTGGCACCGACGTGAATCAAAGCGCGGCGGATATCCTCCTGGAACAAAACCACGATAACCAGAATAATCGCGGACAGAAAATTATCAAGGATCCAGTGCAGGGTGTACAGGCCGGTGAGCTGAGAGCCCACATAAACGATGAGAATCACCGCCAGGCCGAACAACATCTGCACTGCCCGGGTACCTTTAATCAGCAGCATGATCCGGTAGATTATAAAAGCTACCAGGCCGACATCAAGGGTGTCGAGAAGCCACCTGAAACCTTTTAAATAGTCGACAACTCCGTCCATAACACCTCGCCCACGCCGGCGGCGCGAACCGTTTCACCCTTTTTTTCAGGGCAGCTGCTCATGGCAGATCGCCCAGGACATCAAGGCCGCTTCTCTGGCTGGTTTTACATCATGTACGCGAAAGATCTGGGCTCCGGCCGCCACCCCGAGAGAAACGGTCGCCAAGGTCCCCGCCAAACGCAAGGCGGGGTCCTCCAGACCGAGAACCCGCCCGATAAAACCCTTTCGCGAGGTGCCAAGCAGCAGCGGACACCCCAATCCATGCAGTTCCTTCAGGCGGTTCAGCACCTGCAAGTTACCCTCGGCACTTTTAGCGAAACCGATGCCGGGATCGATGGCGAGAGAGTCTTCGCCAATTCCGGCAGCAAGAGCCTGATCCACTGCGGACTCCAGGTAGGCGACGATGTCCGCAAGCAGATCGTGGTAATAGGTATCCTGCTGCATCTGCTCCGGCCGCCCCCGGGTATGCATCAGAAACAGCCCGGCACCGCTGGCTGCCACCGCCGAAGCCATATTGGAATCAAACTGCAGACCACTGATGTCGTTTACGAATTCGGCTCCGGCAGCCACTGCAGCAGCGGCAACCTGGCTTTTGTTGGTATCGACGGACAAGGGACAATCGACTTCCCGGGACAGCCGTTCGATAACCGGCACCACCCGTTCCAACTCCTGCTCAAGGTCGACGGTCGCCGCTCCAGGCCGGGTACTTTCACCGCCTACGTCAATAAGGTCCGCTCCTTCAGTCGCCAGACGCACCCCTTGACGCAGCGCCTCATCGAGGTCGATTCGTCGGCTGTTTGCGTAAAAGGAATCGGGAGTGACGTTCAAAATCCCCATGATCCTCGGTCGCTCCAGATACAAGGTGCAGCGTCGACCGACCAGGCGGGTGGGCCGTTGCCCTTCTCTATCCAGCAGACGACTCAGTTCGTCGGCAGCCGATAGGGGCATTGTCCCGGATCGGATCAAGGCTTTCAGCATCACGGGGGAGCCGATCAAAGCCAGCGATCGATGTTTTGTTACCGGGAACTTGTCCTGGATAAGGGCCGGAACACCCTTACCGGTGGCGATTTCGGCCAACTGAGCGGCCTCGTTGGTCGGCAATCCTGAAACAAGCACCAGACGAAAAGAGTCTTTCGCTGGCACGGACGTCATCGCCGCTGGAGAAATTCCTGCCTGAATCAAGCGTCGCCGCACCTCCGCCTGAGCAGACAACGCCAGCATTGTCACAGAGGCTGTCAATCAGGCCTCGGTGGATACACTATCGGCAGCGGGTTCTGCAGCTGCCGGCTTGGGCTCGTCCTGCTGACCGGTAACCAGAAAGCGAACCTCGGCAGCATCCAGAGTTTCCCGTTCGAGAAGAGCTTCCGCCAGCCGGGTCAATCCCTCGCGATTTTCGTTCAGAATCTGCCGGGTTCTCTCGTAGCATTCTTGAACAATACGGCGAATTTCGCCATCGATCTCCACGGCCGTTGCTTCACTGTAATTTTTCATATGGCCGAGATCGCGTCCCAGAAAGACTTCACCCTCTTTCTCGCCATAAGCCAGGGGACCCACCTTGTCGCTCATTCCCCATTCGCAGACCATTTTGCGGGCAATACCGGTCACCCGCTCGATATCGTTACTGGCTCCACTGGTGATCTCACCAAACATCAGATCTTCGGCCACCCGGCCACCCAGCAAGGTGCAAATAATCGTCATCAGACCGGTACGGGACTCATTGTACTTCTCTTCGGCCGGCAGGTACATGGTCACTCCCAGAGCCCGCCCACGGGGTATAATAGTCACCTTGTGCACCGGATCAGCATCCGGAATATAGTAAGACACCACCGCATGGCCCGCTTCATGGTAGGCGGTCACTTTCTTTTCTTTTTCGGTAATCACCAGGGAGCGCCGCTCGGCCCCCATCAACACCTTGTCTTTGGCCGACTCCAGATCACTCATTTCAACATGATCCTTATTGGCCCGGGCGGCAAGCAGAGCCGCTTCGTTGATCAGATTGGCCAGATCGGCACCGGATAAACCCGGGGTTCCCTTGGCCACAACGTCCATATTGACATCGGGCGCCAGAGGCACCTTGCGGGCATGGACCGTGAGAATCATGGACCGCCCCTTGAAATCCGGCCGGGGTACCACTACCTGACGGTCAAAACGCCCAGGACGCAACAATGCCGGATCAAGCACATCGGGGCGGTTGGTGGCCGAAATCAGGATAACTCCCTCGTTCGATTCAAAACCATCCATCTCGACCAACAGCTGATTGAGAGTCTGCTCCCGCTCATCGTGCCCACCGCCAAGACCGGCACCCCGGTGACGGCCGACAGCGTCGATCTCGTCGATAAAAATAATGCAGGGCGCATTTTTCTTGCCCTGCAGAAACAGATCCCTGACCCGGCTGGCCCCGACACCGACAAACATCTCGACAAAATCCGAGCCGGAGATGGAGAAAAAGGGCACATCTGCTTCCCCGGCTATGGCTCGTGCCAATAAGGTCTTACCGGTACCGGGAGAACCGACCAGCAACACCCCCTTGGGAATCCGGCCACCGAGACGGGAAAACTTCTTGGGATCTTTGAGGTAGGAGACAATTTCCTCCAGTTCCTCCTTGGCCTCGTCGACACCGGCCACATCCTGAAAAGTGACCTTGTCACCCGTATCGGACATAAGCTTGGCCCGGCTCTTGCCGAAACTCATCGCCTTGCCCCCGCCGGACTGCATCTGGCGGATGAAAAAAATCCAAACTCCAATCAGCAGCAGTATGGGACCCCAGGAAACCAGCATGGTCATCCAGAAACTGCCGTTTTCCTCGGGTTTAGCCTCAATGGCTACCCCCTTGGAGCGCAGATCCTCAACCAGATTGGGATCGCTGGGTGCGAAGGAAATAAACTTACGATCGTCCTGATAAACTCCTTCGATATTCTGACCCTGCAGGGTAACGCTTCGAATATCGCCCGCCTCAACGGCACTCAGAAAATCGCTGTACGTCAAAGCGGTCTGTTCCTGCTGGCGGTTGGCCATGAGATTGTACAACATGATCATGACCAATAAAATAACTAACCAAAGCGCCAGGTTTTTATGAAGCTGGTTCACAATTCCCCCTAAAATTCGTTATCACGGCGGATAAGTACAGCCGTACGGCACGGTCTATGACCGCTGAAACATTACCGAAAACTATCACACCAGCCCCCATTGCACAAGAGGCATCTAGGCCATCAACAGGGCTCTATAACCACCCTCAACACCGGGCCTTGCCCTTCTTCGCAAGGCCAATCATTGCTTCGGCACAAGCCGGCAAGCCACAGTATACGTCCCTTCTCAAGGAGGGGAAGCCTATAACGCTGTTCCCGCTCGATCCGGGCCTCGATCAAAATCTTTTTCAGCTTGCGGTGGCCAGGAGCTCCGCGAGGATGGAATCGATCGCCAGGGCGGAAAGAGCGGACCCGCAAAGGGAAAGGCACCGCCTGCGCCGGAAATTCCACCGCCTGCTGAGTTTCGCCCTGTGGCTGGGCCTCCAGACTGAACAGCATCCGCCGCCCGTCGGGCAGGCGCACCTCTCCCGGCCCGGCGACTTCAATGTCGTAAGGTTCCGGAGGGGGCGGCGCAACAGCACGAAACCAGAATCTTTCATAACGCCGCCCTACCCAGGCTGCCGGCAGATGAACCTCCCCCTGGGGCCGAACCCCTTCCAGGAGGCTTTCCAATGCTTCGATGTGTACCGCACCAAGTCCCTTTAAATGGCCCCGCACCTCCTGCAACGCCCGACGCAGAACCCGGTCTCGCAGCGCAGGATGCAGGGACAGAAGAGCCGTCCGCTCCAACCAGAGCTCCCCGTTCTCATAATCCCCAAGAGCAGTGAAAATGCGCTCAACCTCCTGTTCCCAATACTCTTCCTCGAGGGCAATACGCTGACTGAGAACCAGCAGATTTTCTTCCAGTCGCGGATTAAGGGCCTTTAGTTCCGGCAATACGCAGTGACGAAGGCGGTTTCGGGTGTAATAAAGATCTTCATTACTGGCATCCCGGAGGAAAGCCTGACCGGTCTCGGTCAGACACTCTTCAAGCTGCGCTCTGGAAACATCCAGAAGCGGACGAATAATGGTCCCCTTGAGTGGTCGCATGGAGGCCAGACCCGTCAAACCGCTGCCCCGGATCAGACGCATCAAAAAGGTCTCTGCCTGGTCGCCACGATGATGTCCCAGAGCAATAAAGCGGCACCCCTCGGCATCGGCGCTC
>NPIF01003177.1_pt1 | contig 10510 bp, 9 predicted proteins | sample 8637461 | NCBI WGS metagenome assembly NPIF01 (sample SAMN07420641, study PRJNA396082) | bioreactor metagenome | isolation source: sample BR12 brine-fed electro-methanogenic bioreactor BR | place: Japan: Kochi | collected 2016-12-09
GGAGAAGTTCGGCGAGGTCTGCGATCTGGCCAAGCCGTTCGGGCTGACCGTCGATCTGGAATTCGTGCCCATCGCCGGCGTCAAGACGCTGGCCGGCGCCGTCCATGTCCTGCGGACGGTGCAACGCGACAACGCCGGCCTGATGATCGACACCCACCATTTCCACCGATCTCATGACAAGGTCGAGGATCTGGAGGGGTTGCCGCCGGAGTGGTTCCACTTCGCGCACCTCTGCGACGTGTCGGCTGAACCGCCCGCCGACCTCGAGGAAATGACCCGTCTCATGCGGGAAGAACGGCTTTACGTGGGTGAAGGCGGCATCGATATCGCCGGCATCCTCAACCGCCTGCCGACCATGGTTTATTCGATCGAACTGCCGAACAAGGCCCGCGTCAGGGAGATCGGATACGCCGAGCACGCCTTCCGTTGCCTGGAGACGGCAAAGGCCTATGCCGACGCCAAACTCCGCAGTACCGGTGAACCGATGTACCATTAGAAGGGCGGCATCCCCCTTTGTAATTACGGGCACGAACGAACTGCAGCATTTTCATTGAGGAGTATCCCCCAGTGGCTACGCGACCGATCACCCCCGAGGAGAAGGACTACGCCCAGCACCTGCTCGCCAAGGCGCGGGCGGCGATGAAGGCGATCGAGGATTACGACCAGGCCCGGATCGACCGGCTGTGCCAGGCGGTGGCCTGGGCGACGTCGAACGAGAAGACGTTCACGCGTCTGGCCCATATGGGTGTCGATGAGAGCGGCATCGGTGACCGCGAGGGCCGCCCCGGCAAGCGCTTCAAGGTCCACGGCATCCTGCGCGACTGCCTGCGCCAGAAGAGCATGGGCATCGTCGAGGAGCTTCCGGAGAAGGGCATCGTCAAATACGCCAAGCCGGCCGGCGTGATCTGCGCCGTGGTGCCGATGACCAACCCGGCGCTGACCCCGGCGGGCTCCGGCGTCTGCTCGCTGAAGGCCAAGGACGCGGCCATCTTCGCGCCGCATCCGCGGACCAGGAACACCTCGATGGAAACGGTGCGGATCATGCGCGAGGTGCTCAAGCGCGAAGGTGCCCCCGAGGACCTGTTCCAGTGCGTCGAGAAGCCGAGCATTCCGCTGACCCAGGAACTGATGTCGATCTGCGACCTGATCGTCGCCACCGGCGGCCAGCCGATGGTGCGGGCCGCCTACAGTTCGGGCCGTCCGGCCTACGGCGTCGGCGCCGGCAACTCGACCATCGTCATCGACGAGACCGCCAATATCGAGGAGGCGGCGCTGAACACGCGGCTGAGCAAGACCTCGGACTGCGGATCGGGCTGCTCGGCCGACGGCAACGTGCTGGCCCATGCCTCGATCTACGACGCCCTGCTCGAACAGCTGATCAAGGAAGGCGGCTACCTCGCCAACGACGAAGAGAAGGCCAAGCTCGAAGCCGCCATGTGGGACGAGCACGGCGCCCGGACGCTGCCGACCATCGCCCAGCCGGCGGTCAAGCTGGCCAAGGCCGCCGGGTTCAGCATCCCGGACGACCGCAAGTTCATCATCGTCAAGCAGGACAAAATCGGCAAGGAGCACCGCTTCTCGGGCGAGAAGCTGACCACGCTGCTGGCCTACTACAGGTTCAACGACTTCGACGAGGCGCTGGACATGGTGCGGCGGATCTACGAGGTCGGCGGCAAGGGCCATTCCTGCGGCATCTACTCGTTCGACGACGACCATGTCCACCGGCTCGCCCTGGTGGCGCCGGTCAGCCGCATGATGGTCCGTCAGCCCCAGTCCAAGGCCAATGCCGGTGCCTTCAACAACGGCATGCCGATGACATCCAGCCTCGGCTGCGGCATCTGGGGCGGCAACATCACCAACGAGAACGTCTCGCTCAAGCACTACCTGAATTTTACCTGGGTCAGCCGGCCCATCGCCGAGGACAGGCCCTCCGAGCAGGAACTGTTCGGCGACTTCTATCAGACGGAAACATTTTGATTCCACCCTCCCAGCCCGAGGAGGGGGCAGTTGCGACTTCCTCCTCGGGCCCCCTTATAAGAAAGGGATGGGGACTGGCAACGGTTTCTCCAAGAAACTAAAAAACGCCCAGGAAAAAGCGGCGGCAGACAATAAGGACCAGGAGACATGACCGTATCCGACTATTTCATGCCCGCCGAAAAAGGCGAATACGCGTTCGTTCTGGAGGGAAACAAGGAAATATTCGGAGCCGGTGCGCTTGCCGAGGTCGGTGCGCACGCCAAAGCCCTCGACATGAGCCGGGTGTGTCTGGTGACCGATCCGCGCATCGCCAAACTGCCCCCGGTTGCGACGGCCGAGAAATCCCTGCGCGATGCCGGCATCTCGGTTTCCATTTTCGACGGGGTCGAGATCGAGCCGACCGATCGGTCCCTGCGCGCCGCCGTCGATTTCGCAAATGAAGGCGATTTCGACGGCTTCGTCAGTGTCGGCGGCGGTTCGGTGATGGATACCTGCAAGGCGGTCAGCCTGTATGCCAGCTATCCGCCGGCCGATTTCCTGGACTACGTGAACAAACCATTGGGCAAGGCGCTGCCGGCGCCGGGACCGCTCAAGCCGCACATCGCCTGCCCGACGACCTTCGGGACGGCCAGCGAATGCACGAACGTCGCCATCTTCAACTTCCTCGACCTGGGAACCAAGGCCGGCATCTCGAACCGGGCCATAAAGCCGAGCCTCGGGATCGTCGATCCGGAAGCGCTGCGGTCCCTGCCGGGCCCGGTGGTCGCGGCCAACGGCATGGATNNGCGCCGTGGAATCCTATACCGCACGGCCGTTCACCCGCCGGCCGGCGCCCGATGATCCGACGCAGAGGCCGGTCATCCAGGGCGCCAATCCGTACAGCGACCTCAACTGCCTCGAGGCCATCCGGCTGATCGGCGAAAACCTGGTCCGGGCCGTGCGCGATCCCGACGATTTCGTGGCCCGCGAACAGCTCTCCTTCGCCGGACTGCTGGCCGGGATCGGCTTCGGAACGGCGGGGTGCAATCTGCCGCACGGCATGTCCTACGCGGTATCCGGACTGGTGAAGGACTACTACGCCGAGGGCTGGCCGCGCGACCATGCGCTGGTGCCGCACGGCTTTGCGGTGATCGTCAACTCGCCCGCCGTCTTCCGGCACATGGGCCCGACCCATCCCGGTCGCCACCTGCGCGCGGCCCAGGCACTCGGCGTGGACACCGAGGGCGACAACCGGCAGCCGGGCGAGATCCTCGCGGCGGGGGTCGTCGACATCATGCGGGCGATCGGCGCACCGAACGGCCTTTCCGGTGTCGGCTACACGGCGGACGATATCGACGCGTTGACGGAGAAGGGCTGGCCGCAACGCCGGGTCATCGACAACGCGGCCAAGGAGGTAACCAAGGACGAACTGCGCGCCATGTTCGCCGACGCGCTGTCCTACTGGTGAGCCCCTTGCCCTATGGCGCGATGCTTCTGACGATGGCGCCGTCGAGCGCCTCGTAATCGCCGTAGCGGATGACCTCGTAGAGCCGCTTACGGGTCAGCATCTTCTCAAGCTGTGGTTCGGAGGTATCGTCCCTAGCCAACTCGGCATAGAACGCCTCCATCGCCTTGGCCGCAATGCGCAGCGACGAGACCGGCCAGATCACCATCTTGTAGCCCAGTCCCTCCAGGTCCTTGGCGGTCAGCAACGGTGACCGCCCGAACTCCGTCATGTTGGCGAGCAGCGGACAATCGAGCCGGCCGGCCGCCTCCGCGTAGGCCTCGCGCGACGTCAGAGCTTCCGGGAAGATGGCGTCAGCCCCCGCCTCCACATACAACTTGGCCCGCCGGACCAGACCTTCGAGGCCTTCGGACGCGTAAGCATCGGTTCGGGCGACGATCCGCAGATGGGTACGCGCCCGAGCTGCCGCCGCCACCTTGGCTGCCATCTGCTCGGCTGAAACCAGCGACTTGTCGTTCAGGTGCCCGCACTTCTTCGGAAGCATCTGATCCTCGAGCTGGACTGCCGCCGCCCCGGCCGCCTCGAGCTCGCGCACCACCCGCATGGCGTTCAGGGCCTCGCCGTAGCCGGTATCGCCATCGACGAGCAGGGGCAGACCGGTTACCCGGGCGATGGCCCGGGTGATCACGCAGAGTTCCTCGAGGGTCAGCACGCCGAGATCCGGCAATCCAAGACTAGCGCTGACCGCTCCGCCGGACACGTAGAGGGCCTCGAACCCCGCGTCCTTGGCCAGCAGCCCGGCCAGGGCGTTGTGCGCCCCCGGTATGCGCAGGATGCCCGGGCGGGTCAGGAGCCGCGCAAAGCGTTCTCCGGCGGGGGTCGAAGCGACGTCGTCACGTTCCAGCCACGTCATGGAATTCTCCTTTCGGTGTGAGAGCGCGGAATGCGCTGGTCACCGTTCTTGTGTCTGACCGGTCCCGATGGTGTTGCTCCAGTCGAGAAGAAACCGGCGGCGCTTGAGGGTGTCAAGATAGACCAGAAGCCCGGTCCCGAGGCGGATCGGTCGCAAGGGTCCGCTCGCTGCGTCCCGCAACTCGGCCGCGGTTGCCGGTCCCGTAAGCTCCGGATGGATGGCATAGAGGTGGGATTCCCGGGCCAGGACCTCCTGCCCCCGGCGCGACAGAAGGTAGTCGATGAACGAGCGTGCCTCCTTCGCGTTCCCGGCATCGCGATGGATGAATGCGACCCGCGACATCACCAACGTGTAGTCCGACGGCAATACCATGGCCAGCGACGCCCCCCGGACGATGCGCAACCGCGTATACGACCCCAGCAAGTTGTAGCCGATAAGCAGTTGTCCGCTCTCGATGGCGTCCAGGACCTCGCCGGTGGTGTTGGCGAGGTAAATGGCGTTGCGCCCGAAGCTTTCCAGCAGGCGGCCATAGGTATGGGCCTGCAGTGCATCCTGGGTGGCGAACAGATACCCCGCGCCGCTTTTCGAGATGTCGTAGGACGCGATGCGGCCGCGGTAGACGCCGGCCTTCTCGCGCAGCAACTGGACCAGATCGAAGCGGGTGGCAGGCACGTCCCCGGGCGGCAGGATCTTCGGGTTGTAGACGATCACGGCCGGCTCGAAGGTGAAACCGAACAGTTCGTTCCGCCAGTTGGCCCATTCCGGGATCCGCGACGTTTCCGGCGACTCGTAACGAAGGGCGAAGCCGTCGTTGACCAGCTTGAACTGCATGTCCATGGCGGTGCTGATGACAACATCGGGGTGCCGGCCGTTCAACGGCTGCCCGCGTCGGATCAGGTCGTAGAGTTCGGCGGTCAGGACCTCGAAATACTCGACGGCGTTGCCCGGATGTGCCTCCTGATAGCGCTCTATGATCGGACGCATGGCCACCATATCGGTGGTGCTGAACAGCACCAGCCGGCCGGTTTCCTCGGCCTTAGCCGGGAAGCGGGTCTCGATAGCTTCGGCATCCGCCGGAGCCCGCATTCCTAGCAGCATAAAGGCCGCCAAAAAGATTGCCGCGATCCGCCTCATGTCGCCGCCTCCTCGGCTGTCCGGACAACGAGGCGAGCGACCAGACCGCCCCCCGGCCTGTCGAGAAGTTCGATGTCGCCATGGGTTGCAACGACGGCGCGCACGATGGCCAGACCCAGTCCCGTCCCCTCGCCGCCGCGATCGCCCAGCCCCGCCCTCCTGAACCGGTCGAAGGCATTCACCTTCTGATCGTCGGGAATACCCGGCCCGCGATCGGCGATTTCGACTATGACCGATCCCTCGCCGAGGTTCCGGCGCACGGAAATGTCGACCGCGGTATCGCGGGCGCCGTATTTGACGGCGTTCTCCACCAGGTTGCGCAGGGCTTCGCGCAAGGCGACACGGTCACCCGGCACCGTCAACTCATCACCGGTGTCGTCGATGCGAAATTCCATCCCCTTGCTCTCGGCCGAATACTCGGCCTCCGTCAGGACTCTGGCCAGGACGTCCCTGAGATCGACGTCCTGAAACGGAACCACGTCCGCCCGGTGCACAACCATGGCATGGCTGAGCAGCTGGCTGGTCAGGCGGCTGGTCACCGTGGCGTTGTCGCGCGCCTTGGCCAGCAGGTCCCTGAGCGCTTTCGGGTCCTTTTCCTCGGAGGCCAGGTCGATCTGGGCGCGCAGGCTGGCCAGAGGCGTGCGGATCTGATGCGCGGCGTTGGCGATGAAGGTCTGCATGTGGTCGAAGCTGACCGACAGGCGTTCGAGGAAGTGGTTGATGGCGATGACGAAGGGCCGTACCTCGCGCGGCACCGACATGCCCAGGGGCTTGAGATCGGTGGGCGAGCGCTCGGCCAGGTCCTTCTCGATGGAGACCAGCGGCTTCAGCGCCAGGTTCACTCCCCACCAGCTGAACGCCAGCGCCAGTACCATGAACAGAAGAAGGGGCGTGAGAGCGCCGAAGGTAATCTCGCGGGCCAGATCGCCGCGTTCGATGCGCGACTGTCCGACCTGGACAACCGCCCAGCCCTGAATGCGCGGTTCGGCCAGGAAACGGCCGAGGACGACGAAGCGTATGGTCTCGCCGAGATAGGGGGCGTCGAAAAAGTAGGGTTCCGTCGACGTCACCGTGGAATCCGGCAGCGGAAGGTCTTCGTACCCGGTCAGGGTTTCGCCGTTGGGCGACAGCACCCGGTAGAAGGCCCGATCGCGGCGGGCCAGCGACAGGATCTCCAGCGACGAATACGGCAGGTCGACCATCAACTCGCCCTCGCTGGCGTAGACCTGATCGGCGATGGCCAGGGCGGAAGCGGTGAGGATGCGGTCGTAGGCCTCGTCGGCGGCGCGCAGGCCGTATTGCCGGGCGGCGAAGAACAGCATGATCGTCGCCACCAGAAAGACCGAGAGGATGATGATCATCAGCCGCCGGCGCAGGGAATAGTCGGACTTAATCTCCCAGTTCGGCCACATACCCCAGTCCACGCACCGTGCGGATCGAAACGGAAGACCCGGCGAGTTTCTTGCGCAGCCGGCCCACGTACAGCTCGATGGCGTTGGGGCCGGGGGCGTCGTCGAAACCATACATCTGCTCGACGATCTCCTCCTTGGTCAGGATTCTGTCGATACTGCCGAGGAACATCTCCAGAATCCGGAACTCGCGGTTGGGCAGCATGATGGTCCGCCCGTTCACCGTCACCATTCCCTTCGAACGATCGAAAACGGTGTTGCCGTGAACGGTCTGGCTCGACGAATAGCCCTGCTTGCGCCGCAGCAGGGCCCGCGCCCGGGCTTCGAGTTCGCGGAAGTCGAAGGGTTTGACCAGATAATCGTCGGCGCCGACGTCGAGGGCCGATACCCGGTCGTCGATCTCGGAGCGCGCCGTCAGGACCAGCACCGGAGTCGCGTTCTCCTCGGCGCGGAGTCCCTTCAGCACGGCGAATCCGTTCTTGCCGGGAAGATTGATGTCGAGAATGACCAGGTCGTAGCTTTGCAGGCGGAGAAATTCCTCCGCCTCCTCGCCGCTGACGGCGTGGTCCAGAGCGTGCCCCGCACGTTGGAACCGACGGATGATGGCTTCCGCCAGATCCACCGCGTCTTCGACGACCAGGATTCTCATGCCCCCCTTTCCCCAGGAAATTGAGTTGCCGAAGACCCAAATAACTATTGGTCAGGGCAATGACAGGTTCCTGACAGGTTGATTTGGTAAATATCTTCGCATGAAGTTCGCCGACCACAAATAAAGAACGCGAACACTCAACCGGATTTCATAAGACAGGGAGCACACACACCATGAAGACACCCGTATTGTCTCTTGCAACCTTTGTCGGTGCCCTGGCGATTGCCGGATCGGCCGTCGCCTTCGAGCCCAGCAACGTGGAATGCGTCGCACCGGCAAACCCCGGTGGCGGATGGGATTTCACCTGCCGCTCGGTCGGCAAAATCCTCTATGACCTCAAGCTGGTTCCGGAACCGGTCAAGGTTACCAACATGCCCGGCGGTGGCGGCGGCGTCGCCTTCGGCTATACCGTCGGCAAACGCAACGACGACGCCAACCTTCTGATCGCCGCCAGCACGGCGACGACGAGCCGTCTGGCAACCAACCAGTTCGCCGGCATGACGGCCGACCAAGTCCGCTGGGTCGCCTCGCTCGGCGCCGACTTCGGCGTCATCGCCGTCCAGGCCGACGGCCCCTACAAGACCCTCAAGGACCTGATGGAGGCCGTGAAGGCCGATCCCGCCAAGGTCGCGTTCGGCGGCGGCAGTGCCGTCGGCGGCTGGGACCATCTGAAGGTCCTGATCCTCGCCAAAACGGCCGGCATCAAGGACGCCAAGTCGGTCAAGTACGTGTCGTTCAACAGCGGCGGCGACGCCCTGACCCAATTGCTGGGCGGTCACATCCAGGCGATGACCGGCGACATCTCCGAGGTCAAGGGCCAGCTCGCAGCCGGCAAGGTACGAGCCGTCGCCGTGCTGTCGCCGGAACGCCTGCCCACCGATCCCGACATCGCAACCGCCAAGGAGCAGGGTTACGACGCCATCGGTGCCAACTGGCGCGGCTTCTACATCCCCAAGGGCGTGTCGGACGACGTCCACAAGACCTGGGGCGACATCATGGCCAAGCTCTACGAGTCCGAAGAATGGAAGAAGGCCATGGAAGCCAACGGCCTGGCTCCCTTCTACAACGGCGGCGCCGATTTCGATGACTTCGTGCGCAAGAACATCGCCGATATCCAGGAGCTGTCCCGGGAAGTCGGCCTACTCAAGTAGCAGCCAGTTCCCGACCCGGTTAGGAGGCCGGCGGGTTTTCGTCCGCCGGTCTCCCTTTCCGGGTTAGAATTGGATCCGGCTCGAACCACGTTTCATGGGGGGTGTCGTGACCGACCGTATCACCGGCCTACTCCTGCTCCTTTTGGCGATCGCCTACGGCGTTGCGGGCTATCGTTTCGAAAGCACCTTCATCACCGACCCGTTGGGCCCCAACGCCTTTCCGGTCATGCTGGCGACCTTCCTGGGCCTGTTCAGCTTCTATCTGCTGTTCCGCCCGGATCCGGAACCTAAGTGGCCGCCGGCAAAATCCCTACGCCGCCAGGGAATGGCTCTCGGCGCCCTGATCGTCTACGGCGCGATCATGGAATTCATCGGCTTCGTCATCAGTTCGATCCTACTGGTCGGCTTCCTCTCCTACCTGATGGGAGCGAACCGCCGCTACGTGATCGGTACCGGTATCGGGGCCAGCGTCTTTCTTTATTTCCTTTTCAATGATTTTCTCGGCCTGCCGCTGCCGGCCGGCGAGATCTTCGGAGGCTGACCATGGAATTCCTCAGTGGATTTGCACAGGGATTCGATGTCGCGCTGTCGCCTTTGAATCTTGCCCTCGCCGCCTTCGGTGCCTTCGCGGGGACCCTGGTCGGCGCGCTGCCCGGGCTCGGCCCGGCCAACGGCGTCGCCATTCTGGTGCCGCTGGCCTTCACCCTGGGCCTGCCCCCTGAATCCGCCCTTATCCTGCTGGCCGCCGTCTATTACGGGGCCATGTACGGCGGGCGCATCTCGTCGATCATGCTCAACATTCCCGGCGACGAACCGGCGGTGATGACACTGCTGGAAGGCAATCCCATGGCACGCCAGGGACAAGCCGGCGCCGCCCTCGCCCTTTCGGCGGTCAGTTCGTTCGTCGGCGCGACCCTGGCGACCATCGGCCTGACCTTCCTGGCGCCGCTGCTGGTCGAACTGGCATTGCTGTTCGGCCCCGCCGAATACTTCCTACTGTTCGTCCTCGCCTTCTCGCTGATCGGAACGCTGACCGGCAAGAACGTCGCCAAGACCTTCATCGCTTCCGCCCTGGGATTGATGCTGGCCACCATCGGCCTCGATCATTCCACCAACATCCCGCGCTACACCTTCGGCCAGATGAAGTTGTTCGAGGGGCTCGACCCGATCATCGCCATCGTCGGCCTGTTCGCGATCAGCGAGATCCTGGTTTTCCTCGAATCCGCGAAGATCGGCGAGCAGGTGAAATACAAAGTCGAGCGGACCTACGCGACGTTCAAGGAACTGTGGTTCTGCGCCGGAGCCATGTTGCGCGGCTCGGTGCTCGGATTCATCTGCGGCGTCCTGCCGGGTGCCGGCGCTTCGCTCGGCAGCTTCGCGTCCTACACCCTCGAGAAGCGCTATTCCGACCGCGGCACCTTCGGCAAGGGCGATCCGCGCGGCCTCGCCGCGCCGGAGGCCGGGAAGAACGCCGCCGCCGGCGGCGCCCTGGTGCCGATGATGGCTCTGGGCGTGCCCGGCAGCGGCACCACGGCGGTGCTGCTGGCGCTGCTGATCTCGCTCAACATCACACCGGGCCCGTTGCTGTTCACGCAGCGCCCGGAGGTGGCGTGGGGCCTGATCGCGTCGCTCTATCTCGCCAACATCGTGCTGCTCGTGCTCAACCTACCGCTGGTCAACATCTTCGTCCGGCTGCTGACGGTGCCGACCTTTGTCCTGATGCCGACCGTGACGCTGATCTGCTTCCTCGGCATCTACGCCATCAGCCACAGCGTCTTCGACATCTTCATGATGATCGGCGTCGGCGTGTTCGGCTATCTGCTGCGCAAGGTC
>NPIF01012039.1_pt1 | contig 10489 bp, 7 predicted proteins | sample 8637461 | NCBI WGS metagenome assembly NPIF01 (sample SAMN07420641, study PRJNA396082) | bioreactor metagenome | isolation source: sample BR12 brine-fed electro-methanogenic bioreactor BR | place: Japan: Kochi | collected 2016-12-09
CGCGGCGTACGAAAGCAACATGCCGAAACGCATCATTATCCTGGGATCAACGGGTTCGATCGGTTGCAACGCCCTCGACGTGGCGGCGCGCCTCGGCGGCGAGTTCGAAATCGTCGCGATGGCGGCCCATCGGAACTGGCGGAAGATGGCCGACCAGGTCAGACGGTTTCGGCCGCGGGTCGTGGCGCTGGTGGACGAGGACGCCGCCGATCGACTTCGCGACGAGCTCCGCGATGAATCCGACACGCTGGTCTTTTCAGGGGGCGCGTCACTGGTGCGGCTTGTTCGCGAAGTCGCCTGCGACTTTGTCCTCGCGGGAATCGTCGGGGTCGCCGGATTGCACGCCACTCTGGAGGCGGTCTCGCGCGGTCTGACGGTCGGGCTGGCGAACAAGGAATCGCTGGTGGTTGCCGGTGAACTGCTCGTGTCATCGGCGGCCGCCTCGAACGCCCTGCTGCTGCCTGTAGACAGCGAGCACTCGGCGATCTACCAGTCGCTGCATTCGGGTTCCGACGAGGAAATCGAGCGGCTGTTTCTCACGGCATCGGGTGGGCCGTTCCGGACGTGGTCGCGGGAGCGGATGCAGCAGGCGACGCTCGATGACGCGATGCGGCATCCGACATGGCGGATGGGTCCGAAAATCACCATCGATTCCGCGAATATGATGAACAAGGCGCTCGAGATCATCGAGGCCAAGTGGCTCTTCAACGTTGAGCCGGAGCGAATTGAAGTCGTTATACACCCCGAGTCGATCATTCACTCTATGGTGGCGTTCCGCGACGGCTCCATTGTGGCACAGATGGGACGCCCCGATATGCGTACGCCGATTCAGTACGCGATGACGTATCCCCACCGACTGGCAGGCGGCGGCGAACGCATGGACTTCAGCCAACTGCATCGCATGCACTTCGAACCGCCCGATCCGGAGAGGTTTCCGTCACTGCGTCTGGGACAGAAAGTCGCACGCGAAGGCGGCACGGCCGGCGCGGCGTTCAACGCGGCCAACGAGGCGGCGAATGAGGCGTTCCGCAAGGGCAAGATCGGCTTTAGCGAGATCGTGGAACTTGTGGGTGATGTGCTCGGCAGGCATGCGTTCGCGGCGCATCCTGATCTGCCGACGTTGATGGACGTTGACGCGTGGGCGCGTAATGAGGTTTTGAAATGCTGCACGGTGTAACCGTTGATCCGGCCATGCTGCTTGCGGAGATCCCCGCGTGGCTCTCCAGTGCGTGGTCCATAATCCTGATGGTTCTCGGATTCTCGCTCGTCATTTTCGTGCACGAGTTGGGACACTTTCTCGCGGCCAAGTGGGCGGGCGTTCGCGTCGATCGGTTCGCGATCGGCTTCGGAAAAGAGCTGTTCGGATTCACGAAGGGCGAGACGCGGTACTCGTTCAACGCATTGCCGCTCGGCGGTTATGTCAAAATGCTGGGGCAGGAGGACTTCGTCGTCGACAAGACCGGCGAACTGAAGGTCAAGCACGATCCCGATTCGTTCTCGAACAAATCCGTCGGCAAGCGGATGGTCATCATCTCCGCCGGCGTGATCATGAACCTCTTCTTCGCCGCGATTGCGTTCACGATCGTCGTGATGGTCGGCAGGCTGGAAAGTCCGCCGATCGTCGGTGAAGTCCTGGAAAACTCGCCGGCCGGCCGGGCCCAGCTTCAGACGGGCGATGTGGTCAAAAGCATCAACGGCAAGACGATATCGAGCTTCAGCGATCTACACATGTACGTCATGCTCTCCGATCCCGGCGAGGAACTCGTCTTCGGGATCGAGCGAAACGGCAAGCGGGTCGATCCCCCGCCCCGCGTGCAGCCGGAATTCCGCAAAGAGGAGGAGGTTCGGCAGATCGGTATCACCGCCGGCATGAACCGCCGAATTGCGATGCCCGGCCTGACGTTCGACCCGGACGACGCCGAGGCGAAGCTGAAACCGGATGAACTGCATCTATACGATGAACTGCACGCGTTGATGGTGGATGGCGAGCCGGTTGCCAAAGACTCGATCGCGGACTTTCAGCGTGCGATCGTCGCGGCGCGCGGCAAGCCGGTTGAGGTGCTGGTCAAACGTCCCCTGAAACCTGATGAAATGACGCTGGAATCGCAACTGGAGGCGTCACCAGACATCGAGACCAGCGACGTGGTGGTGAGCATCCGGGCGACATGGGCGCCCATCTCGGATCGCAGCGGCGATTTTGTCACCGGTTCGCTGCTCGGGCTCGAACCCCGTCTGACGGTACTTCATGCCACCCCGAATCGTTCTTTCGATCTGGCGGGCGCGGAGCCGGGCGACGTCATCGTCCGGCTGGGGTCGCGGGTGAATCCTACTTACGCGGACGTGAAGCGGATCATCCAGGAGAATCCCGATCAACCGCTGGAGTTCGAAGTCCAACGTGCCCGGGCGGCCAATCACGGTCTCGGCGGGTTTACCGTGGAATGGTGTGCCCTGAATCGCGAGGAACTGATCGCGGCGGGCCTCGCGAACGTGGAGGCGGGCAAGAAGCGGCTGGGCGAGATGCTGGAGCAGAGCGATCTGTCCGCTGAGGATTGCGAGACTCTGCTGTCCAAGGTCGGCGGGATTGAAGAAACCGGTGAATGGCGTCGCTGGTTTGAGAATGTGGATGTTCACAAGCTCAAACCGCTTATCCCCAGACGGCCGTTCGCACTGTTCAAAGAGCTCGATCCCAAGGTTGAAGCCACGCTGCGATGCATGGACGAGGAGCATCTGGTCGTCGCCGCAGTCAAGGAGGAGGTCAACGAGAGAACCTCCGCGGCGAAAAAGGCAGGCCTTCAGGACAACATTGTCATCCTATCGGCGGCCGGAACGCCCGTGCGGCGCTGGTACCAGTTGAGCGAGGTATTTCGCGAGCACGCGGGGACGACGATCGACATCACCTATCGGATCGTCGACGAGATCAAGACTGCGAAATTCGAAGTGCCGGATTGTGTGACCGCTGAGCTTGGTCTGGGTATCGGTGACCGCATCATCAGTATCGACGACAAGCGATCGTATCCGATTAAGGACGACGAGGGCATCACGCATAACATCGCCCTGCCGGACTGGCGGGCAGTCTCGGGCCTCTTGCGCGAATCGCAGGGTCGTACGATCGAGATCAAATACAAGACGTTTGATGAGGAAATGCACACGGCGGAATACACGCCGGCGCCGGACAACAGCGATCCATGGCTGCATCGCGTCTTTTACGCCCCGGCGTTTGCGTGCTTCCCTCTGCTTGAACGCAATCCGATCCACAACCCGATCACGGCGATGGGCGTCGGGTTCCAGCGTGCTTATCGCATCACGGTCAGCACGATTCAGACGATCCGGCATCTGATCTTCACGCGCAAGGTGGGCACGTCCAAGATTCAAGGGCCGGTCGGGATTCTGCGCGTCGGCAAGACCGCTGCGGATTCGAGTCCAATCGACCTGCTGTGGTTCCTGGCGATCCTTTCGGCAAACCTCGCGGTAATCAACTTCCTGCCGTTGCCGATCGTCGACGGCGGTCTGTTTCTGTTCCTGATACTGGAGAAGATCCGGGGCGAGCCCGTAAGCATCAAGACGCAGGTGGCGACGCAGATCGTCGGCATCATGCTGATCGTCGGGGTATTCGTGCTCGTGACGTATCAGGACATCAAGAACTGGATTCTCGGCGCGTAGGAAACGGCTATCTGTTTCTTCAGCCGCCGATCTGCGACATGGCCCGCCCGCCGTTGTGCGCGTGCGTGTCGGGCTTGAATGCGACGCAGTCAATGAAGGCACGGCGGATCTGACTCTGGATTTCGCCATAATCGGCCAGCGCTGCCGGCTGTCGCAGAATCGATCGCAGCTCGACCTCTCCCCCGTCGAACAGGCAGCTTCGCAATTGCCCCTCGGCCGTCAGCCTCAAGCGGTTGCAGGTCGAGCAGAATGGGGCTGACATCGCACTGATGAAGCCGAGCCGACCGGCGGCGCCGTCAAACCGCCACACGCTTGCCGGGCCGTGACCCGCATCCGGCGCGGCGGGTTCAAGCCTGCCGAATCCCGCCTCGATCCGCTGCCGAATCTCCGTTTCGCTGATGAAGTGATCTTCGTATTCGCTCTTGAGGAGCGCATCGCCGAGCGGCATGTACTCGATGAACCGCACCGTGCAATCGCGTTCCTGCGTGAGCGCGGCGAACGCTTCGATTTCGTCGTCGTTGATGCCGCGCATGGTCACACAATTGAGCTTGGGATGGGGAAACCCGGCGGCGAGCGCCGCGTCGATGCCCGCGAATACCTGATCGAGGTTTGCCCCGCGGGTGATGATCTTGAACTTCTTGCGGTCCAGAGAGTCGAGGCTGACGCTGAGCCGATCAAGCCCCGCGGCCCGCAGTGCGGGCGCGTGACGATTCAGCAGCACGCCGTTGGTCGTCATGGACAGCTCTTCGCAGCCCGAGACCTCCCGCAGCATCGCGACCAGTTCAGGCAGATCCTTTCGCACCAGTGGTTCACCGCCCGTGATTTTGAACGAGCGAATGCCGAGGTTGATCGCTGCCCGGACGATCGTCACGATCTCTTCAAAATGGAGAACGGAATCGCGCGGTACCCAGTCAATCCCGTCCTCGGGCATGCAGTAGATGCAGCGGAAGTTGCAGCGATCTGTAACGCTGATCCTCATGCTGCGGACGGCACGGATGTCCCGAGGGCCGGTAATGACCTGCGCCTCGCTCGGCCGCGGATCCCCCACCTCGATGAGTGGTAAAGCGACTGACATACCCAAATCATATCACATTCCGGTAAACGCTCCGAGAAAAATCCGGTTTCGGCGGTCAGAGAACCGGCCGTTCGTTTGACCGGGACTGTCCCGCCATTGACAATGCGTCCGAAAATCGACACCGCGCAGGCCGGTGGTTTGTGTTCAGCGGACTCGAATGTCGGAATGCCGCCGGGAACCGCCCGCATCCACAGGCGTCCAAGTTGTTGAGAGGCTGCTGGTGAAGGCCGAGACTCCGGCAATACCGCTCGAAGACCTCGATCTTGTCGAGAAGTGCCGCCAAGGGGACGTCGAAGCCTACGGCCGCCTCGTGATGAAGTACCAGGATCGCGTGTTCAACACCTGTCTTCGGTTGTGCGGCAATCGTGCCGATGCCGAAGACTGCACGCAGGAGGCGTTTCTGAAGGCGTTTAGGGCGATACACTCGTTTGAGGGCAATGCGAGGTTCTCGACGTGGGTCTTTCGAATCACCGTGAACGTGGTGCTGAGTGCCAGAAGGAAGTCACGGGCTCGTCCGAGTGTCTCGATGGATGGACCGCCGCGCGGTCGCGATGCCGATGCGGGCGGCTCGATCGCGGAAAACGTGCCCGCAGATGAGCAAGGTCCGGCTAGTCGTGCGGAGAACAGCGACACGATGCAGCAGGTGCAGCAGGCTCTGGCCCGACTCGACGTCGAACACCGCATGGTCATCGTGCTGCGGGATATCGAATCGCTGGACTACGAGGAGATCGCGGAGATTCTCAATGTGCCGAGAGGCACGGTAAAATCACGGCTGCATCGGGCGCGGATGGCCCTGCGAGACGCATTGGCACCGCACCTGCGGCCGGAGTGAGAGTGATGGCTGGTGACGTGGACAAGTACGAGCAACTCACGGCCTACCTCGATGGCGAGCTCTCGGATGCTGAACGCCGATCCGTCGAGCAATGGTTGGAGAATGATCCCCATGCCCGGGAAATCCTCGAAGAATTGCGCCGCGTAAGCGGACTTGTTGCAAAACTGCCGCGAGAGCAGGCGCCGTCGGATATGGTGGCATCGGTTCAGGCGCAATTTGAGCGAGAAGCCCTGCTCGGTGAGACGTTGCCTCGGCCGCGAGCCGCGCGGAGTACGCGATTCGTGCGTATGGCCACCCGGCTCGGAGCCGTAGCGGTCGTCGCCGTCGGTGCCACGCTGGCCTGGTATTCGATGGAAGGCGAGATCCAGCTCGCGGGCCGCACCGGCGAGCCAAAAGCGGATCGTGCGGCGGACGAGGGTGTGTCTGAAGTCGAAGCGTCAGCCGAAGATGAACCTGCAGGCAGGGCGATTGGCGAAAAACCGCTGAAGCAGCGCGAGACCTTTGCACACCCTCCCTCGGAGGAATCTCGACAGTCGGTTGCGCTTACCGAATCCAAAAAGGAAACGCACAGGAACGAAGTTAAGGAAATCGCGCAAACGCCGAATNNCGGTCGAAAGGCCACGATCGCAAAGCGGAGGGGCTTGCCGCGGCCGGCACGCAATCGCCTGCCGCCACTACCGGCAGACGGGCCAGAATAGGCAGAGCATTCGCGCAGGACTCGTTTGAATCGCGTCTGAGCCGCAACGAACTGACCAACGCCGACCTGCGGAACCTGCGGTTTGAATCGATTTCTAACCGCGTCGTGATCGAGACCGACGCGCAGGACACGGAAGCCATGGTGAACGTGATCAATCACTTTATGGACTCGAACGGCATACCGATCGCGGACGGCGACACACTGCCGGAGCCGATCGCGTCGGATAAGGTCTTCTGCTATGTGCCCGGTCGTGTGACAGGTGGAATGGACGATGACCACGAGGGCGTTCCCAAGACCGGCCGCTTTGTGTTGAACATCGCCCCGCAACAAGCGGAGCTGCTGCTCAATACCCTCGACACCTACGCATCGCGCAACCGCCTGAGCGTCAACTGGCGGGCGAACTGGGCGGACGGGGAATCGCCGCAGCCTGCGGATGCGATCATCAGGNNCGGATCGCCGGCGTCCGGCGCGGGTCGCGATCAGGTCGCACGGCGAGGCGGCCGCGTGAGCCCGCAAGCGCGGATAACAACCGCAACGCCGCCGGCGGCAGGAAAACGCAAAGGCGACAAAACGCAGATCGGCCTGGATGATGCGACGCCACAGCCGTCGGCGGAGAACGTCTCCTCTCAGCCGGGACTGTATGCGACCGGAAGCGAAGCGGAGGCGACGCTCCTCCCCTTGGCGGTCGAGATTCGAAGTCGCGCAACGGACAAGGTCGCACTGCCGCTTCAGTTCCCGCCAGCGCAGGCTACGACCACCCGTCCGGAAGAGGCGAGCGCTTCTGATGAAGCCGCCGCCGCGACGCAGCCCACGTCGCAAAGGAGCGACGGTGGCTGACAAACGTCCCGATGGCTCACGCAAAGGCGGACGGAAGGTCCGAATCGACTTCCGCAAGAATCGCGGCAAGACCGCGCGCGACAAGCGCGAACTGACCCGGCAGTATCACGAGGGCGATCCGGAGATCGAAGATCTCAACCAGGCGGAGTCCGTGAAGGCGAAAGGATCGCTCTCGCGCAAGCGAACGATCATCGTCAGGGATTCCGATCACACCGACGTGGAACTGCGCGGCGGCCGTGTCGTCGCGCTGCGAGGCCTTATTGCGGAGGTAGACGACGGCGAGCAGGTGTTCGCCTGCACGGTTCGCCGCGTCTTGAGGACTCGCCTGATCAAGGAACGCCACCCCATCGCAGTGGGCGACGCCGTGAAATTCCGACCGTCGGAAGTGGGTGGTGAGACGGGCAAAGCCGTCAGCGCTTCCACCGAATTGCCGGAGGGGGTTATTGAGGTAGTCGAGCCACGCGAGACGACCTTAGAACGCAGCTACGAACGGCGCGTACAGGTGGTCGCAGCCAACATTGATACCGCCGTCATTGTGGTTGCCGCCGATCAGCCGACTCTGCGTCCGCACCTGATCGACCGCTATCTGGTCTCCGTGCATCGCGGTGAGATGCGTCCGATCGTCTGCATCAACAAGATGGACCTCGACGCCGAGGGCTTCGCGGCGGAGGTGTTGTCACGATACGAACGGATCGGTTACGTGGCCATCGGCACAAGCGTCATGACGCCTTGCGGACTCGATGAGCTGCGCGAAGTTCTTCAGGATAAGACCAGTGTATTGGCCGGGCCGAGCGGTGTGGGCAAGAGTTCGCTTCTGAACGCCCTCGACCCCAACCTGCGGCTTGAGGTGGGCACACTGTCCGATTTGCAGAGAGGCCGTCACACGACCACCACGGCGAGGCTTTTGAAGTGGGTCTTTGGCGGCTATGTGGTCGATACGCCAGGCATTCGCCAGTTCGATCTGGCACAACTCGAGCCGGAGGAAGTCGAGGCGTACTTCGCGGAATTCGTAGATCTCGTCGCGAGCTGTAAGTTCGAGGATTGCACACATACCCATGAGAAAGACTGTGCGATCAAGGCCGCTGTTGAGACGGGCGACATCCACGATGAACGCTACGACAGCTATTGCCGGATTTTTGAAGAGTGCGTGCAGAAACACCGTGACCGACATTGAAAAGCCTGAGTGGCCGAACTGTCTTCGCGGCCGTCGGTTGAAGCATGATGACTGAGCCTGTCTCCCCGAAGCATTCCTCGTCGAATCAGACTGCGCCGAGGAGCCGAATCGTCTGGGTGCTTGTTGTCGGGCTTACGCTGATCGGCGTTACACTCGTTTCGCCGGCTGCCATGCTGGTCGTGCTTGAGGACGGCGCGCCCGCCGCGGCGATCTGCATCTGCGCGATGGGACTGGGGATATGGATCGTTCGGGCGATCGGGTTGCACGCCGCCCCTCTCCGTTGGCGCTGGATGCTCTCGCTAACTCTCGGGCTCGGTACGCTCTCGCTGTTGGTTCTGGTTCTTGGATTGCTCGGCGTGCTGCAATCAAATGTGTGGATATGCATTTTGTTGGCAAGCCTCGTTGCGGGTATAGCACGAATAAAGTATCTGCGGCGAAATGCGTTCGCCGTGCAGGAGCCTTCCGGCGACCGGGATGCTGGCTGGATGCGGCTGCTCTGGCTGGCGGTGGTGCCCTTCGCCGTACTTGCGTTGCTTGGCGCGACCATACCGCCGGGCGTTCTCTGGCCCGCCGAGGGCAATGGCTACGATGTGCTCGAGTACCACCTCGGCGTCCCGCGTGAGTACCTCGAAGCCGGCGAGATCACCTACCTGCCGCACAACATCTACAGCAATTTCCCCTTCGCGGTGGAGATGCTCTACCTCCTCAGCATGGTTCTGCACGGAAACGCCCTCGCCGGCGTCTTTACGGCGAAGTTGCTGAACGTCCTGCTCGGTGTCCTCGCGGTGGGAGGCGCGTGGCTGGCCGCACGAGAAGTCGGCCCGCGGGCCGGTGTTGCGGCGGGCGTGACGATGGCCTCGTTCCCGATCCTCACCTATCTCAGCGGCATCGCCTACGTGGAGCACGGGATGCTGGCCTTCACCGCGATGGCCGTCGCCTCGACGATCCGGGCGTTTCGAATGGACCCCGGCGAAAGGGTGCAATGGTGCGTCGTCGCGGGGCTTCTTGCGGGCTTTGCGTGCGGCTGCAAGTACACGGCGATTCCAATGGTGGCGCTGCCGCTGGGCTTTGCGCTGTCATGGCTCGCGATCCGAAGCAGGCGTCGGGCATGGATAGGTGCCGCCGCTTTCGGCGTGGCCGTGCTGCTCACTTTCGGACCGTGGCTGGTCAAGAACAGTGTCTATACCGGCAACCCGGTGTTTCCGCTGGCGCGAAGCGTGTTCCCTGAGCGGGCGGGTATCTGGGACGACGAGCGGGCCGCGCATTGGCACGACGGTCATTTGCCCGCACCGGAGGACCGCCCGATCGGCCGCCAGCTATCGCGTGTGTGGTTCGAGGTGCTGAGTGCCGGCGCGACGGAAACTCCACCAGCAGGCAAGCGCGTTCCGGAGCAGCAGGCTTTGCTCGGCTCGGCGCTTTACGGTCCCATGCCGCTGCTTGCGATTCTGGCCGGCGCCGCCTGCACCCTTTACCGACGCCGGCATTCCGGCTCGGAGCCAAACCGTGGAGTCGCCGTCGCGTGGATCGTTCTGGCGGCCACGCTTATTACATGGCTGGGCTTTACGCATCTCGCGGGGCGGTTTGCGATTTCGATTGTCGTGCCGCTGGCGGTTCTGATGGGCGTCACGGTCGAAGCGCTGAGCCGGAACCGCCGCATGCTCGGAGCGGCGGTGGTCATCATGCTCGGGGCCGCGGCGTGGAACTTCTCGACGATCTATCGCATCTTTACACCCGCTGATACGCCCTACCTCGAAGTCGATCTGTTCGGCCGCATCGACATTATGCAGTCGGGCAATTCACCGCATATCGCGGGGCTGAACGAACGGCTGCGCGAGGGTCATCGCATCCTGATTGTTGCAGATGCGCGAAGGCTCTACCTTGAGCCCGGCGCGGATTACCACGTGGTTTTCAACCGCAATCCGTTCGCAGAGGCCGCGGCAGCGATGACGCCGGACGAACTGCTCGACTGGCTCCGCTCGCAGGGGTATGAATACGTGTACGTCGATTGGGTGGAAATGTGGCGTCTGCGTGGATCTCGTTACGGCTTCTGGCCGAGCATCACTGTCGACCTCTTTGAGAGGCTCACTGAGCATGGCCTCATCATCGAGGAGCACTACCACACGCTCGGATTCAATAAGCCCTATGGAACCTTGTTTCGAGTTCCGGCTGGTTAGGGCGTCGGCCACCTTCATCAGAATGAGGGGGCAACGCTCA
>NPIF01000188.1_pt2 | contig 10485 bp, 10 predicted proteins | sample 8637461 | NCBI WGS metagenome assembly NPIF01 (sample SAMN07420641, study PRJNA396082) | bioreactor metagenome | isolation source: sample BR12 brine-fed electro-methanogenic bioreactor BR | place: Japan: Kochi | collected 2016-12-09
CAGCCGGGGCAGGATCTTCCCGAGGGGGTTACTCCTCCGGATTTCTACGAACCCGGGGAAGGATTGCGAACCTGGCGGAACACCGTGGCGGATAATGGTTCCTTCGACCTCGATCCCGAGGCGGGAATGGTGACCTTCCGAATCTGTTCCGTCCGGGCGGAGGCGGAAGCCCCCGCATCGGGAGGCGGCGGGACCGGAGGATGCAACGTCGGAACCGGAACCGGAACGTTTTCGGGAATTTCTCTGCTCCTTCTTCTGGGGCTTTCAGGAATTCCGTTTTTTAAAAAATAGACAATGCGGCTGCGGCAGGAGGCAACTCCCGGTTACACGGGAATTGCCTCCTTATCCAGAAGAAGAAAGAGGCTCGATTCGTCCACCTCCTTCACTTCATAGGGAACCTTCAGAGCTTTTCCGAGATTATCCAGCTCTTCCCTGGAAAAGGAGGTGCTTACGAAACCGTCTTTGCAAACCACCCGGCCTTCCCGGGTAGCTTCTCCGTCGATCTCGCCGAGAAGTCCCTTTTCCGCCTGTTCGTAAAACCATGCGAGCCGGACCTCCCAAAAGTTGGGACTGTAAGTACTGCAGTAAACTTTTCCTCGGGGAACCAGGGTTTTCAAAACCCCTTCCAGAAGAGAACGAGGGGCCCTCTTTCCTTTCAAAGCGGAAAGTCCGTTCTGAAGACAAAGAACCACATCAAACTCTTCGGCAAAAGCCAAATCATGAGCATCCATAACTTGGAGACTGCAATTTCTGCAATCTTTGAGATAGTCTCTCCCGAAATTTACGGAATCCTCGGAAATGTCGATTCCCACCATGGAAGCGACCCGAGGGGAAAGCTCCTTCATAATGCGTCCGTACCCGGCCCCGATTTCGAGCACCCTTTCGTTGCCCCGCAGGTTCCGCCGAACGAAATCGATTTCGGCCTCCAGGTACTGCCGTATCCTCTCGATGGCGGTATCGTAAACATCGTAGAGCCCAAAAGCGTGAAGCTTTTCCGAATAATAGTTTCCCACCGTAACAACTCCCCTCTATTCCAACGACGTTAAAAAAAACTATTGCATAGCATAAAACTATACTTTTTCATATCGTCACTTTTCACGATTTTCCTCGGGAAATGCCAAAAAACCGGAAGATTTTGAGGCATACGCTATCTCGAAATCCTCGCAGAGTACGAGCATATCCTCCCGGAATTCCCGACCGTACTCCCGAAGCCCCCGGGAAAAGGCCGCCCGATGCGCCCGGCGCCAGTATTCCAGGGAACCATCTCCTTCTCCTTCCCGGGCGGCAAATTCCGGAGGTACTTCGTTGAAAGGAAATATCTGGAGCCGGGTGGTGCGGATTATACAGACCGCCCTCCCCTCCCAATCCGTGACGATGCTGTAATCCCCTTCCCGGGGTAGCCCTTCGCCGTCCTCTTCGTAGCACTCCAGTGCACTGGCTGTAGCCCGCTTGGTCCCCTGGAGCACCAGAAGGGCAAGATCATCCGCATCCTGCTGATTGTCGCAGAAATGCCAGGAGCTATAGCACTTACCCGTATTCTCCGGAGTCTCTCCCAGAGTGGCAAGATAGTTCCGCCACAGGATATTCACGGAAGGATGTTCGTTCATGGAATATTTCCCCTTTAAAAATTTTTTCCGCATTGCGCGGCACAATTCACCTATTCCCAAGAATACCCTAAAATCGTACAATGCAGAACATTGCCGCATTGGAAAAGGAGAAAAACCATGAAAATCGACGAATGCCGCCGGAAAGGGCGACTGGTCCTGCACCTTCAGGGACGGCTGGATGCATCCTGGGCAGATTTTTTTCGGGAAACTCTCCTCGGGCATATCCGCCGGGGGGAACATCATCTCGTACTTCACGCGGAGGGGCTTGAATTTCTGAGTTCCCTGGGAATCCGGGCTCTTATGCAGATTTCCCGAGAGCTTGCTCCTCTGGGAGGCTCCTTTCAAATAGTGCACGCCTCGGGAATGGCCCTGGAAATTCTGGAGATGGCGGGGCTGGGGGACTGGATTTCCGAGGAAACCATGGACTGGCAAAGCCTTTCATCGGATTCTTCCGGAGAGTTTCGAAGGGAGATTCTGGAACACTTTACCCTTCCATCCGCAGCCCCTCTCCGACTGGAAAGAGTGGATGCCTGGAAACCCTGGAATCCGATATGCCCCGAAAAGTGCCGCACCCTGCGTTTCGACGCCTCGAGCTACGGCCTGGGCATTGGAGGAAGCGGCAAAAGCTGCGAAGAGGCCCGGCTCCATTTGGGAGAATTTCTCTCCCTGGGAGGACATCTGGCGCTTCAACCTCCGGACGGACGGGGAAGGCCGGACTGCCTCTTGCGGGAGGGAGATTTTTCCCCCTCCCTGCTCTGCGCCCAGGCCCTGGTTTTTCGGGGAGACTTCCCGCATCTTCTGCGCTTCTCTCCCTCCGAAGAGATTTCGAGCTATTCTCTTTCCTCTCTGATGAAGGATATGGCCTCTTTTTCCGGCAATGCCTCCTTCGCCTTCGTCCTTCTGGGTGAAATCGAAGGGCTTGTGGGGGCCTCCCTTCTCCGCTCTCCGGGAGAACGCAGTTCTTCGGAGCCCATGGATTTTCCTGAAATCCGGGAATGGCTCGACTTTTGCGGAGAGAGAGCCTTTCCCGGAGAATCCGCGGCAGTGGCGGGAATAGGGCACCGCAATCTCGAAGGGGCTTTCTCGATCCACGCCCACGGAGCGGTTTTTCCCTTCCAGATTCTTCCCAATGGAATGCTGCATCTGCAGGAACAGATAAACCGTTTCTTTTACGGCCCCCCTCCGAAAGCGGTACTCCATCTGGTGGAGGATTTCCGGAAACCCCAGGGGCTGGGAGAGAGCGCCTTTCTCGGCGGTGCCATCTGGTGGGGCCCTCTCGAAGCGGAAAAGGAGGAATTTTTCGCATGAGTCTCGTCTTCGGAGCTTTTACTCTCGGTTTGATTCTCTCCCTCCTCTCTTTGGGGATGCTCCTGACCTTTCGTATGATCCGCTTTACCGATATCACCGTGGACGGCTCCCTCACCCTGGGAGCCTCGGTGGCAGCGGTACTCATTTCGGGAGGTATGAACCCCTGGATCGCCACGTTCCTGGCCATCCTCGGAGGAGCCTGTGCGGGAGGCGTCACCGGATTGCTCCATACCCGGTGGAACATTTCGGGGCTTCTCTCGGGAATTCTGGTGATGACCGGGCTCTATTCGGTAAACCTGCGTATCATGGGAAAGAGCAACATCCCTCTGCTGAACACCTCCACCATTTCCGCCCCCTTCGAGAAGCTTCTGGGGCCCTTGGGAGGAGCCTCGGGGAAATTATCTCTTTTTGGATGGCCTCTGCCGATGGAAGATGGGGCGGTGTTTCTGAGCAGCCTGCTCTTCTGCCTTCTTGCGGGAGGAGCTCTCCGCTTCTTCCTGCGTACCCATCTGGGAACGGGGCTCCGGGGAGCGGGAAACAATCCCCAAATGGCCCGGGCCCAGGGGTTGAACGACAAGAGCATGATTTTGCTCGGCCTGGCCATCTCCAACGGCCTGGTGGCCCTGGCGGGAGCTCTGCTGGCCCAGTATCAGGGCTTTGCGGATATTCAGATGGGTATCGGCATGATGGTCTGGGGACTGGCGAGCATCATCCTGGGGGAGGCCCTGGTAAGGCCCCTTGGATTGGGGCTTCTCATTACGGGCACCGTAATGGGAACTATCCTCTTCCGGCTGCTGGTGGCCATCGCCCTGCGGTGGGGGCTGAACCCCAACGATCTCAAGCTCGTTACCACAGGATTCGTCTTTCTTGCTCTCGTGGCTCCTCAAATCCTGAAAAAACGCGAAAAATCTTCGTTGCCGGAGGAACTTCCCCATGCTTGAGGTACGAAACGTAACCAAAACATTTTTCCCCAACACCCCCAACGAGGTCCGAGCTCTCCGGGGAGTCAGTTTTACTTTGGAGGAGGGCTGTTTCGCCGCGGTTATCGGCTCCAACGGCTCCGGAAAAAGCACCCTCCTCAACGCTCTGGGAGGCAGTTTCAGGGTGGACCGGGGTGAAATTCTTCTGGGAGGAGAAAATATCACGAAGCTTCCGGAATACCGGCGGGCCGCCCGGATAGGACGCGTTTTCCAGAATCCTTTCGGGGGAACTGCGGGAGAGATGAGCATAGCGGAAAATCTGGTCATCGCCCTGGGCCGGGGCAAACCTCGAAGCCTGAAACGGGCTCTCACCAAGGAGACCCGGGAAATGCTGGCGGAACGAGTGGCCTCCCTGAAGATGGGGCTGGAGAATCGGCTGGACAACCCCATAGGAACCCTTTCGGGAGGACAGCGCCAGGCCATAACCCTGCTCATGGCTACCTGGAATCGCCCGGACCTGCTTCTTCTGGACGAACATACCGCGGCACTGGACCCAAAGAGCGCCGCCAAGGTGGTGGAGCTTACCCGAGAGATCGTAAACCGGGAAAAACTGACCACCCTCATGGTAACCCATTCCATGCAACAGGCGGTGGATTTGCCGGACCGAATTATCATGATGCACCGGGGCCGGGTGGCGGAGGATTTCAAGGGAGCGGACAAACGGCGCCTCCGGATTCCGGATCTCATGCGGGCCTTCGAAACCGTGGCGAAACGAGATCTTTTCGACGAATCCGTGGGAATCCTACTCCTCTCGGAGTATCGGTAACGAAAAAATCAAACAAGGAATTTCGGAAGGGAGGAACGACATGTACACCATACATACCGCCACCTTCGAGGAGGTGGAACTCGCGGTGGAGTGGGCCGCCCGGGAAGGATGGAATCCGGGGCTTTCCGATGCCCGGGCCTTTTTCGCCCAGGATCCTTCGGGATTTTTTATGGGCAAGCTCCGGGGAGAACCCGTAAGCTGCATCTCCTGCGTAAAATACCCTCACGATTTCGGCTTTATCGGCTTCTATATGGTCCGCCCGGAATTCCGGGGAAAGGAATACGGCCTTCAGCTCTGGAATCACGCCATGCAATACGGGGAGGGCTGCATCCTCGGCCTGGACGGGGTTCCCGCTCAGCAGGACAACTATGCCCGATCCGGATTCCGTCTTGCCTATCGCAATATTCGCTACGAGTATCTCCGGGGAAGCGAACCGGAAGAAAGCCCCTCCGTGCCGGAAAGCTTCATCTCTCTTAAGGAGCTTCCTTTCGAGGATATCCTGGCCTTCGACGCCCTTCACTTCGGAGGAGAACGCCGGAAATTTCTGCATTCATGGCTCTTTTTGGAAAAGAGTCGTTCTTTCGGAGCTTTGAAGGATGGGGAAATCCGGGGATCCGTCACGCTGCGTCAGTGTCGGAGAGGCTGCAAGATCGGCCCGCTTTTTGCGGCGAACGCTCTTCTGGGAGAGGCTCTTTTTCTGAAGGCCCTGGAGGAAATTCCCGAGGGAACTCCCATCTATCTCGACGTGCCGGAACCAAACAAGAATGCCCTGGCTCTGGCGGAAAAATACCGGATGCAGCCCGTTTTCGGCACCGCCCGGATGTATCGGGGAACCCCTCCGGATCTCCCTCTGGAACGTATTTTCGGGGTTACCACCTTCGAACTTGGATAGCGAAAAGAGGCGAAAGGAAAACATGCGCAAACTTCTTGAACATCTGGGACTCATGATATTTCTTATCTGCGTGGCCTCGGGAATTCTGCTTTACTCGGACAGGACAAGCCGCATATCCTTCACAAATGCAGAAAACAAAACCTCCCCGGAAAAAATCCCGAAAGCCATCTCCCTAGAAGAACGCTTCCATGGCCCCGCGATCATCGCTCTGGTAAACCTCATCAGCACTCCCGTACTGGACGAGGCTCGGGAGGGTTTTCTCGCGGGGCTTCAAAGCCGGGGCCTTCTGGAGAAGAAGGATTACCTGCTCAAGGAGTTCAACGCCCAGGGAGATCTGGGGCTCCTCCCCCAGATCTTCGATGCCGCCCTGCGGAGCAAGCCCCATCTTCTCGTCTCCATCGCATCTCCCACTCTCGTGGCGGGAGCGAATCACGTACGGGAGGTTCCCTACGTCTACTGCGTGGCCACGGACCCCGCGGAGCTGGGGCTCTTTCGGGAGGGAGTTCCGAAGAACATCACCGGGGTCTACGCACGATCCACCATGAAGGAACTTCTGGAACTGGCTCTCAAATCCTGCGAAAACCTGAATACGGTGGGCATTATCTACGATCCCGCCCAGCCCCAGTCGGTGCTGGAGGTGGAAATCCTGCGAAAGCTCGGCAAAGAGCACGGAATAACGATTCTGGAGGGCACCGCCTCCACCGTATCCGATCTTTCGCTGACCGCACGCTCTCTGATGCAGCGGGGAGCCCGGGCCTTTCTCTTTTCCGCAGATAACCTGGTGAGCGCCGGATTCACCTCGATTCTCAAGGCTGCCCGAGGAGAAGAAGTTCCCATCTTCGTGAGCGATCTCGGCCTGGTGGCTCTCGGCGCCGCCGGAGGGATCGGACCGGACTTTCGGGAATGGGGAGATCAGGCGGCGGCCCAGGCGGTGCAAATTCTCCACGGCACTCTCCCGGAAGAAATTCCCATGGAGGAGGTGCGGGTAAAGACACTTCTGCCGGGGGAGTCATCCTTCGGGACTCCCCGGAAAAAACCTCTGGAACTGCGCATGGCTCTCTACAACGATACGGAAACCTCGGAACTCTGCGCTCAGGGCTTTCAGGAGGGGTTGCGCCGGGGGGGATTGGTGGAGGGACGGGATTTCAACCTCCGCATTCTTAACGCCCAGGGAGATATGAGCACCCTTTCCGCCATGATGACCTCCCTCCGATCCGAAAAACCGGACCTGCTCATGGTGATCTCCACTCCCACCCTTCAGGCGGCAATAAGCCAGATAGGGGAGGAGATTCCCATGGTCTTCAGCGCCGTGGGAGATCCCGTGCGGGCGGGAGCGGGAAGCAGCTCGAAAGAGCACCGGAAGAACGTTACCGGCATCAGCACCCGTCCCGCCTTCGAGACCATGGTGAAGCTCCTTCGCGAAACCCTGCCGGAGGTGCGCCGGGTGGGAACCCTCTTCACTCCGGGGGAGATCAACAGCCAGCTCTACCGGAACTGGTTCGAAGAGGCCCTGCATTCCCAGGGTCTGGAACTGGTGAGCGTTCCCGTAACCTCCACCGCCGAAATAACCCAGGCTGTGGAGGCTCTCTGCGCCGAAAAAATCGATCTCATAGCCCAGATTCCGGATAATACCACCCGGCCTGGATTTCCCCAGATCGTCAGAAAAGCCCGGGAACGCAACCTTCCTGTCTACACCTTCGACACTCCCCAGATGAAGTACGGAGCCATTCTCGGGGTAGCCCGGGATTACTTCGATGCGGGGCTGGAGGCGTCGGAAAAAGTTCTTCGGGTACTTGCAGGAACTTCTCCCGGAGAGATTCCCTTCAGCAACATCCAGGCGGAAAAGCTGCTGCTCAATCTCGAGCTTGCGGAGAAATACGGCCTTTTCGTCTCTCCGGAACTCCGGGGAAAAGCTAAGCTCGTGACTCCCTAAAAAGCAAGCCGCTCCCACCGGAAAACATCCGATCGGAACGGCTCTTTTAGGTTCTGCACAAAAACCGGAGGCTGCCTTACCTGCGGAAAAAGAATAGCGGGAGGAGCAGCAGGGGAATTCCAAACCCCGGAACGCTTCCCAGAGCGCAGCTGCCGCCGGAACTTCCTCCGGTGTATGACACGAGGAGAGGCCCCGCTATGGAGTTGAAAAGAAGTTCTCCATGTTCCAGGTACTGGAGAATAGCATAGGCTCCGTTGCCGAAATTGTCCTTTCCGAAAATACTGCGGTGCAGCGTGGCTCCGGTATTCCAGTCCAATCCGGTAACTTCCCAGCCCGTGGCGGGATAGTAGCCGTTCACCAGGGCCATCTCCGAGGACTGGCTGTGAATGGGCACCATACTGGTGGAGGATACGTCTGGACGGGCCCAGACCGAGGACCAGGCATCTGCGGAGGGATTCCACTCGAAGCGCTCCACTCCGTAGGACGTGTCATAGGCGGGGCCCATGAGAGAGACCTGAAGGATCTTGTTTTGCCCCTGAAGAGCCGCATCCACGGTTTCGGGCAAATTGTTCACCACAAAGGCTCCGTATCCGGAAACCACCACGGACTGTTCCGACTGAATCCATTCCGGCAGGGGGACGCTGAAGCCGCAGGTCACCTGAATCTGCCCCGCCACGCGCCGGGACGCGGTTCCGGGCTTCTGTACGAAGCCTTCGGGAATGGCATCGCGCCAGAAGGCCACGAGTTTCATCCGCTTCGCCCCGTCGGTAATGACCACAAGCTTGTCCTCGCCCTCCCCGAAACCCATGAGGGTGGGAGTGGATCCCGTGCCGTTATCGAACTTGATGATGGGAGGCAGCTCCGCCGCCGTATCGTAGGAACAGATCCAGGCGCCGTCATTTTCGTTGTCCGAAAGAGCCGCCCCGGTCCAGACGAGCTTGCGCATAAACGTGTTGCTGGCGATGTAGACGCCGTTGTTCTCGTCCACCGCCATGGAGTTGCACACGTCTTCGTTTTCTCCGAAGCGGTAGAAAGATGCGCTCTCCGGGTCGAGATCTCGGTCGATAATCCCCAGCCCGTTGGTGAGGGCGATAAGCACGTGACCATCGTAGGTCATGGAAAGCCCCGCAATACGGATTCCCGCGGGGCTTTCTCCCAGAAGGGTCTCCACCACGTTCGCTATGCTGTACCGTACCTCGATACCCGCCGAGGGATTCGCGGCATTGGCCAATCCGAAGGCGTAGAGAGCGGTGCCGTAGTTGGCGTACAACACGTTATCCCTATCCACCACGGAATAGGTTCCGTGTCCGAAGCGGTTGCCGTAGTTTTCTCCAAAAAGATTCGTCAGGGAAGCATCCATTTCGTTCACCGTCATGCCCTCTGCGGAAGCTTCTCCGAAGGTCCGGAAATTCTCCTCCGGAATGGGAGCCAACACGTTGTTCGTAGCATCCGCCAGAGCTTCGAAGGTAGCCAGGGTCGTCCAGGCACCGTTTCCTTTGTATATATACCGCACATGATCGGTTCCCAGGCTCCACATATAGTCCTCCCGGGTGGAGGCCAGGGTAATGATGTTTACGGGGCCCCCGTAGGAAACGGGCTTTGCCGTAAGATCCACCGTATAGCTCCCCCGGGGAGGTCCGTAGGGGGTAGAGTCGCTCTGGGACGAATCGAAGTGGGTAATGCCGTAGAGAGGAGACGCGAGATAGGGGTTGGGAGCCGGTTCTCCTCCCAGAGCGGATTCTCCTCCCCCGATAATTCCGATGACAAGCACCGCTGCCAGAAAAAACACCGAAATACGCCGGAAAGATTCCCGCACTTCCCATGAAAGTTTTTTCTTCAAATCTTCATCTCCTTACAGAAAAAATATTTCGGGAAAGGAAACGGAAGAACGTCGAAATTCGGCGAAATGAGCAATATTGAAAAAATATTCCCGTGTGAACCAAAAATACGCCTTTCCGGAATTCTCTATCAAAATCCCGCTGCCGCTATGTAGAAGACGACGCTACCACCAACACGAGGAATACCCGGCATCTGTCCCATGGGGTCTGCGTCGTGCCCTCCCCAGATTTTTTCCATCTCTTCATCACTCGTTTCAGGATTCTTTTCAAAGAGCACCTGCTCCGCCTCATTCTTTGTAAAGGCATAGTCCAGCTCTTCCCTTACGTAGCGCTCGATCTTCTCTACAGTTCCGAGATTCTGGAGCTTCTTCTCAAGCTCTTCGTTATCCTGCAGAAGCGCATAAAAGGCCACGGCATGTTCATAAGATATTGCTTTCCCTTCTCCAACGCAGTGACACCATAAGATCAGCTAAAATCAGTTTCTTTTCACACAATTCCCTTCGATTTTCACTTCTTCTCAAGCAGCAGCAGCCGCAAGGCTGGCCACGGCAATCAGCCCCATGCCACCCCCAATACCAATACCGATGGCTATACCGTACGTCATGTCATCCGACAAACCTCCCACCACCGCTTCCAGCTCCTCATCGGTAACTTCAGGATTTCGCGCGAAAACCGCCTGCTGCATCTCTTCTTTGGTGAAATCGTACCCCAGCTCACCCTTCACGAGCTTTTCCGCCTCGGGGACGGTGCATCCCCGAAGGCGCTCCACCAGAACCTCATCACCCTCCAGACGCTCCAAAAACGCTACTGCGGACTCTTTAGACATGGTTTTTCCTCACCTTTCTACTCAAAAAATACAGCAAGCATACACACGTAATCGAAACATTTTCGCTTCTTTTCAAGCTCCCGCCGCAGCCACGATCACCAAACCACCCACTCCTATTCCTCCGCCGATGCTCATGCCTATGATCGCACCGGCGAGAAATCCCAAGTCACCCCCTACCACCATATCCAATTCCTCGTCGGTAAGTTCGGGGTTTTTCTCGAAGATCACCTGTTGCATCTCCTCTTTGGTGAAATCGTATCCCAGTTCTCCTTTTACGAGCTTTTCCGCCTCGGGGACGGTGCATCCCCGAAGGCGCTCCGCCAGAACCTCGTCAC
>NPIF01003682.1_pt1 | contig 10483 bp, 10 predicted proteins | sample 8637461 | NCBI WGS metagenome assembly NPIF01 (sample SAMN07420641, study PRJNA396082) | bioreactor metagenome | isolation source: sample BR12 brine-fed electro-methanogenic bioreactor BR | place: Japan: Kochi | collected 2016-12-09
CGGATTCTTCCGCGGACGCCCTCGGTTTGCGCCCTGCCTCAGTTCCCTGATTCGCATCACTCCATGTGCCCCCTTGCAGAGCGATGCCTTGGCTCGGAAGACAGCCAGACACGACAGGGGCCGCGTCGACGCCGATTTCCGTCGCGACTCGCGGGTGCGCAGCTTCGGCCGCCCTGCCACTGCCTGCTCGATCTGACATGCGTAGATGAATGCACGCGAAGGCGTCTCATTCCCCCCGTAACGAACGGTTGACACGATGCGCTTCGCCCAACACGATAACGCGCGTGAGCACACGCTGGTACATCGCGTCCGGATTCGTCGTCTGCTGCCTGCTGATCGTGGGATTTGCCATGTATCTGTCCAGCGCGGAGGACGAGTTCGCGCCGCGCGATGACGAACGCCCCGCCGATATCTTCACCGCGATGGGCGAGACGTCGCCGGCGGTTCATCGAACCGAGTCGGTGCGCGACGAATTCGCCAGACTCCGCGAGATTCGCAAAGAGGATACCCAGCGGCGCGAGGCGGCGGCGCGGGCGGCACGACGCGCGAGACGCCCGCACGTTCGCTGGCGGGAACTGGCCGAGGCGGCAAAGACGCGGCTGGACGATCTGGCGTTCGCGTTCCGCGATCACGTGGCTGACAGCAAGATGGCACGGCTGACGCTTGCGTGCGCCGATCTTTCGGAGAAGCGATACCAGTCGGCGATGGCACGGTTCGATCGCGTGCTGGCCGACGACGCCCGATGTGTCGAGGCACTGGACGGCAAGGCGCAGGCGCTGATCGGCCTGAAGCGGTTCGAGGAGGCGGTGGAGACCTATGCGCAGGTGGTCGAGATCGCGCCGTCGAATGTGCGGGCGCGGTACAACTACGGCGCGTTGCTCTATCGGCTGGGATCTTTCGGCGAGGCGACTTGGCAGTTCCGCGTGCTGCTCGAGTACGATCGGGACCACGCCCGGGCTCATTACAACCTGGCGACGCTGGCGCAGCGGGCGGGTCGGCTGGGCGAAGCGATGGACGAATGGGAGCGCTTCACGCTGCTGGAGCCGGATGTCGCGGAGGCGTGGTTCAACCTTGGTATCATCTACATGGACTACGATCGGCCGATTGAGGCGATGACGTGCTTCGAGCAGGTCGTCGAGATCAATCCGGATGATGTTGACGGTCGATTGAATCTGGGCCTCGCACTGGCGGCGGCGGGCGAGCTTCGCGCGGCGCTGCGTGCCATGGAGGCGGCACAGGATTTGTCGCCGTGCGATCCCGTCGTGCTGGCCCTGCTGGCGGACGTACATGACGTGCTGGCTGAAACCGCGGAGGCGGACGCGGAGCGCGAAGCGTTGAGGAGCCGGGCGGCGGAGCTTCGAGCGCAGGCCGAATTGGAAACGACGGCGCGGCACGCTCTGGCGGCATCGAACACCCCTGATTCGGATTGAGCGGCATCGCAATCGATGCATACTTCCGACGACACAACGACCCGCGGCGATCGCTTGCTGTTGCGGCGCATTCCTCCGTTTGCCGGGGCGATTGTCGCGACGACGCTGGGTCTGCTTGTTCGATACGTACCGGCGTACGGTTTCTGGGCGAAGTACGGCGGCGTGGCGATGTGGTCGGCGGCGTTGTACATGGCTGTGCTGGTGGTGCGGCCAGGGTTGAAGGTGCGGCGGGCGTTGCCGTTGACGATTGCGATCGGGTGGGGCGTCGAGTTCCTGCAAATCACGCCGCTGCCGGGGTATCTGTCGTCGAAGCACATCCTGCTGCGGCTGCTGGTCGGCGAGCAGTTCAATCCGCCTGATCTCTTGGCGCTGGTGGTCGGAGCTTGCCTGGGGGCGGCGGCGCACGCCGGGCTTTTCCGCGGCCGCCGATCATGCTAGACTCTGCGGCTCGTAACTGACTGAATTACCAGAAACCGAAGACCGGTATCGCGCCGGTTGTGTTCGCAGAGGAAAACCAACGTGGAAAAGACACTGATCATTCTCAAGCCCGATTCACTGCAGCGCGGCCTGGCGGGCCGGATCATCAGCCGGTTCGAGGACAAGGGTTTTCAGATTCTCGCGCTGAAGGCGATGAAGGTCTCGCGCGAGCTGGCTGAGAAGCACTACGGCGTTCACAAGGGCAAGCCGTTCTACCCGCGGCTGCTCGAGTACATCACCAGCAGCCCGGTCGTCGTGATGGTGCTTCAGGCGAACAACGGGATCGCGGTGGCGCGGAAGATGATGGGCGCGACGTTCGGCTCGAACGCGGAGCCGGGCACGATCCGCGGCGACTTCGGTCTGTCGAACAGCTTCAACCTGATCCACGGCAGCGACTCGCCGGAGGCGGCCGAGTTCGAGATCGGGCTGTATTTCAAGCCGGAAGACCTGCTGAGCTACGAGCGGGCGAACGAGCGCTGGGTGTACGATCACAGCGGGCCGGAGCCGGAGTAGAAAGCTGTTAGCGATCAGCTCTTGGCTATTAGCCGGATGTGGTGCGTCAGCGGCGTGCCTGACTGCGCCGCGCGTTATTCTGAATGACTCACCGATTGAAGAATCGCGGGCAGTCGGGCGGAGAATTCCGAGCGCGGCATGACTTCGTCCACCCCGTTGGCGCGAGCGGACTCGGCGAGGTCGGTCTGCACGTGGGACAGGTAGGCGATCGTGTGCGGGGCACGCGGTGATTCGCGGGCAATGCGGATCGCATCGAGCGGGTCCATACCCGATGCATTCATGTCGATGATCGCGAGTTTCGTATCAGCCTCGTTGATTGCGGTGCGGAAGTCGTCGAGGTTGCGGGTGATCCTGACAGGCGCACCGAACGTCGCACCGGTCGAGGCGATCTTGGTCGAGAAGATCAAGTCGGTGACGAGTGCGACGATCGGTTCGGACATGGGGGTCTCCGGAGCAGTTAGCAGTTAGCTCTTAGCTCTTAGCTTTTGGCTTTTGGCTTTTGGCTTTTGGCTCTTGGCTATTAGCTATAGGCCAGTCTTGATGCGCCAGGCACGCACCCTATTCGCGTTGTGTCTACTTCTGCGCAATTGTGCCTTCGATCGGCGAGCTTGCGGTAGCGTAGAGCTTTCGCGGGATGCGGCCCGCGCGGTACGCGAGATACCCCGCATCCAACGCGTGGGCCATTGCCTTCGCCATCGCTGCGGCATCCTTCGCATGGGCAATGCCGGTGTTGAGCAGCACGCCGTCGGCGCCGAGTTCCATCGCCATCGTGACATCGCTGGCAGTGCCGACGCCCGCGTCGACGATGACGGGGTAGTCCGCGTCATCCTCCTTGAGCATTTCGAGGATGATGCGGATGTTATTCGGGTTGAGCACGCCCTGGCCGCTTCCGATGGGGCTGCCGGCGGGCATGACGCTGGTCGCGCCGGCTTCCTTCAAACGGCAGGCCATCGCCGGATCATCGCTGGTGTAAACGAGCACCTGGAAGCCGTCCTTGATGAGTTCCTTGAGCGCGTCCAGCGTGCCGACGGGGTCGGGCAGCAGCGTCTTCTTGTCGTGCAGCACCTCGAGCTTGACCCACTGCGCGCCGGGGTTGTTCAACTGTTCTAGAATGTTCCGGCCGAGCCGGGCGACGCGCACGGCGTCCTCGGCGTTGAAGCAGCCCGCCGTGTTGGGCAGGATCGTGTACTTCTTGGTGTCGATGTAATCGAGCAGGTTGCGGTTCTGCGCGTCGATGAGCCGTTCGCGGCGCACTGCGACGGTGACGACTTCGCAGCCGCTGGCGTCGAGACACTCACGCATGAGCTCAAACGTTGCGTACTTGCCCGTGCCGACAAAGAGCCGCGATCGAAACGTCTGTTGACCGATCTTAAGTGGTTGCGGGTCCATGGTGTCATTCCTTGCATGTGAGTGAAGCCGCCGAGGGCCGAGGCGCGGGCGGCGTGAATCGCGGTGGGATTATAACGCGCGAGAGCGCCGAGGAGGAGGCGGAGAGTTGGCGCGGAGGCGGACGCTGTGCGGCCGGGCCGCGGGAAAGACAGGCGATTACTCGAAATGCCGTGTGGCGTTGAGCAGCGCCGCCGTGGTGCCGGGCTCCGCCTCGCTGTGTCCCGCTTCCTCGACAATGACGAGCTTCGACTTCGGCATCGCCTTGTGGATGCGACTGGCCGTGATCGGCGGGCAGATCATGTCGTAGCGGCCGTTGATGATGATCGCCGGGATGCCCTTGAGCCTGTCGGCGTCGCGGAGGAGTTGACCCTCTTCAAGGAAGTAGGCATTTGAGGCGTAGTGGCAGTCGATCCTCGCGCCCGGGAGCGGGTTCCAGTCGCCGAAGCCCTCTTCCACCTCTTCGTCCGAGGCATGCATCTTGTCGATCTTGACGGCGAAGCGAATCCACGCCGCGGCCACTTCACGCGCCTTCTTCTCGTCCTTGCCGGAGAAGACCTTCAGCATCTCGCTCGGTTCGAGCGTCTTGCACGGCGGCGGCAGCGTCTTCTCCAGCTCGGCCCATGCGTCGGGGAAGAATCGCTGCGCCTGCTTCGCCTGGAATCCTTCGATGATCTCGTTTTGCGTGGCCGTGAATACGCCGCGAAGGATCAGACCTGACACGTGGTCCGGGTGTGCTTCGGCGTACGCGAGGGCCAGGGTCGAACCCCACGATCCGCCGAAGATGAGCGCCTTGCCGTCGATCTTCAGATGCTCGCGGAGGCGCTCTATATCTTCGACAAGATCCTGCGTCGTGTTCTCGCGGAGTTCTCCCGCGGGCCGGCTACGCCCCGCCCCACGCTGATCGTGGAGAATGATGAGGTATTTCTCCGGATTAAAGTACTGCGCAAGTCGCGGATAGCAACCAAAGCCGGGGCCGCCGTGCAGGACGATCACCGGCTTGCCGTCGGGATTGCCGAACAGGCCGTAGAAGATCTCGTGCCGCTCGCTCACGCGGAGATAGCCGGACTTGAACGGCTCGGTCCGCTGAAAGAGCTCCGGTTGCTTGTCTTCGGGGCTGTCGGCCCGGACGAATGCAAGCGGGATGAGGGCGAGCGCGCCCAACCACAACAGGTGTCGCCGTTTCATTGAATTGCTCCGTTGTGCGTCGGCGGACTCGCGCCGCGCAGGATCAACTCTTCTGCGCGGGTTTGGCGTCGACGATCGGATGGGTCTGCCAGATGACCTGCATGACCATCCACTTACCCTTGGACTTCGCGAGATGCATATAGTCGATGCCCCAGTCGCCGATCAGTTTGGCGGCTGCGGTCTGATCGAGCACCTCAAATACCTCGACCTCCTTTTTGGCGTCGGGGCCGAAGTGGCCGTCCTTATTCCATACTTTCGACAGGTCGTGCAGCCCGTCGAAATCGGAGTACATCTTTCGATAAGGCTCGTCGGCCGTTTTGCGGTAGTAGCCGAATTTGTGGAGATTGGGGTGAACGCTGCGTTCGAGATATTCCGGCTTCATCTCGTAGAACGCCTCGCAGTAATCGAGCACGGCCCGCTCGACGGCCTTCCATTCCTTTGAGTCCTTTTCGGCCTCACCCGGCGTCGCGCCCGGCCCCATGCCGACGGCCAGCCCAGCGAGAACTGCCAGTACGACCATCACCATCAGATGTGACAACTTCATTGTGTGTCTCCTCGATTCGGGCTCGCCCTGCTCGTCGGCGGATCGCGGGCTCGTGAGATATGTAATTCTGAGCCTGCGCCATTCATTTGAACGCCGCCGCGCGGGGCGTCTCACGAGCAAATCGGAGCGGATACGCCGGAACGCGGATCAAGCCTGTCGAGCGGCCCTCACCGCCAAATTACCACCTTAGAACGCGGCCCCGAGGAAAGGAAATCCGCCATGCAGTCCCCGCCACCCGACGGCAAGTCAACCCGCCATTCCCACGCCCCGGACAGAGGCTTGATCGCGATCTGCGTCGTGTTCGCCGTTCTCGTTCTTCTCGCCGGCTGCTCGCTGCGCGTCGGTTATCGTCATTCGGATGCGATAGCGTATCGCTGGAGCGATGACTCGCTTGAGGTGCAGCGCGATCGTGATGGCGACGCGTCGGTCGAGTTTGTCCCCCTTTCGGCATCATTGCGGTATCGACTATCCTGTGAGGCAGTCGATGGCGGCGTTCGGCAGGAATATCGGCTGGACGCACGCGTCGGCGGCGATAATGCGACGCCGGACGGCGATGCGCATCTAAGTGCCACCCGAGCGGCACCGCCGGAGGCGCCTGCCGGCGCGAACGGTCAATCGAGAGCCACCACCCAACCCGCGGACGCGCTCGCGGGCATGGAGGACGGAATATGTCAGACATCGAAACGCTTGTCCGAGGCGTCGTCCCGGCTGCAACGGAGCTTCGACACGATCTCCACGCTCATCCGGAACTCGGCTATGAAGAGCACGAAACCGCCCGACGCATCGCCGAGCAGCTCCGCGAACTGCCCGGTCTCGACATCACAACCGGCGTGGCCGGAACTGGCATCGTCGCCACGATGAACGGCGATGCGCCCGGCAGGTGCGTCGCGCTGCGGGCGGACATGGACGCGCTGCCGATCCGCGAGGAGACCGGCCTGCCGTATGCGTCGAGAAACGACGGAAAGATGCACGCGTGCGGGCACGACGGTCACATGAGCTGTCTGGTCGGCGCGGCGAAGGTGCTGACACGGATCGCGGATGAGTTGCCGGGCAAGGTCAAGTTCATCTTCCAGCCCGCGGAGGAAGGCGGCGGCGGCGGTCGCGCTATGTGCGACGCCGGCGCGTTGAACGATCCCGAGGTGGACGCGATCTTCGGGCTGCACGGCTGGCCAGGGCTCGCGTTCGGCACCATCGGCACGCGGCCGGGGCCGATTCTCGCTTCGCAGGATCGCTGGACGCTGACGGTCCGCGGACGAGGCGGGCACGCCGCATGGCCGCATCACAGCATCGATCCGATCGTGCGCGCGTCGCATATCGTGACGGCGTTGCAGACGATCGTGTCTCGGTCGATCGACCCGCTCAACGCGGTGGTTGTGACGGTCGGCGAGTTTCACGCGGGGACCGCCTCCAACATCATTCCCGACACGGCGGAATTGAGCGGCACGCTGCGGGCATTGAATGAGGACGATCGGTCTCTGGCGGCGGAGCAGTTGCAGCGGATCGCGGAGCAGACGGCCGCGTCGTTCGGCGCGAGCGCCGACGTCGAAATTCACCGTGGATATCCGGTGCTGATTAACGATCCCGCGGCGGCCGCGTTCGTACAGAAGGTGGCAGGCGAGGTGATCGGACAACAGAGCGTCGTCTCCGATATGGCGCCGGTGATGGGCGCGGAGGACTTCGCGTTTTACGCCCAGCGGATACCGGCGGCGTTCTGGTGTCTGGGCGTGAGGAAAGGCGACGAATCGGCGCAGCCGAGGCTGCACCAGTCGTCCTATGATTTTCCCGACGACGCGCTGGCGCTGGGCATCCGCATGCACTGCGAGATTGCGATGCGATACCTGCGGTCGGATTGAGGCGAGGTTCGATCGAGCGCAGATATGCTTGATTTCGAGATGACGGGCCGGAGTAACCATGCAACGAATCAATCCTGACTGGGAAGTCAGTGTCCACGATGTGCGCGGGATGATGTCGAACGGTGACAACGTCCTGCTGCTGGACGTGCGGCAGCCGGAGGAGCACGCGTTCTGTCGGGTGGACGGGGCCCATCTTGTACCGCTGCCGGAGTTGCCGCAGAAGCTGGACAGGCTGGAAGAGATGGCCGACGGTCGGCGGATCATCACGATCTGTCATCACGGCATTCGCAGCATGCAGGCGGCGGCGATCCTCCGCGATGCGGGCCTCACGCAAACGCACAGCATGGCGGGCGGGATTGACGCATGGTCGACGGAGATTGATCCTGACGTGCCGAGGTATTGATCGAGACACCCGCATCGGGATGATTCTCGGCGCCGATGCAAACTCTCGATAGTGCCACCGTCACGGCACTTTATCATTGCACGGCTCAAGAGCCGTGGCACGCGCATCTGATGACTACTTCAGAATCGCGACCCCAGGTTTGAAAACCTGGGCCACCCGATCTTAACCACCCAATCTGAACCAGTCATTCTGAGCTACCCATTCTGAACCACTCTTTGCTTTATTGCGATTGCTCGGTGCTCAAGACTCATTCCTCGCTCTTCGGTGCCCGGAACACCATTGCATAGCCCGCCGGGACGACGAGGAGGTTGAGCAACGTGGAACTGACGAGGCCGCCGAGGACGACGATCGCCATGGGCGCGAGGATTTCGCTGCCCGGCTCGCCGGCGGCCCAGGCGATCGGCAGCAGGCCGACGACCGCGGTCAGGGCCGTCATCAGAATCGGTATCAGCCGCTCCTGCGAGCCGCGGAAGACGGCCTCGGCGAGGGACGCGCCCTCCTGCTGCACGAGATGGGCGTAGTGGTTGACCAGCAAGATGCCGTTGCGGACTGCGATACCGAACAGCGTGATGAACCCGACCATGCTGGCGATTGATATGACCGGCGCTTCGTAGCGACCGCCGATACCCAGCAATGCCAGCACGTTGCCCAACAGGCTGTCGGACTCCGCGATGAAGATCGCGATGATGCCGCCGATCAGCGCGAGCGGCAGGTTGATCATCACGAGCAGCGCGGCGCGGGTCGAGCCGAAGGCCATGTTGAGGAGCAACAGCATGACCACCGCCACACCGGCACCCATCACGTAGAGCGTGTTCGACGCAGACTGCTGAGCCTCGAACTGACCACCGTACGAGACGGCGTAACCGTATTGGGCGACGATCGGATCGACGCGGCGACGGACTTCAGCGACGAGATCACCAAGATTGAAACCCTCAGCCACGTTGCAGGAAACGACGGCCTTGCGTTGGGCGTTTTCGCGCGAAATCAGGTTCGATGCCTTCTCGATGCCGACGTCGGCCACTTCACTGAGCCGCACGAGCTTGCCATCGACGCCGCGCAGCATGAGATCCTTGACCTGATCGATCCGCTCGCGATGCTCCGGCGCAAGCCGCACAACGAGATCGTAGACGTTGACGCCCTCGTTCACGACCGCAACGGTTTCGCCAAAGATCGCGTCGCGAACCTGCTCGGCCGCGGCGGCCGGCGTGAGACCCCAGCGGGCCAGTTCGTCGTGGCGATAGCGGACGGGCAGCGAGGTAATCATGATCTCGCGATTCGCCGCAACGTCGCGGGTGCCGGGCAGCGGTTCGATCGCGGTTTCAATCTCCCTGGCGATCTGCCGCAGCACGCGCAGATCTTCGCCGTAGACGTTGATGGCGATCGCGGCAGGCGTGCCCGACATGATGTGCGACAGCCGGTGTTCGATCGGCTGGCCGATGGTGGTCGTCATGCCGGGGACGGCATCGATAATCGCGTCAATCTCGCGGCGGACAACGGCCTTGTCGTAGTCGGGCTCAACGGTGACTTCGATCTCGCTGTTGCTGACGGGTTCGGCGTGTTCGTCGCGTTCGGCACGGCCGGTGCGGCGGACGACGGAGCGAACGCCCTCGATCTCGGCCAGGCGCCGCTCGACGCCCTGGGCGATGCGATCGCTTTCTTCGAGCGACGTGCCGGGCGGCGCCATCACAAAAACGGTGAAGGTTCCTTCGTTGAACTCGGGCAGGAAGCTGGTACCGAAGCTGCTCGCCAGCCAGATGCTGGCGGCCGTCAGCATCAGCGCGCCGGCCACCGTCGTTCGGCGATACTCGAGCACTTTCGTGAGCAGCGGCCGATATGCCGCCTTGAGCCAGCGGACCGCAAACGTGTCGCGCTCGGCTTTGCCGAGCTTTCCGCGGAGCAGCAGGCGGGCCAATGCCGGCGTTACTGTCAGCGCCACCAGCAGCGACGCGCCGATCGAGAGGATGTAGGTCATGCCGAGCGGGCGGAAGAAGCGACCCTCGAGCCCGCGGAGAAAAAGCATCGGCACGAAGGCGATGACGATGATCAGGGTGGCGAACATGATCGAGCTGCGGATTTCGTTGCTCGCGGCGAAGATCACGTCGGGCTGCGGCTGCTGTGATTCGGGGGCGAGTTGCTGATTCTCGCGCAGGCGGCGGTACACGTTTTCCACGTCGATGATGCCGTCGTCGACAACGACGCCGATAGCGACCGCCAGGCCGCCGAGGGTCATGACGTTGATTGACTCGCCCCAGCCCCACAACACCAGCAGTGCGATCGCGACGGACAGCGGGATCGCGGTCAGCGTGACGATCGTCGTGCGGACGTTGAGCAGAAAGAGCACGAGTACGACGGCAACGATAACAGCCGCGTCGCGCGCCACCGCCAGCACGTTGTGCAACGAGACGTTGATGAAGTCGCTCTGGCGGAAGATATGGCGGTTGAGCTGGACGCCGGCCGGCAACGCGTTTTCGACCGAATCGAGAACGACATCGACCGCCTCGGTGAGCGCCAGCGTGTTTGTGCCCGGCGCCTTCTGGATGCTGAGCACGACGGCCGGGTTGCCGGCTTCGGACGCCGTGCCGCGTTTGAGTGCGGGGCCCATTCGCACGTCGGCGATCTGTCCGAATGTGATCGGGGTGCCGTCGACGTAGCGGATGATGGTCGAGCGGATGTCTTCGACGCTGCGGAC
>NPIF01005024.1_pt2 | contig 10480 bp, 10 predicted proteins | sample 8637461 | NCBI WGS metagenome assembly NPIF01 (sample SAMN07420641, study PRJNA396082) | bioreactor metagenome | isolation source: sample BR12 brine-fed electro-methanogenic bioreactor BR | place: Japan: Kochi | collected 2016-12-09
CCTCGCGCGGGGCTGACGCTCGTCGGGTGCCAGCCGGCAACGATCCGGCCCTCGACGGCGATGCTGCGCTCGAAGTCGCCGCGCTCGACGGTGGCGAGGCGCAGGCGGCTGCGCGACGCGCTGCGCTCGGCGCTGAGCCATCGGGCCGCGAGCGGCGCGACGAGCACGAGCGCGAGAAGGGCGGCGCCGATCGGGAGACCCCAGCGCAGCGCTCGGCGCGATCCCGGGCGGGAAGCGAGCGTGCGATCCATGGTCATCTCGTCTTTGATCACGGCCAAAACCCCTCTCGTGCGCGGATGTCTCGACCCCTGAGATGCAAGGGCGTTGCCAACTCGGCGCGCGCCCGCCAAGGCTCGCAGGGTCACGAGTTGCGGGGATGGCCCGAGTGATACCGGGCCGGCCCGCGGACAGTTGTCCGGGGAGTCCGCGGACAGTTGTCCGCCGACTCGCGGTCGCGGAAGTGCGACCAGTGGTCCACGCCGTCATCGAGAATCGCGGACAATACCAGGGTGCTTTCTGTCGAAGGAGGTCCCATGTCGACGAACGAAGCCGTCGAGGCCGTGCTCACCCTTCACGAGTCGCTTCGAAACGCCATGCTCGACAACGACCCGGAGCCGATGCGCGCGCACGTCGCCGAGGACTACGCGGGCAGCGACGCCTCGGGCATGCTCCACGACCGCGCCCTGATGCTCACGCTCTACGGCCCGGACGGGATCAAGCTCAGCGACTTCACCTCGCGCGAGGTCGAGGCGAAGGCGTGGCCCGGCACCGTGCTGCTGTCGGGCAAGGCGCGTATCGCGGGGAGCTACGGCGAGCACACCTTCGAGCACGACCTGCGCTTCCTCGACGTCTACGCCGAGCGCGGTGCCGGCTGGAAGCTCGTCGCGTCGCACGTCACCGATCTCGTCGACAACCCCGCTGCGGAAGAGATCAAGAAGGAGTTCTCATGAGAAGCCCAGCGCTCGCGCTCGCCGTCCTCGTCTTGCTCGCAGCTTCTCTGCCGTCAGCCCTGGGAGCCGACAGCGAAGAGGCGCGCATCGAAGCCCGCGTCGTCGAGCTCTACGTCGGCGGCCTCGTCTCTCGGGACTTCTCGCTGATTCGCACGATCTGCATCCCCGAGATGCTGATGCGCGGGGTCAACCGGGAAGGGAAGGTCAACGTCACGAGCCTCGACAAGTGGTCGAAACGCTTCGACCCGGCCAAGCCCCCGTTCGAGAAGCTCGAGCACACCATCGCCAGCGTGCAGCGCAAGGGGGACGCGGCGCAGGTGCGCATCGACTTCGTCATCGACGGCAAGCGCGAGATCACGGATTTCCTGCAGCTCCTGAAGATCGAAGGCGTGTGGCGTATCGTCAGCGTCATCGACGACTGAGCACTTCGCTCAGCCACGCGCTCGCATCCTCGAGCGAGAAGAAACGCGGCACGTCATCGCCGAATGCTGGGAGCTCGCCCTCGCGGTGGAGCAGCGCCGCGACGGGCCGTCCATAGCGCCGGGCCAGGCGCACCTCGCTCGCGGTGCCCGCGGCGCCCGGCAGGGCGAGCACCACGTCGGCGCTGAGCACGTTGATGTGGTTCCGCGAGAGCAGGTCCTCTCCCGCGGTGCCGCTGAGCGGCAAGTGCGTACGGAGCGCGACCTCGACGAAGGGGTTCGGGTACCCGGGCGGGGACGCACCGGGCGCGTCCGCGTCCGCGGGCAAAACCCCGAGGACGAAGCCGCGCCGGGGCTGCACGCGCGCGAAGCCCCGGCTGACCGCGAGCATGACGCCGGAGCCACCTCCTGTGAGCAGGTGGACGCCGGCGCGCGCGAGCCAAGCGCCGAGCGGTGCGGCGAGGTCGTCGTGCTCCTCGCCGCCCGAGCCCATCACGCCAACGATCGGTAGCCGCTCCGCGCTCTCCATCGCCGGAATCCGCTAATCCCCGAGAAGGTCCTTGAGCTTGCCTTTGAGCTTCTCCTCGAGCTCGCCCTTCTTCTCCTCGATCTTGTCGCGCACGAGGCGGCGCTTCGCCGTGCGCTCGAGATCCTCGAGCAGCTTGCGGGCGGTCTGCACGGCGATCTCGCCCTTGTCGCCCTCGAGGTTGCGCACGCGCACCTCGTCGATCGTGGTCGAGCGCCGCCCCTCGTCGATCAGCGGCGCGACGAGCAGCAGCTCCGCGTCCTCGGCGATGAGCTCGTCGATGCGCATGCGGAACGGCTCCTCGTCGACCGGCTCTCCCCGGGCCGCCGCCGCGGCGTCGAGCTCGTCGAGTTTCGCGAGCAGCGCCTTGACGTTGTTCGCACCATCGGCGTGCTGCTCGACGACGAACTTCGCGCTGAGTGCGCGCACTTCGGCGAGGTGCGCGTTGTATCCCTCCTTCGCCATGCCCCCGATGGCGATCGCGAGCTGCGGGAACTCCGCGAGATAGGGTTCCTCGAACCCGGGCGGGTTGGCGATGCGCAGCCCGTAGAGCGTCGCCTGCGCCTCCGAGAGCGCGAGCTCGACGCGCTCGAGCGTGACGGGTACGCCGAGGGCCGCGCTGCCCTCGGTCTCCACGGCGTGGATCACGAGCTTGTCGATGTTCTTGTACGCGATGTAGGTGAGGCCAACGAAGGCGGCGACGACCAGCGCCACCAGAACGAGACCGATGATGATGACTTTCTTCATGACATCCTCCCCGCGGCCTGGGGCCAGCGGCGCGGGAAGGATACCAAGCTTTGGCTCCGCGTCAGGTCGCGAGGAGCCCGGCGAAGGCCGCGCCCCCGAGAACCTCGTCCTCACAGGCGGCGAACGCCCGCGCGACCACCTCTCGGAGCTCGCGCACGTTGCCGGGCCAGCCATGGCGGGCCAGCGCGCGCGCCGCGTCGATGTCCAGTCCATGCAGGCCGCGCCCCGCCGCCCGCGCGCACGCCGCCGCGAACGCCTGGGCGAGTGGGAGCACGTCTTCGCACCGCTCACGCAGCGGCGGGACCTGGAGCTCGGCTCCGGCGAGATGGACGAAGAGCTCGGCGTCGAACTGCCCCTCGGCCGTCGCCTTCTCGAGATCGACCGTCGTCGCCGTGACGAGGCGCAGATCGCGCCGATCCCGCGCACCGAGCGCGCGCAGTAGCGCGGACTGCAGGGGCGGGGTGAGGGCCTCGACCCCGTCGAGGTAGAGGGTGCCGGGGGCCGGCGGCGTGTCGCCGTGCTCGGGCTGCAGCGCCGCGACGATCTGCTCCGCGCTCGACTGCGAGCAGTCGAGTGAGACGAACGCGCCATCCCGGCGCGCCTTCCTGTGAACCTGGCGCGCGAGCGCCTCGCGGCCCGAACCTTCCTCGCCGACGAGGAGGATGGGGCGCGGGCCATCGGCGAGTGCGAGGGCTTCGTCGAGCAGGCGCCGCGAGGCGTCCGACACGGCGAGGTAGGGCGAGTCCGCGACGTCTTCGGTGGCGCAGATGCAGCGGGTGAGACTCGCGCCGGCGAGCGCGGCGGCGACGCGCACGACGAGGTCGCCGTCCTTCGCGACCGGGTGCAGCGCGAGTGCGCCGACTTCGGGGGCGCAGCCAGGCAGCGCGATCAGGCGCCCGCCGCGCGGCGGAGCGCCCGTGTCGAGCGCAGCCGCGAGCCCCTCGGGAAGCGGGGCGCCCCACAGGGCTCGCACGACGGTGCCGCCCGTCGTGCGTACGAGCAGCGCGGCGCTCTTCGCGCTCGTGCGCTCGGCTGCGGCGGCGAGGAGCGCGTGGAGCCGGCTCGCTTCGTTCCCGGCCGCATCGAGGCTCGCGAGCAGCGCGCTCAGCGCGCCGAGCGCACCGGGGTCGTCGCTCGGGAAGCGCGTGTGCTCCGCGGTCGCGTGCTGCACGGGGCGGCCGAGAGCGCGAAGCCCGTCGAGCGTGATCTCGTCGCGAATCGTCAGGACGACCTGTCCTGCGACGAACTGGCTCTCCGGCGAGAGCTCGATCTCCTCGATGCGCTCCTCGGCGTGGAACACGCCGTGGCGGCTCCCGAGGTCGGCGAGCTTGATGCGCTGGCCGAAGATCTCGAGTTGAAAGTGACGCCGCGAGACCCAGGCGTCGTCGAGAACGATGTCACATTCCGGGCCGCGGCCGACGACGATACAACCGTCGCGCAGCGGCCAGCGTTCCTTGCGCGTCCCCCAACGCGCTTCGAGATACAGCATGCGTCTCCCTGACCATTCCCATGGCGCTCGGGTGGGTGAGCGCCGCGCCGAGTATGCACGAAACGACTCCCGAGGGAGTCGGGGTTTCGCCGAACTGTCTTATCCCCGCGTCAACTCCGAACAGCGCGCAATGCCCATGTGGGCGCGCTCGACGAGAGCGGCGTCCTTGGAGCGGCTCGCCACATAGGTGTAGAGCTGCGCGGCGTCCGAGGCTCCCTCGGGTGTGCGCGCGCGGTTCTCCGCGACGCGGATCAGCGCCGCGGCCGCCGCGCGGTCGTTCGGGTCGGCTTCGAGCAGGCCCGAGTAGATGTGCGATGCGGTCTGCCAGATGCCGCGCGCGAGCACGCCGTCGGCGACGATGCGTTTCTGCCGCGTGTCGAGGGGCAGGGTGAGTGCGTGTTGTCCGAGCGTCGCGTATGCGTCGACGGCCTTGCTCAGCCCCTCCTCCTCGAGGAAGAGCGGCCAGGCTTCGCGGGCGACATCGAGCGCCGCGTTCCACTCCTGCATGTGGAGCCGCGCGAGCATCAAGAGGTGAAGCAGATCGACCTGCGGCGCGTGACGGGCGCGCAACTCTTCGAGCTCGGCGACCGCTCCAGCCGGGTCGCTCGCGAAGCGGCGGCGCGCGGCGCCGACGACGAACGCGGGATTCGGCAAGGGTGGGCGCGTGTCTCCTGCGGCAGCGCTCGGAGCCGGTGCCGGGGCCGGGCGCGCCGTCTTGCAGACGAGCTCCCGTTCGCCGTCTTCCGGCTTGCGCTTCTGGCGCGAGAGCCAGCGGTAGGCGAGGAACCCGAGCACGATCGCGGCGAGCGCCGCGCCGATCTGGATCGGGATCAAGTCCGAGGTGTAACGCACGTCGAATCGCGTCGCGAGCTCGCGCGCGCTCGCGACCTCGAGGAAGGGCTCGTAGTTGCCGTGGACCTCGATCGCGAAGCTGCCCTCTTCCCACGGCAACAACACGATGTAGTCGACGTCGCTCGGCGTCTCCTCCCCCTCGCGGTGGGTGACGATCGAGTAGCCCCAGGCGCTCTGACCGGCGACCTCGAGCGGCTCGAGATCACTCGCCTCACTGCAGTAGCGGGACTCCTCCTTGCAGTGAACCCACTTGTCGACGTAGGTCTCGTGGGCCTCGAGGATCGTGTCCATCGTCAGCGAGCGCTCGTATCGGTGGATGATCACCGAGTCGCCGTCGTCGCCGAAGGTTCGAAAATAACAACGTTGCGCGATGGGGTTCGCCCCCGGGATCGGCGAGCGCGCGGCGCCGCAGTTCGTGTCGAAACCGAAGCGCGGCGGCGGGTCGACGAGCTGCGGCCCTTCGACCGGGGGCGCGAGGCAGCCTGTGGCGACGAGCGCTCCGAAGAGCAGGGCGAACGCGAACGGGCGCGACGAGCGGCGGCGCATCATCGATCCTCCCAGCACGACAAGGAGAATGTAGGGCGCGGGCGCGTCGCGTGCCTAGCCCGGACCTGAGGCCTATCGTTTCTCTGACGGCCGGTCGGGTTTGGCCCCCATCGCGAGAGGCTGACGTGAACAAGAAGATGCTGCTGTTTGGCATGGGCTCGGGACTCGTCGTCGCGCTCGCGTTCGTCTTCACCGGCGGGCTCAGCACCGCCGAGGCGCGCGTCGCGATCGAGTTCGGCATCGAGCCCGAGCTCTTCGAGGGCCTCGAAGTCGAGATCGACGGCGAGATCGCCGGGCGCCTCGAGAGCACGGGGCGGGTGACACGCCGCGCCTTCTCGCTCGAGCTCGGCGAACACGTCATCCGCATCGTTCACCCCGAGATGCGCTCCGAGCCGCGGCGTGTCGACCTCGCGCTGCGCAATCAGACGCTGCATCTACTCGCCGATATCGAGGAGCATGCGAGCGCGGGAGGGCGCTCCGAGATGGTCCTCGTCCTGCGTCGCTGAACAGCAGTCCTGAATGCTCGTCGCCTCGCGCTGAAAAAGCGACCGAACACGTGCGGCGCATGTCGAAAAGAACGCACTCTCCGCTTCCCCGCGATAGATGATCGCGGTAGCATCCCGGCGGCAACGGTGGGCTTGGGAAGGGGCACTGGTCGTGACCCTGAGCAATCGGGGTGCCTGCCGTTGCCCACTCTCTCGTAGGCATGCATCTCCCCGGCGTGGCACAGTGTGTTCCACACCCCCGCCACGGAGTCCCCTCATGCCGTCTCGTGCCTCGTCCGTGTTCGCTACGTTGTTGACCCTCGTTCTCCTCGCTGGCCTCTCGGGAGCGGTCCTTGCCGCCGATGCCGTGCCCGGCCTCGACGCGGCGTCCGCGCGCGCGGCCGAACGCCTCGTGGCAACCCACGGGGAAGCCGAGCGCGTCCGGATCGAGCGCGGCCTCGCGCAGATGCGTCCGCTCTGGCGCGAGCGCGACGGCGACGCGGCGGCGTTCGAGAACGCGGCCGTGCGCGTGTTCGTCCCCAAGGGGCCCGCGCTCGACGCGAGCTTCGAGCGCCTCGAGGCGGCGATGGAGGCGGTCGACGGCTACATGAGCTCGCTGCGGCGCGACCTCCAGCGAGGCCAACACCTCGACCTCGGGCCGAAGCTCGTCGTCGACGACCAGCTCGCGGCACTCGCCCCCGGCGCGCACATCGGGGAGGACCTGTTCGCGGGCGGAGTCGGCTGGACGGTTCTGATGAACTTCGCCGGCTCGACACTCGAGGAGCGCGAGGCCCAGGGAGAATCCTGGACGCGGCGTCGCTGGGCGGAAGCGCGGCTCGTCGAAGGTTTCGAGACGCGGGTGCCGGGTGAGGTGCAGGCGCAGATCGCGGCGGCGTTCTCGAACGCCGGCTCCTACATGGGCGACTACTACATCCGGATGGACCACTTGCGCGATCCGGCGGGCGAGACCTTGTTCCCCGAAGGCTTGCGCCTGATCACCCATTGGAACCTGCGCGACGAGATCAAGGGCCGCTACGGCGTCGACGACGGCCTGAGGCAGCAGCGCGTCGTCGCCGACGTGCTCGAGGCGATCGTGCGTCAGACGATCCCGGCCGCCGTCGTCGACAACCCGGAGCTCGACTGGCAGCCCTCGACGGGCAAGGTGTGGCCCGAGGGCGCCGACGCGTCGCGCGAGCCGGACACGCGCTACGCGCGCTGGATGGACGTCTTCCACGCGATGCGCGGACTCGACGCCTACGACCCGCGTTATCCGAACCTCGTCGAGCGTTCCTTCGCCCGCGGCCGCGAGATGTCGCTCGAGCGCGTGCGCGGACTGCTCGTCGACGTGCTCTCCGATCCGCTCGCCAAGGAGGTCGCGGCAGAGATCAGCCAGCGCCTCGGCCGCGAGCTCGAAGACTTCGACATCTGGTACGCCGGCTTCCGCCCGAGCGCGAGCCACGACGAGGCGGCGCTGTCGGCGAAGACGCGTGCGCTCTACCCCGACGCCGCGGCCCTCGACCGCGACCTGCCGCGCATCCTCGAGACCTTCGGCTTCAGCCCCGAGCGCGCCGCGTTCCTCGGCGAGCGGATCGTGGTCGACAACGCGCGCGGCGCGGGTCACGCCTACGGGCCGGCTCGCCGCGGCGACAATGCTCACTTGCGCACCCGCGTGCGCGAGGGCGGGCTCGACTACAAGGGCTTCAACATCGCGATCCACGAGTTTGGTCACAATTGCGAGCAGATCTTCTCGCAGGTGACGATCGATCACACGCTGCTCGCCGGCGTGCCGAACAACGGCTTCACCGAAGCTCTCGCGATGATCTTCCAGGAGCGCGACCTCGAGGCGCTCGGCGTGGCCGAGAAGAGCCCGGACGCCTGGGCCTACCACGCGCTCGAGGAGTTCTGGGCGACGCGGGAGATCGCGGGTGTCTCGCTCGTCGAGATCGACGCGTGGATCTGGCTCGACGCGCACCCGGACGCGAGCCCCGCCGAGTTCCGTGTGGCGGTCGTCGAGATCGCGCAGCGCGTGTGGAACAGCTACTTCGCCGAGGCACTCGGCGTGCGCGACAGCGTCATGCTCGCCGTGTACTCGCACTTCGTGCAGTACGGCTTCTACGTGCCGAACTACTTCCTGGGGCACCTGATCGCGTTCCAAGTTGGCGATCACTTCCGCACCCTCGAGGACAAGAGCTTCGGCGCGGAGTTCGAGAGGGTGAGTCAGCTCGGCCGCATCGCCCCCGACGCGTGGATGCGCGCGGCGGTCGGCGCGCCGCTCTCGGCGAAGCCGCTGCTCGAGAGGGCGCGTCAGGCTCTGCCGGCGCTCGCCAAGTCCGGTGACCGCTGAGACGTTGGCTCAAACGAGGATCCAGGCCTCGCAGGGCCCTGGCTCGACGCGAACGCAGTGAATCCCGTGGCGGGTCTCCGTGGGGAGGCCCGCCCCGTCCGCCGGGGCTCCCGGATCTTCACGCCTCCAGATTCGACCGGCCGGGTTGAGGCGAGGGTCGACGAGCACGTAGACACTCTCTCGTCGGGATCGGCTCGGGTTCGCGACGACGAGCACCTCACGGTCGTTGAGGATCCGGGAGTAGGCGAGGATGCCGCCGGCGTAGGGCGAGTGGCCGAAGTCGCGCCCGTTGCCGCTGACCGGCCGGAAGTACTGCCTGCCGAAACAAAGGGCCGGCTCTTCGCTCCGGAGCTCGCCGAGCGCCGCCACGAACTGGTAGAGCGGATGGGATCGCGAGAAGGCATCGGGACCCCGCCAGAGCGCCTCGCGCGCGGACTCCCGATCTTTGCCCTGACCGCTCAGTCCCTGCTCCGTGCCGTAGTAGAGGCACGGGACGCCGTGCATCGTCATCAGGCACGTGAGAGCCAGCGGAACGAGCTCCGGACCGACCTCGACGGGCACTCGCTGCGTCATGTCGTGGTTGTCGAGAAACGACACGTAGTGTCCCGCGGCGTCGCCATGTGACGAGACGACCTTGCGCAGCACCTCCTTCCGGTCATCGAAGTGATCGGCGATCTCCTCCGGGGTGATCTCCGCACGGCACAGGCGGACGAGCTGCGAGCGGAGAGGGAAGTTGATGGCCGCGTCGACGCCGACGAGAGTCTCGTCGCGTTCGGTGTGACGGCCGACGAAGCGAGCGATCCAAGACTCGTCGGTGTCGTGCCAGATCTCACCGAAGGTGAAGAAGTTCTCCTTGCCGATCGAGAGCGCGAACTCCCTCATCGCGTTGCCGAAGACGCGTGCGAACTCGGGCTCCACGTACTGCAGCGTGTCGATGCGGAACCCGTCGAGGTCGAAGCGTGCAATCAGGAACTGGTAGGCGCGGATCAAGTGGTCGCGGACCGGGTAGCGCTGCGTCTCGTGGTCGTAGACTCCGGTGTGCAGCTCCTTGAGACGATCGAAGTCGCCCTTGTCGATGCTCGTGTTCTTCTTGTTCGTGCCCCGCCTCCGGAAGAAGCGGTTCTCCCGAAGCTCCTTCGGCCACAGACCCGCATGGTCCTCGCCGTCCGGGATGTTCTCGATGGCGGGCCACTCCGGGCGCGGGGCCCCCACGCGATCACGCCACTCGATGGGCCAGGGGCCCTCGGCGTTCCACGGCGCCTCGTCGCCGTGTCCCTCGTAGGCGAAGAGGTCGCCGACGTGGTTGAGGACGATGTCGAGGATCACGTGCAGGCCGCGCGCGTGGGCTTCGTCGACGAGGTTCCGGAACTCGGCGGCCGCGAGCTCCGGGTCAGCCTCCGCGGCGGCGGGGTCACGGCAGAAGCGCGGCTCGATACCCAGGAGATCCTGAGTGCCGTATCCACCCCAGTAGGGCTCGAACCACCTTGGGTTGGTGAGGACCGGAGAAAGCCAGAGCGCGCCGGCGCCGAGCTCGGCGAGATAGTCGAGCTGCGCGAGGATCCCGTCGAAGTTGCCGCCCTGGTACTTGTAGGCGGGCTCGTCGTCTCTCGGGTCTTCGGTGCGGTTGTTGAAACGGTCGACCAGCAGGAAGTAGATCCACTTTCGCCGCCAGTCGCCAGGAGAGGGGAACGGATAGGGGAGTTCGCGGCCTCCCGTGAGCGCGGTCGTCGAGCGACGACCCTTCAGCCAGGCTTGAACGTCTTGGTCGGAGAGCGAGCGGGGCATCGTCGAGCTCCTTCCGCGGCTCTTTGGCCGCATGTGTCGAAACCGTCGTGGGTGAACCTCCTTCGGGCGGGGTGGGGAATCCCCCATTGTCCACGGGAGCGGGGTCGCATGGAAGAGCGCCGGGGTGCGCGGACGGCCGGCGAGTCGTGTGCGAAGATGCTCCGCCATGAACTCTCCCGCTCGAGATCCCCTGCGCCACTTCGACCCGCTGCTTCGCGCGTGGTTCCGCGAGGAGGTGGGTGAGCCGACCGAGGTGCAGGCCGGCGCGTGGGAGGCGATCGCCGCCGGCGAGCACGTCCTGATGACGGCGGCGACCGGCAGCGGCAAGACCTTCGCC
>NPIF01004401.1_pt1 | contig 10475 bp, 11 predicted proteins | sample 8637461 | NCBI WGS metagenome assembly NPIF01 (sample SAMN07420641, study PRJNA396082) | bioreactor metagenome | isolation source: sample BR12 brine-fed electro-methanogenic bioreactor BR | place: Japan: Kochi | collected 2016-12-09
CGCGCCATGCCTGGCGCACCCATAAAAAAGGCCGCCTGTCATTCCAGAAGGCGGCCTTTCTTGTACAGTGACCCTGGTATCAGCGCGGCCTCAGCCGGTCACAGTCAGGCTTGCGGCCGGCTGCCAATGCCTGCTGATACAGCGGCATGTACTGGCTTACCTGACCATCCAGTTGACGTATACGCGTGCCAGGTGCCGGGTGGGTAGACAACAGTTCCGGTGGTGCAGCGCCCCCCTTCTGCGCCATCTTCTGCCACAGGGTAACCGCTTCACGAGGGTCAAAACCGGCTTGGGCCATCAGCTCCTGCCCCAGCATGTCCGCTTCTGATTCGTGTTTACGGCTATAGGGCAGCAGAATGCCATACTGAGCCCCAAGCCCCAGTGCCATGACCGCGGCTTTCTGAGTTTTTGAGTCCACCTGGTCCGCCAGAGCTATACTGGTTGCCACTATCCCCAATTGGGTCAGCTGTTGCTGGCTCATGCGCGCATTGCTGTGCTGCGCCAGCACATGCGCCACCTCATGTCCGATCACAGATGCCAGTTGATGCTGGGTATTGGCCACCTTAAGCATGCCGGTGTAAACACCGATTTTGCCGCCCGGCAGCGCAAAGGCGTTGACGGCCTCATCCTTGAACACCACCAGCTCCCAATCCTGTGGCGCATAGCCATATTCACGCGGCACCTGCATCACGATCGCATCGGATACACACTCCACATAACGGTTGGTGCGCGCATCGGTCTCGATCGGGATTTTCTCTTTCATCTGTTCGAAAGACTGCGAACCGAGCGCATTCATCTGTGTAGGGGAGTTGAGCAACAGGGTGCGCTCACCGGTGGGGGAAACAGCGCAGCCGGTCAGGCCGAGGCTGAGAGTCAGTGCAAGCGGTGCCAGCCATCCGAGGCGACACCGCTGTTTCATGAGGCAGAGCATGGGTCCATATCTCCTTGAACGGATCAACTTTCCCGCAAGAATACCCTGATCAGAGTCGGCTCTCCAGCTCGGGCATCGCCTCAAACAGATCACCTACCAGGCCATAGTCGGCCACCTGGAAGATCGGCGCTTCTTCGTCCTTGTTGATCGCCACGATGATTTTGGAGTCTTTCATGCCTGCCAGGTGCTGAATGGCACCGGAGATGCCTACCGCGATGTACAGCTCTGGCGCAACCATCTTGCCGGTCTGTCCGACCTGCATGTCGTTGGGCGCAAAGCCGGCATCGACGGCGGCACGGGACGCACCGACCGCAGCCCCCAGCTTGTCCGCGACCTTGTACAGCAGCTCAAAGTTGTCACCGTTGGCCATGCCACGACCACCAGAGATCACCATGGATGCCGCAGTCAGCTCGGGACGGTCCGACTTGGCCAACTCTTCGCCGACAAAGCTGATATCGGCATGCTGATGCACGGCGCCGCAGTTCTCAATGGCTGCACTGCCGCCCGAGGCTTGCGCCGCATCGAACGCGGTGCCGCGCACGGTCATCACCTTGACTGCATCCGCTGACTTTACGGTTGCGATGGCGTTGCCGGCATAGATCGGACGCTTGAAGGTATCGGGCGACTCAACCGCAATGATGTCCGACAGCTGGTTCACGCCCAGCAGTGCCGCCACACGGGGCGCTATGTTTTTACCGGTCGTTGTGCCCGGCGCCAGAATATGGCTGTAACCATCTGCGATCTCAGCCATCAGCTTACTGACGTTCTCAGCCAGCTGGTGGGCATAGGCGGCATTATCCGCCACGATCACCTTGCGCACACCGGCAATGGCAGCCGCGGCATCAGCCACCGCCTGACAGCTTTCACCCGCTACCAGCAGGTCGATATCACCACCGATCTGCTGAGCGGCCGTTACCAGACTCAGGGTAACCGGCTTGAGGGACTGGTTGTCGTGTTCGGTCAGGATCAGAATGCTCATGCGACCACCTTTGCTTCGTTACGCAGTTTGTCTACCAGCTCTTCTACCGAGCCAACCTTGATACCGGCCTGACGCTCAGCCGGCGGCTCAACGCTCATCAGCTGTACACCAGCGGCCAGCTGTGCACCCAGCTCTTCAGGGGTTTTCACATCCAGCGGCTTTTTCTTGGCCTTCATGATATTGGGCAGAGAAGCGTAGCGCGGCTCGTTCAAACGCAGGTCAGTGGTCACAACCGCGGGGAGTTTCAGGCTCAGGGTTTGCAGCCCACCGTCTATTTCGCGGGTCACCTTCAGGCTGTCGCCTTCAACCACCACTTCGGACGCAAAGGTTGCCTGCGGACGGTCCATCAGCGCGGCCAGCATCTGACCGGTCTGGTTGTTGTCGGAGTCGATCGCCTGCTTGCCCAGCAGAATCAGGTCGGCTGATTCCTCTTCCGCCAGCTTCTGCAGAATGCGCGCTACCGACAGGGAGTCCAGCTGATCCGGCGCCTCGACCTGAACGGCACGATCAGCACCCAGTGCAAGTGCGGTACGCAGCTGCTCCTGGCAGGCCTTGCTGCCAATAGAGACGACTACGATTTCATCCGCCTTGCCGGCCTCTTTCAGGCGTACCGCCTCTTCCACTGCGATTTCGCAAAATGGGTTGAGGGACATTTTGACATTGGCCAGGTCTACATCCGAACGGTCGGACTTGACCCGCACCTTGACGTTGTAATCAATCACACGCTTAACAGCGACCAGTATTTTCATATCTCAGTACCTTTATCGATCAGCAGCAAAAGGGGAAAAAGGAGGCCCGAGGGCCTCAATGCTCACTAAGAAGCCACTTCCTCAGCTGCCTGCTTACGCAGAAGGAAACGCTGGATCTTGCCGCTTGAAGTTTTGGGCAGATCATTCACGAATTCGATTTCACGCGGGAAAGCGTGGGTGGAAAGCCGATTGCGCACATGCTGCTTCAGGGTTTCAGCCAGCGCATCATCGGCATCAACATGCGGGTGTGTCACCACATAGGCCTTGACGATGAAACCACGACTGTCGTCGGGCTTGCCCACCACGGCACTCTCGACCACTGCCTCATGCTCCAGCAGCGTGCTTTCCACATCGGCAGGCCCGATGCGATATCCGGCAGAGGCGATGATGTCGTCATCACGTCCGGTGTAGGAATGCGAACCATCACCGTTATTTATGACCACGTCACCGGTCAGATAATACTTGCCGTGGTACGGGCTTTTTTCGCCCCAGGTGTAGCCCTGGAAGAAATAGAGCGGTGAATTTTCCATGTCGATGGCCAGCTCGCCACTTTCGCCCGGCCCCACCTCATTGAAGTTGGCATCCAGCGCCACCAGACGGTAGCCCGGCAACTGATAGCCCATGCTGGCATCGCGCAGCTGATGTTCCAGTTCATGGAAGTTGGCAGAGGTCATGCCGGTCTCGGTCTGACCATACTGGTCGCAGACCAGGCAGCCGAAGGCACGCTGTACCCAGCTCACGATTTCAGGGTTCAGAGGCTCACCAGCGCTGTTGGCCACCCGAAGATCGATCTCGGGATAGTCTTTCAACAGTTTGTCGTTGGCCTTGAGCATGCGGTAGGCCGTGGGCGCGGCTGCCAGGTTGGTGATGCGGTGCTTGCGCAGAAACTCGAAGGTATTTTCGGCGGTAAAGCCGGCTTCATTGAAGTGGGTGGTGCAACCCAGCAAAAGCGGCCCCACCACGGCGTAGTACAGCCCATACGCCCAGCCCGGATCAGCCACGTTCCAGAAGTTGTCGGTATCACGCAGACCGATGGCATAGCGCATATAGACATAGAACGCCGACAGCGCCTTGGCCGGAACCGTGACCCCCTTCGACTTGCCGGTGGTACCGGAGGTGAACATCTGCAGGAAGGGATCTTCCGGGCCGATTTTTACCGGTTCAAACTGATTCGACTGTTGATCCAGTGTCGACTGGAACAGGAAGTCCGCCTCCCCTTCCAGCGGATGACCGGCTTCAGCCACCAGCATGGTGGTGGGAAGCCCCTTCACATCCGCCAGCTTCGACCACTGGTCAGGATTGGTAATGATCAGTTTGGTATCGGCTTTCTGTACCCGGTACTCAATGGCACCCGAGCCAAAGGCGGTAAACATGGGTTGGTAAACAGCGCCTGCTCGCAGTGCACCCAGAACGGCAATCATCAGCTCCGGGGTCCGCGTCAGCAGTGCCGAAATGCGATCGCCCTTGCCAATCCCTTGAGACTTCAGAAAGTTGGCAAATTGAGCAGAACGCTGCATCAATTCGCGGAAGGTCATTTCACCGCCGCTGCCATCCGCCAGCTCATAGCGCAGAGCAACCTTTTCAGGGTCATCGGCCCAACGGTCACAGATCTCCTCGCAGACATTGATCCCCGCGTTAAAATCGCCCACGAAGTTCTGTATGATCGACTCCGGCGTGAAATCCTTGATGAAATCGTTGTAGCTGATCTTGTCCATACTGAAACCTGCTTATTGTTCTAATGAGGTTCACCATTACCCGGACAGACCACACTGGCCAAACCGGGCATGAATAAGGGAAAATACCTATTCCTTCTGTATGAACGCAGAGTAATGCAATCGCCCGTGGCAACAGAATGACAACTTTCGACAGATAAATTGACATTTTTTGCACCGCTGATTCGTCATCAAAAACACGCGGTTGATATTAATCAGCCCGCACAGAGCCCAGCCCTGACCTATGAAGAACCTGACTTTCTCGTCCCACTATGCTCGCGCCATGCTGCAGGGCTATCGCGCTCAGGGGCGTGATGTGGAGCGCTTGCTGGCCAGCTGTGATATCGATCCAGACCTGATCAACCAAACCAAGGCACGACTGCGCACCGGTCAGTTCATCCAGCTGTTTCGCCGCATCTGGCGCGAGCTGGACGACGAGTTCATGGGGCTTACATCATCCCCCTGTCGGGTTGGGCACTTTCATCTGATGGGATCATTGGTGGTGCACAGCGCCAACCTTGAAGACGTGATGCGGCAAAGCATCCGCTGTTACCGCCTGTTCTCGGATGATATCGAGATCAGCCTGAGACTGGAGGGCGACGAGGTCGAGCTGAGCCTGACCCATCATCACCCTGAGTTGGACCCGGATAATTTTCTGGTGGAGTGGCTGCTGATGGTATGGCATCGCCTGATCGGATGGCTGATCGGGCGCAAGATCGTACTCAGCCATGCCAGCTTTACCCACCCGCTTCCCTCTCACTTCGATGAGTATCGCTTCATCTACCCCTGCAAATGTCTGTTCGAGCAACCCCGCAGCAGTATTTTCTTCAGCAAGAACTACCTCAGCATGCCGGTAACGCGCACCACACGGGAGCTGGACGAGTTCATTCTCAGTTCACCGCGCGACCTGCTGATCTGGACCGACGAAGACGACAGCCTGAGCACCCGGGTACGCGGCCTGTTGGAAGGGTTTGAGGAAGGTGGCTTGCCCAATCTTGACTGGGTCTCGGAGCAGCTGCACACCACCTCCTATACGCTATCACGCAAATTGAAGGCAGAAGGTACCTCCTACCAGAAGATCAAGGACAACCTGCGCCGTGACCAGGCGATCATGATGCTGACCCGGCAAAATTTGAGCATCGGGGATATCTCCAGCCAACTGGGGTTCGCAGAGCCAGGCGCGTTCTCAAGGGCATTCAAGCACTGGACCGGTGTCAGCCCACTGGCCTATCGCAAGCAGGAGGGTTAATCGGCTCGACAACGCTCACCAAGTTCTTTATAAAACAGTTATAACCGTTCTGAAAGAAGGAGTTTTCAGGCAACTATGTGCTCTGCGGAATAATTGTTGCGCCTGCCCGCGTGACATGCCCACACAACTTCTCCTGAGGAACGGACTACATGACCAACCTGTCCATCCGCTTCAAACTGCTGGTCGGCTCAGCACTAGCCATCCTCACCTCACTCGGAATTGTCATTTTCCTTGCGCTCGGGGCTTATCAATCATCCATCGACAAGGCTGTGGACGACACCACCGGCATCATTACCGAGAACGTGAATGACCAATTGCACCTGACCGCTGGACAGATATCGGTCGATATTCGCCAGCGCCTTGAACGCGGTTTCGACTCGGCAACCGCCCTGGCGACTTTCATGGGCGCAACCGCCTGGACCGATCAACTGGTTTCACGCCATGCGGCCAAGCAACTGGTCCGGGCGCACTTGCTGGCCAACGAAGAAGTCAGCTCCATGTATGCCCAGTTCGAGCCCAATGGCTATGACAACTTCGATAACCTGTACAAGGGAGATCTGGAGCACAGCTCGAAGCAGGGCAACCTTGAAATTTACTGGGTAAGAGAAGGTGATTCACTCACGTTTTATCCTACCGAAGACTCGAACCGCAAGCTGGACGCCACACTGAACGCAAACGGCTTGCGTGAGTCCGAATGGTACCTGTGCCCACGCGAAACAGCCTCGCCCTGTATGGTAGAGCCCTACCTGTACGAGATCGAGCCGGGCAATTCGGTACTAATGACCTCCCTCACCGTACCCATCATGCACGACAAAAAGGTGATCGGGGTTGCCGGCACCGACATCAACCTGCCGGTACTGCAGCAACTGACTGAAAAACTGTCACAGAACCTCTATGACGGCGAAGCCAGTATTACACTACTCAGCCAGCAGAATCGTATCATCGCATCCAGCCGCTTTACCCAGGCGGCCGGGAAGACCGCTCAATCCGTTGCACCCGACCTTCTGCAGCGCCTCAACAACCCTGATGACAACAACGACATCATTATGGTGACTGAGGAGCTGTCCGTCGCCAATACCCGCTGGCGTTTGATTGTGGAAGTTCCCAAGGCCGCCGCTTTGGCAGAACTGAACCAGTTACAGGCCGACATGGAAGATAACCGCAGCAGCACCATCTGGGAGTTGCTGATCACGGCTGGCGTCATTCTGCTGATCACCCTGGCGGTGGTGAATCTGTTCATATCCGGCATTACAAAACCGCTGGCACAGCTCGGCGAGCGCATGCAGGCACTGGGAGGCTCTGAGGGTGACCTGACACAGGAACTGGAGCATTTCCGTCATGCTGAACTGAACGCCGTTTCGGATGGTTTCAACAGCTTTACCCGCAAGATCCGCACCGTCATTCACGAGTTGATCAGTCTGTCGGCACAGCTGCAGCAGAATGCCAACGCATTGGCAGACAATGCACAACAAACACGAGAATCAACTGAAGAGCAGCAGAAACAGCTGCAAAGTGTAGCGGCAGCCGCCAACGAGATGGCCGCTACTGCCACCCAGGTGGCCAACCTGGCCGGTCAAACGGCTCAGGACGCCGGCAGCTCCGAGCAGGAGGTCAGCTCCACCCGCAGCACGCTCAAGTCGACCGTTGACGAAATCGGTAACATGTCCGGCGCACTGGATGACGCTTCAGAGAGTATCGGGCAGGTTGCCAGCCGCAGTGACGAAATCTATAAGATTATCGAAACCATACGGAATATCGCCGAACAGACCAACCTGCTGGCGCTGAACGCCGCAATTGAAGCCGCGCGCGCAGGTGATCAGGGACGTGGCTTCGCGGTGGTTGCTGATGAAGTCCGAAACCTTGCCAGCCGCACGCAGGACGCTACCGGCGATATCGACACACTCATTTCAGCCCTGAAACGCGATGTGGATGACAGTGTCGGTCGCATGCAGCACTGCCGTGGCATGGCCGCTCAGACCGTCGAGCAGAGTCACTCCAGCTATCAGCGACTGGAAGGCGTCTCTTCACGCATCACGGCCATTTCTGAAAACACCACTCAGGTCGCGACTGCTGCCGAAGAACAGAGCATGGTGAACGAAGAGATCAACCGCAACATCACCAGCATCGGCGATTCGGCCGACGTACTGGCGCAGGCTGCTGCACAGGTCACTGCACTGGGTAAAGAGGTATCAACCAGCGCCGCTCGCCTTGACCAGCAACTGGGTCGTTTCAAAGTCTAAGTTACGCGCCGGCCCGACACCGGCAAATGCCGCAGGCGCTCAACATGGTCATTCATGGCGAGCGCCAAGGCAGCTCTGCATATGGCGATAACCGCTTTTACGTCAGGCCCTTTTGATTACCCTGATAATAAACAACAGAAGAACAGCCCCGATTGTGGCCATGACGATAGAACCTACAAATCCCCCTGTCGTGATACCGAGCAAGCCAAACAGAAAGCCGCCCAACAAAGCCCCAACAATTCCGACAATGATGTTGCCAATAAGGCCAAAACCGCTTCCCTTCACGATAGTGCCGGCCAGCCACCCCACCAGGGCACCAACCGCCAAAAAAATCAACAAACCAATAATATCCATGCCTTACTCCATCTTATTGTTTAATCAATAGAAAGATGCCAACAAAAAAGCTGACGGCACCCATAATATAGAGCGTCATGACCTTATCTGTGTCTGAACCTGTCACAGCCTGAGTTACCTGTGACTCTACCGATCCAGATAATTGATAACCCCAGATTGCAAGGCCAACTCCCAGGACCAGAAGGACAACACCGAGGCTTTTCATTATAGCTCCGGCACCCATTGACATATCCCTCCGATAACTGACTTTTTATTTCTTGAATTTCGCAGCAACATCACTCACCGTAGACTTCAGGGAATCCCAGGCGGATTCCACGTTATGTTTGCTCGCCTCCCAGGCATCCTCACTCGCATCAGCAAGCTGCTGCAGCTGCGTCCGTCCGTCTGCAACCTTTTTTTCCAACACCTTGATCTGTTTATGCACTTCCAGCTGAGCATCCGCGCTGGCCTCAGAAGCCTTTGCCTTGATTTTGTCGACATCGGCTTGCAACTTATCCAACTGAGCCTGCTTTTTCTGCTTATACAGTTCTTTATCATTCATAATTATATTTTCCTGTTGTTTGGTTGTGCGCCGGTATGTGCCATTCACCTACCAGAGTGGTGCTCCTGCAAAAAGGGTCAGCGCATCCTGAAGCCTGATCAGCAGAAAGTAGAAGGGGGAGACAGTCGGAAATCATGCCCTTGAAGCATAGGAGAGAAATGGTAATTTGCCATTATTTATGGCATTCATCGACTGTATGATAGCCGCTTCACGTGTTTATAATTATTGAGGTGCTGTTTACGGCTCATCAACGGAGTAGTTTTGCTGGTTGAAAATACGCAGGCATGCATCAACTGCCTGCGCATCTAAAGTAATGCCGCGTTGAGCCGTAATCTCGTTCAGAGCGGCCTCCTTGCCGAGCGCTGCTCTATAGGGTCGATGTGACTCCATCGCCTCAACCACATCAGCTACAGCCAAAATCCTGGACTCCATCAGCAACTCATCTTGCTTTAACCCCATGGGATAACCCGAGCCATCAATGCGCTCATGGTGCTGTACTATTATTGTGGCAATAGGCCAGGGAAAATTAACACCTTTGAGGATATTGAAGGCGATGGCTGGATGTTCCTTGATCAAGCCAAACTCCATCGGGCTCAAGCGCCGAGGCTTCGCAAGGATTTCTGCCGGAATGCCGATTTTGCCCAGATCATGAATGGATGCCGCCAGATGAAGTCCATGAATCCAGTGGCAGATGATTCTGGGCATGTCATGGCATAACCCCTTCGATCAAGTCAAAGAATGACTCTACGCCTTAATGTCAAGATGGGCAACCTGACGCCAGATCAGCAGTGGAAAGAGCTTTTGCGCATGATGTGGAAAAAGGAGGTGTCACGGCACCTCCTTTTTTATCCCGATATGGGACAGTGTTCAGTACGGGGGCAGTCCTTTCAGAACTCGACGTTATGGTACACCTGCTGTACATCGTCCAGATCGTTCAGCATCGCCAGAAACTTCTCAAACATCGCCACATCGTCACCACTGAGGCTGGTATAGCTTTGCGGGATGAACTGAATCTCATCAACGTCGAAATCAAGATCGCCAAAGCGCTCGATCAGCGCGGTCTTGGCCTTGAAATATTCAGTGTTGGGCGCGAAGACGGTAATTTTGCCGTCTTCAAGCTCGATATCGGTAACGTCAACATCCCCTTCCATCAGGGCTTCAAGCACCGCTTCTTCATCATCGCCAGCAAAGACGAAGATCGCACAGTGATCGAACATGTGGCTGACACTGCCCTGAGTACCGATCTTGCTTTTGGTCTTGGTAAACGCCTGACGCACGTCGCCGAAGGTGCGGTTGGGATTATCAGTCAGGCATTCGATGATGGCCATGCTGCCACCAGGGCCGTAACCTTCGTAACGCGCCGGGGAGTAGTCTTCGCCGCCAGCCCCCTTGGCTTTGTCGAGCGCCTTTTCGATCACGTGCCCTGGAACCTGCTCCTTTTTCGCGCGATCGATCAAGCCACGCAACGCCAGATTACCATCGGGGTCGACCCCACCCGACTTGGCCGTGACATAGATTTCGCGCCCGTAACGGCTGTAGAGCTTGGCCTTCATGTCTGATGTTTTGGCCATCGACTCTTTGCGGTTCTGATACGCTCTGCCCATGGGTGGTTACTCCGATAGTGATCGTTAAAGCTGGCGATTTTACTGCGATCTGTGCGGTCTGGGTACTGCGTATTTCAGGCGTTATGCGATTTCCTAGGGAAGCTGCGAATAAGTCC
>NPIF01002881.1_pt2 | contig 10399 bp, 10 predicted proteins | sample 8637461 | NCBI WGS metagenome assembly NPIF01 (sample SAMN07420641, study PRJNA396082) | bioreactor metagenome | isolation source: sample BR12 brine-fed electro-methanogenic bioreactor BR | place: Japan: Kochi | collected 2016-12-09
GCGGACCGGAAATCCTGCTGAAATGCTTTGCCAACAAGGCGATCCCGGAGTTCTGTGTTCCAATCGCCTTCGGGAATGCGGCGATCCTGGAGGCCAATCAGGCGATAGCGGGAACTGACCTCGAGATCCGCACCATCGCCGATGTCTCCGAGGCCCGTGGCGAACCCGGCACGGTCGATGTCATTGAATGCGGTTCCCTGGGGCTGGACGAGTTTGAGGTCGGCGAGGGCAATGCCGCGACCGGCACCCTCAGCGCCCTGAGCCTGAAGGCTTCGATCGAGGCCGCGCTGGCCGGCAAGGTCGATGCCGTGATCATGGGGCCGACCAGCAAGCATGCGCAGAACCTGGCCGGGTATAAATTCGCCGGGTTCCGCGAGACGGCCAACCATTTCGCCGGTTGCGACGATACCGTTCTGATCACGCTCGGCAAGAATTACAACCTGACCCGCGTCACCACCCATGTGCCTTTGGCCGACGTACCGCGCCTGTGTTCGCGCGAGGCGGTGCTCGAAGTGATCCGCCGCACCGACCGAGGCATGAAGGCCGTCGGTTACGCCCGCCCCCGGATCGGTGTTTCCGGGCTCAACCCTCATTGCGGCGAGGACGGCCTGCTCGGGCGTGAGGAGATCGAACAGATCATCCCGGCCATCGAGGACGCCCGTGCCGAAGACATCGAGGCCCTCGGGCCCTATCCGGGGGATGCCATCTTCATCAAGCAGGGCAAGGGCGAGTTCGACGTGCTCGTTTCCATGTACCACGACCACGGCAACGCCTGCATCAAGCTGGTCGAGTTCGGCTCGCTGGTGAACCTGCTGGCCGGCGCGCCGGTTCCGATCCTGACGGTCCACCACGGAACGGCCTTCGACATCGCGGGCCAGGGCATCGCCAGCGAATCGACCCTGCGTTGTGCCATCTACGTGGCGGCGAAGCAGCCGGTTCCCGACTGGGCCTGACCCGCTTGCGGCGGGGTTTCCGCCGGAAATTTCACTCCTCGGCCCGAAAACCACGGCATTGTCGGCGGCGATTGCTATAATCGCCGCCGCGCCGTATCCGTGCATAACCCGGCGCGTCCGGTTCCGGTGCTCTGCCGGCACCGGAATCTCGAACCACGTAGAGAACAAGTCGAAGGAGGACTCTGCTGATATGAGCGATACCCAACCCGTTGGCACCCGCATCCTGCACACCATGCTGCGGGTCTTCGATCTCGAAAAATCGATCGACTTCTACACCAAGGCCTTCGGCATGAAGCTGCTGCGCAAGACCGATTTCGAGGGCGGCCGTTTCACCCTCGCCTTCGTCGGCTGGGGCGACGAGGCGCACGACACCGTTATCGAGCTGACCCACAACTGGGATCAGAAAGAGCCTTACGATCTCGGCTCCGCCTATGGCCACATCGCCATCGCGGTTCCCGATNNGATCGCCGTTCCCGATGCCTACAAGGCCTGCGACGTCCTTGAAAAGGCCGGCGCGAACATCACCCGTCCGGCCGGACCGATGAAGCACGGCACCACGGTCATCGCCTTCCTGGAAGATCCGGACGGTTACAAGATCGAACTCGTGCAAAAGGCCTAGAACTCGTCAAAGGGTTTGGAAAATGTCCAAGGGCACGGCGAATGCCACGCCATCCCCCCGCGCCGCCGGCGCGGGGGAGGGGCCGTCCTCCAATCAGCGGACGGGCGGTCAGATTCTGGTCGACAGCTTGCGGGTCCACGGTGCCGAGCGCGCCTTCTGCGTGCCCGGCGAGAGCTACATCGCCGCTCTCGATGCCCTGTATGACGCGCCGGAAATCGATCTGATCGTCTGCCGTCACGAAAGCGGCGCGGCCATGATGGCCGATGCCTACGGCAAGCTGACCGGCAATCCCGGCATCGTCTTTTGCACCCGAGGTCCCGGCGCGACCAACGCCAGCGCCGGCGTTCACATCGCCTATCAGGACTCGACGCCGATGATCCTGTTCATCGGCCAAGTTGCACGTCGGATGCTGGACCGCGAGGCGTTCCAGGAGATCGACTACCGCCGCATGTTCGGTCAGATGGCCAAATGGGTGGCCCAGATCGACGACACCGCGCGCATTCCCGAATACATCAGCCGCGCCTTCCACACCGCCACCTCGGGGCGGCCGGGCCCGGTGGTGCTGGCCCTGCCCGAAGACATGCTCCGCGAGCGCGCCTTCGCCCGCGACGTCCGTGCCTACATTCGCAGCCGGGCCTGTCCCGGTCCCGCCGAGATGGCCCGCCTGCGTGAATTGCTTGCGGCGTCCAGGAAGCCCTTCGTCATCCTTGGCGGCGGCGGCTGGAACGCGCGGTCCTGCGATGACATCCGCCATTTCGTCGAAGCCAATAACCTGCCTGTCGGAGTCGCTTTCCGCTGCCAGGACTATTTCGACAACGACCATCCCAACTACGCCGGCGACGTCGGGATCGGCATCAATCCGAAGCTTGCGCAGCGCATCCGCGAGGCCGACCTGCTGATCGACATCGGCTCGCGCCTCGAAGAGATGGTGACCGGCGGCTATACGCTGATCGATGTTCCCGAGCCCAGCCAGCCCCTGGTCCATATCTATCCCGGGGCCGAGGAACTGGGCCGCGTCTACCGTCCGGACCTGCCGATCCACGCCAGCATTCCGGGCTTCTGCGAGGCCGCGGCCGCCCTCGACCCGGTCGATTCCTCGGCCTGGGCCGGCCGCGCCGCCGAGGCCCATGACGACTATCTCGCCTGGACCGAGCCGCCGCGCGTCGTCGGTGATCTGCAGATGGGCGAGATCATGACCTATCGCCGCGAAACCCTTCCCGACGACGCCATCCTCTGCAACGGCGCCGGGAACTATACGGTCTGGCTGCACCGGTTCTACCGCTGGCACCGCTATCGGTCGCAATTGGCGCCACGCTCGGGCTCCATGGGGTATAGCGTGCCGGCCGCCATTTCGGCCAAGCGGCACCATCCCGACCGTATGGTGATCGCCTTCGTGGGCGACGGCTGTTTCCAGATGACCGGCCAGGAACTGGCGACCGCCGCCATGTACGGCGTGCCGGTGATCGTCATCCTGATCAACAATGGCATGTACGGCACCATCCGCATGCACCAGGAGCGCAACTATCCCAAGCGGGCCTACGGCGTGAACCTGGTGAATCCGGATTTCGTCGCTCTGGCCCGGTCCTACGGCCTGACGGCGGAACGGATCCGCACGACCGAGGAATTCGCACCTGCCTTCGAACGGGCCGTCGAGGCCGACAAGCCGGCTCTCCTCGAACTGGTCCTCGACCCCGAGGTCATTCTCCCGACCCAGACCCTCTCGGGAATCCAGGAGGCGGCGCTCAAGAAACTGGCCGGCGACTAGGTGGTTCTTCGTTTTCCCTTCCACCTGTGCTTGGCATACACTTGCGACCGGGAGTCTTTCCAGACAGGAGGAGCCGGTCATGGCCAGCGAGCTTTACGAACGGGGAATCAAGACGCGCCGCGAGGTGCTGGGCGATACCTATGTCGATCGTGCGACCAAGAACGCCGATGCGTTCGCCAAGCCGATGCAGGAACTCGTCACGGAATGGTGCTGGGGCGATCTGTGGAACCGTCNNGTCCCGGACTCGACCGCCGCACCCGAAGCATCATCAACCTCGCCATGCTGACCGCCCTCAATCGTGAGCACGAGCTCAAGGCCCATGTCCGCGGCGCTCTCAACAACGGCGTCACCAAGGAGGAGATCGCCGAGATCTTCCTGCAGACCGCTGTCTATTGCGGCGTGCCGGCCGGCATCAGCAGTTTCCGCATCGCCAGCCAGCTTTTCGCCGAGATTGACGCCGAATCATGAGGCCCTGGTTGGTATGACCGTTTCAGAACAGCCGGACCGGAAACCCCGCTCCCTTTTTCTTATGGAAGCCCTTTGGCGCGGCGAAGTCCCGTTGGGCCAGGCGTTCTGGTGGTACACGGTCGTGGTCGGTTCCCTGCTCAACCTGGTGACCACCATTCTGTTCATGGCGCTGGTCTCGTTTCAGGCGCCGACGGCGCTTGCCATAGCCGCCTTCCTGCTGCCCGTGCCTTACAATCTTTTCATCCTGGTTGCGGTATGGCGCAGCGCCAGCACCTATGGCGGCCCGCCGGAGCGGGCCCTCCTGGCCCGCTTCCTGACGCTTGTCTGGGCAGTGGTCGCCAGCGTGAGTTGACGGACCTAGAGCTTCAGGGACTTCACGAACTTGGAACGGTTCTTGGCGGCGGTCATCATGAAAGCGACGTCGCTCCCGCCGAGCACGAACTGTACGCCCATGCGGATGAACTTCTCCATCAGCGCATGATCGTAGACGCCGCCCATGCCGGCGAACTTTCCGTGCTTCTTGGCCGCCGCGATCATGTGGGCATAGGCCGCCTCGATCTTTTCGTCTGCGAACTGGCCGGGAATTCCCATTTCGGCGGCCAGGTCGTTGGTGCCGATCAGCAAAATGTCGATTCCCTCAACGGCGGCGATGGCATCGGCGTTGTCGATGGCCTCTGGCGTTTCCAGCATGGCGACGACCGTCGTGTTGCGGTTGAGAACCTCGATGGCCTCGGCGACCGACATCCCCTTGAAGCCGAGTTGCGGCATCGGCGCGGTCAGCGAACGGTGGCCGATTGGCTGGTACTTGCAGTCCCGGACGATCTTCCGGGCCTGTTCGACCGTATTCACATGCGGGACGACAACGCCCATCGCGCCGCCGTCGAGCACACGGGTCGCGTGGAAATGATCGTGCGACGGAACCCGGACCAGCGGCGTCACGCCGGTCGGCAGGGCGGCCACCGAGATCTGGACCGCGGCATCCACGTCCATTGTGTTGTGCTCCATGTCGATGAAAAGCCAGTCGAAGCCGCACTCCTTGGCGATTCCGGCGACGTTGACGGTCCGCCAGTGCACGACGCTGAATCCGACCGCCAGCTGACCGGCTTCGAGTTTTTGCTTCATTGTATTTTCGACGATGGACATTTCGACCAATTCCCTTCGCGGAAAGGGTGTTGTTGCGTCGGAACGTCAGGGGGCTAGGTCAAGCTATCGAGCATTCTCTGCTTGCCGTTGATGATGTGGGTTTCGAAAGCCTCTGCCGCTCCGGCCGCGTCTCCCTGAATGATGAAGTCCAGGATTTTTCTATGCTCGCGGCTCGAAATGCGTAGCCGTGCCGGTCCCAGGGTGCCGCGGCGGACGAACAGGTGCAGCTCCTTCTCGGTCGTCTCGTGATAGGCGGCCAGGCGGGGATTGCCGGCGAATTCCAGCAGCCGGGTGTGGAACAGGCGGTTGCCTTCGTTGTAGGCCGCCTGGTTCTCGGCCTTGCGGGCGTCCTCCATCTGTTGATACAGGGCTTCGACTGCTTCGATCTGCTCGGTCGTGATCCGGGTTGCCAGCAGCCTCCCGGCGACTCGGGCAAGGCCCGAACGCAAGTCGTAGATGTGAAGGACCTCTTCCAGGCTCACCTTGCGGACGAACACGCCGCGGTTGCGGACAATCTCGACCAGGCCGGTATGTTCGAGGGACCGGATGGCCTCCCGGACCGGACCCCGGCTGACGTGAAACTCCGCGGCCAGGGCGTTCTCGTTGAGACGGCCGCCGGCTTCTACCTCGCCGTTCATGATCATGCGTTCGATTCTCTCGCGCATGATGTTGGTCAGCGATTCGCTTCTGGTGTTTTTTTTCTTGGTCTCAGCCTGGGCGGACATGATGCCTAGCAATATTGTTAACAATTTTGTCAAAAGTCTGAACAATAAGAAATTCTTTGTCAACAGCGGTTAAGCGGAACCTGCTGCGGAAGAAAACGGTGCGGAAACGGCCTTCGAACCTCCGTTACCTTCTTGCCGCGTTTTCGGCGGAAAGGGGTTCGACGTGCGAAGCGCCCGGCCCTATTCTTGGCACCGATTTCGCTTCGAAGACTCTGTCCTGACACCGATATTGTCCTGACACCGTTATAAAGAAAAAACCGAAGAGGAGAATAGGTATGGTGGCAACCATCGATTCCGGCCGTTTGTGGGAGCGGATCGAGACTTTGGGTCGGATAACAGATCCCGATCGGCCCTACACCCGGCGTTCCTTCACGCAGCTGCATGCCGATGGCCGCGATTGGTTGCGTGGAAAATTCGCCGAGGCAGGGCTTTCGATTCGCCTGGATGCCGCCGCCAATATGGCCGGCCTGCGTCCGGGGACCCAGCCGGGGTTGGCGCCTATTCTCATCGGTTCCCATTCCGATAGCGTTCCCGACGGCGGCCGGTTCGACGGCATGGCCGGAGTCCTTTCGGCACTGGAAGTCGCGCAAACCCTGGCCGACAAGGGAATCGAGCTGCGCCATCCGCTCGAGGTCATCGACTTCCTGGCCGAGGAGCCGAGCGTCTTCGGCATGTCCTGCGTCGGAAGCCGCCTGATGGGCGGGCGTATCGGCCGCGAACATCTGGCCGTGACCTCGCCGAACGGAGAAACGCTGTCCGATGCCATCCGCCGCATGGGCGGCGATCCCGACCGGCTGGCCGAGGCGGTGCGCGGCCCGGGCAGCATCGCCGCCTATGCCGAGGTCCACATCGAGCAGGGCCCGGTGCTGGAAGCCTCTCCGGGTTCCGTCGGCATTGTGACGGCGATCGTCGGCATCACCCGGTTCGCCGTCACCTTCGAGGGCCGCGCCGATCACGCCGGAAATACCCCCATGGACCGGCGGTGTGACGCCCTGGCCGCGGCCTCGCGGTTCGTCATCCATGCCGAGGAGGCGGCACGCGAACTCAATTCGGGCGATACCTACTTCGTGGCCACGGTCGGCCAGCTTAACGTCCTGCCCAACGCCACCAACGTGGTGCCGGGACGGGTCGACCTCGGCATCGAGTTCCGCAGCGACTCCGATGCCGCCCGCGAGAGCTTCGAGCGCGATATCCTGGCCTTCCTCGACGCTCTGGGTTCGCGTGGCGATCTTCGCGTTTCCGCCACCAAGGTCAGCGACGCCGCACCGGCCATCTGTTCCGATATCGTGCAGGGAGCCATCCGCAATGCCTGCGGGAAGTTGGGACGAACGGCCATCGAGTTGCCCAGCGGGGCCGGGCACGATTCAATGCATCTGGTCGATGCCGGACCCATCGGCATGATCTTCATTCCCTGCCGGGAGGGGCGCAGCCATTGTCCGGAGGAATGGGTCGAACCGGCGGATTTGGCGGCCGGGGCGGAGGTGCTCTATGAGGCCGTGCTGGAACTCGACGCCCGGCTCGACTGAAAACAACCCAATCCTGCGGAATTCTCGACGGCACTCATCGCCGCATGGGTGCTGATATGGATGCGGGCCGGGCCGAGGTAGTCGGCGAAGCCGGCCGCTTCCAGCTTGTCCATGACCGGTCCCTTGACCTCGGCCAGGTGCAGCGTGACCCCGGCATTGCACAGTTCCTCCTCGAGGCGTTCGATGGCCTCGAGGGCGCTGCCGTCGATGTAGTTGATGGCGGCGCAGATCAGAACCAGGTGGCGCATCTCGGGATTGTCGGCGACGTGGTTGAGCACCCAGGTTTCGAACCACGCGGCATTGGCGAAGAACAGGCTCTCGTCGATGCGGATGGCCGAGACCCGATCGGAGACCTCGACCTTGTGGCGCTTGACGTTGCGGAAATGCTCGGTCCCCGGAACCCGGCCTACGACCGCGACATGCGGGCGGCTGGCCCGCCACAAGTGGAGCAGGACTGAGAGGCCGACGCCGATCAGGATGCCGATCTCCACGCCGAAAGCGAAGACCGAAACGAAGGTTCCGACCAGCGCCAGGGTGTCGGCCTTGCTGTAGCGCCAGGAACCTCTGAGGGTGCGGATATCCACGAGTCCGAGCACGGCGACCATGATTATGGCCGCGAGCACTGCCTTGGGAAGGTCGTGGAACAGCGGCGTCAGGAAGGCGGCGGTGGCCGCGACCACGACGGCGGTGACGATCGAGGACAGCGGCGTATTGGCGCCGGCGCTGAAGTTGACGCTGGAGCGGCTGAACCCGCCGGTGACCGGATAGCCGCCGGTGAAGGCCGCGCCGACATTGGCCACACCGAGGCCGACCAGTTCCTGGTTGGCGCCGATCCTCTGGCGTCGGCGGCTGGCCAGGGCTTTGGCGACGGAAACGCTTTCCAGGAAGCCGACAAAACTGATCAGCAGGGCGGGGCCGGCCAGGAACTCGATCAGGGCGAAGTCCAGGCTCGGCACCGTCAGCGGCGGCAGACCCGTCGGCAGCTTGCCGACGACGCCGACGTCGAGTCCGATCTCCGTGACCGCCAGGGTCGCCAGGATGACCACGACCAGCGGGCCACTGCGCCCGAGCGCCGTGGCCGCCGTGCCCGATATGCCGGCGCGCCGCAGCAGCGTCGGCAGCCGGAAGGCGAAGAACAGCAATACGGCGATGGCCAGAACGCCGAGGATCGGGGCCGCCGGATCTATGCGGCCGACTTGCCTTGCGACCGTCGCCGGCATCTCGATGACGTTGATCCCGCGCGGAATGTCGATGCCGAGAAGATGCTTGAGCTGGCTCAGGGCGATGAGCAGGGCGGCGGCGCTGGTGAAGCCGGAGATCACGTGGTGGCTGATGAAATTGACGACGAATCCGACCCGCAGCAGGCCGAGGGTGACGCTGATCCCGCCGACCATGAGGGCTAGCAGGGCAGGGGCCTGGGCCAGCTTCTCGGGATGGATCTGGGTGAGGTGCCCCAGCGTGCTCGCGACCATCAGCGATACCAGGGCGACCGGCCCGACCGCCAGCGTCCGGCTGGTCCCGAAGATCGTATAGAGAAGCAGCGGCAGGATGCTCGAATAGAGACCCATTTCCGGGGGCAGGCCGGCCAGCAGGGCATAGGCCATGCTCTGTGGCACCAGCATGATGGCGGTCACCAGCCCGGCGTTGAGATCCCCCGCCAGGTCCTGCCGCCGGTAGTTCGGCAGCCAGACCAGGATGGGGAAGAAATCGCGGATCGGCCGCTCTGCCATGGGCTCCCCCGTGAAACGCTTCCTTTCGCCGGGTCACCTTACCTGATTACGCGGGAAAACGGCACCGGGGAGCGCCGCTAGCTCCGGCGAACGGGAGTCCCCCGGATCGCCTCGGCCACACCTAGCAGCACTTCGTCGATGACCGGATGGCGGATGACGCAGGCCGGCGAAACCAGCAGTCCGCGCCCACCCGTCTCGTCCACCGACTTCCTCAGGTCACCGAGGGCCGCGTCGAGGTCACCCTCCGTCAGGTGCTTGCGGATCAGGCCGCCGACGATCGGCTTGCGACCGCCGCATTCCCGGTAGTCGGCGATGCTTGGCGGCGTTTCCCCGATGTGCCAGTTCAAGGCCGTGACGGGATAGTCCTTGAGCAGGTCGAAATGGATGTCGTCGCCATGCATGTGAACGACGTTGAACCAGCCGTCCGCCGCGGCGGCCAGCACCTGACGGTCGTATCCGGCGGCGGCCCGCTCGTAGACATCCGCGTCCATGGCGCTCTCGACCGCTTCCTGGGCGGCGAAGAAAACCCCGGCACAGCCGCGGTCCAGCGCCTCGCGGACGAACCGTTCGGTACCCCGCGTGATGACCTCGAGGCCGTGCGCGACGGCCGCCGGATCGGCCTCCAGGTGCTGGCGGTAGGCGCCATTGGAGAGTTTTCCGGCCACCGTTGCCGGCGAGAAGACGGTTGCCAGGACCGGTGCCTCGTCGCCGATGGCGCGGGCCAGCTGCCCGAGGTGGTGCAGCTCGCGGCCGAAGGCGCCGTTTGTGACGTCGATCTCGTCGAGGTCCCACCAGTCCTCGGCCTTGTTAATGGGCAGGGACGTCACTTTGGCGACACCGCCTTTCGCGATCTCGCTGTAGTCGCAGACGGCGCCCCAGTCCTCGACGCAGTACAGCCCGTTGGGCATGGACTTGACGAAATCCAGGTCGAACCGCCGGTAGAAGGCGGCCGTTTCCTCGGCGAGGCGGTCCGGATCGAGGTCGATTCCCGGCATGTGGGTCCAGAAGCCGTAAGGAGGACGGTCGACTTCGGCGCCTGCGAGTGCCGCCCGGACCCTTTGCACTTTGTTCATGTCTTCTCTTTTCCTGCTGGCGATTTGCATTCCTGGTGACGCCCGAAGCCGGGCAGCCCTGTTCTATCTAACGGTTTCACCGGCTCCCGTCAGCGCCCTTTGCCGCCGTCGGTGCCAACGATGTCGAGAACCACGCGCTCCGTTTCGCGCATGCCTTCGGCGTTGAGTCGCCCGAGGTTAATGACCGACTGCTCGATCGTCTCGCCGACGATTCCCTCTCCGAACGGCACATAGGCGCCCTGGACGGCAAGCTCGGCAAGCTCGATGGCGGTGCCGACGACGGTGGCGATCTTGAAGGCGCAGGAAAGCTTGGCGCCGTCGCACAGCATACCGGCGAAGGTTCCGATCACCGATTGCATGGCCCGGATCATCGCCGCGTCGCTGCCGCCCATGAGCT
>NPIF01003319.1_pt2 | contig 10396 bp, 7 predicted proteins | sample 8637461 | NCBI WGS metagenome assembly NPIF01 (sample SAMN07420641, study PRJNA396082) | bioreactor metagenome | isolation source: sample BR12 brine-fed electro-methanogenic bioreactor BR | place: Japan: Kochi | collected 2016-12-09
GAACCAGGCCGACGGAGACGGAGACGGGGCTGGAACCGTTTGCGACTGTGACGACGCGGACGACTCGCGCAGTCCCTGGTTCACCGAGGCGTGTGACAACGGCCGGGATGACGATTGCGATCGGCTCGTTGACGAGGTCGGCTGCGAAGTGTTGCCGTGTGGCGATGCCGACGGGGATGGCTATGTGAGCTGTCGTGCGTGCTCACCGTTGTCGGGCGAGAGTTGCGGCGACTGCGACGAGTCGAGGCCCGGTGTGAACACCGGCGCAGCGGAGACCTGCGCCACTCCGTACGACGATGACTGCAACGGCGTGTGGAACGAGATCGACGCGGAAGATTGCACTCTGTTCTACTGGGACGAGGATCGGGACGGGTATGGAAAGGACGAGGCGCGATGCCGCTGTGCGGGTGATGGCGTCTTCACCGCGACGAATCACGACGACTGCGACGATACCGAACCCTCGACGCACCCTGGTGCTGCCGATCTGTGTGACGGTGTCGACAACGACTGCCTCCCCGATACGGCGGATGGGAGCGGGGAAGCGGAAGGCCGGCGCCCTGGGGACGCGTGTGACGGAGCGGACGAGGACGCGTGCGCCGAGGGCGTCGCGAGCTGTGTCGATGGCAGTTTCGCCTGCGACGACACCTCGGGGTGGACGCAGGAGATCTGCGGCAACGTGAACGACGACGACTGCGATGGCTTGGCCGACGCCGAAGATTCGGTCTGCGTCGAACCCCAAGCGGTTGCTGATGTCGACGCCTCGGGCCGGATGGACGGCTTCGACCTCAACGCGATCGGCCGCGCGTTCGGCTCTAGGTGCGGTGACCCGGGCTACGACACGAACGCCGACCTCACCCAGGACTGCTGGGTGGATGGTGAGGACTTGGCCCTGCTGGCAAGTGTGTTCGGAGAGAACGCGCTCTGATCGCAGGCCGAGAGTTGGTAGTAAGAAAAAGGCGGAGCCCGTAGGCTCCGCCTTTCGTTGTCTGGTGTTGGGTGCGCGTCAGTGCAGCACGCACTCCTCGCAGTAGGCGTAGATGCCCCGCGGGTCGTTCATGCGCTCGAAGATGCTGAGCTCCTCGGCGACCTCGCTCGCGAGGCGGAGGCCCGGCGCGCGCGGCAGGACCGCGTCGCTCGCCTGGAGCTGCGCCGCGGCGCTGCCGAAGATCTCCTGAAGAAGCTGATCCTTGAAGGGCACGTCCTTCTCGATGTAGCGCACCGCGAAGCCCTCTTCGAGGCTGGCGAGCTCTGCCGCCTTCGCGATCGCGTCCTCGAGGTCGCCGAGCTCGTCGACGAGGCCGATCTCCTTGGCGTCGAGGCCGGACCAGACGCGGCCCTGGCCGATCTTGTCGACGTCTTCCGGAGTCATGCCGCGGCCGTTGGCCACGCGCGTGATGAACTCACGGTAGCCCTGCTCGATCATCATCTGGATCGCGCGCCCGGCTTCCTCGCCCACCGCGCGGTCCTGGCGCAGCGCGCCGGCGAGCGGCGTGACGCCCACGCCGTCGGTGTGGACTCCGATCTTGGCGAGGGTGCGCTGGAAGGTCGGGAACATGCCGAAGATACCGATCGAGCCGGTGATCGTCGTCGGGCGCGCGTAGATCACGTCGGCGTCCATCGAGATCCAGTAGCCGCCGGAGGCCGCGACGCCACCCATCGACACGACAAAGGGCTTGCCGTCTTCCTTGACGCGCATGAGCTCGCGGCGGATGACCTCCGACGCGAAGGCGCTACCGCCGGGGGAATCGACGCGCAGGACGATGGCCTTGATGTCCTCGTCCTCGCGGGCCTTCCTGATCAGGGCCGCGGTGGAGTCGCCACCGATGGTGCCCGGGCCGCGCGTGCCGTCCTCGATCGTGCCGGCGGCGACGATGACGCCGATCCCCTCGCCGCGGCCCTCGTCGGCCTTCTGGCGGCCGATGGCCTGGAGGAAGTCGGTGTAGGCGATGCGGCGGTAGCCGCTGTCGTCGTCTTCGTCTTCGCCGATTTGCTCGGCGAGGTAGTCGCGGAGCTCGCCGCGGCTCATCAGCTTGTCGACGACGCCGGCTTCGAGGGCCACCTTCGCCCCGTCACCCTCGGCCGCCTCGAGCAGCTCGACGTAGTTGACGACGTAGTCCTGCATCCAGGAGGGGTCCTTGCCACGCCGCGCGGCGACATCGGTCTTGTAGGCGTCCCAGAGGTCGTTCATCCACTCGAGGCTCGAGCGGCGGTCCGCTTCGGACATGTCGTTGCGGAGATAGGGCTCGACGGCGGACTTGAAGGTGCCGACACGGAAGACGTTCCAGTCGACCTCGAGCTTGTCGAGCAGCTCCTTGTAGTAGCGGCGGTAGCGGCCGTAGCCCTCGATCATCACCATGCCCATCGGGTGGAGGACGATCTCGTCGGCCTGCGCGGCGAGGTAGTAGCTGTTCGTGCTGAAGCCGTCGCCGGTCGCAATGATCTTCTTGCCGGTCTCGCGGAAGCGGGCCATCGCCGCAGCGACGTCCTGTAGCTCGCTGAGCCCACTGCCACCGAAACCGTCGAGGTCGACGACGAGGTGGGTGATCCGCTCGTCCTCGGCGGCCTCGTCGATCGAGACCCGGAGCTGCCAGAGCAGCGCCTGCGCACTCGAGCGGCCGAGGAGCTTGCCGACGATGTCGCTGGCCGGGTCGGAGCTCTTCTGCTCGACGATCGAGCCGGACGGCGCGAGGAAGAGCGCGGACTCCTTCTCGACGGTCGGCTTGTCGGAGCTGATCGCGGCGATCAGCACCATGAAGATCAGGATGAAGAAGAAGCCGTGGACGACCAGGCTCAGGCCGAGCTCGGCGGTGCGGAATATCCCCGTGATGATGCGGAGCACGGGGTGCATTTCACGTTCGATCACTGTGACCTCCAGGGTCGTTGATGACTGAGGTGAGACAGATCAGACGAGGTACTCGCCGTCTTCGATGACGGCGACGACGTGACCGTCGGGGTGGCGAAGCATGGCGCTCGCGACCTGGATCGCGTTGCCCTTGGCGTAGACGATGTCCTGGTGGACGACGGTCTCGGCCGAGCGGAAGCTCTCCGGGGAGACGACACCTCCGAGGTGCTCGGAGCGGCCGAAAGCCCAGTGGAATCCCGCCTTCTCGTCCTCGAGAACGATCCCGCAGACCTTCGCCTTGTCGTTGACGCCGAACGCGAGCTCCGCGATGTTGGCGCGCGCGGGGTCGGCGGTGAAGAACCTCCGGTAGTCCTCGGCGGCTTCGCCCTCGCCCTCGACGGTCTGGATGCGGTTGGCCGCGATGTGGAAGAGCACGAGCTCGTCCCCTTCCATGACCGGGATCGTGCCGGAAGTGCGCGAGGGGTCACCCTCGTGCTCACCCTCGTAAGGCACCTCGAAGGTCTCGCCCGAAGGCAGGTTGATGATGCGATCGCCCTCCTTGCCGCGTGGCAGGGAGCCGTCGTCCATCTCCGGGTCGCGGTGACGCAGGTCGAAGAAGCATGTGTGACCGGTCGTGAAGCGCACCTCGGCGAGCTCCGCGCCGAGCATCACGTCGTAGATCGCGCGGCAGCGGCGTGCGACCTCGCCGTAGTCGGCGGCCAGGGCCGTCTCCTGCATGCGGCGCAGGACCCCCGGCATGGAAGCCGCGCGGAAGTCTTCCTTCTGCTCGGTGAAGCCGGAGAGCGGGGCAGTCGCAGAGAACTGTGTCATCGCGATCGCCAGGGTGGTCCCGAGCAGGGTCTCCGAGAGCGAGCGCTCCTGACCGTCGATCAGCGCGGTCTCCGGGAAGTCGGCGTTGTTCGCGCCAGTCGCCGGGAAGCTGACGAGGGGCAGGACGTCGAAGCCACGGTCGGCGCCGATCTTCGAGAGAACGGCATGCCACTCGGCGGCCATCTCGCGGCGCTCTGCCCAGTCGGCGTTGTCAGGGACACCCTCGCGGGGGTGGTCGACGATCAGTGCGACGGTCTCACCCGCCTCGGGGGCGAAGACGTCGACGAGCAACTTCTCGACATCGAACATCTCGATCTCCTGGGCTGCTGCACAAGTTCACGCTTCGCTCGGCGCACGCGGGGATCCTTGGTAGGCTGGGCGCCAGAGCGTAGACAGTGCGGATTATGCCCGATTAGTGCCGGAAGGCCCGGGTGGATTGCGCCCCATGTGGCGGAGGGACTCCAAGATGCGTCAGGTGGTCGTTCTCGGTGGAGGCATGGTCGGCTCGGTGCTCGCGGCGGACCTCGCGGAGGAGCAGGGATTCGCGGTCACGATCTTCGATCTCAGCGAGGACAGCCTCGAGCGTGCGGGGCAGCGCTGTGGGGGTCGCGTCTCGCTCGAGAAGGCGGATCTCTCCGACCCCGGCGCCGTGAGCGCGGCGATCGACGGCGCGGAGCTCGTCGTCGGCGCCCTGGCGAGCCACCTCGGGTATCAAGCGCTCGAGATCGTGATGCGCGCGGGCAAACGCTACTGCGACATCAGTTTCATGCCGGAGAACGCGCTCGCGCTCGACGCCCTCGCGAAAGAGCATGGCGGGACCGCCGTCGTCGACTGCGGTGTTGCGCCGGGCCTCAGCCACATGATGGCGGGATGCGGCGTCGCGCGACTCGAGCGCGCCGAGCGCATCGAGATCTACGTCGGCGGGCTGCCCCGAGAGCGGCATTGGCCCTACGAGTACAAGGCGGGGTTCGCGCCGCACGACGTCATCGAGGAGTACACGAGAGAGAGCCGGCTCGTCGTCGGGGGGCAGGTCGTCACGCGCGAGGCGCTCTCCGAGCCCGAGCTGCTCGACTTCCCGGGCGTCGGCACGCTCGAGGCGTTCAACACCGACGGGCTGCGGAGCCTGGTCGAGACTCTCGACGTCCCGAACATGAAAGAGAAGACCCTGCGTTATCCGGGGCACATCGAGCTGATGCGGACCTTCCGTGAGAGCGGCTTCTTCTCCAAGGAGCCCGTGGAGGTCGGCGGGGTGAGCGTCCGGCCCCTCGACGTGTTCAGCAAGCTCGTCTTCCCCGCGTGGGAGTACAAGCCGGGCGAAGAGGATCTGACCGTGATGCGGGTGCTCGTCGATGGCGTCGCGGGCGGGGCGCACAAACGCTACTGCTGGGACCTGCTCGACTATTTCGAGCGAGCGAGCGGTGCGACCAGCATGGCGCGGACGACTGCGTTCCCGTGCGCGATCGTCGCGCGCCTTCTGGCGGAGGGCCGCATACCCGGCCCAGGCGTGTTCGCCCCCGAGGCGATCGGCGCCAACGAGGAGCTGTTCGGCGCGGTCGTCGACGGCCTCGATGAGCGAAACATCGTCATCACCGAGTCGTAACCGCGCGCCTGCGGATCATCGGTTCGTGCCGCGCGGGTTTGCGCTCCCGATCCAGCGCCACGTTCGTGACGACGCCTCACGGAGGCGTCNNTCGCACTCGACCCACCGTAGCGACGCCCTCGTAGGGCGTCGTCAAGACCCTCGGCTGGATCCGTGAACACGACACATGCCAGCGACCCGTGTCGTGTGATTCGGCGTGCTGCGTTCAGCGCATCGCGAGGAACGGGGCCAAGAGCTCCGAGGCGATCGCCGGGTCGATGGGGGCGGGTGACACGTTCGTCGTCAGCGCGATCGCGATCTTCTCTTCCGGATAGCCGTAGAGGAGCGAGATGCCGCCGATCGAGCCTCCGCCGTGGCCGACCCAGCGCCGGCCGTCCGGTGCGCGGTCGAGGGTCCAACCGATCCCGTAGCCCGTCTCCTTGCCGTCCTTCGTCTTCTGCGAGGTGAAGAGCTCCGCGACTGTCGCGGGCTTCAGGTACTCACCATCCCAGTGCGCGGCCATGAAGCGCACGAGGTCGCTCGGCGTTCCGAGGAAACCCCCGCCGGCCCACTTCAGGCTGTTGTCGACGAACGCGCCGTTCCTCAGCGCGCCGTCCTCACGCCGCTGATAGAAACGCACCCGGTGTCGGACCAGCTCGTACGGTTCGTCGGCGACGATCGAGTGGAGAGCGAGCGGGTCCATCACCTCGTTGTCCATCAGCGTGAGGAAGGGCTGCCCGGCCGCGCCTTCGAGCACGGCGCTGAGCAGGTTCCAGCCATAGCTCGAGTAGCGGAACTTCGTGCCGGGCTCGTGCTCGAGCGGGTCCTTCTCGAACACCGCGAGACCGGCGCGCACCGTGTCGTAGTGCTCGTCGATCAGGAACTCCTCACCCTTGTAGTGCCGCACGCCGGCGAGGTGCCCCGCGAGCTGACGCGTCGTGATCGGCCAGCGCTTCTCGGGGAAGTCGGGGACGTAGCGCTGCACCGGTGCGTCGAGGTCGAGCTTGCCCTGCTCGACGAGGCGCGCGAGCGCGGCCGCCGTCACCGGCTTCGAGATACTGCCGATGCGGAAGCGGCTCAGGGGCGTGACCGGCACGCCCTGCTCGACGTCGGCGAGGCCGAAACCCTCGGCCCAGACGACCCGCTGGTCGACGAGCACGGCGACCGAGAGGCCCGTAAGGCCGTTCTCGGCCGCGGAACGCGTCGCGCGTGCGCGGGCCTGCTCGATGGCCTGAGCGAGCGGTGTCGCCGTGCCCTCGTAGAGAGAGGTGCGGGGAGGAGCGGCATCCTGGGCGCACGCGGAGGACACGAGGCTCAGGAGCAGGACGACGAGAACGAAATAGGTGCGGAACTTGCAGATCACGGCGTATCTCCGGTGCGGGTTCGGGGCATTGTCGGCCATTTCGCTTCCCGCCGGGAGCGCCGCGTCACTCCTTGGCGCGGTGGACGAGTCGCAGGAGGCTGCTCGAGCGGAGTGTCTTGCCATCGCGCGTCACGCCCTCGGCCTGGAGCACGACGATCTCCTCGTCGCTCTCCGGAGCGCGGAGCGGGACGGTCACGGTGCGCAGCGCTTCCTCGAAGGAGAACACCGTGGGCTCCTCGTCGACGAAGCCGAGGGTCAAATGCGTGAGCGGGGCGGCGGCGTGGACACGGACGCTGATCTTCGCGCCGGGGGCGGCGCGCTCGGGCTCGACATGGATGTGCAACCCCCGCGACGCGCTGTGCCCGAGGGCGGGGGAAGCGGCGGCAAGCGCAAGGACGAGGCCGAGCGCGACGCGGCGCATCAACGGACCCGGTAGAAGTAGACCTGCCCGTCGGTGAGCACCGGGTCGTCGTGAGTCGCCGTGTCCTCCTCCTCGACGAGCTGGACGGTGTCGTCGAAGCGCGGGCTCGTGCTGCGCTCGAGCGTGTAGGGCGCGATGCCCCCCGACCAGCTCAGCGTGACGGCGCCCGCACCCTTCGCCGCAGAGAGCGAGATTGGGGACCAGGAGGGAGCGAGCACGAGCCGGAGCGTCACGGTCTCGTAGGGGGCGAGCGAGAGCTGCGCGCGGCCTCCCACGAGCGCGAGAGGCTCGCCGCCTTCTTCGTCCGCTTCGAGGCGTTCCGCATTGACGATGGTGAAGAGATCCGAGAACACCTCGGCCTCTGTGGCGACGCCGTTCATCTCACCCACGCGAAGCACGACGCCGGTGCCGAGCTCGGCCGGTTTGAGCGTCAGGGCGGAGAGCGTGCTCGGCGCGATCTCGATCAGCGCCGCCTGGTCGCTCGGGAGGTTGCCTGCACCGGGCCCCAGCAGCGCGGTTCGAGGAGGAATCAAGGCCTCCTTGCCGTAACGCCGCGTCGCCGTAGCCTCGAAGCCGGGAGCGGCGGGCGCGATGAACAGCGAGGTTGCCGAGCGCGACGGCGTACCGGGCTCCGTGACGTAGGGTCCAATCGAGCCGCCCTCGAACTCGTACTCGTCGGCCTTGTCGTAGAGGCGCGGGAAGAGCAGCCCCTGCGCGTGGCTGAAGCCGGCGCTACCTAGATTGTGCAGCCGCTCGAAGTGGAAGCCGATCACGGAGTCGGAGCTGACCCGTACGCCGGCGCTCTCGTCCCAGAAGGCGAGGACGTTTTCGACGTTGTGCCAGTCGAAGACGCTCGAGCGCGCGAAGGAGTCTGCGAGGGGATCGAGGAAGCGGGTGGCCGTTTCGGTGCGCAGTGAGAAGTCCGCGATCGCGAAGGGCAGGGCAACGGTGTACGCGTGGGAGTGCTGCGCCTGGGGGACCCAGGGCATCGCCGCGCGGTCGAGCACGTTGACGATCTCGAGCGGGCCATCGCCCCGACACAACCGGTACTCGGTCTCGACGTGGGGCGTCCCGGTGCGGGTTACCACGAGTGCGGCGCAGAGCGGGCCTCCGCTTCGCACGTCGAGCGAAGCCGATCCCGTGGCGACGGCACTGGGATCCACGCCGTGGGTCATCTCCTGGTGCAGGCTCTTGGCGAGGGTGTTGAAGCCGTAGCTGGCCCCAACGTCGACGAGTTCGACGCCGCGGGCGCGGTCGACGAAGCTCGTGACGGCGCCGCTCGCCGCGTCGACTTCGATGCGCAGCGTGCCGTTCTGCAGGGAGTTGGCGGTGACGGTGAGTTCACCGCTCGGTTCGGCGCTCGGCGTGCCGGGGACGAGCTCGTAGACCCTGTACCCGAACGGTGGCAGACCGGCGGCGCGGAAGCGGATCGACTGCGCCGTCTCGTCGCGCTGGTAGGGGAGCTCGCTGCCGCTCACGCGATCGATCAAGCGCCGCGGCGGTTCGAAGAGCTCGGGGGGCAGTGCCACGTCGGCCCACGCGTCGCGGGTGAAGCCGAGGGGATTCAGCACGGCGAGGCGATCGCCCTTGGACGGGATCGCCGCAGCGAGGCGCGTGGCACCCTCGCCGGCAAGCGCCGCGCCCTGGTCTCGCGCGTCCGTCGCGTAGGCGAGGTGGAGCGTGTTGTTGCGCTCCATCTCCTCCGGCGTGAAGTAACCGGGCCATCCCCCGGCGCCCGTGTGCTCGTCGGACTCGAGGATCTTCCCGTAGAGCGCTCGCCGCTCGGCGAGCCGGCCGCTGCCACCGTCGATCGTCTGCGCGAGAGCGAGCAGCGACTCCGCGACACCCGCGTCGCGGTTGGCCTGGCGCGAGCGCTCGCGCGTGTGCGGGGCCTTCGCCTGGCTCGCGGACCATGCCGCGCCGAAGTCGCCGGAGAAGCTCGGGAAGCTCTCGTCGCCGTAGGTCGCGCGCATGTGGTCGAGGAACTCGTCGGCGTTCAGGAGCTCGAAGCGCGGCGTCTCGTACTGCGCGTTCCACTGGTCGGCGAGGTTGCGCGCCTTGAAGCCCTGGTAGTGATTGTCGAAGCCGCGCAGGATCATGATCTCCGGATAGGGGTATCCGGCCTCTTCCTGCTCGGGGAGCTTCTTGCCGAGTTTCTGATGGAGCTCTGCCATCCCGTCGAAGAAGGAGAAGCCCCACTGGAACGCCTCGGCGTAGCTCTCGAAGGTGATCCAGGAGAGGACCCGCTCGCCGTCCGGGCCGACCCACCAGAAGGGGCGGTCGCCGTGGTCTGGGGTCGTGAGCTGGCCGCCGAAGCTGCAGTTCATGCCGCCGATGTAGTAGTCGATTCCCGCGTCGGCGAGGATGCCGGGGAGCGCGAAGGTCGAGCCGGGCACGTCGTCGGTGAAGAACAGGCGAGTCGGTACGCCGTGCTCCCGCCCGAACGCCCGCGACCAGTAAACCGTGCGCCGCAAGGACTCCGCACTCTGACGGGTCGTGTGCATGTTCGCGTAGCTCGAAGAGAGTACGAGCCGCCCTTCGCGCAGACGATCGACGAGCTCCTGGCGCTCAGCTTCGTTCGAGCGCGCCCACCACTTCTCGAGCCACCAGCCGGACTCGATCATCCATCGGTAGTCGGGGTCGGCGGCAAGGTTGCCCAGCACTTGGTCGAGGTGGGTCTTGCCGAAAGTCTCGATGTCGTCAGGCGGCTTGGTGAAGCCGATGTCGAGGTGGCTGAGCTCCGCGATGTAGATCGTCTCGATCGAGGAGTCGATGCCGCGCGCCGTGTCGCCGAAGACGTCGAGCTCGTCGATGAAGGTCTCCACGCCCTTCGGCCCGTCGGCTTCGAGCTCGAGCCGGTGGACGCGTTCGAGTGTGAGCGCGGGGTCGACGAGCTCGAGGTTCCAGCTCGAGGGCTCGGCGGCCGCACCCCCGTCCCAGACGCGGACGCGCACGCCGAGTTCGCCGCCGCTCTCGCGATCGAGGGCGAGGCGTAGCCAGCGCTTCTGTCCCGCCGGAAAGAGCCCGGCGGCGCTGCCGAGCGTCTCCCAGCCGGAGCCCGCGTTCTTCTGCACGAAGAGCGTCCCGCTGCCGTCGACCTCGAGCCTCACGATCCGGGCGAGCTCGGCGCGCTGAATCAGGTCGAGGTGGAACACGTAACCCGCGCCCTGGTCGGCGCGGAACTCGAGCGCGACCGCAAACGCGTCTGCTCGCGTCGGTGTCAGATCGCGTTGTGCCCAGTGGCGGGTGGGGGAGCCGACGAAGGGTCCGCGCCCGTCGGCCTGGAAGGAGCGGTCCGCGCCATCGTCGATCACGATCCAGGGCGACGGCCCGTTGTACCCGTTGCCTTGAGTCCAGCCG
>NPIF01002529.1_pt6 | contig 10386 bp, 9 predicted proteins | sample 8637461 | NCBI WGS metagenome assembly NPIF01 (sample SAMN07420641, study PRJNA396082) | bioreactor metagenome | isolation source: sample BR12 brine-fed electro-methanogenic bioreactor BR | place: Japan: Kochi | collected 2016-12-09
TGGTGCCGAATATACGGCTACAGAAGAAAGTTTTTTACGTCTTACCCGCGCGATTGAGGACAATAACCTCGACTCTGCCCAGAAAAACAAGGCCAAAGTCTTTGAAGCCTTTGACCAATTGGAGCTTCGCGCTATAAAAAAAGGGTATCTCGGAGAGACCCGCCAACTATTGGGCCGCCTGACAGCCAACAGGATCAGCCGCCAGACTCCCCTGGCCCTGGCCGATGCCCGGCAGAAACTGGAAGCAGCGGATTCCTTCATCACGGACCGCCGCTATCAGCAGGAAGAAATCCTCCAGAAAGCGGCCGAAGCTCTTTTCTATACCCGCCGCCTGGAACAGATCATGTTGCAGACCCAGCGCCTGCAGGCCTTGTCGATGGAAGAGGTGGTCCTTTACATTGAAGGGTTGCTGCATCAGACCGGAGAGCAACTGAATCTGGATGACCAGAGGGACCGGATGTTCGAAAACCAGCTGGAAGGTATCCTGACTTCCATTGCCAGCGGCCAGCAGCAACGCCAGGATCAACAAGATGAAATAGCCGACCTGGAAGCAACCATCGATCAACTGCGGATGCAGATCGCCTCTCTTGAAGGATCGACCCGTGATGAGCGGGCCGCCCGTCTGCAACTGGCGGAAGAGCGCCGCTTTCAGAAGCTGTTCAGCCAGGTGCAGGATCTCTTTACTCCGGGCGAAGCCGAGGTCTACAAACAGGAAGACCGCCTCATCATCCGCCTTAAGGCCATGCGCTTCGCCGTCGGCCAATCGGTTATAGAGGCGGATAACTATCCGCTACTGGGCAAAGTGCAACGGGCTATCGCACTCTTCGGCCAGCCCTCGGCCATCATTGAGGGCCATACCGACAGCACCGGCTCGGCAGATGCCAACCAGAAACTATCCCAGGAGCGAGCCGAAGCGGTACGATCCTATTTGGTTNNCCCTGCCAAAAGAAAAAATCAAAGCTACCGGATATGGTTCAGCACGGCCTCTGGCTTCGGACCGCACCGCAGAAGGGCGCGCCATCAACCGGCGCATCGACGTGGTGCTGATTCCGATTCAACCTTGATCTCTTGAGAAGCTTGCTTCGACCGCCTGCAATTATGGGTCTGGCCTCGCCAGACCCATAATTTTTTTTAAACTGAAATTTTGCACAATAGTGTTGCTTTTAAAGGATTGGATTGTGTATACATGAAGCGGATCGGAATTTTTTGCAGTTTTTCCATTTTTATGCCGTCCGGATTTCTGGCGAGATTTGCCGGACGGATATCCTCCTGGAGCGTTTCATTGCCCTCCCTTCTTTGCCCCACACGCTGGNNAGTCCCTTTTTTTTTTTTTTCGCCTTGCAGGAAGCCTTCGAACAACGCCAAGGTTTTAGACAAAAAGGCCATGGATCTCCGCCCCTGAGACAGGGATAGAGGCCCATGGCCTTTTTATGTAAATAACCACCCCTCCCGGAAGCGGCAGTTTCCATAGAACCAGAGAAGATACAATCTGTTACCCTGCAGAGAAGCGCCACCTCAGGGGGATCGGTCGCCGCCATTGCCGTTAAAATATTTTTTCTGCAATTCCTGACGCTGCTGCGAACGTTCCTCCTCCGGCAATTGTTTGATCCGTTGCCACTCTCGCTGCAATTCCTGTCGCCGCTCCGGCGCCATGTGCTGCAATCGTTGGTGCCGCTCCAGGACCCGCTGTTTTTTTTCCGGAGACATTTTTTGAAAATGCTGATAACGCCGGCGGATCTTTTGCTGTTCGACAGCCGGTAGATCCTGGAACCGTCGATAGCGTTCGCTAAGTTCTTTGCGCTGCAAGGGGCTCAACTGCTGCCACGGATCGCCCTCAGCGACGCCGGGGCGGGTTTGGATCTTTTGCCTGGCTCCTCTAGGATCCTGTTCGCTTCTGGCCCAAACCACCGCCTGACTTCCGATCTGGCTAGCGACCAGCAGCACCACGATGAGCCCTATCTTGTTCATACATTTCCCCTCTCCACCCTGGGACCCTGTCGGACACTCCATGAGCCGGCTGCAAACCCGCCTGTTGTGGCCCGTATGGCCCGACAGACTCCTAGATCATCCCTGACCTTCCAGCCCCTGTAACAAGTCCAGGTCCTGAAGTAACTCCAGATGCTGCAGAAGCTCAAGATCCCGGGCCATCGCTACATCGGTCTCCGGAGCCTGTTCTGGACCGAAAACTTTCCCTTGCGGAATTATAAGACTTAGAACTAAAACCGCGCTGGCGGTCAGCGCGCCCCCCCAAAGCCATAGATTGCTCCGGCTCCGGTATCGGGTTTTGTCGGTAACCCTGGCGGCAAACCTGACAATTTCTCTGGAATCCATCTCTATACTCGGCAGGGTCACGGTATCCAGGGTTTTTTTCAGCTGCCGCCAGTCCCTGTTGCACGACTCACAGATATCGATATGCTGTTCCATTAAAAGCTGATGCTGCTCGTCAAGTTCAGCATAATAATAGAGCAGCAAAGCATCTTTATCACAGTGTCCTGTCTGCGTTTTTTTCATGACCGATCCTCCTGCAAGTCCTTAAGCTCAATGCGCAGAGTNNCCTTGACCGTTCCTTCTTCCAGCTTGAGCGTCACAGCGATTTCCCTGAGAGATAACCCTTCCTGGTGGCGCAACACAAAAACCGTCCGCTGTCTGGCGGAAAGGCTGTCCAGGGCCTGCAACAGACGCTGGCCGGTTTCTCGGGCCTGCAGATTGTCCCGCGGCGAAGCACCCGGATCGGCCACCAGATCCAGGGGGTCCAGATCCTCATTCGGACGTCGGAAGAAAAACAATTTTCGCCGCAATTTTTCCCGACGCAAATGATCAATGGAGAGACGTGACACGATACGATACAGATAACTCGACAGGCTGCAATCACCACGAAACCCGTCCAGGGAACGGTGCAGCCGCAAAAAACCTTCCTGGGCGATCTCCTCCGCCTCGGCACGACTACCCACCAGCCGATAGGCCAGATTAATCAGACGGGAGGCCTGGTCGGCCACTAGTTGCTCAAAGGCTCCGGGATAGCCGGCACGCAACCGCTCAAGCAGGATCTCCTCGGAGGCACTCCGAATTTCCGAACCCTCTTCATAATCCTGCGCCAAGGCATCATCCACCATAATCACTGCAGTTTGGGAGGTCATCGTAGCTTCCCCATTTGTGTGAAATTCGCTCTCAAATAGTTGGACGCACCTGCCGAGAAAAAGTTTACTCTCTTAACAACCCGGTTTTTCTTTTTTTGCAAGCAGTTGCAAGACCCTGCTCTCTACCTCGGAGACGCTGAAACCAAAGTGCTCCATCAGACGCTCGGCGGGGGCACTGGCACCAAATCCTTCCATCCCCAGAACCTCGCCTTGATCACCGACATAACGGGTCCAGCCGAAAGGGGATGCCGCCTCGACGGCCAACCGAGCCGTGCACGCCGGCGGCAAAACCGAATCGCGGTACTCCTGCGACTGACGCTCAAACAGCTCCCAGCAGGGAAGAGATACAACCCGGATCCCGATGCCCCGCTGCTGAAGCTGCTCCCGCGCCTCTAGAATCAGGGGCACCTCGGAACCGCTGGCCATAAGCACTGCCTGTAAAAGTCCCTCTTCCACCGCCAAAACATAACCGCCTCGGGCCAAGCCCTGTGCCTGCCCGTAACCTGGGCGATCCAGAATCGGCAATTTCTGTCGGGAAAGAACCAGCGCTGTGGGCTGGTCTCGGGTTTCAACAGCGATCCGCCAGGCCACAGTTGTCTCATTGGCATCGGCAGGGCGAATCACCTGTAGATTGGGAATCGCTCGCAAGGCCGCCAATTGTTCGACGGGCTGATGGGTCGGCCCGTCTTCCCCAAGGCCGATGGAGTCGTGGGTGAAGACATAGATCGGCGCCAGGCCCATCATCGCCGCCAACCTGATCGGCGGCCGCATATAATCGGAAAATATCAGAAAGGTTCCGCCATAAGGGATCAAACCCGGAGTGTGGGCCAGACCATTGAGGATGGCGCCCATAGCATGTTCGCGAACCCCAAAATGAATGTTCCGGCCGCTGGCTCCCGGTTTAAAGGACTGTTCGCCTTTTAGGGCGGTGTTGTTGGACGGCGCCAGATCAGCGGACCCCCCTAGCAGGAAGGGCAGACGGGAGGCCAACACATTGAGAACCTTGCCGCTGGCCTGCCGGGTGGCCATCGGTCCCTCTGTCGGGTCAAATACCGGCAGATCCTGTTGCCAGCCTTCGGCAAGTCCCTGTGCCACCGCTTTCCGCCAGGCGGTCACCCGGGGTTCCTTCTCAAGGGCCTCCAGTTGCTGCTGCCAGAGGGCGGCCTGCTCCGAGCCCCGTTCCACCACGCCACGCATATGTTGACGAACCGCTTCCGGTACCTCGAATCGTGCTTCGGGATTTCGTCCCAGGGCTATTTTGGTCAAACGCAGTTCCTCGGCGCCAAGGGGCGACCCATGGGCCGACGCGCTATCCTGTTTAGTGGGCGCCCCCTGGCCGATATGGGTTCGGGCGATAATCAGCGAGGGGCGCGGGTCGTGCTTAGCACAGGCTATGGCCGCATCTATCTCCAGCAAATTTTCCCCTTCGACCCGCAAAACCTGCCAACCGTAAGCCAGAAAACGAGTCGCCGTCTCCTCACTGAAGGCCAGACCTGTGTCGCCCTCGATAGTGATGTGATTGTCAAGGTAGACATAGATCAGGTTGCCAAGGCGCAGATGGCCGGCCAGAGACGCTGCTTCCGATGCCACCCCCTCCATCAGGTCTCCATCGGAACAGAGAGCATAGATACGGTAGTCAAAGAGATCCTCTGCCACCTGGTCTTGCAGAAAACGAGCGCCCATGGCCATGCCTATCCCGACCGCAAAACCTTGGCCGAGGGGGCCGGTGGTGGTTTCCACCCCTGGAGTATGGCCAAATTCGGGGTGCCCCGGGGTGCGACTGCCGAACTGACGAAAATCTTTAATTTCATCAAGGGACAGATCATAGCCGCTTAGATGCAACATACTGTAAAGCAGCGCCGACGCATGACCGCAGGACAGGATGAAACGGTCCCGACCGGGCCAATCGGGCTGCTGCGGGGCGTGTCGCAGGTGCCGGTTAAACAGGAGGTAGGCAATGGGCGCCGCTTCCATGGGCGTGCCAGGATGACCGGAAGCAGCCTTCTCAACCGCATCGGCAGCCAGCAGCCGGATGGTATCCACCGATTGTTTCGCCAGGGACAAATTGAATGCATCGCTCAGCATGGGCATGGACTCCTTCTATGAAGAGGAAAGTGGATCAAGGGGCGCAGCGCTCAAAACCGCAATGCTCCTTAAGGATGCTAAGCCGCTGTTGACGAGAGCCCTGCCAACGTCCCAATAAACGTTCCGCCAGGGTAATGCCGCTTTCGGCAATTTCATCGAGACCCTCGAGAAACCGGGTCTCATCAAAGCGACTGCCCTGCTCCCGTTGTTGGTTTTTCAGACCTTCACGGGCAAGAACCAACACCTCCAGGGCCAGCTCACGAAGGGTATGGCGTCCCATCGGCGTCTTCAGACCCGAACGCCAGGATTGTCGATAAACCCGCTCAAAGTCGGTGGGATCGAAAGGCCGGAACAACCGCTGTACGGCGCTGCGGGCGTCCCTATCGTATAGCAGGCCTTTGGCCAGAGCGGCCACCGAAAGGGTCAATCCGGGCGGCAGACTGTCCGCGCTGCGCAACTCGATATGCGGGCGCAGCCGCACCTCAGGAAACAGGGTCGACAGATGCAGGTCCCAGTCGCCGAGGATCGCCCGGTACCCGGCAAAACCTTCGGCCAGAAAACGTCTAAAGGAGAAGCGCTCCCCGGTCATGTCGAGATACTGTCCCTGACGATGAATAAAATACATGGGGACATCAAGGGCATACTCGACATAACAATCCAGAGTCGTGCCTTCGTCGAAGGATCCCGGGATCAGACCGGTCCGATCCCGGTCTGTGCGGGACCAGATTTCTCCACGAGTGGAAAGATAGCCACTGGGCCGACCGTCGAGCAGCGGAGAATTGGCAAACAGGGCATAAAACAGAGGGGCCAGCATTTGGGCTACCTGTAGCTTGTCGATACAGTCGGCCTCATCGGAAAAATCCAGATTGACCTGCAGACCGGCACTCTGCTTCATCATGTTGTGACCCATATCCCCGACCCGCTGCATATACGCACCCATGATGTCATAACGGGTTTTGGGCAGCCAGCTGATGTCTTGCAGGGAGCTGAAAGGTTGCACCCCCAAGCCGAGAAACAGCAGACCCAGGGGTTTGGCGGCTTGCAGAATGGCACTGACATGACCGCAGAAATCCCGGCGACAACAGTAAAGATCCGCACACAGGGCACCGGAAAGCTCCAGTTGACCACCCGGTTCCAGGGTGACGGAAGATTTTTCTCCCTGAAGACCGATCAAGCGCCCTTTTTCTCTGACCGGTTGCCAGACTCCGAGGCTAGCCAGCCCTTCCAGAAGCGCTTCAATGCGCTGAAAAGACGCCGCCTCTCCCGTTTCCGCATCGATAACCAGCTTTTCCATCTCCGCCCCGATCCCCCATTGTTGACGAGGACGGGCACCGCCCAGGAGAAATTCCCGCAGTTCCCCAAAACGGGTAATCGGTTGCTGCAGCCGGTCTGATTTTTCACTGGTCATCGTCTGGCGAACCTGTTGCTGAAGAGAAAAAAGAAAGACCCCAGTGGGTCACCTGGAACCGGGCCATCTTATCAGCTCGAAGGCGTCCCAGGCAAAGGTTACCTTGTCCGATAGATCAGTGAATTGTAGGGGAGGTTTGATTCCTGTCAAGCGCACTGACCCGCGGCCACCGTCCTCTTGCCTTTTAGCCACGAGAACGCTATCATTTCGACAATTTTGATCTACCGGGCCTTTCTTCGATTGGCCGCCAGAGAGCTGGCATAAGCTGTCTTGATTCGCTCAGCACAAAAAGTCAGACTCTCTGAACCGCCGCCCGGCCACCTCAGAAAGGTGCCGTCATGACCGACCGTTTGCATGTCCATATTCCCTGCGGCCTCGTTGAGAGGCTGTTGCCGATGCTGATCGAGCGGCGGCTGCAACCGGAAATTGCTTTCAAGTGGTTCGATCTGGATCGCTCCGCCGATGAACTGAGCCGCTGGGGCGACCAACTGAATGAAGCCGGACTTGGGGTAACCGTGCACGCCCCTTTCATGGACCTTAATCCCGGCGCCATCGACCCGCTGATTCGAGACGCCACCCGTGGCCGCTTTGAACGGACCCTGGAACTGGCCGCTCGGCTCAAGGCCTACCAAATCGTGTTCCATCCCGGATTCTTTCGCTGGCATTACGGCGGCCGCGATGAGCTGTGGATCGAAGCCAGTCTGCTGTTCTGGCCCGACCTGGTGGCCCGGGCGGCAGAGCAGGGATGCCGCCTGGCCCTGGAAAATATTTTTGAGGAAAATCCGCTCACGCTGCAGACCCTGTTGGACGAAATCGACTCTCCCTGGCTGGGGCATTGCTTTGATATAGGCCACTGGCATCTTTTCGGCCAAGTCAAACTGGAAGAGTGGTTCGACGCCCTCGGTCGCCACCTGCATCATCTGCACCTGCACGATAACCGGGGCGACCGGGATGCTCACCTGGCCATCGGCGCAGGCAACGCCGATTTTGCAGGATTATTCCAGCTTCTCGAGCACCGCAACCTTCGCCCAACCGCCACTCTGGAAATTCACGACCGGACGGCTCTGCTAAAGACCATCCCCACTATCGCTCCCCGGTTCCGCTACTGACTCAAGAGTCCTTGCCTCCATCAGGCTGGCCCGCTGCACACCCCTGGCACCGAACCGCTGCCGTAAAAGATCGACCACGCCGTCGAGAGCGGCGGTTTTTTGCCTTTGTTCGGTGCCGAACAATTCCCCCTGCCCCTCATGCTTCGCCTGCAATTGACTGAGACTGATCCCCAGCAGCCGCACCGGATACCGTTCAGCATCGGTGCGTCGCAGCAGAGTTTTGGCCACGGCCAGAATTTCCAGCGCTGAATCCAATGGTGGGTTCACGGTTTGACAACGGGTAACGGTGGAAAAATCGGCAAAACGAACCTTGAGCTGCACCATTCGACCGGCGAGTTCCTTGGCGCGCAATCGCGTCGCCACACGCTCGGCCAAGTCGAGCAACGATCGATGCAACGCCTTTGAATCGTGCAGATCATGATCAAAAGTGTCTTCGTGACCGATTGAATGTCGACTGCTGGTGGTCTGCACCGAACGGTCATCCTCTCCCCGGGCCAAGTGGTAGAGTTGGCGCCCCAGGTTACCGAAAAGTCGTTCCAGGCGCGCTTCATCAAGCTGTCGCAGATCGGCCACAGTGCGCAGGCCAAATTTTTCCAAACGCCGGCAGGTCACCGGACCGATCCCCCATAGTCGTTTTAAAGGCAGAGGCAACAGAAAACCATTCGGCGGTTCGGGAACCACGCACAACCCATCGGGCTTGCCATGGGCAGAGGCCAGTTTTGCCAGAAATTTATTCTTGGCCACCCCGGCACTGATGGTCAGGCCGGTCTCGGCCCGTACGATAGACCGGATTTGGGTGGCAATCTCTTCGGCCGGGCCGAATAATCGTTCGCAGCCGCTGACATCGAGAAAAGCCTCATCCAAAGAAAGGGGTTCGATGCGATCGGTATATCGGGAAAAAATAGCGAATACCTGCTGAGACAGCTGCCGATAGCGGGCCATACGAACCGGTCGCACCACAGCCTCGGGACAGAGTCGCAAGGCCCTGGCCATGGGCATGGCGGAATGAATTCCGTAATCTCGCGCTTCATAGGAACAGGCGCAGACCACTCCCCTCCCTGAACGGCCGCCGACCAACACCGGCCGCCCCTGCAACGACGGTTCATCGTTTTGTTCGACGGAAGCATAAAAGGCATCCAAATCGAGATGGAGGATGGTTTTTTTCATTGTCGCCATAATATCAGAGGTTTTTGTAGGCCCACAAGAACCCGAAGCTATAAAGGCGGCCCTCTAAGGCCGCCTTTATAATTCGCTGTTATGCTGTCCATTAAAAATTTTTGTGGCGCCCACCCACCTGAATCCGCACCATGGCCCGAGCCAGCGCCTGTTGCATGGCCCGATATTCCTTCTCTTCGGCCGACAGTCCGACCAACGCCTGCTCAGCGCGACCAAGCGCAATCCGAGCCCGTTCCAGATCGATTTCGTCCTCGCTCTCCGCCGTCTCGACCAGAATAATGACCCGATCATCCTCAATTTCCACATAACCCCAGTTGACCGAAAAGTAAAAGGTCTCCTTGCCTTTGCGATAACTGAGTTCACCGACTTCCAGGGTCGTCAGCATCGGCGCATGGCCCGGCAGCAAACCGAATTGCCCCATGCTTCCCGGAGCGGTTATTTCATCCACCTCTTCTGTGAGAATCGAGCCGGCCGGCGTAACCAGTTCCAAAGAAAGTTTGTGCGCCATCTTTAACATCTCCAGTGTTTGGTTCTGACCGGTCCAAGAGTCTGTCGGACTGGGCGGGGCAATGCAAAATTCCTCATGGAGGGTTTTACAGGCTATCAGCCAGCCATTCGAGCGGCATTTTCCAACACCTCTTCGATGGTTCCAGCCATGTAGAAAGCCTGTTCAGGGATATGATCGTGCTTGCCTTCAACAATCTCTTTGAAACCACGGATCGTATCCTTGAGTTCAACGTATTTTCCCGGCGTACCGGTAAAAATTTCGGCCACATGGAAGGGCTGTGACAAGAAACGTTGGATTCTGCGAGCCCGTCCTACAGCCTGCTTGTCTTCTTCGGACAGCTCGTCCATACCCAGAATGGCAATAATATCCTGCAGATCTTTGTAATGCTGCAACACATACTGAACGTCGCGGGCTACCTGATAATGCTCCTCGCCGACCACCATGGGATCCAGGATACGGCTGGACGAATCCAAGGGATCGACAGCCGGATAGATGCCGAGTTCGGCGATCTGCCGGGACAGAACGGTAGTCGCGTCCAGATGGGCAAAGGTCGTGGCCGGAGCCGGATCGGTCAAATCGTCCGCCGGAACATAGATAGCCTGAACCGAGGTGATGGATCCGTCCTTGGTGGAGGTGATACGTTCCTGCAACTCTCCCATCTCGGTAGACAGGGTCGGTTGATAGCCGACGGCCGACGGGATGCGACCAAGCAACGCCGATACTTCGGAGCCGGCCTGGGTGAAACGGAAGATATTATCGACGAACAGCAGCACATCTTGATGCTGTTCGTCACGAAAGTATTCCGCCACGGTCAGAGCCGACAGAGCGACCCGGGCGCGGGCACCAGGGGGTTCATTCATCTGCCCGTATATCAGGGCTGTTTTATCGAGAACCGCCGACTCCTTCATTTCGTTCCACAGGTCGTTGCCCTCCCGAGTCCGTTCTCCAACTCCGGCAAAAACC
>NPIF01002963.1_pt2 | contig 10375 bp, 13 predicted proteins | sample 8637461 | NCBI WGS metagenome assembly NPIF01 (sample SAMN07420641, study PRJNA396082) | bioreactor metagenome | isolation source: sample BR12 brine-fed electro-methanogenic bioreactor BR | place: Japan: Kochi | collected 2016-12-09
CTCCGACACCGGCGGTGTGCTGACGCCGAAGGGTACGCTGGTCATCGAACCGCAGATCGAGTTCGCCCACACGTCGAGCAACCGGTTCTTCTTCCAGGGTGTCGAGTTCTTCGATACCGCCCTGGTCGGCGTGATCGAGGCGACCGAAGCATCGCGTGACACGCTGACATCGGCGCTCGAGGCGCGTTACGGCATCACCAACCGGCTCGAGGCCGACGTTCGGGTGCCCTACCTGTACCGCTCCGACCGGGTGAAGAATACCGTGGTCAACGGCGGCAGCAGCAGCATCCAGAACCTCGAGTCCAACGGGTTAGGAGACATCGAAGTCGGGGTGCATTACCAGATCAACGGTTCCAACAGCCGCTGGCCGGTCTTCGTCGGAAACCTGCGAACCAAGATGCCGACCGGAAAGGGGCCGTATGACGTCGACCGCGATTCCGACGGTCTCGAAGAGGAACTGCCGACGGGATCCGGATTCTGGGGCATCGAACCCAGCGTCACGGTCATTTATCCGAGTGACCCGGCGGTGCTGTACGCCAGTCTGGGTTATGTCTGGAACCTCCCGAAGACGGTCGACAAGCAGATCGGAACCGCATTCGTCTCGGATGTCGATCCGGGCGACAGCATCTCGGGAAGTTTCGGCATCGGCCTGTCCCTGAACGAAGACACATCGGTCAGCTTCGGCTACCAGCACGACTACGTCCTGGGCACCAAGACGGAGGTGGACGGCGCGACATCTGAATCGGAATCCGCACAGGTGGGATCCTTCCTGTTCGGGGTGTCGCATACGTTGACCGACAGCGTTGGCCTGAACCTCAACTTCTCAATCGGAGCAACGACCGACGCACCGGATATCCGCTCGACGCTGCGGGTTCCGGTGACGTTCTAGGCGCACCGAAAGCGCCATCACCGACCAGGCCGGGCGGGATATTCCGGCGATACGGTTGAAGCGTGTCTGTTTCGAACGCGTGACGACGGCGAGTTTTCCCCTCGGCAAATACGGCGACTGTCAACTTAGTGAGAATGTTGGAAAGGGAGGAACGTGATCGAAAAAACGGCGGATTTCTGGGGTTTTCTGCACCCATATCGGTGTTTGGCAAAGGTTTCGGCCCCGTCAACCTGTATCGGTAGCGATACAGTTTCGTCGGCCAGGGTCTTCAAAACCCGCCTCGAAGTTCGTTTTTTCTTTTTATATCAGTGCGTTAAGTCTTATGGCACGGTCCTTGCGCTTATAGGACGTGCGGCCTTCCAAAGCGGGAGGCGCCGCCTCGCAAGTTTGGAGAGGCGTAAAGGTTTTCCGTGGGGGGGGAGCCCCCTTTGCAGCCCAACCATGCCGGCACCCCGTGGTCCGGCGCAGAGGATAGGAAGAAATCGATGAAAAAGATGGCCTTTCTTGGCGCAGTTTCGGCGATCGCTCTGTTGTGCACCCCGGTTCTGGCTGATCCGCCGCACCAGAACGGTGGAAGCGATCCGTTGATCGAGACCGACGACATCCAGGTGCCCGTGGCGACCGGCGGCTCGGCGGCCGCGGCGGTCGACGAATCGTTGAATGGCAATCTGAACGGTAACGATGTCGGCAGCTACAACAACACCACCACCACCACCACCGCCACCGACAACAGCTCGGATGACGACGTCGACGTCAACGCGACCGACAACAACGTGCTGAGCGGCAACACGACCACGATCCAGGACAACAGCACGAACACCGAGACCGAGAACAAGCTCGAGATCGAAGACAACAACCTGTTCAGCAACAACAAGAGCTATACCAAGACGACCACCACCACCGTGACGACCGCGATCGACAACAGCGTCACGGTCGACGACGTGATGGTCAATTCGACGTTCCAGGCGATGAACGTCGGTGGCGTCGGCGCCCAGGTTTCGCCGTTCGACGACATCTCCAAGGGCGGCTCCGGCTTCGCGGGCACCGGCAGCATCGGTGGCGTGAACGTCGAGAGCACGAAGGGCATCACCGCTGCCAACTTCAATACCGGCATCGGCGCCCAGGCGAACAGCATCTCGATCAACGCCCAGGTCAAGTAGTCACTCCGGAAGCGGCGGCGGGCGATTCGCCCGCCGCCTCTTACGGTCAACGCTAGAGTGATCGACCGGAGGGTAGAATGAAATTTTGCAACTCTCTTGTGCTATTCGGGTGTTGCACCGTCTTCGCCTTGATGGCCGGTTCCGCCGTCGCGGCCGATGACCCACCCCGGCCATCGGACGATGCGGACGAACTGATCCTGGCCGAACCCACGGTTCCGGCCGGCGATCTCGGCGCCATGAGCGGCGGTACGGACATCGACGAAGTCAACATCAACTGGGCAGCCAACGTTACCAACCTCAACGGCAACAGCGTGGGTGACGGCGTCACGACGGGCGTGATCACCAACAACACGCTCAGTAACGTCAGGGGCATCAACTCGTTGATGTACAACACCGGCAACAATGTGAGCTTCAGCAGCAACATGCAGTTCAACATCGACCTGCAATGACGTCCCGCAGGACGAGGAGAACGGTGATGAGGCGGCTCGGTTTTGCCCTGATAGTCAGCGCGCTGGCGTTGTACTCCGGCGCTTCGGTCATCGCTGCCGATCTCCCGTTGTACTCGGGAGTCAGCGGCAGTGTTTCCATGCGGGTCGTCAGTTTGAAAGAGGCCCGCTTCACCAACGTCATCAAGCAGCAGTACGATTTCAGCTGCGGCTCGGCGGCGTTGGCGTCCCTGCTGACCCATCACTACCAAAATCCGATCTCGGAAGCGGAGTTGTTCACAAAAATGTACGAGGCGGGAGACCAGGAAAAGATCCGGAAGATCGGCTTTTCCCTCCTCGACATGAAAAACCAACTGGCACGCATGGGGTACCGGTCGGACGGATACAAGATGACCCTGTCCGACCTGTCCGGGATCGGCGTTCCGGCGATCGCCCTAATCAACACGAGAGGCTACAAGCACTTCGTGTTGATCAAAGGGATCAGTCAGCGCCGGGTCGTGATCGGAGATCCCGCTGCCGGTAACCGTGTGCTGACCCACGACGAATTGAAGGAAATTTGGGACGGCACCGTTTTTCTGATCCGCAACAAGGCGAAGATCGGCCGCGCCTACTTCAATCTGAAAGACGATTGGGGTGTCCAGGCAAAGGCACCCTTCGGAACGGCATTGAACCGGCAAAGTCTCGGATCTTTGACGGTTCACATGCGCAGTGGAACCAATACCTTCTGATGGAGGTTATAGATATGACTGGATTCCGTCAGACCCCTGTCGGAACGACGAGCACCAAGACCTGGCGGGCAATCGGAGCGATGCTCCCCCTGCTCGCGCTTTCCATGGCTCCGTCTGCAGCGCTCGCCGAAAAACCGGTGACGGGTCCAGGGGAAGAACTCGTACTGGCTGCTCAACCCATACCACCCACCATGCTGGATGAGTACCGGGGCGGCNNCTCCCTGGGCATCTTCGACGTTTCCCTGGGAGGCGAAGTCCGAAGCACAATCAACGGAGTGTTCGAACTGGTTTCGACCTTCTGGATCAGCGACAAAGTCGGCAACCGGCTGTTCGGGGGCTTCAAGTCCGCTTCGGTGAGCGCCGCCGATCCGTCGGTACCCGTTTCGACCCCCGTACCGACCGAAAGCGCCGTACCGGATACCCCCGAGGCCGGCAGCAGCATTGCGGATGCCGTACAGGTCACGGCCGAAACCAGCGGGCCGGACGGCGGAGCCGAGTTCACGCACAACTTCGACAACGGCATCACGGCGATCATCAGCAATCAGCTCAACAACGTTACGGCCGAACAGACCATCACCCTCGATGCAACCGTGCAGAATTACCGGAGCATCGCGCAGTCTTACAAAATCAATCTGCACAATTCGGCGATTGCGGCGAATGTCGCCCGGTTCCTGCCGTCCCGCTGAGTCAAGGAGGACGAGACAATGCGTCCGATGGAGGATCAACGTCTAAACAGGTCAGACCGAGCGGGGGGGCTGTTTCGTTCACGATTGGCGTTGCCGGCCGCAGCGTCGCTGTTGGCAGCGTTGAGCCTTTTCCCGCTGCAGGCGCGGGCAATGGACGATGTGTCCGCCGAACCGGGGGACCGTATCGAGCTTGCACGCGCCACGCCTCTCGATACCGAGGATCTCGCCGACCGTACGGGAGGTGCCGCATTACCCCTGTCCGGCACCGAGGCTTCGAACTTCGACAGGATGGCGGTCATCCTCTGGGACGAGAGCAAGCGTGCGAAGACGTCCGGCACCACGCCGCCTTCAAACCCGCAGGCCACCGTGACGGTGAACGGACGAGTCTTCCAATAACCCGGTCCGACTGAGCACCGGGTCCCAAACATCTTCGCCGACCCACGCGGTCGGGGAAGGGGGTTGTGTTTGTCGGCCGCCAACGCCGGAACGCCTCGATTCCTTGACTCTCGCCGCCCGTCCCCCCATTTCGGTCGCGCTGCCCGTATGAACTGCCGAAATGAAGGGAAGAGGAGTGCCGGAGACCGTCGAACCCGCCGAGAGAAGCACGCGTGTCGCCCTGGGCCGCTGGATCGAAGGGCCTTTCGCGCAGCGCATCATCACCGGCCTCATCATCCTCAACGGAATCTCGCTCGGCCTCGAAACATGGCCGCAGGCGATGGCCGCCGCCGGACCGTTGCTGATCGCCTTCGACAAGGTCGTGCTGGCGGTTTTCGTGTTCGAGATCGCCGCCAAGCTGGCCTATCGGGGCCTCGCCTTCTTCCGCAACGGCTGGAACCTGTTCGACTTCATCATCGTCGGCATTGCCCTGATCCCGGCGGCCGGGCCGTTCGCGGTGATGCGGGCGTTGCGCATCCTCCGGGTCCTAAGGCTGATATCGGTGATCCCGACCATGCGGCGCGTGGTCGCGGCCTTGCTGAACGCCATACCCGGCCTGCTCGCCGTGGGTTCGATCATCCTGTTGTGCTTCTACGTCGGGGCGGTGCTGGCGACCAAACTGTTCGGTCCGGCCTTTCCCGATTGGTTCGGAAGCATCGGCAGCTCCATGTACACCCTGTTCCAGGTCATGACCCTGGAAAGCTGGTCCATGGGGATCGTCCGCCCGGTCATGGAGGTCTTCCCCTACGCCTGGCTGTTCTTCGTGCCGTTCATCGTAACCACAAGTTTCGCCATCCTGAACCTGTTCATCGGCATCATCGTCGATGCCATGCAGACGGTGCATCGCCAGGAGGACGAAGAGGCCCGCGCGCAAGCCGAGCCGACCCCGATGGAACTGGAGATCCGGCAGCTTCGCGAGGAGGTGCGGGCGCTTGCCGTGCTGATCGAGCGCCGATCCTGACCGCTGCGGGTCGATGCGAACCAGTCCACCCCCGCCGTTCCATCTGGCCGTGTCCCCGACCCTCTGATAAACAAGCGTCCATGCTCGCTGTCCTCTCGATCACCGGCGTCGTCTTCATCCTGATCGCGCTGGGCTATCTGTCGGTACGGCTGTCGCTGTTCTCGGCGAGCGAGATGGCGACACTCGGCAAATATGTCGTCAACTTCGCCCTGCCGGCGTTGATTTTCCGCGCCGTGGCGGGGCGCGACCTCGGCGCCATCGTCGATGGCGGGGCGCTGGGCGCCTATCTGGCCGCGTCGGTTGTCCTGTTCGCCGCCGGCTACCTGTGGAGCCGCCGGCTCGCGGACCTGCCGCCGATGGCGGGCACCTTTCAGGGCATGGGCGTGTCCTGCGCCAACAGCGGCTTCTTCGGATACCCGATTACCCTGATGGCGATCCCGGCCATTGCCCCGACGGCGCTGGCGCACGCGATGATCGTCGAGAACCTGGTGATGATCCCGCTGGTGCTGGTGATGGCCGAACGGGCCCAAAGCGGTGCCACCCAAGGCTCGCGGCTGGCCCGGCAGATCGCCGGGCGGCTGATCCGCAACCCGATCGTGCTGGCACTGTTCGCAGGTCTTGCCGTTTCGCTGGCCCGCCTGCCGGTGCCGGGAGTCATTACCGAAACCATCGATCTGGTCGCCCAGTCGAGTGCCGCGGTATCGCTGGTCGTCACCGGCGGCACCCTGGCCGGAATGAAGCTGAGCAGCCTGGATGTCCGCTGGCTGCCGGTCGTCGCCGGCAAGCTGCTGCTGCATCCGCTGGCCGTATGGCTCGGGATGCTGGCGGCGGCGGCGCTGGGTTTCGCGATTGCCGATCCGTTGCTGTTCAAGGCGATGATCGTGTTCGCCGCGATGCCGCCGATGAGCATCTATCCGATCCTGGCCCAGCGCTACGGCCAGCAGGACGGAGCGTCGCTGGTGATGCTGGTGATGACAGGGCTGTCGTTCTTCACGATCAGCGGTCTGTTGTGGCTGCTCGAGGCCGTTCCCGCGGGTTGATCCCGTCCGCTAGCGGTAGGCAACCAGCACCAGGCCGCCGAAGACAAGGACCACGCCGACCCAGTTCGGCACCGAGAGTTTTTCGCCCAGCAGCATCACGCCCAACAGCGCGACCAGCACGACACTGAACTTGTCGACCGGCGCCACCCGGGCCGCGTCGCCAATTTTGAGGGCGCGGAAATAGCAGACCCACGACGCCCCTGTCGCCAGCGCCGACAGCACGAGAAAGACGGCGCTGGAACCGGAGATCCGGTCGAGCGGCTGCCACTGCCTGGTGAGTTGCACGATCGCCGCCAGAACCAACAGAATGACGATGGTCCGCAGGAAGGTCGCAAAATCGGGATTGAGGTCCTGGACGCCGAGTTTGGCGAAAATCGCCGTCAGAGCCGCGAAGCAGGCCGAAAGGACGGCCCAGAACTGCCAGGTCTGCGCGATCGCCTTCATGTAGACCCTTTCCCGGGGACTGCCCCCGGCGTCCGGAGCATCTAACGGTTGGCGCCGGGTTTCCAGAGGACATCGGCCCTGCCGCCGTCGTTGGCGTGGCGGGCCAGCACGAACAGAAGGTCGGAGAGCCGGTTGAGGTAGCGCACGACCTCGGGATTCACCGGCTCGCTCTCGGCAAGCTCGGTGACAGAACGCTCGGCGCGGCGGACCACGGTGCGGGCGAGATGGAGGTGGGCGGCCGCCGCGCTGCCGCCGGGAAGCACGAAGGAATTGAGCGGCTCAAGATTCTCGTTGAAGGCGTCGATTTCCCGTTCCAGCCGCTCGACCTGGGCGGAGATCACCCGCAAGGCACCCTCGCCGCCGCGCGCCCCCTCGGGGACGCAGAGATCGGCGCCGACGTCGAAGAGGTCGTTCTGGACGCGCTCGATCAGGCCGTCGAGTTCCGATGAGACGTGGAAACGCGCCACGCCAAGGGCCGCATTCGCCTCGTCGACATCACCGAATNNATGCTTGGAAACGCGCGCGCCCGACCCCAGCGAGGTTTCGCCGGCGTCGCCGCCGCGCGTGTAGATGCGCGTCAGCTTGACCATCGTTCACCCGTTGTTGAGAAAACCATATGCCATCAGCACCATGGCCAGCGCAATCAATGCCGCGGCGACTCCCTGGACGATGACCCTGAGGCGCATCAGCAGGTTGCCGTACTTGGCGTTGAAGGCGCCGCCCCGCGCCATCGAGAACAGCCCCAGGAACAGGACCAGCACGGTCGCCGCCAAGGCCACTCCGATTGCAATTTGCAGTACGTCCATATGATCAGGAATTCCAAGCCGGGAAACCGTGCCGGCCGCCCCCTCCTAGGTCTTGTGCCCCTTGCCGGGAAACACCACGGGGATCGGCGCATCGTCGCCGACGAAGGCCGCGGGGTTCTCGACCAGGGGATCCATGGCCTCGTTGAGGAATTTCACCACGCCGTTGCGGTATTCCTGGCGGATGCCGGCCCAGGTCAGGAACAGGCCGCCGTTGACCTCGAAGGCCATCACCTCGTCTTCGTCGGCCAGTTCATGCAGGGCGCGTGCGAGATCGGCGCTGGCACCCGCATAGACCCAGCGCGGCCGCAACCCGCCGTGCCAGACGACGAAAACGCCCCCCTTGCCCGACAGCCCTTCCTCTTCCGGATCGAAATTGATGAAGCGGCGGAAGTGCCCGGAAGGAGAACGCGCCCATTTGGGATCCTCCGGCTCCGCCGGAGCAGTCGGTTTTCCGCCAGACCTACCAAACAGGGCCATGCCCGTTCCTCCGAACGCCGTCGATCCGCCGGCCCCGCAACGCCGGCTGTTTCCCGGGACTTGGCGTCCCTCTCCTTGACAGTTTCGCTACAGACCTCTTGCATAATGGGCGAGGCCCCGGACGAAATCAATCGCCGGTACAAATAGGGTACCGCCGCGTGACAACCGAAGGAACAAGGAAATGAGGCGGTGCCGATGATGGTGGAGATCGCGGCCCTCGGCTTGGCTCTGCTGGCGATCCTGCTGATCGCCGGGTTCACCCTGGCAACCGGTGCGCCGCCGACCCCCACCTCACCTCGCGTCGCCCGCACCCTGCTGGAACTCGCCGGCGACGAGGTGGAGGGAACGGTCTACGAACTCGGGGCCGGATGGGGAACGCTTGCCTTTCCGCTGGCCGACCGGTTCCCGGAAAACCGCGTCGTCGGCATCGAGATCTCGCCGCTGCCCTGGCTTTTCTCGCGACTGCGCCAGGCGCTGGCGCCGCGACCCAACCTGACCCTGAGGCTGGGCAACTACCACGGGACGGCGCTGGACGATGCCGGGCTGGTGGTGTGCTACCTCCATCCCAAGGGCATGGAGCGGATCGGCGCCAAACTGCAGGCCGAGTTGCGTCCCGGGGCCAAGGTACTGTGCAACACCTTCGCGTTGAGGGGATGGCAGCCGGTCGCCGAGGCCGAGGCGAGCGACCTCTACCGCAGCCGGGTCTACCTGTACCGCCGCTAACTCCGAACCTCGGCCAGCGGCCGGGTCGCGGCCGCGAGCCAGGCTGCATCGCGTCCCTCGACATGGGGCGAGAGGAGATCGCGGACGCGGGCGTGATAGGCATCCAGCCATGCCGCTTCGTCGGCCGTGAGAAGGGCCACGTCGACCAAGGAGAGATCGATGGGAACCAGGGTCAGGGTTTCGAAGCCGAGGAAGTTCCGCCCGCCTTCGCCCTGATTTTCGAGCCTTTCGACGGCGATCAGATTCTCGATGCGGATACCGTAGGCACCAGCGAGATAGAACCCCGGCTCGTCGGAAAAGACCATGCCGGGTTCCAGGGATATGTTGTTGGTCGACTTGTTGATGCGCGCCGGCCCCTCGTGGACGCCGAGATAGCTGCCGATTCCGTGGCCGGTACCGTGGTCGAAGTCGAGCCCGGCGTCCCACAGCGGTTGGCGGGCGATGGCATCGAGCCGCGGGCCGGTGGTGCCGGCCGGGAAACGGGCGCGGGCCAGGGCGATGTGGCCTTTCAGCACGAGAGTGAAATGTCTGCGCATCCGTGCTTCCGGCTCGCCAACGGCCAGGGTGCGCGTCACGTCGGTGGTGCCGTCGAGATACTGGCCGCCGGAATCGAGCAGGAACAGGGTGCCGCGCTCGATCGCACGGTTGCTTTCGGGCGTGCAACGATAATGGACGATGGCACCGTTGGGGCCGGCCCCGGCGATGGTCTCGAAACTGGGCCCGCGGTACATGTCGGAGGCGGCGCGGAAAGCCTCGAGCCGGTCGATTGCGTCGCGCTCCGTCAACCCGCCGGCCGGCGCCGCCTCGGCGAACCAAGCCAGGAAACGGACCATGGCAACGCCATCGCGCAGGTGGGCGTTGCGGAACCCCTGAATTTCCGTCGCGTTCTTGCGGGCCTTGGGCAGGGCACAGGGATCAGCGTCCTCGACAATCTCGGCACCGGCCTGCTTCAGCCGGTGCCAGACCCAGGCGGGCGCCGCATCGCGATCGACCTGGACGCGCTTCCCTTTCGGGCCGAGGCCATCGAGAACCGAACCGAGATCGGACGGCCGCCGGACCCGGACGCCGTCGCCGAGATGCCGGCGGGTCTCGTCCGACAGCCTGCCTTCGTCCACAATCAGGTCGACGGAAGCATCGGCATTGAGCACGGCGAAGGTCAGCGCAAGCGGCGTGAACGGAACATCGTTGCCGCGCAGATTGAGGAGCCAGGCAACGGAATCCGGGGCCCCGAGGAAGGCCGCATCGACGCCGTTCGCAGACAGGGCCGCGGCGAGCCGCGCGCGCTTGTCGGCGGCGGACGCACCGGCGAACCCGATCGCATGGGGCACCACCGCCGAGGCCGGCGGGGCGGGGCGATCGGTCCACAAGGAATCGAGCGGATTGTCTTCGAGGGCGACGAGCTCGGCACCGGCCCGGAGGCCGCCGCGGCGCAGGCGTGCCGCCTGGTTGGGCGTGTGAAGCCAGGGATCTAAACCGAGCCGGGCCTTTTTCGGCAGATTGGCGGCGAGCCATTCCTCGGGCGGCTCGTCCGTCAGATGGCGGATCTCATAGTGGGCCGGATCGACCTGGGTCCGTGCCTG
>NPIF01001026.1_pt1 | contig 10354 bp, 6 predicted proteins | sample 8637461 | NCBI WGS metagenome assembly NPIF01 (sample SAMN07420641, study PRJNA396082) | bioreactor metagenome | isolation source: sample BR12 brine-fed electro-methanogenic bioreactor BR | place: Japan: Kochi | collected 2016-12-09
AGCTGGGGAGGATCCGGCAGGTTATTGAGGGAAAAGAAGTTTAGGCAGACAGATGATAACCCTGTGCAGAAAGCCATCTCCTTTAAAGTTGGACACTTTTATTTAAACTGCAGTTTCTCGGAGATAATTTTGGAATGGTCCTTCAGTATGAGGAAGTACCGTTCCACGCGGTCTGCCGAATAGGTTTCTATGGGTCCCATGACGCCGATGGCGGCGATGGCATCGTCATATGTGTCAAAAATCGGAACGCACACCCCCCAGGTGTTCTCGTTGAATTCACGAATGGCGGTGGCGTATCCTCTTTCCCGTATCCTGCGGTATTCCTCCAGCAGTTCGCGTTTGTCAGTTATGGATCTCGACGTCCTTTTTTCCAGGTCCTGCTCAAGCAGTCTGGAGATTTCCTCCTCCTTCAGATAGGCTGCCAGCAATTTGCCTGTGGCTCCGCAGTTGAAACTCTGGAGGCCTCCCATGGTGTCGTTGTAAAAAGCCACATTCAGGTCTGGAGAATCTATTTTATAGGCGAGAAAGCTGTTTATTCCTTCGCGGATGGAGACGTAACAGGTCAAACCTGTTTTCTTGACGACCTCCTCCATGATAGGCAGACAAATGTTTTTCAGGCCCTTGATCTGGTCGTACACGTAGCCGAGCCTAAGCAGCACGGGGCCCAGATTGTAGACTTTGGTCATCGGGTCCCGGACGACAAACTGGTATTTTTCAAGATCCTTGAGGGTCTGGTAGGTTGCGCTTTTGCTCATGCCGATGAAGTCCGCGATTTCTGTAAGCCGCATCTTGTAGGGTGGATTGCTTAATCTTTTTACAATCTTCAAAGCTTTTTCAACAGAAGACACCATATTCCCCTCCTTGAGTGCCTTGTCCTCATTATAAAAAAGTCTCAAAAGGATACAAAATCTTCGTCGAGCCGGTTTGGGATGCCGTAACCTTAATAAAGCGCCTGAGGGTTATTGTGAAAACCCTTACGGGAGTCCAGGTTTTAAAACTTCAACTCCCTGTTTCGTTACATGAAAATTCATGTTGTATTATAAAACATTTTGATGTCAACACAACAGGGATGCTAAAAAAGTGGAAAACAAAAAAAGGGTTCGAGACGTAAAATCTCTTAGGTTATGAAGGACTGAAGAACTTCTCTCCACATAGTTTTGTATTACAAAATAAATTGACACAAACAAAAATCAAGTATATTATCAGGGAAATTTTTTCAAGACCCACACTCTGTTATTTTTTTGCTTTATTTTTTCATCTGAGCGCAATGTCAAGACGGAGACTTGAAAAACGAGAAAGGGTGAGAGAAAGTGAAAAGAACGATGCGGGTGGTTTTTATGGTGGCATGTCTTTTGTTTGTCTTTTCATGCTTGAAGGGGGCATCGACGGCCCAGGCCACGCAACTGACTTTCGTTGATTACGACACTCCGACAAGCCTGAGTGGATTTATCGGGACTGCTCTCAAGGAAGAAATAGAAAAACACACTGAAGGTGAGGTTACCGTAAAGATTTTCTGGGGAACCTCACTCTTGAAGGGCCCGGAATCCCTTGAAGGCGTCCAGGATGGTGTCATCGACCTGGGCATCATCAATCCGAACTACTACCCGAACAAGCTCCCCATGAACGGCGTTTACGCTGTCTTCCCTCAGGGCCCTAAAAGCTATGAGTCCCTTGCCTGGCTTTACAAGGTCATTTTCGACAGGGTTCCGGAGCTGAAGCAGGAACTTTTGAACAACAACCAGATTCCGCTTCTCGCCTTTTCCGTCATGCCGAAAACGGTGGCCAGCACGAAGCCGATAGCCTCTATCGCCGATTTCAAGGGCAAGAAAATACGGGCGGCAAACCGCTGGGCCCTGAGCATGCTGGAAGCAGCAGGGGCCATCCCGGTCTCGGTGCCCTGGAGCGACTGCTACATGGCCCTTCAGACAGGTACCATCGATGCAGTCTACACCAATCATGACTCAATTCATGCCGCAAAGCTCGACGAAGTCGGCCGGCATGTTTTCCTTCTTCCCCAGCTCTGGTCGGGAACGAAATTCATGATTACCATCAACAAGGGGCGCTGGGACGGATTTCCCCAGCAAACACGCGACCAGATCATGGCCGCCATGGATGTGGTCTCAGAGCGTTACGGCAAGGAATTCGAGGAAAGATGGATTACCGTGGCAAATGAAATGCGGGACATGGGCTGCACGGTGAACGTGGCGACCGACGAAGAAATTGCGGAATTCGTCAACCTTCCGATCATGGAGGAACTGCAGGAAACCTGGATCGCCGAAAGAGAGGCTGAGGGCGTGAAAGACGCCAAGGCGATTTTCGAGAAGGTCAAAGCGACCGTGGAAGAAGCCATCGCTCGCGACAAGAACTGACCGAAATCCGGCAAGAGATTTCAGCGCCCACCCTCAAGACAGGAGTTGCCCGAGGGCGGGCGCCCCATTACCAAAAGCAGCAGGGAGGGGACGGGAATGGAACGTGTCACACACTGGATCAATCATGTCATGACCCAAGCAAGCGGCATTTGTCTGGGATTCATCATGGTCTTTATCGTCATCGACATCGTAGGCCGGCTCATTTCCAAACCCGTAACAGGTGCAAGCGAACTGGCGGTTTTCTCGATGCTGATGACGGTCTACCTCGGTATCTCCTACTGTGAGGAAACGAAAGGACATGTCAGCGTCGACGCCCTGTCGATGCGCCTCCCGGCTGGAACGAGACGCCTGCTGTCGATAACGGTGTATCTTTTGTCCTTATTCATTCTGGCTGTAATTGTATACAGCGTCGGGGAATATGCCCTGAAGACGTACAACTCCGGGCAAGCCATCCCGGGACCGAGGCCGATCAAGATATACCCCGTTATCTTCGTTATGTTCCTGGGCTTCGTCGCATTTTTTCTGCAGACCGTGGTCAACCTCAAGCTCGAAATCAGCAGGTTCCTGGAATACCGAGGGTCGCGCGTTTCGTCAAACTGAAATTCGGAACGGGCGTGCAAAAAACATGATGCAGGGGTGAACGCCATGGATCTTACAACGTTTTTGGTCTTGGTAGCCTTTCTCATTCTGGTGCTGGCGGGAATGCCGATAGCACTCGCGTTTTTCCTGACGGGCTTTGTCGGGATCTATGCTTTCCTCGGTTTCACACCGGCGATAGGCCTGATCGGACGGACAATGTATACGGCCATCAATTCACCTGCCTTTGCGGCCCTTCCCCTGTTCATCCTCATGGGCGCCTTTGCGGCACAGGGGGGGTTCGCGAAAAAGGCGTATCAAAGCCTTTACAAGCTGACGATCCGGGTTCCGGGCGCCCTGGCCATAGCCACCTGCTTTGCCTGTGGCTTTTTCGGGGCCATCTGCGGGTCGGCCCTCGCGACGACGGCTGTTTTCGGGAAAATCGCCCTGCCGGAGATGAACAAGTTCAAGTACGACAAGCGGCTTTCCCTCGGTGTGATCGCCTCGTCGGGGACCTTTGCCTCGATGATCCCGCCGAGCTCCGGCCTCATCGTCTATGCGATGTTCACGGACCAGTCAATTGCCAAAATATTTCTCGCCGGGATCATCCCGGGCATCGTCACCGCCCTGGCTTACGCCTTTTCGATATACATCAGGGTCAGAATGAACCCGAAACTTGCCCCCAAATGGACCGGTGAGGATTATTCCATTCAAGAGAAGCTGGCGGCTGTCAGGGACATGTGGTCCATATTTTTCCTGATTTTCATCATCCTGGGGGGCATATACAGCGGGTTTTTCACCCCCACTGAGGCGGCCGCGGTCGGAGCCCTGGCCACATTGATCATCGGGGTGCTGCAGGGAAGCATCAACAAATTCTCCATCGTGAAAGATTCCGTGAAGGATACGGCCCAGACGGCGTCCATGGTCTTTCTTATTATCGTGGGCGCGATGTTCTTCTCGAGGTTCGTCGCCCTGGGACAGGTCGCGGACAGGCTCACCATGTACGTGCAGGGGCTTCATGTGCACAGGCACTTCATCCTGGCGGGGATCCTGGTCATCTGGTTCTTCCTCGGCATGATCATGGAACCAACAGGGATCAAGGCGCTGACGCTTCCGCTGGTTTTCCCGCTGATTGTTTCCCTCGGATATGACCCGATCTGGTTCGGGATCATCACCCAGAAACTTGCGGAAATCGCTTGTGTCACGCCGCCTTTGGGGCTGAACGTCTATACCATGAAAGCTGTGGCCGGGAGGGACACGTCCATCGATGAGGTATTCCGCGGAATTTGGCCCTTCGTCGTCGTCGATGTGGTTGTGGTGATTCTGCTGATAGCCTTTCCCATAATAACACTCTGGTTGCCGAACCTGCTCATGAATTGAAGCCTTATTCCTGAATGGGAAATATTCCCAAGGGTTGCCTTCATGGTACCCCCAAGTCATTGTGCCCTTAAGGAGGCCCCGGAGCGCGTTGAAAGTTGCGGTCTGGCGCCCCGGCCTGCAGAGGAGATGGAAAGCGAATGTATGACATGATTCTGAAAAACGCAAAAATCGTCGATGGTACGGGGGGGCCCTGGTTTCGCGGGGATGTGGCCCTTTCCGGGGGAAGGATTGCGGGAATCGGGAATTACTTGGGTAAGGATGCCTTGAAGGTAATCGACATTGAGAGAAAAGTCCTTTGCCCCGGTTTTATCGATCCCCACAGCCATGCCGACATCATTGCCACGGAAGTCAACCCACAGAACCAGATTTTCCAGGGGGTCACCACCCAGATCACCGGAAACTGCGGAAAATCCAATGCGCCCGTCAAACCCGGAACGATACCTTTTCTGAAGCGGTACCTCGCGGCCTACACGCCGGAAGGCATCGGCCTTCGGTGGGACTGGAGCTCTATGGGTGACTGGCTGGATGTTATCGACCGACAGGGGTACGTTACCGATCTTGGGGTGCTGACCGGGCAGGGAACGATTCGTATAGCCGTTATGGGGATGAGCGACGCGGAGCCCACTGATGCCCAGATGGAAGAGATGAAGCTCCTGGTGGCGGAATCCATGGAAGAAGGTGCTCTGGGGCTCTCCACAGGGCTCATCTATCCTCCGGGAAGCTTCACGAAGACGCCTGAACTGATCGAGCTTTGCAAGGTCGTGGCTCAATACGGCGGCGTCTATGCGACGCACATGAGGAGCGAAGGAGCGGAGCATCTTTCCGCCATCGAAGAAGCGATTCGGATCGGAAGAGAGTCGGGCTGCAGAGTTCACATTTCCCACCACAAGATCACCCACCCCTATGAGGGCCAATCCGGGGAAACTCTCACCATGATAGAAACGGCAAGGGAAGAGGGGATCGACATCACTTTCGACGCCTACCCCTACACGGCTGGCTACACGCAGGTCACGACGCTCATTCCGACCTGGGCTACCGTCGGTGGCGTGGATGCCATGCTCGATCGACTGCGCGACCCGGAAACGCGAAAGCGCATAGCCCATGATCAGGAACATGGGGTGCCAGGGTGGGATAACTTCGCCCGGTCGGCCGGATGGGGTGGAGTGGTGATCAGTTCAGTAAAGGTGGACCGTTCCGTGGAAGGCAAGAATATCCGGCAGATCGCCGAAGAACGGGGAATCACCTGTTCCGAGGCCCTCTTCGACATCATACTTACCGAGAAGGCCGAGGCTTCCGTGGTTGTCTGGTCGCAGTCAGAAGTAGATCACGAGAGGATCATCACCCATCCCCTCTGCATGATCGGTTCCGACGGATTCCCCTGCAATTATGACGAGCCGCGGCTGCAGGGAAAACCCCATCCGAGATGCCTTGGAACGTTTCCCAGGGTCCTGGGGAGATATGTAAGGGAGAAAAAACTCCTTGACCTGGAAACGGCGGTCTGGAAGATGACGGGCTTTACGGCGCAGCGTTTCGGCCTTCATGACAGGGGCCTCGTCAAGGAAGGGCTTTTGGCGGACCTGGTCATCTTTGATCCGGACATCGTTGCAGATGGTGCGACCTTCGAAGACCCTTTCCGGAAACCTGAAGGGATTGAATGGGTCGTAAAGAACGGCAAGATCCTGGTGGAGCGAAACGAACATGTCGGCGGAATCCTTGGAAGGACCGTCCGCTCCGGGTGAAGCGGGGTGTCTCGACATTGCCGGAAGAGTGGCGAAGATGACGAAAAAACGGATCCTTATAGCGGAATTCAAGCACGAGACCAACACGTTCTGCTCGATGAAAACGCACTTGAAGGATTATGAATCCAGGTCGCTCAAGTTCGGCGACGATATTGTGCCTTTCTTCAGGGGAACCAGGGTGGAGGTCGGCGGGTTCATAGATGCATGCGAAAAGGAAAACCTGGAAATCATTCCCACAGTGGCCGGAAACGCCACACCGGGGGGCATCGTCGCCCGGGATGTGTACAACACCTTAGAGGTGGCCATCCTCGAAGCGGTCGAAAGCGGGAAAGGCCGCATCGATGGTGTCCTGCTGTCCCTTCACGGGGCGATGGTGACAGAGGATCATCTAGACGGCGAAGGAGCCCTCCTTGCCTCCCTTCGGGAGGCTCTGGGGCCTTCCGTCCCGATTCTGGCAACACTTGACCTGCATGCCAACATCTCGCCGGAAATGGTTGCCCTGTCCGATGCGTTGTTTCCTTATGAGTCCTACCCCCATACCGACCAGTATGACCGGGGCTTCGAGGCCGGGTTGTGTCTGGCCGGGGTGCTGCGTGGCGAGCTCCGCCCCGTGATGAAAATGAAAAGGCTCCCCATGCTTGTTCCCTCGATGCAGACGGCAAAGCCCCCCCTCAAGGACCTGACGGAAAAGATCCACGCCCTGGAAGCAAGCCAGGAAGTTATCAATGCCGCAGTGGTCCATGGTTTCGGCTGGGCGGACACGCCTTATACGGGGATGTCAATTCTGTCAGTCACCGACGGCAATCCCGCCCGCGCGCAGGACATCGTGAACGCACTCGCATCGGAGATCCTGGCGAGAAAAGAGGAATTTCGAAAGACTCTCACGCCTCTCGAGGAGGCGGTCCGCAGGGGAATGAACGCCCCTGCCGGGCCTGTCGTGCTTGCCGACCCGTCGGACAACCCGGGTGGCGGAGGTCCCGGTGACGGAACCCACATCCTTTCGAAACTCGTCGAAAGGGGCGCAAAAAATGCGGCGGTGGCGGTGATTACCGATCCTGAAGTCGTCGAGGAGGCAATCCGGGCTGGCGTGGGCGCAACCATCGAAGTGTGCCTAGGCGGCAAGGTCGAATCCGCAGAGATCAACGGGACTCCCGTAAAGACCTTGGCGAGGGTGCGAACCATCACCGACGGAGTCTTCGTCAACAAGGGGCCGATGGCAAAGGGCCTCGAGAACGACATTGGTCGCACGGTGGTCCTGGATGTCGGCGGCATCGATGTGATCGTTCCCGAGCGGAGATTCCAGGCCTGGGACCCAGAGATCTTCAGGCGGATGGGAATCGATCCCCTTGAAAAGAGCATTCTTGTTGTGAAATCATCGCTGCATTTTCGGGCGGCCTATGAAGGGCTGGCCACTGAAATTATCGAGGTGGACACGCCGGGTCTGGTGTCCTCGAATTTTTCCAATTTTACCTACAGACACCTCAAACGCCCTGTTTTCCCCCTGGACAAGATATAAACCGGCAAATCAATTATCATGACAGGAGCCGCCTTCAGGCGGCCCCTGTTTCGTTCGTCATTCGAGGTTTTTTGCATTTCCCTGCGAAATCCGGCAGCCCGCTAGCACCTCGAGAATCCGCAGGCCGTGCAGGTGATGCAGCCTTCCATGCGTGTCATCGACGCGCCGCAAACGGGGCACATGTCCGTTTCGGCCATGGTTTCGAGTATTTCCTTTTCTTCCAGGTCCAGGTAACCCAAATGCTCCAGGCCAAAGGCTATGGCGTCAGGAACGGACATAATGACGCTGTCTTCGTGCCACACCGGCTGGGATCCTCCGATACCCTTCATCTGTTTTATGATGTGGTGGATCCTTACGCCGCTCCTCAAGGCCAGGGAAATCATACGGCCAATGGCTTCGGTAAAGGCCATGGTCTCGTGCCCAGACTTGCCCATGGTAGTGAAGACCTCGATGGGCCTTCCGTTGATCTCGTTCACGGTCAAATACAGGTTGCCGTAGCTTGTCGGGATCTTGGCCGTTTTGCCAGTGAGGACGAAAGGTCGCTCGAGGGGTTTTGGCCCCTGGGTGTCGGGAGCTATGGGCAGCTTCTGCTGCACGGGCTGCTCCTTGTAAAGCACCTGCTCCGACCGGCAGCCGTCACGGAAGACGGTAATGCCCTTGCAGCCAGTTTCCCAGGCCAGAATGTAGGCCTTCCTTACGTCCTCTACAGCAGCCTTGTTGGGAAGGTTGACGGTCTTGCTGACGGCGTTGTCCACCGCCTTCTGAAAGGCGGCCTGCATCCTGACGTGCCACTCCGGCGCGATGTCATGGGCGGTCTTGAAGACCCTTTCAAGCGTTTCCTGGTCCAGGCCTTCCTCGAGGGCCTGTTGATAGTAGGGATTCACGTAGGTAAAGCGCTTGCCCTCCAGAACTTCCTTGGTAAATTCCAGCGCGAAGACGGGCTCGATGCCCGAGGAGCAGTCTGCGATCATCGAGATGGACCCCGTCGGGGCGATGGTGGTGATAGTGGCGTTTCGGAGTCCCGTCCCCCTGTCGGCCGGATAAGCTCCTCTCGTTTTCGCCAGCTCGCGGCTTGCTTCCCGCCCTGTTTCGGTAATGAAGGACATGACCTTTTCGGCAAGGTCCAGGGCTTCTTCCGAATCGTATGGAATCTTCAGCTGGAAAAGCATGTCCGCCCATCCCATGATGCCGAGGCCGATCTTTCGGGTCTCTTTCACTGTCTCCTTGATCTGGGGAAGAGGATACTCGTTGACGTCGATGACATTGTCCAGGAAGCGGACGGCAAGCCTCGTGGTCTCTGCCAGCTTGTCCCAGTCGATGCCTTCCCCCGTGACCATGTGGGAGAGGTTGATGCTGCCCAGGTTGCACGCCTCGAAGGGAAGCAGGGGCTGTTCTCCGCAGTTGTGAACCACGAAACCGTTGGCGTCGAAAGCGTTCACGCCGGGAACTTGCACGTCGTAAACTTCTTCCGTCCCCGCCGGTGTTACGGACTTCACCGTGGCCGTGAAGCGTTCACGGTGGGGGGTCCTGCTGGACGTCGCAAGAAGCGAGCGGAGCCTGGTGTTTTTTGCCGGGTCACAGAAACCGACCCGTTCGGCAAAGACCAGGACGTTGTCTCCGGAGATGACAAGTTCGTGTTGCGGTCGGGTCGGGCAGGATCCGGTTCCGTTATTGCCGTCGGGAAGTCCTGTGGCTTTCGATGGTTCGCTTTTTTCATAGATGACGCTGGTGATTCCGAAACGGGCGAGCATCCTCTGGACGGCTTCAAGTCTTTTTATGTCGCTTTGCGCAAGACGGATGGAAAGCCCCTTTTCCTGTGAGCGCTGAACCGAACCGTCGGCGTCGAAGATTCCCTGCAGGAAGCCGCGGGCAAACTGCGAGGAGGTCCTGGTTTCCAGATAAGGTGTGACAGCCTTGTCGCCGGGGTTCATCCCCAGGGAAAAGGCGAGTTCCCGAAGCGATGGGAGGCTCACGCGGTATTCGTTTCTTTTCGAAACTTTCCAACAGCCACTGAAATCGCTTCTGTGCGGCATTGGTTCAGTCGCCTCGATAGCCCGCTCCATGGCACCTGCCGTCCCGTCTCCACAGGCTTTCCCATGGGGCCAGACGGAAAGGACGGCATTGTCGTACTTGAGTGTTCCGTCGCTTGCCAGAAGCCCGATCAGGTAGCCCTCTTTTTCTCCGTAAAGGCCGTTCCAACCGGCCAGTTCCCTGTGGTCGTGCAACATGATCTCGTCCCCGGGCTTGAGGTCACAAACACTGGTCCATTCTTTTTCCAGGGTGTAAAGCGTCTTTTTTGTGACCCGCAGAACCGGGTGATCCCCCGTGGCCCGGAAGGAATACCCTTCCCTGGTCGTGACAGAAAGCAAAGGTTTCTCTCCTGTCCTGAAGAAACCCTCTTCGGTGGTTTCATAAGGTCTTCCGTCGATGATAAGGGTTGATTTCCTGCCTATGAGGTTCTTGACCTGTCGTGGACCCGAGTTGGTCATGACAAAGGTGTCGGCCGGGACGCAGGGGTTGGTGGCCTCAATGCGGCCGAGATGGGGTGTGGGGTTTGTTGCCTCGATCTTGTCAAGGAAAATCATGCCTGGGTCGCCCGTCTTCCATGCCATTTCGCAGATTAGGTCGAAAAGTTCCCTGGCCTTTACGGTCCGGATGACCTCTTTGTCTCTAGGGTTGACGAGATGCCAGTCCTCGTCGTTTTCGACGGCCTTCATAAAGGCTTCGGTGGCACCTATGGATATGTTGAAATTCTTGAGCTTGCCTTCTTCCGT
>NPIF01002072.1_pt1 | contig 10352 bp, 15 predicted proteins | sample 8637461 | NCBI WGS metagenome assembly NPIF01 (sample SAMN07420641, study PRJNA396082) | bioreactor metagenome | isolation source: sample BR12 brine-fed electro-methanogenic bioreactor BR | place: Japan: Kochi | collected 2016-12-09
GAACTCTGGCTCAGGCAGTGTATCGACATGCGCAGCAACCCTTAAGATGGCAAGTACCGGAGACCTGAAGGATGTAGCGGGGTATCCCCCTGGTGGAGGGCAGAAATGACAAAATTCCATCAGCAGAGGGAGAATACAACCCTTATATCAAGAACATCGGTGACAGAAAATGACGAGAGTGACCTTTTTCTCGACACTCCTGTGAAAGAAATTATATTTATGATCAGCATATATTAGATTTAATGTCGGCTACGGAAAATATTCCCGTTTCAAAAAAGACCTATAACGAGATTTTAGATCTAAGACTAAACCACGAGACGCTAGATGAGACACTCGCGAGGCTGGTGGATAGAATAAAAAAACAGCGCCTCACAGATGATATCGAAGAAGTCATGGCTCGTAACGATTTCGTGGAGTTAGATCTGTGACATTCCACCTCATGGTGGACAAACGAGGGTTTGAATTCCTTAATTCGCTCGATATCAAAGATCAACGAATTATCAAAGACAAGCTCAAAATCTTACAGGATAATCCATATCCCGGTCAGGATGGAGATAAAGAAAAAATCCATACAAATAAGAAACGGGAATCGTACCGCCTCCATATCGCACGTTCATTCACCGTGATCTATACAATCGATCTGGATAAGAAAATCGTCTATATCACTCATATCATGTCTATCGAGAGGGCACATCGAAGATATGGGCGCATTTGAAGTATGAGCAAACAGCCAGACAGACATGATGCTGATTGAAAGTAATATCATCATATATGCAACACAGCCCAAATGAAGGCGACATCCTAGGATATGACGACATGATCGGGTAATGAGCCGCCACCCAAACTAATCCTTAAATCCTGGAGAAGCCTCAGGACACCCGCTTTTTACAGCCCGCCATCAATCCACGCCACATACCGCCTGAGCCCCTCCTGAATCCGCACCTTCGCAGACCACCCAAGGGCCTGCTCGGCCTTCGCAGCAGCTGCCCAGGTATCCTGCACATCGCCCTTCTGCTCTTCGGCATACTCGATCCTCGCCGTTTTCCCTGTTGCACCCTCAATGGCGGCGATCAGATCCCGGACGCTGATCCGGTTGCCGCCGCCGATATTGAAGGTCTCTCCCAGAACAGCCGGGTTTCCAGACAGGGGCGCAGCAAGGGCAGCCGCTACATTCGCCTCGACCGCATCATCGATATAGGTGAAGTCACGGGTCTGACTACCGTCGCCGTAGATGGTGATCGGATCGCCCGCACGGATCGCCCGCACAAACTTGTTGATCCCCATATCAGGCCGCTGCCGGGGCCCGTAAACCGTGAAGTACCGGAGCGAGACGGTCGGCACCCCATAATTCTTCCAGTACAGGTAACAGAGGTGCTCGGCGGCGAGTTTTGAGACACCATAGGGGGAGACGGGCTGGAGCATCAGCTCCTCGTGCATCGGGAGCTCTATGTCACCGTAGACCGAGGAGGAGGATGAATAAACAAAGCGCTTCAGACAGGAAGAGGCGGCTGCATCTGCTGCATAGAAGTCGAGCAGCCGCTGGGTCGCCTGGATGTTATCGCGGGTGTAGATAGCAAAGCTCTTCCCCCAGGAGGCCCGGACACCGGCCTGGGCGGCGAGGTGGAAGAGATAGTCGACCGCAGGAAAACTCTCCATCTCGACGATATCCGCTTCGATGAGGGTGAACCGGGGGTGCTGCATGGCAGCGACAAGGTTCTGCTCCTTGAGCTCCCGGTCATAATAGTCCGAGAACCGATCGATCCCTATGACCTCAAACCCATCTGCCAGCAGCCGGTCGGTGAGGGTACTCCCGATGAACCCGGCACACCCGGTGACGAGGGCTTTTGGGCCGTTATCTGATTCAGACCCTTCTCTCTTAGTTGGTGCTCCCATGCGTATATCCACCTATATCTTTCCCTTCATATCTCTCTTTCAGTTTCGTCCCGGCGTTTTTTTGGGTTGGTTTCTCTTCAGTTACTCTTCTGCATTTTTTGGGGTTTCATAGGTCAATCTAATGCCACAGGTCGATAAACTGTGATATGAACTGCCCAATAATATGTGATTTGACATCCCGATCAAACACCATGAGCGCGGGAGCGCTGATATCCTCCCGGCGGGGCAGAGGGCCCCGCTTGGTGGCCGAGAGGCCGCCCACTCCGAGAACCGGAGGGGGATGGCGGTGCCCCCCCGGAGGAGCGAGGAGTCTTGTTGAGAAGAGAATGTCAGGATGTAAGGTCGTGTTATCACTCCAGAGTCTGTGATCATAAACAAGCGCTTACAGGCTGCTTCCCTCTCTTATTCGCATCTGCTGTACTCTGACACACTTCCAGCAGGCAAACCCCCCTGCCCCCCTTCACCTGAAGGGGGGAATGAGGATATCAAGGGGGTCTGAGCAATCGCGGGGAGCGCCGGTACCTGGTGCGGGAAATGAGTAAGCCCATGGAGGCGCGGTGTAGAAGATGGTGAGGAAGCGATTGCAGGTGTGCACCGGCTTTGAGTGGGATGAATGGGAGCGGCAGGGCGCGTCACACATCGATATTCTGCATATACAGAGATCTATTACAACACCATGAGCGCGGGAGCGCTGATATCCTATCGGCGGGGCGGCGAGCCCCGCTCGGTGACCGACAGGTCGCCCACTCCGAGAACCGGAGGGGGATGGCGGTGCCCCCCCGGAGGAGCGAGGGGTCAGTTCAAGGCAGAAGGCCGGGTTGAACGACCGGGTTACCATGCCTGAGTCAGTTTTGTATCGACAAGCGCTTACAGGCAGCATCCGTCTCTAATTCGCATCTGCTGTCCTGTGATCCTCCTCCCGCAGGCAAACCCCCCCTGCCCCCCTTCACCTGAAGGGGGAACGAAGATTGCAGGTGGGTCCGGGCAATCGCGGGGAGCACCGACAACTGGTGCTGGTGAGGGTAAGCCCATAGAAGTGCGGTGTAGGAGATAGTCCGCCAGCGATTGCACGTTGGACACCGGCTTTGTGTGGGATGAGTGGGAGCGGCAGGGCAGGGTATCTTCTCTTGTTCTCCACCAAAGATCCAACCCTTCAACCCCTTTGACCAGTGAGTTCAAACTCGCCCTGCCGCGAGATTTCTGCAATAATAGGCAATTATTGAGCCTGCCGTTGTGAAGATGTTTCATCACGAATTCGTCAGAAAACTCAAACTTTTTTGATCTCAAACGTGATCTGCATGATTAAACAGCCCCACTGTTCGAGGCATTGGATCCAGATGATAACAGAGATCAATAGAGGTGATCTAATGATCTGGATGCAACGTCTACCGGCATTCAACCACACCCAATAAAAAGAAGAGAGATGAGATTATGCAGTTTCAAGCTGAACCGGAGTCAATGCGGCGGAAGGCACACGCCTGGAGACATTGAGGATCTCAATTCCAATCAGGTTATTCTCGTCATCGTAATCGAGGATGACACCCGGTTTGATCTCTTCTGAATCCTTAATAGGGGCATCAGACAGCCGCATATACACTGCATCAGCCTCTTTATCGATGGTCACTTTAATGGTCGTTCCCTCCTGTCAAAGAATATTGTTATCACACGATTAGGAGATAGAATTGGATTTATAATGGTCAGGAGTTGCCTTCCCTTTGCATCCCTTCTTTAGCTTCCAAATGGCAAATTCATTACTCCAGGTTTCTGTAGACAACCTTCCTTAGACCGACTTTTATAACATATATTATCAACGTATTTCGTTTTATATCAAGAATAACCCTGTATTTGCCAACCCGGTATTTGTACCAGGCTGATCCCACCAACCGGTCAATATGCTGAAATGGATCGTCACGAATGGCATCGACACGCTCGATAATCCTGGCAGCGGTATCTTTCGGTAATTTCTCAAGGTTTTTCCGGGATTTATCGGTCCAGATAATGGTGTATCCCATTCAATCAAGACCGAGTTTCTGTTTGAGCTGGGCAGTCGAATATACCCGGCCTGCCTTGATATCTTCAAGCGCTTCCTCAATATCCCGGATATCTTCTTCAGTTATTCCTTCTTCTTCATTTTCCGTTGCAAGCCGTGAGATTATCTCGTTATATGACTCACGGGGAAATCGTCTCAACCTATCAAGTCTTTGTTTCACGCCGGGAGTAATCTTGATGGTCGTCACTTCTCCTGCCATATACTAAGGTATACGTTAAGAGATATAGGTGTTTTGCAGAGACCTGAGTAATACCTGAGCAAAAAATCATCAGACATCAAAAACGCTCATGATGCCGAAAAGGGCAACAGGCATACAAGATGAAAATGGCGGTGATTCTCCGAATTATACCTCCGCCATCTCACCAGCACCACCTGCATGAGCCTGAGTGGGAAGATAGCTGGTATCACGGACGTTTCGCGCAGTGGTGTTGTCATTACCTTAACTGTTTCAATCACAGGCTGGTTTAGCCGATCAGAAACCATAATCCCGTTCAATAGTTGATACAGGAACCCCGGATTCACGCGCCATCTCCTTGATCTCACGAGCAGGAATCATGCAAATTCTCCATCAGTCACATCGGTATTGATAACCAGCCTCCATGTGGGATTCTTCCTCCCAACAGCTGGCATCGTCGGATCCAGGAGCAGATAGTTGTGTGACTCCGGCCGGGGGAGGGTGCGGCCCATATCCAGCCCGATTGTATCTGACAGATAGCCGAGGCGCCGCACAACAGCTGAATTCCCAATATCAATTGCATACCTGCTCATTCTGTTTAGATCAAACGTATCCGACATCTGATGGGTACCCAGTGCCTGTGCAACCAGGGTGATCCCACCGGCATACTGCGGCTTATCAAGACAATCGATGATCGTCTTCTCCTTATCGGTAATAATAACCTGAGCATCATCAATCCATTCCTTCCTAAGTCCAAAGATCTTCTCTTCCTTTAATCGGATAATCCGGAACGTGACTCCAAGCATCTCTATCAGGGCCTTCTTTGATCGTGCATGTGTCTGAATGAATACCGTCTCTGGAATCTGCTCGGTCAATCCATAATGGTGAAGAGCACTCCAGTATCCAATGGCATATGGTCTGATGAGATGGGATGCAAGCACAAATTCATGCATTGTATATCTCCCTTTCTCGCTTGCGAGTGGAATGATGAGATAGGTGCCCCGTTTTATCCTCTCTAAGAAGCCCCCTTTCTCCATTCGGGAAAGGATTACACGCAATATCTCCTTTTGTATCCCGGTCTTTTCGTGCACCTGATCGATGGTAAAGACCTCCCCCTCGCGGGCCATCATCTTCAGAAGTTGCATACTCATGATATCCGTCCCATATGGAATGCTCAAGAGGTATCTCAGGTTATTATGTGTGTCCAAGAGCCATTCCCAATTATATACACAATAGTTATCACTATTGTATATTATAGTGTTGTAAATAAGGATCTATTCGAATTGTTCGTGGTCAAAAACGAATGAGCCTTTCTTTATATACTCTGATCAAAAAGGAATGAGCTTATACACCCCGGAGGAGCGAGGAGTCAATCCTCACTCAGTCACCAGTCCCGGCAGATCACCTTTCCAACAGACAAGCGCTTACAGGCAGCCTCCCTCTCTCTTTGATATCTGTCAGACTGTGACATTACTCCCCCCGGCAAACCCCCCTGCCCCCTTCGCCTGAAGGGGAGAATGAGGATAGCCGGGAGGGCACGGGTAAATCGCGGGGATGCGCCAGCAGCGGTACCGTGAGGGAGTATTGGTATGGCATCTCATTTGTCCAACACTTCATCATCCATATAATCCAAAACCATTTATACCACCATAGTATTACATGGTGGTATGCAGAGCATGAGTTCGATCAAGATCGCAACAGAAGTAAAGGATCTGCTCAGTCAGATGAAGGAGCATCCCCGCGAAACATATAGTGACGTGATTGAACGGCTTGTTACCGAACGTGCAACCGATACACATGACCGGTCACTTTTCCACATCCCTCTCTTGTATGTACGAATTCGTGATACGATCCATACTCTTGCAGATCCAATTGACCTCTCATGCGAGAGAGATAATGAGGATTTTATCCTCTATAACCACGAATTTCATCTCCTTGTAACGGCACCAAATCTTCATGAAGCTCTTGTGGAGATAACAGATGAATTCGAAGAGAACTGGAAGGATTACGTAGAGCAGGATATTCACAAGCTCTCTTCAGGTGCACAAATGTTCAGGCAGAAGCTCATATCCCTGCTATCAGAAGAGGATAACAGAGGAGATCTGATGCCGTGAGCCGGAAGAATCACACAATTATTGCCCGCCTGAAGAAGAAAGGTTTCTCGACAGAGATGTCGAAACATATCAAACTGACATTTCAGCACAACGGGTGCGATACACAAATCCGAATATGGGTATCTCATGGCAAAAAGGAGATCAGCGATCGGCTTCTCAGTCTCATGGCAGAACAACTCCATCTCTCAAAGCAGCAGTTTATGGAGGCGATCGATTGCACGGTTGATGAGGAAGCACTTATTCTCATTTATATTGAGAAGAATCTTCTTTGAGAATTATTCAATTCTAACAACCCCCCGCATATACTTCAACAACCCCTCCCGCAGATCATCCTGCTCCAGTGCGACATCAATAATCGCCTCCAGGTACCCCATCCGATCCCCGGTGTCATACCGCCGGCCCGAAAACTCATAGGCATAGATATTCTGCCGGCCATTCAGGAGCCGGATCGCATCAGTCAGCTGGATCTCACCGCCGACGCCCCGCTCGGTCGTGTGGAGACAGTCAAAGATCTCAGGGGTGAAGACATATCTGCCGATGGCGCCCATCCGGGAGGGGGCTTCGGCGAGGGATGGCTTCTCGACGATATCCTCTAACAGTGAGAGAGAGTCCTCAAGCGGCTTTCCTCTGATTATCCCGTAGCTTGAGACCATCGCATCAGAGACCTCCTCAACGGCGAGAACCGAACAGCGGTACCGGTTGTAGGTATCGATCAGCTGCCGGGTGCAGGGGGTGGTGTTCTTGATGATATCGTCACCGAGGAGGACGGTAAACGGCTCGCCACTGATATGCTTCTCGGCCCGGAGGACTGCATCGCCGAGGCCAAGCGGCTCCTTCTGCCGGACATAGTGGATATCAGCAAGCGAGGAGATATCCCGCACCATGGAAAGAAGCTCTGCATTCTTCGGGTTTTTGGCGAGATGCATCTCAAGCTCCGGGGAGTCATCGAAGTAATCCTCGATCGCCCGCTTGCTCCGGCCGGTGATGATGATGATATCATCAATCCCTGACGCAAGCGCCTCCTGGACGACATAGTGGATCACCGGCACATCGATGATCGGGAGCATCTCTTTTGGCATCGATTTCGTGACCGGGAGGAAACGGGTGCCGAGTCCTGCTGCCGGGATGACGGCTTTTTTGATGATCATGAGGGAAGAACCTCCGGTGAATGAACTGACGGTGCAGGAGCAGATATACTACTATTAAGCATCATTTTTATCACTCATCTCCGTGGTTGATCTCCTTGTAAAATTCCGGTTTGAACTCCCTGTTGTATCCCATTCATATGAGACTTCACGAACCTTCATGAGCATCTCATCCCTGAACTCTTCAAGTGGCAGGCAGGCGGGTTTTGAGAACCCGATCGCTTCGAGAGAGGAGGGAATCCTGTACCTGATCAGGTTCCGGTCAGATGTCAGGAAATAGTCTGAGTGATATGCCATCGCATAGGCAAGGTGGGTGCGATCGGTCGGCTCACGGATCATCCGGGTGTCAACTTCTTCCTCCCCCATCCTGAAGCAGAGGATCCGGACAGAATCGTTTGGAAAGTGGACTGCGACATTCCAGTCATCGAGAAGCTGATTCATACTGGTGATATACTCTAGCCCTTTTTCGTGTTCATGCATCTGGATAAAGGCTTCCCCAAGAACCGAGATGGAGGTTTGAATTAAATACCCGGCATTTTTGGCATGCTGGAGAGTGGTTCTGGATCGCGTATCTTCAGCACAGGTAAAGAAGACCGGCATATCCAGAAAAATGGTTGGATTGGTCATGTATTCCTACAGAGGAGCATTTCAGCGATCGGAGGGGGTGTTCAAAACCGAACGGAGGCGCCTCATATCTTCCAGGTACTCTTCTTCACTGACAGCATAGGATATCCGGCCCCTCGTCACTGATCCACCGTATGGTAGCAGACCTCTTCTGTAGGGTTTCCCGATGACATCTTCGGGATTGAATTTCTTCTCCGTCATGCTTCTTCTGCTCCTTATTATTCATATTCCTGAGAACCCAGATAATCCTTTGGATTATCGCTCTCTCGATTTCTCCCATTATTTTCAGTCAGAAAACATATTGGTTATAAATATGACAGAAAAATACCGGCAGATGCCTGAATGCCCTGTAGTGGAGCGTTTCAGCGGTCAGAGGAGGTATTCATAATCGATCGAAGGCGCTTCATATCCTCCAGGTATTCTTCCTCACTCACAGCAAACGAGATCCTGCCTCTGGCAACCCCCCCACCGTAGGGTAACATCCCTCTCCTGTAGGGTTTCCCAATGACATCTTCGGGATTGAATTTCTTCTCAGTCATGCTTCTCCTACTCCTTATTATTCATATCCCTGAGAACCCAGATAATCCTTTGGATACATCAACTTCTATCCGCTTTGACCCTCGTTCCAATGCAGAGCCTGATTACGATACAAGACCTGATCACGAATTACCAGCAGACCCCCTCATAGATCGATCCAACCGCTGCCTTTGGCACCCGCCGGCCATCGAGCACCAGCTTCCCGGCATAATCGAGTGCTTCAAACTCCTTCCATTCGGTTATAATGAGAACACCATCGCTATCGAGCACCTCATCAGCAGACGAGGCATAGGAAATCTCCGGGAAGAGTGTGCGGAAGTTCGCCATCGCCAGTGGATCATAGGCGATGACGCCCGCCCCCTCTATCTGGAGTTCGCCAATGATCGGAATCGCCCGGCTCTCCCGGATATCATCGGTATCAGGCTTGAAGGCGAGGCCGAGTACTCCGATCCGCTTACCTTTGAGATCCGGGATATGTTTCTTCAGAAGATCAAGGAGCCGGAGGGGCTGATCCTCGTTTACCGCAACAACACTCGAGAGAATCTTCGGATAAAGACCGGAAGCTTCAGCCTGTGCGATCAGTGCCCGGACATCCTTTGGGAAGCAGGAGCCACCAAACCCGATTCCGGACCTGAAGAAGGCCGGGTTGATCCGGGCATCGAGCCCGACCCCGGCGAAGACTTCTGCGGTGTCGAGCCCCATCGTCTTACAGAGGTTGCCGATCTCGTTTGCAAAACTGATCTTGGTTGCGAGAAACGCGTTACTGACGTACTTGATCATCTCGGCAACCGGGATTGTCACGACCAGCTTCGGGCAGTCAAAGGTGGCATAGAGGCTCTCAAGGACCTCACCAGATCGTGAATCTTCTGCACCGATCACAATTCTGTCGGGCGAGAAGACATCTGTGAGAGCCGATCCCTCCTTAAGGAACTCGGGGTTTGAGGCGAGACCAAAGTCACGAAAAGCCGCCTTGCCGGATGCAGCTTCAAGCGTCGAACGGACGATTCCCTTCGTCGTTCCTGAGACAACGGTACTCTTCATCACAACCGTGTGCCAGCCATCTTTCTCCCGGAGCACCCGCCCGATATCCCGGCTCGCAGATTCGATATACCGGAGATCGATTGAGCCATCTGGGTTCGATGGCGTGCCGACGCAGATGAAGGTGACGTCCGTCTCCCGGATGGCCTGTGCGGTGTCGGTCGTGGCAGAGATCCGATCCAGATTCTTTGTCAGCAGCTCATCAAGCCCGGGTTCGAAGATGGGGGAACGGCCAGTCTTGATCAGCTCGAGTTTTGCTGGATCGATATCAACAAAAACGACACCATTCCCAAGCTCTGCAAAACAGGCCCCGGTCACCGCACCGACATAGCCGGTTCCAAGTATTGATATGTTCACAGCAAATCACCGGTCATTATTCTTTTGCTTTCTGTAGCTACTCTATCCGGGAGATTATTATTTGTAGATACCGTCTTCCATCACAGAAAGGGAACGCTCCGGATACAGAAGATACCTGCCGGATCGATGATCAGATGATCAGACAATCAGACAATCAATCAATCAATCAATAACAGCACCCCTGAAGAAATAAAACCCATCCAAAAAGCAACCCTCATCATCCACCCCGATCAACAGAATATCCATGCGCTACCTCATCACCGGCGGTGCCGGCTTCATCGGATCAAACCTCGCCGACCATCTCGCAGACAGACACGAGATCACCATCATCGATAACCTCGCCACCGGCAGAAAAGAGAACATCGATCATCTTACACACCACCAAAACGTCACCATCATCAACGGGAGCATCACCGATT
>NPIF01002934.1_pt1 | contig 10348 bp, 10 predicted proteins | sample 8637461 | NCBI WGS metagenome assembly NPIF01 (sample SAMN07420641, study PRJNA396082) | bioreactor metagenome | isolation source: sample BR12 brine-fed electro-methanogenic bioreactor BR | place: Japan: Kochi | collected 2016-12-09
TTGTTAATGGCAAAGTTGGGTTACTAACTTCTACGGTTCCGCATTAAAATCAAACCTAAAAATTAATAATATTTTTTTAATTTTATTTTATACTCGGATTTCTGTATCTGAATGTATCATTACTTTTGTTGTAATTTGCGTTCGAATTTCATCGTATATTGCGATATCAACACCCTGAGCGACCTCCAAAGTAACGATGATGCCGTATCGGATGGGTCTATCAATTCTTCCTGCGTCCTTTCTACAATTCACTTTTATATCTAAGGTATCATCCTCGGTAAAAGGACGCGCCTCCTCTCCTTCAAAAATCTCATGTTGAACGGTACCCCTCCGTACAGATCTCCAATCTGCCTCTGTTCGGGTAAATCCTAATGGATCATTGGTGATCTCATACCAGAGACTTGCTACCCTATATTTTTGTGTACTAACAGCTATCGGTGATAAATATGCAAGTGTAATTGTGAGCTTACGTTTGTCGCGTTGACCACTAAGAGATGGAGGTAATGGTACGTGAAAAATATTCGCCTCTTGATCACTCAATTGTCCAAAACCAATAAGAGTTATTCGTTGCTCGTGGCATCCCATCACTTTTAAAACATCAGGTGATCCATAACCTATCCATTGACTGATCTTGTTCTTAACTTGATGTGATCTCCACTCATTATGCATTATTTCTTCAATTTGGTTGCCTGCTCCATTCCATGAACATCCATGAATGATCATTGCCTTAAGAAGAGGAACAATGAATGGTTGATAATCACCCTGAAATCCTTGCTCCTCAAATATTTCAACGAGTTGGTTGTGGCAAAATGCGCCAAAACGGCTTATTAATGCGGCTGAATTGCTTGTTCCATGGGTAAATGATACTTTATTAAGATCACCAGAAAGTGTTCCTGGAGATGCTACCTTAATTCCAGGTGCATCGGATGAATGACTTGATTCAAGGTATGTTTCTCCTCGATGAGTATAAACTTCGTAAAAAAGTCTCCCCCCAGGGTATATGAGATCTGGTTTAATTGCTCTTTGATACCCACTACCAAAAGAGGAATATGGACTTGGTAATAAATTTGTAAATGGATTAATTCGTCTGTCACTGGGCTTAATTTGAGCTTCGTCGAAGTGTAATGACCCTATGGTTAATGAATTGATGCTTTCAGCGGGCGAGAATATTTTCCTATTTCGTGTGTTTTTATAAAGAGCAGATACAATCTTTTTTTCACGCTCAATTGAATTTAGTTCGTTAAATGTAGTTTCTGGCACTCCAGTCTCAATGGGATCAAATGAATTCCCTGCGCTGATAATAAATAAAAGGTTATATGTGTCGCTTAACCAATCAACGAGTCTTGCAAGAGGACTCATCATTCTATTAAATGGGCGACTATCATCACCAATGGATAGATTTATAATTTTTACCGTTGGTGCTATTGCATCTTCCTCTCCATCACTATCGACAATGCGATGAATTGATCTGTGAATCAGGTCAACTGCCAGTTCATTCTCCTCTGGTATACATTCACCGCGATTTGGATCCAAGGGATCAGGTTTGAATATCGGTCGAACGTAGAGGTAGCTATTCAAAGGTAAAGGTTCTTCATTCAAGTCACCAAGGGTGATAAGAGATGCCATCCCTGTACCATGATAACGATCATTAACGAGATATTCACTAGTCCAATCATCGGGATCATCAATAATTAGACGGTTTAGTAGTAAATGATGATTAGCTAGTGGTAAACCATCCAATAGTGCTATAACTGGGTTATCCTTTGGGATTTGCAAGGCACTTGTATCTTTGATATATTCAGATAGTTCTTCTTCTAGTCCTCTAACAATTGACATCTGACCCACAGGTCTAAAGAACATAATTCCATCATATTCAACTAGGCTTGTATGAGGATTCGTAATAATTTCTTGAATAGAACTCGCAGGTAATTCCGCCAACAATGAATGATATGCAATCTCTTGAATTACACATCGACTTAAAATTGTTCCACCACAATTCTGAATGTGATTAGTAACAATTTCCTCACTTAATTGACGCTTCTCTGGACAATTACGATACCATAGTTCCGTTTGGAAACGGATTATTTTATTTGGATCATTGCTAAGTTCTTCCTTCCAAGCCTTTATAACTCCTGTTTCTAATAAACGATCTTGCACATCCCAATATCGAACATCTTTGAGATGTCGGAAGAGTATCTTGAACTTGTTCAACCCTCTTTGAAAAGTAATCTGGGGATTTTCCTTATATTGGTTCCAAAGAGATACCAATTGCTGCAGTGCTTGGTGATTGGTCATGACCATATATAGTCGACCATTCAATTCCTTTTCGGGATAATCTGGGTTATAAAAGTCACTATCGCTGGATATTGCATCCTCTTCAATCTCTAATATCCATTCCAACCCATCTATTCTTTTAATCGCATTGGCAAATTTTTCTATGGAGCTGATGATCTCAATGACTAAGACCATTTCTGGATCGATTCCAACTGAACTATGTTGAATGGCAACATGCTTGGCATTGAACACTTTTTGCAGCTGGCTGAATTGTGGTGACAGTCGTTCATTTTGGCGAGAATGGGAAGGAGTCTCAATACGCATGTGTATGGGAGCTAGTGTAGATCGCTGTGCAAATTCAGGATCTGGAAGCAATAGAAGGGGTAGCTCTGCCATTAGCTCTCACCCTCACATTGTTGATCGACTTTGGCTGATCTTATCAACCACAGATCTAGATTTCTCTCAACAATTGACTTAATATCTGAGTTTGGCAGTTCTAATACATATTGCCGGAATACAGTTGTCCCAAACTCTTCAACCTCCGCAAAACTTACTCCAAAGAGTTTTTCTGCAAGAAACTCAGGTTTATATCCTAAGGATAATTTTATTCGATGCTCGAATTCTGTAAACCATTTGATAAGTTCTTTGACTGTTGGTTGTGGTAAATTTATTCGGACTTGGAATCTTCGCCAAACCGCTCGATCAAGGAGTTCTGGATGATTTGTTGCTCCAATAACAACCACATGGCTTGGTAATGCGTCTATTTGCATTAAAAGAGAGCTAACAACGCGTTTAATTTCTCCTGTTTCATGAGTGTCACCTCTTTCCTTACCAAGAGTTTCAAACTCGTCAAAGAAGAGAACACACCTTTGAGTGCTGACATAATCTATTAAACGTTTAAGGCGGTTAGCAGTCTCTCCAAGATAAGCACCCACCACACCTTCGTAACGAACGGTGAGGAGTGGTACCATTAAAGCCTCTGCAATAGCTCCAGCTAAAGAGGTCTTTCCATTTCCGGGTGGACCAATGAGTAGAAGCCGATTACGTGGTTCAAGGTTATATGATCGTAACAGATCTACACGATGTTGTTCTTGAATAACTTCTTGGCAGATTTGCAATACTTTGTTAGGCAAAATGAGATCGTTAAGATTGTGTCTTGGAACAATATTATAATAAAAGGTACTGACCTTTTGATCAATCAAAGATGTGCCATTACTAAGCGGTTTTGAGCTAGGTGTTATTCTGAGAGTCTCGTCTAGTTTATTGGCAAGTATCTTATGTTGCTTGGCTCGCTCTTCTACAATAATTGACTCCACAACTTTTCGAAACCTAACAGTGTCATTGTTTAGACCAAATTTTACAAGGTTTATTAGTAGATCTGCCCTCACCATAAAATTCTCCAATTGTCCAATTAATGTCCTTTTGTTTTCAGATCTCATTAAATTGAAATAAATTATTAATGGTATTATTTTAATTACTTCTTTTTCTCTTCTTTCAAAGCAAATATTCTTTCTTATTCAAGAAATTGGATTAGTCAGAGTGTAAAGGTTTTGATATGAGTTGGATCATGCTGTAATCAAAGGCTGTTTTATCTCTGAAAGCAGTTGGGATAACAAAAATATTAGTATGGACAAAATATGTGAACTTCTCAATATACAATTAATCAAGTAAAGTGAAGTTTTTTAGTTTATGGAGTCATGGATACATCTCCGATGACGGTTTATTGTAACCCTTACTAAAAGTACAAAATATTTTTATCATATGTGATAAAATAAGTTATCACTTCACTATGCCATAGGTGGAAGTTGCTATCATCAATAACGATGATTTAAAAAAAACGTGATGCATATGCCCCGTCCATTTGAAGGAGTCTTTGGAAATACCTGTGAACTGCGGCTGCTTGAATTCCTGCTGCCGCTTGAAGGTATGGAATTCAATGTCACTGAACTCTCGGAAGAAGTCGGTGTCAGCCGGGTGACAGCTGGCAGGGTGGTGAAGAAGTTTGTTGCATGGGGAATCCTCAATGCCAACATGAGGAAGATTCCCCGGTATTCGATCAATTCGTCCTCACCGATAGTCCGGGCCGTCGAGAGCGTTAACAATGCCTTGATTGGTCAGATCATTGCTGAAAAAAACGCTCATGATGCCCATAAAGGCAATAGGCATACAGGATGAAAATGATGATTGTTCCCATGCATTTTCATATAAAAGTGAACGTGTGATTAGAGATGTGGCGTTTTTTGGAATACCTATACCTCCTAAAAACTGTATGTGAGAGGCCGGATTCGACCCGGCGGACCCCAATAGGATCAGATCGGACAACAGCATCCATCCCTTCCTCAAAAACATTTACAAAATCCAGATCACATCATGGTTATCCGGCACCATCGCCTCACGGGGGATCACCGAACACAAACACACCATACTTTATCTTACCTAAATTCCACAATTAAACTATGAGACAAATCATTTTTTTATTCGCTATAGTGTCAATAATCATGGTCTCCGGGTGTACTACGGCAGGGTCCCCGGCAGCACCAATCGGAAAAGGGTCGGTGAACCTCTGCATCGCTAATCCGGCGCTTGCTGACTCATCCCAAATACCAGAAGTTATTCTCTGGACATCCCCGGGCAACAGCGATGAGAAGGCGGACCAGACAATAGTAGCAACATTCCCCGCCTGCGAAAATCTTTCTGCAACCATCTGGGAGAAGAAAGTGATGCGGGATACCTGGAGCCGTATTACCCTCAGGGCAACGGATGGACAGTCCTATACCGGGTGGATAATCGAAGACCATCTGACTGCGGAAACAAACGAGATGGGAACGGAATGGAGTGAATATTATTCATCGGTTCTCGGCCGCTGGGAACAGACCAACCGGGGGAACGGTGCGAATATCTGGTATGAATTCAAAGAGGACGGGACGTATACGTTCAATTACGATATGATGGGCAACAGGGATAACGTCCAGGACCGGGGTTCGTGGGAGTACCGGGGAAACCAAACGTATGACCTTGTATCGAGTACCGCTTCCGACAACAGGTTGGAATCCATCACCCTGGATCCACAGGCAAAGACATTCAAATCCGGATTCCAGTACTCGTCCGACCCGGCAGCGGAACACGAACTTGTGTATGCCCGTGTATGATACCGGGACTGGTTCCCAATTACCTTTATTTTTGGGTGGCTGATCCAGCGGAACCATCGAGATGATCACGCTCTTCTCTCTCCGGCCACCGCAGAGGGCATGAAAACGGGAGACCGGCTCCTCCCCCCACCCCCCGGTTAGTACAGAAGATGCACTTATATCAGCAATCGTAACGAAACCATCCTTGATGGAACTTCCCTACCTGAACAAATTCATAAGACGCAATAAGGAAGATCTCCCGGAGATCTCGCGTGAAGAATTTTTTCAGAATCTCACATTATCCCGGGCTGAAGCGGAAGAGATCTGCAGCACCGCAGAAGACGATCTGAAACGCCTCGATGAGACGAAATGGAGCCTTAAATATACCTCGCTCATCCTCGGGGCGGCGCTCGTAATCAACCTGGGGCTCATGTTTGCATTCACCTGGAAGTTCTACCTGTACTGGATTATGGCTTCCTTCACGTTCCTGATGGTGAACCCCTTCCTCACCATGCTTCCGACCGATATGGCAGACTTAAAGATGTATATAGGGTACATCAGGGAACTCAAAGTCAGGGAACTCACAGTGCGTGATAGAAAGAGCCCGGACGGGATCGCGGGCGAAGAGACCTCGGGAAAAGAGACCTCCGGAAAAAGCAGCATCGGTATCGCCGACACAACCGAGACGATCAAAGGGCTTTCCCGAAAGAGGAACTATCTCTACGAACTCGGCTGGAACCTGTTCTTCATAAACTGCCAGCCGCTGGCACCGGGTTTTCTCATGCTCTTTGCCCTCTCCGCTGCTTTTGCACTCGCAGGCTGGGCAGTCTTCGGCCAGTTCGAGGCGTTCTCCTCCATCATCATCATCGTCCAGTCCATTGCATTAATCGTGTTCTATATCGCGATTGTGCATGTGAAGCCGTATTCCAGTGGCTTTTTCTCGGAAGTGCTCGGCATCCATTCCACCTTCAAAGAGCATTATGAAGAGGCCTGGAGCAAGGGACTGAAATTCGCACTCACCGCCGCTGTCCTGATCACCGTCACGGGTATACTTCTCATAGCAGCGCTCGTCCTCCCCGGGATCACCTACGGCAGTTTCACATCTGCCGAAGCCGATGTCCACATCAACATAGGGATCTTTGCCCTGATCTTCCTCTCGCAGATGATTGCTGTTCGGCATTTTCAGGGGAGATACAGCAGGAAGCTCGCGGAAACCCTCTTGAAATCGAAGATCGTGGCGATCCGCGAGGAGATCCTCCCAGCCATCTCAACCCTCGAGACGGCACCCGCAGATGAGGGCGTAACCCCGCAGATGAAGGGCAGTTTAGAAAAGATCGGGATCGATCTCATCCGGCACCGGATGCTGAAGATCGACTACAGGTCGTTATTCGGGTACTTCCCGGTATGCCTGATTAACCCGGATATCAGTGCCGTGATGAGCATCTCCGGCAAGAGGGACAGCAGCAGCACCGGGATACAGGCAGACGGAGTAAAGGAGTAACCACTTGCCCCTCCCCCTCACCGTGCCATCAGGGCGAAGACACCCCATCCAAGGTATTCTCTTGTGTACGCGGCGTAGCGTCTTGGTTCCGACGTCAGCATGCCCCTCACTTCCTCTGCGAAGCCGTCGTCGGGATTCGCTTCGAGCCATCGGCGCATGGTGAGCCACTTGGCCGCTTCGTACCTGTCCCAGCCATCCTGGTTCGCCAGCACCATCTCCACCACATCGTAGTTGAGATCATCAAAAGACGCGAGAAGGTCCGGGAGCATGAGGAAATCGGAGATAGAACTGGCATGACATCCTTTGGCAACGTCTTCTGTTGGCGGCAGCTGCCTCCAGTAGGGCTCGCCGATGAGGATGATCCCTTTGGGGCGGAGACTTTTTGCCAGAAGATCGATGGTGCCGGCGAATCCCCCGCCAATCCAGGTGGCGCCGATACAGGCTGCCAGATCGACCTTTTCGTCGGTGATGTAGCCGGCAGCGTCGCCGTGAATGAACTCAACCCGATCGGCTACTCCGAGCTCTTCAGCACGGAGCTTCGCCTGCTCTGTGAACAATGGGCTCATATCGATGCCGACGCCGGTGATTCCAAAATCGCGTGCCCAGGTGCAGAGCATCTCGCCCGAACCACTGCCGAGGTCAAGCAGACGAGCCCCCGGCTCCAGGCGCAACGCTCTGCCGAGAGTGGCGAGGTTTTCCGGTGTGAACGGGTTATGAATCCGGTGAGCGCTCTCGGAAATAGTAAAGATACGTGGTATATCCAATGTAAAAAACTCCTTTTACTAATTTATGTAATAGCCGGATTATATCCTTCGTGGCTGTCATTGATATGGGTTTAAGACAATTATCTGGGTGAGGGTGAGGTGAACACGCCAGATATCAGACACCCCAAAAACAGAAGATGTCCGATAATGTCCGATAATGTCCGATAAATGTCCGTTATCTTGCAAGATATACTCTCGACCCATCAGGCTTTCCCGGGACGTGGCCTGGTTAAAACGTATTTTCTGCCCTTTTTCGTACCGAATGCTTCCAGCAAGCCACGATGGACGAGATCGAGAAGATCACGGTACCGGGTCTTCTCCGATACCTCCGGCACAATCGATGCATAGTCCATAGCAGTTATACCGCCGTTTTCTCTGGCAAACGACATGGCCTTCACCTGCCGCTCATTCAGACCGGCCCCTCGCAGAGAGTCTTCGGTAAACCGCAGATCCTTTCTCATGCGCACGATGAACCCAAACGAGTCACTGAGAAACTCAGGCTCCGGGAGCCCGGCCTCTGCAAGCGCATCCACAATTCGCCCTATGCCAGAGCCATACCGTTCGACAAACCCTGCAAGATAGAATATCTTTGCTATGAGCGGGTTTCGCAGGAACGAGTAATGCTCGGTCTTGAGCATCTCGATCGTGATCCCTTGCGGCAGCGATCCGGGATTGTGGAACCGTATGGCGTCGTCGTAGACACGGATCTGCGTCTGGATATCGGTATTAAAATAGTCCCGGTGGATAAGCGCGTTGAGGAGCGCTTCACGAACTGCCAAGAGCGGGTAGTCCCAGATCTCCTTGCGCTGGAAGGACTCCTCCATTGCATCCGCCGAGATCTCGAATCGGATATCAATGAAACTCTTCACCCGCTCTTCCGCTCGTGTGAACTGCTGGATGAGATTCCCGGAGAACTCCCCATCCCCGATGACGATATCCCTCCCCTTGAACCGACCGACGCGGGTGGTGGTGTTGATGAAGAACCGTTGTGGGTCTCTGCCGAAGAGCATAATAGCTGCATTGGTCAACTTGCCGTTGACAGTAAGCTCCAGGCGGCGTAGAATCGATTCCACAGGCTCTTCTTCATCCACAACATCGAGTCGGTTCGACCGCTTTGCCAGACGAACGAAGGTTCTGACGGTCTCGGGATCGATATCGTCGAAGGAGTAGTCGCCGGTGAGTGTATCCCAGGTAATCCCGGATTTACGGATCAGAAAATGAACGAGTTCTTGTCCGGCAAGATCGAAGGTGTTGCTTCCGCTACGCTGATAATACCGGCCGTCACATGAGATCGGGACGGGGGAGGGGGAGACCGTGATGCTGATGATCTCGTTTCCTGAAAAGGTTTCAGCAACAACGGAGGGAGTTATACCAAGTTTGTTTCGGATTTTGTTGGGCAACTCCCGCAAGAGACGTTTTACTTGATGGACGCCGACAGGTCTCCCGGCATCATCGATACCAATCTTGAGCACCCCGCCGTTTGTATTTGCAAATGCACAGAGGGTCTTGAGATACTCGTCCTTCCAGGACTCCTTGAATTCAATGTTCTGGCTCTCGATCATGGTGAATGTGGCTGACTACTACATCGACGGGCACTCTCTTATAGGCTTCTCGCCGACCGGGGCGAGGAGCTAGGAGGTTTCTGGTTGCTGATACTGTCTGCTCTTTTCATATTTGAGCCTGGACGCTCGATAAAACAGATCCAGAGATATGTCCCGCACCGGGCATGCCACAACATTCACAAAATGGTTTTTGGTTATTCAAGGCAACCAATTTCCATAGTAGCGGTGTTGCCACAGATAAATGCGAGAGGCCGGATTCGAACCGATAGATCTTTAGGGGTTTGGATCTTATGTCTATTGCATTCACAGAGAGATTGTTATCACGCGGATGGATGTGGTTATTGGGAAAAAAATTGTTTAGAAGCTTCCTGATTATATAATTCTACCCGCATTTGTTCATTTCAGGTTTTTACGCTTATAATAATTGTATAAACTCGTCTTTTGTGAGCCCCGCCTGTCTGATGATGCTTTGTATCGTTCCTTTTGAAATTTCCTTGTGGTTTGGAATAGTAAGCCTTCGATGAGGTTCTTTTTCCTGTCTGAGGATAATATGGCTGCCAGTCTGATGATCGACAGAGTAGCCTATCTTATTAAGTGCCTTTATTACTTCAAGATAAGACAATATTGGCAATTTAGGCATATCAGGCGGTTATCTCTACAGTTTCTTCATATATTGAAGGGGGGATTGGCTCATTATGCTTCTTCAGGCTTGCCAGATACCCTGTTGCAGCATCGTGTATATTTTCCAAGGCTTCGGCTCTGGTTTTTCCCTGGGATATGCAGCCCGGAAGGGACGGGCATTCGGCGACAAAGATCCCATCTTCGTCGACTTCAATGATCACTCTGAATTTCATATGACCTGATCTCACCAATTTGATAATTTAGGTACGAACCGCTCATCTTTTTCGGTAATGTAGTATTGCGATTTCTGAAATATAAAATCTGTTCTATGAACACTCACCTTTTCTGAGGATTATACATACGTTCTCGTTCAGAGAACTGGTTCTAATTGTCATCATAGAAGAGTAATTCAAAAAGAGATGGCAAAAGAACCTGAGCGAATACATTCTGTCAGTTCAGTGAATAAAAAAGAAGCTGTATGCGAGAGGCCGGATTCGA
>NPIF01001436.1_pt4 | contig 10341 bp, 9 predicted proteins | sample 8637461 | NCBI WGS metagenome assembly NPIF01 (sample SAMN07420641, study PRJNA396082) | bioreactor metagenome | isolation source: sample BR12 brine-fed electro-methanogenic bioreactor BR | place: Japan: Kochi | collected 2016-12-09
GGCAGCTCAATTATGCGGCCGAGGTGACTGGCGGGATATCCCGCACCGACCGCCTGCGTTTCTTTTTGGCTTATCTCGATCGGACAACCCTCGGAAAAGAGGGTAAAGAGTTGATTGAAGTTATACTGCAAAAAACAGCCAAAATTGCTCGGCACGATATCAAATTAACGGTTCGGCGTCGCAGGCGGGGGGAGTTGCCTTAAACAATCTTTTCCAATTCTTCTGCAGATTTTTTTCAAGCATCTAGGTGGCATGAGATATGAAAAAAACTATCAGTATAATTTGTGCCGTTCAGCCCAAGCCGAATCCGGGGATGTCCAGTGTCGATCTGGCTTTCTATGCCTTTGCAATGCGCCATTTTCCTGAAGCCGAGCTTCATTTCTGGAAAATTCTGGATGAGAGAATATTGCATCAGGCAAGGAGCGCCTGCGAGCGAGCCGAGATCGAGCAGCGCCATGGAATGCCTTTCAAGTATAAGAGTTTACAGGGGAACCTGGAACAACTATACCGAAGTGATGTGGTCCTCTATTGGGGGGATTTTTTTCACATGGCCCATTACCGGGAAAGTGAAGCCAGGCGTCAAATGAAAATTGGTGCTGTGGAAACCTACGAACAGGGACTTGAGATAGTAGACAAGTATTTTTTTCTAAATGAGGCGCCCGAAGATGTGTTTAAGAAGGTTATAGTTTTTGGTGAAAACCTTCTTTTCAATACCGTACATAATTATACCGGCGGTACTTATGCCGATAATTTTAAATATTTTATTAACAAGGTAAATCATATTTGGATGAGGGACGTTTTTTCTGCATTGACCGTTAGTCATATTAAAAATGATTACGATAGATCATGTCTTGGAATGGATTGTTCTGTGCTTCTTAAAGATGAAGATCTTGATGTTCTGCAAAGAAATTTCGTATCTGAAATAGAGCGGAGTAAAAACAAGGTCGGAGTGTTCTTTCATCGTAATACAAAAAATCTCTCCAAGCAGTTTAAGTTTGCCAAACAGTTGGCCCATGCAACCTGCAGCGAGGCGCAGTGGCTGCCTTGGCGAATCGATAAAAGAATTAAATCAAAGATACGCTGGTGCTTTCCTACGCTGGAAATTATCCAGTCTGAGAAAGGACCCTCAGAAGGTGATCTTTTCCATTTGATAAAAAACTATAAATTTGTTATCAGCGACACCTACCACGTTTGTGTTAACGCATGGCGCCTTGGAACGCCTGCAATATGTATCGGGGAATATACCACTGATAACGATTGGGATGTCAGTTGTGGTCCGGCACACGCCTGGCGAGATAAACGATGGGTGTTTTTTTCCATGATTGAAGGTTTGAAGTACTACGTCCATGCTCATGAATTGACGAACACTAAAAAATTCAAGAAGCGTATTGAACAATTGGTCGATGCTTTGGCGGCAGAGAAAGATTTGAAAACGATAACTAGTTATATTCATCGCCAGAGAAATAATTTAGAAATGCAACTACAGAAGACAATTTCTAAAATGTTCCAAAATTGATTAAATGTTTTAAGGTTTTACTAAAGCATACTTAGGATGTGCAGATGTCAGAAGTTGTTCAAATAAAGAATATAGCCTGTTCTTGTAATAATGGTATGTACAGGGTGAGTGCTGATGTCGGTGATAACCCATTGTGGTTTGAATCTTCAGACGTTTCATTGCTGGCCTCTCCAGAAGCTTTTTCCGGCGGGTTACTCGTTCAATCTTTAATAATGCAAGTCGATCTTGCTTGCGATGTGTCGCTTAGCCCTATCTGGCTCGTAAATGCCGAAAAAATAATGAAAATCTACCGGGAATGGTTTGGGTATAAACCGATAAAGATCGATGCCGAGAGGCGAAGTGATAGACTTCCGCAAAAAGGCAGCCAGACGGCTCTTTTGTTTTCAGGTGGGGTCGACTCTTTTTATAGCCTGTTGCGCGGACCTTTCCCCATCAATAACCTGGTTTTTCTGCAAGGATGTGATGTTCTTTTAAGCGAGACAGAGAGACTGAAGTCAATGGATGCTTCGCTTCGGGAAGTCGCCGCTCAGGTAGGCGCGAAGGCGATTTCCATTAAAACCAATTTGAGGGAACATCCGATCGCTGGCAGAAAATTCAAAATTTCTCATGGAGGAGTGTTTTCTTCGGTTGGCCATTTATTGCCAGAAGTCGACCGGTTGATTATCTCTTCAAGCCAGCAAAAGGGTGTTTGGGACCTGCCTTTTGGTTCTCATTGGGATACGGACCCACTGTGGGGAAGTGAATCGCTAGAAATTGTTCATTACGGCGAGGAATTTGGTAGGAATGAAAAGCTCAGGGGCATTGCAGGAGAAACGGTTGTTCAACAGAACCTGAGTGTTTGTCAAGGAAAGATAGAAGACAGATTGAACGATCCATCTTACAATTGCGGCAAGTGTGAAAAATGCGTTCGCACCATGTTGATTATTTCACAATCAAACAGTTTGCAAAACTACCCTAAGTTCCTGGAGAAAAATAATCTTAATGCACGTCTCGACGAGGTGTTGTATTTGTCGGATTATCTTGTCCCTGTTTATGAAGACATTTTGGCACATGGTTTAGAAGATAACTTGGCCCACTCTGTAATATTGTTGCTCGGCAGGACAAAAAAAATCAAACCTTTTATAAAATTCGGTCGCCACGTAAGTAAGGCCCTCGCACACCTTATGCTTCCAAAAAGTTTTGATCGCCGGATTTCAGGGTTTTTAAAGGCCTTGAAGAAATAGACCTTTTTGTTTTTCATAAACATAGCTTAGTTTTAAGGTTTAGGGGCTAATATATTAATTGAAAACAAGAAGATTATTCCGTTAAGAAAGTAATCGTTTTTTAGCCGCTGTCGATTTGGACTATTTATCTAACTTCTTAACCTGTAAAGCCGCAAAAATTACGAAGTATAGTAGAATGATGCAATCCGTGAATCGGTTTCTGATTTTTACAAGGATGATTTCAAAAAAGGTGATTTAAAAAATTCTATTATAAATTATATAAACAAAAATAAAGGTTTTTTTGGTTCTAGATTTGTTGTCTGCTGGTCTGAATCAGCCTCCTAATCACTGAATGTGAATGAAACTGTATGAAATTAACGTTCGTCGTTCCTACCTATAATTATGCCCAATATTTGGGGCGTTGTATGTCCAGTGTTGTGGAACAGACGACGGCGGACTGCGAACTGTTGGTGGTCGATGATGGTTCGACTGATAAAACCCAAGAGGTTGTCGTGCGTTTTCGCTACGACCATCCCCGGAAAAATATTCGTTATTTTTACCAGGAAAACGCCGGGCCTTCGGCAGCGCGGAATGTTGGCGCTCGAATGGCCAGAGGCGAATATGTCTGTTTTCTGGATGCCGACGACCTGCTGGTGCCGGGGGCTGTAGGAATAATAGAATCTGCCCTTTCCGAATATCCGCAGGCGGGGATGCTTTTTTACGGCTACCGCTCGGTGAGCCTCGATGGCAAAAAGACCGAACGTTCGCCGGAGAAAATCAGCGACAATCGAACGAAGAATTTCCAGCGGTTTATCCTTAAAAAATTTCAGGGTTTTCCGACAGGAGCTGCTGTTGTCCGGAAGGATGTGATGGGCCGTATCCATTTTCCGGAAGGAGTGCATAGCAATGAGGACACGGTTTTTTTTGCGCATATTTTTGCCAATTATACCGTCGTATCTTATTCCGGGGTGATCATGGAGACCATTCGCCATCCCGGCAGTCTGCGCAATGATCTGCAACGTATTGAAGCGTCTGGCCTAAAGGCCGTAGACTGCCTGTTCGATCCCGCCTTGCTTTCCGCAAAGCAGATGAAGTTGCGGCACCGGTATCTTGCCAGTCGCTGTCTGAGTTTGTTCCGGACCCATTTTCTGCACGGTAACTTTGGCCAAGCGCGCCGATATTATCGTCAGGCTCTCCAGGCTTATCCGGTTTCTGTTCTACAGTGGAGCTTTCTGAGCAAATTTCTGCGATGTCTGTGTCGCTAGTACGGAAAACAACCTTTCGAAGCAATTCAGACAGAAGGGTTGACGCTGCCTTCAAGCGTACTCAAGGGAATATGAATAAGGATCTGCGACATAGCCGGAGAACGGTACAGTGATTTTTACACAAGACAGGTTGTCCCAAGTCTCCTGGCAGAAGCTGACGGCAGCCGGTCGGGCTGTGCTGGATGCGGTGCAGGCCGGTGGCGGTCTGCCGCCGGAGGTCATGACTGTTTGGTCTTCTGACGAGGTTCCCGGCTTCGCGAGATCGTGGCATGGCCCCCGGCGGCGTTCGAAAAATTTGAAGTGCCTCGAGCAAATGAATGTGCCCTCCGCCGAAGAACTTGGCGAAGGCACCCTTGATGAACAGGGTTTTTGCCGGTCACTGATTTTGTTGCGACTGCCACGGCCCGCTTTGTTGCTTAAAGACTTTATTCATCACCATTATCCGACGCTGACCGTCCAGCAAAAACGACGATTTCTCGTAACCTGTGCCCGGTTTGTTGGTCGCCTTCACGATGCGGGGGTTGCTGTTTCCGGTCCACTTGCTCGAGCCTTGCTGGTCTCCGTCGCTGGAGAGCCCGATCAGTTTTACTTAAACGGTGCGCAGTTTCTTTTCCTATGTCGAGGTCCCTTGGGAACCCGCCTTAGGTTTAAAGCTGTGGGAGCGCTTTTTGCCGCAACCTTTGGCTATACCACGCGGTGCGAGCGGTTACGTTTTGTTGCGGCGTACCTGGGCAAAACCCGTTTCGATGAACAATCCAGGCGCCAGTTGCATCGTCTGGAGCGCGCGGCACGACGCGAGGCCTTGCGTCATTGGCATCGTTACTCCCTGAGGTGCTTAGGCAGTAATCGGGACTTTGCCCATGAACGACGCGATGGTTTTCGCATCCATCGCCTGCGCTCGAGCGCTGCTGCGGAGGCGCTTGGGCAATTATTGCCCGACCCGGACCGGGCCATTGCCGATGCAGTCATATATAAACCCGGCTCGCGCACCCATGCCGGCCTTGTCTATCTGGGTGGGAGGCAATATTTCCTTAAGCGTTACAATGCGCCAACCGGCTGGTTTTGGCTGGTGAATGTGTTTCGCCGTTCTCGTGCTTTGCGCACCTGGCTGGCCACCTGGGGGTTCATTGCCCGTGGTCTGCCCGTTGCCCGTCCGGTAATATGTCTGGAAAAGCGGCGCTGGCGTCTGCTGGGCTCCTGTTACATTCTCATGGAATTTGTAGAAGGGACCGCCAAACTCAGTACTGTGTGGCCACGGCTGGATAGGGCAGGGCGGGAAAAATGTCTGCTGCGACTCGGAACGTTGCTGGGGCGTCTCCATTACAGCGGCGGCTTACATGGCGATCTAAAATGGAATAATATTGTGCTGAGCCAGGATGATCCCGCCGCTGTCCACCTGGTGGATTTCGACGGCAGCCGGGTTGTCCGCTGGCCGTCGCTGCGTCGCGGAAGACGTGATCTTGACCGGTTCTTGCGCGATTTTCGGGGGCACGACGTTCCGGAGCATCTCATTGCTGTCCTGTGCCGTATCTGGGGACGCTGGACGGGGGTACGGTGAGCTTATTTATGGAAGCAGTCGATACGCTGCCGGCAACCCCCCGGGAAGTCAGGGAGCGGCATGGCCGTTTCGTCGTGCGACGAGTCGCTGATGGTGCTGTCGCTGTTGTGCTGGAGCAGTTGCTTTCCGATCCCGCTGAGCTGTTTCGACGAGGCCAGCGGGTTGACAGCGGTCGCCCTGGAGAGCGGAGCGACTGTATGAACATTAACGTGGCCGGCCAGGACTTCTTCATCAAACGTTATAACTGCCTTGGCTGGCGCTATCGTGTCAGGCACCTGCTACGCCCGTCGCGGGCCCTGCGGTCCTGGCGGGCAGGGTTGGCGTTGTTGCGGGCCGGGGTGCGGACCCCTGTGCCGCAACTCTGCCTGGAAAAACGCACCCTGCGGCTGCTCGGACCTGCTTATCTGGTTTGTGAAGGTCTGCCCGGTGCCGTACAACTTATTGAAATCTGGCCGCAATTTTCTTTTGCCGAGCAGCGGGAAGCGCTCATGCGCCTGGCCGAACAGATCGGCAGCATGCANNCATTCACGGCGACATAAACTGGCGCAATATCCTGGTTCAGGATAACGCGGGGCAACGGACCTATTATTTTGTCGATCTTGATGGCAGCCGCCGGGCCAGGTATCTAAAAGCGGAACGCGCCGAACGGGACATCGGTCACTTTATTCGTGATTTGCGACGCTGCGGTGGCAGTGATGATCTCGAAGCCTATTTTCTGGACCGCTGGCGTAAGCAGAGCGGGCTGTTTTGCAACGCCTAAGAGGATGTTATGCAAATTAATGATATTACACACCATTTCGAGAAGTTGCGGCATGTATTCGCTCAGGTTGCTCGCGAGCAGAGCGAGGCGATTCTTGACTGTTGCAGGTTGCTAACGGCGGCCCTGCGCGAGGAACGCAAGGTGCTGATCATGGGTAACGGCGGTTCGGCGGCCGATGCCCAGCATTTCTCTGCCGAATTGGTCGGACGCTTTCTGCTGGAACGCAGGGCATTGCCGGCCATCGCCTTGACCACCGACAGTTCTATTTTGACCGCGGTCGGCAACGATTACGGGTTCGATGAGGTTTTCCGCCGCCAGGTCGAAGCGTTGGCCCGGCCGGGCGATGTGGTGATTGGAATTTCCACCAGCGGCATGTCCAACAACGTATTTCATGCCTTGACCGAGGCCAACTCCATCGGCTGCAAGACCATCGGGCTGCTGGGACGCAACGGGGGCAACATCGCCGGCATCGTCGATGTCGACCTGACGGTTGCGGTGCAGGAGACACCGTCGATTCAGGCAGCGCACGGGGCCATTATCCATATCATCTGTGACCTGGTGGAAAAAGAGCTGTTCGGCTGATATCGGCACGAGCCGGCCACTAATTTTGATGACGTCGCAAAAAATTGGCCCTGCAGCGTTATGGTTTTTTTTTAGAACCTTGACACGCGAGATGTATGCCTTCGCCTGTGTCAAAACATCAGGGTTTTTAAGCGAATCTTCGCTTAGTCATTCAGCAGATTTTTGTGAATCCATCGATTGTGAGGTAGAAATTGAAAATTGCCGTGATACGCAAGGAGTGCGGCTATGGTCGGGGCGGGGCCGAGCGCTATTGCGCCAACCTGTGCCGCTGCCTGGCGGAACTGGGGCATGAGATCTACATCCTGGCTGTAGCTTGCGACCAGGACCTGCATTCGGGCATTCGCCATGTGCCAGTCGCCTGCAGCGGCCTGACTTCCGCTGCCCGCAACAGGTCGTTTCATAAAAATGCCCAAAAGGCCCTCGAACAATTATGCGTCGACCGGGTCTATGCCCTGTCCCGGTCCTATCCGGCCGATGCGTTTCGGGTTTCCGATCCCCTGCACTGCTCGTGGATGAACATCCGCTATCCCGGCAGGGTGCGTAACTTCATCGAACATTGCAACCCCCGGCACCGGACCATCCTGGCTTTGGAAAAAGCGATCTGCAATCCCGACAATATCGGGGTGATCATAACCAATTCCGACCTGGCCAAGCGCCAGTTGCTGGCGGTCTATTCCTTTCCCGAGCAGCGGGTCAAGGTGGTGTATAACGGTGTCGACCTGGTCAAGTTTGCGCCCTCCGAAGTGCGAAAAAACCGGGATTATCTGCAACTGGTGTTTGTGGCTCAGGATTTCCGCCGCAAAGGGTTATCGGCCATCCTGAAGGCCCTTGCCCTGCTGAAGTCGACCCTTTACGATTGCCGCCTTCAGGTTGTCGGAGGAGACGAGCAACAACCCTTTCGGGCGGAGGCCGAAAATCTCGGCGTCGGCCACATGGTCGAATTCGTCGGCGCGAGCAAAGCCGTCGAAGAGTTCTATCAACGCGCCGATATGCTGGTCTTCCCTACTCAGAGCGATCCCTTTGCCAATGTTTGCCTGGAGGCGATGGCCTGCGGTTGCCCGGTGCTGACCACTGTTCAGAATGGAGCGGCGGAGATTGTCGAAGAAAACAGGACCGGGTATGTGGTGGAAAATTCATCGGATACGGCGGCCAGAATCGCCGAAAAGATCGAGCGGTTTGCCGGACTTTCCATCCAACGGCGGACCGACATGATTCAGGCCTGTCGCCGAATGGCCGAACAGTTCACCATCGAACGAAATGCCCTTGAAACTCTGGAAATTTTGCGGCAATTATAACGGTCTCCGTTTCCATCCCGGAGGTACAAAACCTTATAAAGAATTGACCGTGAAAGAGCACTTTGTCCGCCCCCCTCGGCCACCACGAGATCATCATTCCCCCTTCGCTCCAGGCGGTTTTGGACAAGCTCTTTTCGGCCTGCGAATCGCGGAATTCCTTGCATAAATCGCTATTCTATGATACCCGAATAGCGCGTTCTGGCAGCCAGGGAGTATCGAGCGCTGGGCTGTATTTAAAACGACCTGTGAATGCTGTTCTCGCGCAGAGATGCAGTGAGAAACTTATAACACTATAACTTGCAGCTAACCACTAGCTGCTGGACTTTCATATGAACCGTACCGAAATAGAGCAGTTTCTCGACCGGATCGGCGCTGTCAAGGCGCTGGTGGTCGGCGATCTGATGCTGGATGAATATTTATGGGGCAAGACCGACCGTATCAGTCCTGAAGCCCCGGTGCAAGTGGTGGACATTACCAGCGAAGATCTGCGTTTGGGCGGCGCCGGCAACGTGATCAATAATCTGGTCACCCTGGGCTGCCAGGTGCATGTGGCCAGCGTCCTCGGAAACGGTCATGATGGTGATTTGATTCGGTCCATGCTGGACAGCATACAGGTCGATACTGCCGGGTTGCTCTTCGATCCCCGGCGCAAAACCAGCCGTAAGACGCGTATTCTGGCCAGTCATCAGCAGATGATGCGTTTTGACCGGGAAAGCCGCGAACCGATCACCGCTGAACAGGAACAGATTCTGGCCACCTACGTCCGAGAGAATGCGGCCCGGTACGACGTTATTCTGATTTCGGATTATCTGAAGGGGGTTTTGACCGAGGGGTTGCTTCAACAGATCATTCAGATTGGCAAAGAACGGGGGCTGCCGGTGGTGATCGACCCCAAGGGTACCGATTATCATAAATATCGCGGCGCCACGCTGCTGACCCCCAATCGAAAAGAAACCGAGGTGGCCTCTCGGGTGGCGATTACCGATCTGGACAGTTTACGCCTGGCCGGTAGGACCTTGTTGGAAAGCCTGGACCTGGAAACCTTGGTGGTCACTCGCAGCGAAGAAGGAATCAGTATTTTTTTCCGCGATGGTCAGGAAGTCCATCTGCCGACGGAAGCACAGGAGGTGTATGATGTGACCGGCGCTGGTGACACGGTACTGTCCTTGATCGGCGTTGGTCTGGCCTGTGGTCTGTCCATTGCGGAAGCCGCTCATGTCGCAAACCTTGCTGCCGGCGTTGCGGTGAGCAAGGTCGGTACATCGACGGTCAGCATCGACGAAATCCGCGACTCATTTTCCCAGCAGTTTCTGGAAGGGGATGCCAAAATTAAGGATCGCCACCGTTTGCGGCAGATTCTGGAGGTCGAGCGTCAACGGGGCAAAACCATTGTCTTTACCAACGGCTGTTTCGATCTGTTGCATGTTGGCCATGTCAAGTATTTACAACAGGCCCGGCGACAGGGTGATTTGCTTATTTTAGGTTTGAACTCCGATGCTTCAATCCGTCGCCTCAAGGGGCCTAACCGGCCCTTGATCAGCGAACAGGAGCGGGCCCATATTCTGGCGGCTCTGACCTGCATCGACTATCTGGTGATTTTTGATGAAGACACGCCCCTGGAGTTGATCGATCTGTTGAGGCCCGACATCCTGGTCAAGGGCGGTGACTACACTCCGGCCACAGTGGTGGGGCGGGATCTGGTAGAAAGTTATGGGGGGAGGGTAGCCTTGATCGATCTGGTGGACGGCCGTTCGACCACCAACATTATTGAGCGGATTCTCGATCGCTATGAGCAGGGCTGATTTATACGGCCCCCGGCCTGCCGTGTTTCTGGATCGGGACGGTACGATCAACGAGGAAAAAAACTACCTGCATCGTATCGAGGATTTTCAATTTATCGCCGGAGCTCCTCAAGCCATAAAACAGCTCAATCAGGCCGGTTATCCGGTGCTGGTGGTAACCAACCAGTCCGGGGTGGCTCGCGGTTATTTTTCACTGGCAGATGTGGAAACCCTGCATCGTTTTATGCTGGAGCGGCTGGCGGAAATTGGAGCTCATATCGACGGATTTTATATCTGCCCCCATCATCCCACGGCTGGTAAAGGCGGCGAGCGTCAGAGGTGCACTTGTCGCAAAGGGGAGCCCGGCTTGTTGATGCAGGCG
>NPIF01001473.1_pt1 | contig 10330 bp, 8 predicted proteins | sample 8637461 | NCBI WGS metagenome assembly NPIF01 (sample SAMN07420641, study PRJNA396082) | bioreactor metagenome | isolation source: sample BR12 brine-fed electro-methanogenic bioreactor BR | place: Japan: Kochi | collected 2016-12-09
GCGACCAAAAAATTCGGCTCCATGGCCCAGACGATCTCGGCCATCGTGAAGGCGCAGAAAAACCTGGGCGACCTCGACCTCTGATATTGCGAGGGGCCTCCTGCCCGGGAGGCCCCTCGTCTCATGCCGCTCCGGCCAGCGTTCTAGAACACCGCGTAGTCGACGTCCCTGACGGAGCAGACGAACATGTGCCCCGGGGCGTGGGTGATGGCAAAGGGCACCTTGCTGGCCATCAGGGCCGCCTGGGGTGTGACCCCGCAGGCCCAGAACACAGGAAGCTCGCCTTCGTTTATGGGAACGGCATCGCCGAAGTCGGGCTTGTGGATGTCTTTTATCCCTATGGCCCCAGGCTCCCCCACGTGCACGGGCGCCCCGTGGACGGCCGGAAAGCGCGCCGTCGAGGCCACCGCCCTCGGAACGAGTCCCGCTGGAACGGGCCTCATGCTTACCACCATGGGTCCCCTGAGCCGGCCGGCCGGGACGGTTTCGATGTTCGTCACGTACATGGGAACGTTGCACCCGCACTCCACATGGCGAATCGGGACCCCGGCTTCCATCAGCGCCGTCTCGAAGGTAAAAGAACACCCCAAGAGAAATGCCACCAGATCGTCCTTCCAGTATGCCCTCACGTCAGTGGGCTCGTCGACACAGGTTCCGTCTTTCCAGACCCTGTACCTGGGCAGGTCCGTCCTGAGGTCGGCCCCGGGTGCCACCTGCCGTGGCTCGGCGTCACCAGGCTCGGTGACATCAAGCACCGGACAGGGCTTGGGATTCCTCTGGGCGAAGACCAAAAAGTCCCAGGCCCAGTCTTTGGGGAGGATCACCAGGTTGGCCTGGACATATCCTTTCGCCATCCCGGGCGTGGGACCCGTCCATTCGCCGGAGCGGATCATTTCCCAAATCTTCGCCGGTTCCGTATGCGCGTAATCCCTGGCCGTCGTCACAGGCCCATCACCTCTTTCAGCGGGCAAACAACAACGCCCTCGGTCTCAAGTTTCCGTCGCAACTTTCGTGCCATCTCCACCGCCTCGGGCGTATCGCCGTGAAGACATATGGTCTGGGGCCTTATGGAGACCACGCTGCCGTCCACAGCTTCGACGGTACCCTCCTTGAGCATTCTCAAAACCCGTCCGGCCGCTAGGTCCACATCGTGAATGACGGCCCCTTCCTTTTTCCTGGAGACCAGGCTTCCGTCGGGCTCGTAGGCCCTGTCGGCGAAGGCTTCCGCGGCGAAGGGTACACCAGCCTCGGCGGCTGCCCTTTCGAAGGCCGAGTTTGCAAGACCCATCAGAATGATGCCCTCTCCCGCATCTTTCACTGCCCTTGCGATCGCCAGTGCCAGAGCCTCGTCTTTCGCCGCCTGGTTATAAAGAGCGCCGTGGGCCTTCACGTGCTGCAGCGTCACGCCTTGCGCCCTGCACGCCGCCTGGATGGCGCCTGTCTGGTACAGCACGTAGGCGTAGACTTCCTCGGGGGTACTGGCCAGAGCCCTGCGGCCAAAGCCCACCAGGTCGGGATGCCCGGGATGAGCACCCACGGCCGCCCCTGCTTTTTTTGCGAGCCTCACCGTTTCAATCATCACCTTCGGGTCGCCCGCGTGGAAACCGCACGCCACGTTGGCCGATGTTACGCTCTCCAAGACCGCCTCGTCATTGCCCAGCCTGTAGACTCCGAAACTTTCGCCCAGGTCGCTGTTCAAGTCCACTTTAAACACGAAAACACCTCCTCTTGTTGTCGCGGGGTTCGCTTATTCCAATTCCTCTACTTCCACATCACGGGAAACACCGTCGACGTTAATCCTGAAAAATCGCTTTCCTTGCCGCTTCGCCTCTGGTACCGCCACAACACCCCTGGGGGCGGACCTGTATTCGGCCCGCGCGACGGCAAGGGCCCTCAGCCTGGCCCTTTCCTCCCTGGCCCCGTCAAGGGCATCCTCGAAGGAAACCGCCTTGAAACGGACAACCTCGCCCGGCATGCGCTGGGCCAAAAGCCCGATATCACAGGAGGCGACCACGGCTATCTTGGTGTAGCCTCCCGTGGTCTGCCTGTCGGCCAGCATAACCACGGGCTTGCCGTGCCCTGGCACCTGCACCGCCCCCAGGGGGATGCCGTCTGAGATGATGTCGGCGCCGCCTTCGTGCTCTATAACCGGCCCTTCGAGCCTGAAACCCATGCGATCGGCCTCGTTGGTAATTGTATATTCCGAGTTCAAAAACGTCTCGATTCCCTCGGCCTTGAAGCAGTCGTCCTGCGGGCCCATGACCACCCTCACGTTTCGGGACTTGTCGTAATCGGGTCGCAGCTCCCCGGGACACGCGAAACCCTCGAGGCGCCGCCAAAGAGGCGGAAGAGGTCCCGTCTCCAGGACATCGCCTGCTTTGAGGGCCCGCCCTTCGAACCCGCCGATTTTGGCCCTGAGGTAGGTGGAACGGCTTTCCATAAGAAGGGGCACGTCGATGCCTCCCGAAACGCAAAAATAGCCCCTGCAGCCGGTACCGACAGGTCCACCGACCAAGACCTTGTCGCCTGCCTTGACACGATGGGCCATCCAGCATGGCACCCTCTCGCCGTTGATCTTAAGGTCCATTTCGGCGCCGCTCAGGCAGAAGACTCCCTCCCCCTCGGTGACCGCAAAAACAGGCCCCATCACGGTAAGTTCGAGCGCCGCCGCGCCCGGGTCATTGCCCACCAGGAGGTTCCCCGCCTGAAGGGCGAACCCGTCCATGGCGCCCGCCACGGGCATCCCTATGGCCTGGTAGCCCCACCGACCCAGGTCTTGAACCGTAGTGAGGAGGCCGCCCTTTTCAACACGCAGTTTCACCGCGACCACCTTCTTTCTCGAGGACCCGCGGGATATAGGCACCCCTGGCGACGGCCTCTTCTATCTCACGGTAATTTTCTTCCGTAATCGGCTCAAAGCGCACCCAAAGCCCGGCGTCGAGCAAAGTGGGGTTATCCTTGAGAGGATCAAAAAGCTTGAGGGGCGTTCGCCCGATCAGCTGCCATCCGCCCGGGCTGTCTATGGGGTATATGCCCGTCTGTTTTCCCGCAATACCCACGCTGCCTGCGGGGATCAACGTGCGCGGGTTCTCCAGCCTGGGTGTGGCTATCCTTTCATCCATGCCTCCCAGGTACGAAAAACCCGGCGTAAAGCCCAGCATGTAGCAGTAATAGTCAGGTTTAGAGTGAATCTCGATGACTTCCTCCACCGAAAGGCCGTTGTGGTCGGCCACGTTTTCGATATCGGGGCCGAAGTCACCTCCGTAACAGGCGGGAACTACCACTACCTTTCCGCCCGCGTCGGACTTTTCTTCAGTGGAGGACGCCAGGGCTTCGAGCTCTTTCAAAAGCTTTGGCGCATCCGTTTCCACAGGGTCGAAATAAACCGAAAGAGACCTGTAGGTGGGAACCAGCTCACGGACACCAAAAGAGGGGCGTTCTTCCAGAAGGCGCCGCAAGGCCTGCACCCTGCCGTTGACTTCAAGGGATATGACGGAACCGAACTCCACCACCAGGCAGCTGTCGCCGGCGTAAAGAACCCTGGGATAAGAAACGTCATTCAATGACTTCACCTCCTAAAAGGCCTGGTAAAAACAAATCACTCCCCCGGCCCTAAGAGGGAGGCTTCCGGGACCCTTTGAAAGGTCCCGGAAAGAACACAGTTAAAAACGATTCTACCTGAAGAGGGAGAAAATGTTCCCCAGCGAAATGACTCCCATCCAGAGCGTAAACGCCGCCACGACGTACCCTATGGCGGTCATCCATTTGGGATGGAGATAATCGCCAACGATATCCTTCCTGTGCGCCGCCAGCAGCACCGAAACGAGGGCGAGAGGCAGGATGAGGCCGTTGATGGAGCCCGCAAAGATCAAAAGGGCCACTGGTCTTCCGACCGTCGCGAAGATCGCCGTGGAAAACACGATGAACCCGATCATCCACCAGCGGAGGTTCTTGTTTATGGATTTGGACAAAGTCCTAAGGAAAGAAATCGAAGTGTAGGACGCACCGATTACGGAAGTGATCCCCGCCGACCAGAGGATGACACCGAAAATCCTGTAGCCCAAATCACCCGCCCCCAGCTGGAAGGCGCTCGCCGGCGGATTGGAAGGATCGAGGGGGTACCCCATCATGACCACTCCCAGGATTGCCAAAAACAACAAAAACCGCATGATGCCCGTTATGCCGATGGCATTTGTGGCGCCACGCGAAATGGACTTAATATTCTCCTTTCCCGTAATGCCCGCGTCTATTATCCTGTGGGCGCCAGCGAAAGAGATATATCCTCCCACGGTACCTCCCACCAGGGTAAGGATGATCATCCAGTTTAGAGTCGAAGGAAGAACGGCTTCCTTCAAAGCCAGGCCCACAGGAGGCTGCGTCTTGAAGGCCACGAAAAGAACCATGGCTATCATCACGAAACCAAGAACCTGGGTAAACCTGTCCATGGCCCTCCCCAGTTCCTTGCGCATGAACAGGAAAATGGCCACACCCGCGCTGATGACGGCCCCCACCGGCAGCGGGATTCCTGAAACCACGTTCAGCCCCATTGCGGCGCCTGCGATGTTTCCGATGTTAAACACCAGGCCGCCCAACGCCACGGCAAAGGCCAAAAAATACCCAAGGCCCGGCAGGACCTTGTTGGCCACGTCCTGTGCGCGCAGGTTGGACACTGCAAGTATCCGCCAGATATTGAGCTGCACCACGATGTCGATCAAGATGGATGCCAAAATCGCAAAAGCGAAGGCAGCCTTGAGCTGTTCTGTGAAAACCGCCGTCTGGGTTAAAAATCCAGGCCCTATGGCGGAAGTCGCCATCAAAAAGGCGGCACCCAAAAGGATCGACAACGTACTCTCCTTCCCCTTTGCCTCGTTCAGTGCCGTTTTGGTCTTTCCTGTTACCGTCCCGTTCTCGCTCGGCATGACAAGTCACCTCCAAAAAAGATGAGTTCCTGCATTTGTATATGCAATTTTGTTGCCGTTTATGGGTGACTTGTTTGATTTCTAAAGGAAAACAGAGCAATTTGCGGGAATTACTGAATAAAATACAATTTCGGCAGTTTCGAAAACTTCTCTACCACGGGGTTATGCGCAAGCAAAACGCCGCGTCAGGCGCACACTGTGCGTCTAGCGCACGGCAGGGGTTTTAGAAAAAATGCCCAGCTTTCTCCTGTGCCAGGTTACGGTTCGACGCGGAATGCCCAGGCTCTCGGCAATCGTTCTGTCGGTCTTTCCGGCTGCCACGGCCCCCCTTATGGCCTGACGCAGCTGGGCGACGGACATGTCTGTCCGGGACGCAAGGGGCCGCGAAACGGCCTCGGAAAGAGCGATAGTCCCCCTGGGAGTCGTCGCCCAGGTGGAGGCCAAAACCCTCTGGACAGTAGAGGCATGGTAACCCGTCCCGGCCGCGATTGCTTCAAGCGTTACGGGCCCCGGAGCGGAGACCTCCCCGAGCAAAAACGGGCGCTGAATTTCCGCCAGAAACAGGGCTAGCCGTAGTTTAGTTTTCGCCCTCATTGAAAGGGTCTTCAAGGCCCTTTTCACAGAGTTCCACTGATCGGTGTAACGATCACGCAGACCGGCAAGATCCCCCTCAACCCGTATCCTCGGAAGGCACTCGTGAAGGTAGCGAACCCGTATATTATCATTGTCGTCCACTGAATAGGAAATCTCCGGCACCACCGGGCGCACGCGACAAAAGATCCTCCCGGGCTTCGGGTCCAGTCGACGGATCTTTGAAAGGGCAGCTTCCACCCTTTGGCTGGACCAGCCGAGATGCCTTCCCAAACCAGGAAGATCGTCCTTTTCTAAAAACGCCGCGCCTTCTCGAAGCAAGAACCACGGGTCCGAATCCTCCAGGCCAAGGCGGCGAAGCTGTATAAGAAGGCAATCCATAAGGTCTTTTGCGAAAAGCCCCGGAGGATCGACGGCGTCCTGTATCTCCCTTATCAAAGACCGGATCTCCAACCTGGAAAGGCCTGCTGCAGCACGAACAGTCTCTGCAGCTTCCTCCCTTAGATATCCGTCTTCGTCCAGGGCCTGCACGAGCAGATCTTTAACATTTCCGGGGAAAGCATCCAGTGCCGGCATAAGCCCGAGCTGGGCTTTCACATCTTCGTCCATGTCCGGGACATGAGGCAAGTTTTCGTAATAATCCGCATCCCGCACGCCATCCCAGGTCGCCCCCGCGGGCCTATTAAAAGGTGGCGGACCGGCCTCAAGAGTTGCGAAGAGGTTTTCTTCCAGGTCGCGGGCCACCTCGGCGTACAAATCCTGCACTGGCAATATAAGAGTGCGCAAAGCCGGAAGAAGAAGCGGAAGTGGAAGTTGTCTTGTGGAAACATTCGGCCCCAGAGCCGGCCGAAGCTCATTCGATGCCATGTTTTTGCATCCTCCGCAGCAGTGAGAACCTCGATATGCCTAGCAGCTCCGCCGCCTTCGTCCTGTTGTTGTCCGTTTTGGAAAGCGCGTCGAGAATGGCCTCCCTTTCGAGGCTTTCAAGCTGCGTCTGCAGGCTGCCTCCAACAGCGTCCCGAAGGGGTCCGGGCTTTTCGGGAAGCGGTTCCAGCATGTCCTCCGGCAGGTCGCCCAGACGAACCCAGCCGTCGGAAGGTTCTTTGAGTATATAAAGCCGCTCCACGAGGTTTTTAAGTTCGCGGCAGTTGCCGGGCCAGTGGTAATCCAAAAAGACCTCCTCGGCCTCGGGGGTAAGAGAAAGTGGAGCACGATGGAAGGACTCGCTGTACTGCCTGACAAAGACCTGAAATATCTCCAGCACGTCTTTCCCGCGCTCCCTGAGAGGTGGAACCGTTATGGGCAACATGGCAATGCGGTAGTAAAGGTCCTTGCGGAAAGAGCCTTCCTTGACCTGCTCTTCGATGTCCCGGCACGTAGCAGAGATAACCCTGAGGGTCACCTTGATCTCCCGTGTCCCTCCCAGGGGTCGGTACGACCTGGAATCCAGAAACCTTAAAAGCTTCCCTTGCAGCGATGCGGGCATGTCGCCTATTTCGTCCAGAAAGAGCGTACCGCCGTCGGCGAAATCGACAAGGCCGATCTTGTCCTGCACTGCTCCCGTGTAGGCCCCCTTCTTGTAGCCGAAAAGCTCCGCCTCGAGAAGGCTCTCGGGAACTGCCGCGCAGTTGACAGCGACGAATTGCCCCTTCGCACCGGAGGTCTCGTGTATCAGCCGCGCCACTACCTCTTTCCCGGAGCCGCTTTCACCCTGTATGAGGATGTTAAGGTCCGAAACCTTGCCTACCTTGTCGATGACCGATCGTATCCGTCCAATAGCGGGCGATGAACCCGTAAGAGCCACGGAGCCTGCATCCCCCAGGGTAGAGACCCTCCTCTGCAGCGAGATGTTTTCCGCCGCCCTGGCCACCATATTCCGCGCCGCCTCGAGCGGGAAAGGCTTGTCCAGGTAGTTGTAGGCACCCTCCTTTATTGCCTTTACGATTAGCTCGCTGTCGCCGAAGGCAGTCATTACTATCACCTTCGCCTCACTGGAGACCCTGAGGATGTGCGGAAGCGCGTCGATGCCATCGCCGTCGGGCAAGCGCATGTCCAAAAGCACTATTTCCGGAGACTCCTCCAAAAGGAGCCCGCCCAGGTCTCCGAGAGTAGGGATGATGTTCACCCTGTAGGTCCCGTCCTTTTCGAAGGCCAGCTTGAGGCCCTGCGCCAGGGCCGCCTCGTCTTCGACGATCCACAACTTAAACATGCTTCGTTCCTTCTCCTTTTTCACCATCGCCACCGGAGACATAAGGCGGCAAGACGATCCTGAATCGCGCGCCTTTGTCCTGGGAAACGAGATCGATAGTCCCTTCGTGCACCTGTACGATCTGGTGAACTATGGAAAGTCCCAACCCCGTACCGTCCGCATGGGTCGTAAAGAAGGGATCGAAAATGCTATCCGCCAGCTCGTCGGGAACGCCAGGCCCCGTATCGGCCACCTCGAGGACTACCCAATCTCCCCCCTCAAAAGCGGTCACTTCAAGGACTCCGCCTTCATCGGACATGGCCCTCACCGAGTTCAGCACCAGATTTAAAAACATCTGCCGGAGCTGTCCCGTATCGCCCCAGATGAAGAGGTCCTCTTCCAGTTGCTCCCGCCATTCTATCCCCTTTTCCCTCATCTGTGCCTCCACCATACGGCGGCACCAGTCGAAAAGCCCCCTGGCACTTACCGGCCCCTTGACGGGCTTCATCGGCCGAGCGAAACGCAAAAGCTCCGTAACCGTGCCGTTGAGGCGGTTGAGTTCCTGGTCTATGACGGCCAGAGAGCTTCTCCCCTCTTCCGGTACCGTTTCAGATACAAGGTCCAGATGAACCCTCATCGACGCCAGCGGGTTGCGTACCTCGTGACAGACGCCGGCAACAACCTGGCCGAGGGCCGCGAGGCGCTTGACCCTGTCTATCTGGCGTTCCACGCTCTCCATCCTGGCCAGCTCGTCCACCATCTCCCCAAAGGTCTTGCGCAAGGTCTCGAACTCCATAAACCGGGCCGATTTGCCAGGAACGTGGACCCAATGTCGCCTTGCCACCTCACGACAAGCCCAGGCTATGGCCTTGACGGGCCGGCTTATCGAGTAGGCCAAAAAAATGGCCACCTCCACCGCGAAAAGAAGCACTATCAATCCCACCAAAAGGACCCGTCGCCGCCTTACCACCAGGTCGGAAAAGACACCGCGCCCGTCGATTGCGATAGCCCATCTTGCCCCATCGGAAGTCTCGAAGATAGTTTCGGCGGAGGTTTCAAAAGGTTGTCCCGAAAGCTTCCAGTGCGCTCCTGTCTCCTCCACAAGGAGCCGGATCTCCCCTGAGGAGAGCCTTTCCAGTATGGGTACCATCTCCGCTATCCTTCGCTTCTCGTAGTCCACACGCTCGACGTATTCCTCATGAAGCATGGTCCCCATAACAAAAAACACCACCAGCAGCGCCATGGTCGACACCACTGCCTTGATCATGAATTCCAGGCTCGGTGCCTTGTGCCTCACCAGGATTCACCTCCCGGCAAGAATCTCCATAGAACCCACTCTATACAAAGGCTGGGGATTAGCGCCTGTTCGGGACGGATCCCGAAGGCGGAGACTATGAGAGTATGAGCGGCGAGCCCCATGGCTATGGCGCCGAAAAGACCTTCTTTTTTCCTTTTGACCGGGAGGTACATGGGCAGGAAAAAGCACAACGAGACCACGGCCCAGCTGTACTGCCCTATCTCCAGTATGGCCGGGGACAAAAACTGGCTCAGGACAAGGCTCACCGTGGCGATAAGCCCTATCACCACCCTGTTGGTCAGCAGGAAGCGGTCTTCGCCGAAAACGTCCTCGGATTGCCGCGCGCCTGAAAGCGACGGGAAAAGATCGTAACAGAAGGAACAGGCCGCCAAAAGGAGCTGCGAATTGGCCGTGCTCACAGCTGCCGCCAAAACGGCTATCAAAAGCAATGTATAGATCTGGACAGGGATGACTCCCGAAAAAATCTCGAAAAACGACCTTTCCGCCTCGGGTGCCACCCGCAGCAAAACAGCGGCTCCCAGACCAAGGAAGGTAAGGCAGATATAGATCCAGCCCACCACCAGAGCCGACAGGCTCAGCATTGACCAGGCCGTCCTGGTGCTCCTGGCGGACATGATCCGTATCATATACTGCGGGTTCGAAGCGACACCGAAACCCCATCCCAGCATGATGGTAAAGGTAAAAAGAGCGCCCCTTCTGTCGAGGACCTCAAGCATCCTGGGAAATCGTTCGGCAAGGCCACGGTGAATCTCTACAGGACCGCCGGTATTGTAAAAGACCACCAAAGCCGCAAGACTCACGCCGAAAACGATCACCAGAAGGTTGAGGACATCGCTTTTGGCCACCGAGGGCAATCCGCCGAAAGTGGTATATATGACGAAAAGGTAGATCAAAAGCGAAGAAAGGAGCGTCGAGGCGCCCAGCATGTGTGAGACCACGAGCCCGAAAACCTGGAACTGGATTACTATATACAGGCAGTAGGCCACCAAAAGCGCAGCCGCGGAAAGCTTGCGCAGCCTGGGGTCGCCGAACTCCTCCTCGAGCCATTGCGGAAGTGAAAGAGCCCGGGACTTCCTCAGTCTCAATACCGTAAAAGGCAGGAAAACCAGACCCAGGAGCCAACCGTTCACCGAGGCCGTGAAGGCTTCGTACCCGCCATGGTGTACCCACACCGTATAACCCAACACGCTCGCGGCGCTCATCCAGGTTCCCACGAAGGTGGACACCGAAAAAGAAAGGGACAGCTTCCGCCCGCCCAGGAAGAAAAGCTTCTTGTCCTCGATCCAGTAAAAGGCCTGCCCGGCCAAAAGGATC
>NPIF01007195.1_pt1 | contig 10325 bp, 9 predicted proteins | sample 8637461 | NCBI WGS metagenome assembly NPIF01 (sample SAMN07420641, study PRJNA396082) | bioreactor metagenome | isolation source: sample BR12 brine-fed electro-methanogenic bioreactor BR | place: Japan: Kochi | collected 2016-12-09
GTGATGATGCAGGTGCTGTCGATGCAGCAGGCACCGCCACAGACCGCGGTGTCACAATTCGTGTAGTCACCCTGGTAGATGTTGGGAGCAACACAGTCAAGCGGGGCCGTCATGGTGCAGGCGCCGGTGACATAGTCGCAGCAGGCACCCATCAGGACGCCGCACGGCGGATTGAGATCTTCGCACGCCTGACCCGGCACGAAGCGATCGCCGTCGAGCGTGTTCAGACAGGTGTCTTCATCGACGTCCGGCGTGCAGGTGCCGGTGTCGTCATCACAACAGGCACCGGTGCCGGCGGGCGTCAAGCACATCGACAAGTCGCCGTAGCCGGAGTAGGGATCGTCGGTCCACGTGGCTGTCGCGTCTTCGTAAATGACGCTGCGGCCGTCACCGTCCGGTGACGAGACCCACAGGAACCAGCAGGTCTGCGGATCACTGATACCCTGGACCGAGACCCAGCCCTCGCGGAGCGTGCAGCAGCCGTCGCCGGTAAAGTCAAAGTCCCAGCGCCAGAGCGTGTCCGTGCCCCACCAGTCTTCGCCGGCCCAAGTTGCCGCCACTGTCTGCGTGTAGGTGCAGACCGGCGTGCCCGGATAACCAAGGCCATCATCCTCGTAGAAGATGATCTCGAAGGTCATGGGATCTTCAAGGCACTGTGCCCAACCCTCAACATTGCGGACACCCCAGACATGCATGTCGCAGATGTCCTCGGTAACCACGAAATTGTCGGCGTTCTTCCGCGACGCGGGCGCACCACTGATCGTGAAGCCCGTGTCGGACGGGAAGCCGACGAGTTCCGCAGAATCGCCGGGGGTCGGCAACTGCGAATAGATCGCGTCGGCCGGGCACATGAGCGGATCGGCCGAGCAGTCGAACGTTGCGCAGTCCTCGCCCTCGTACCAGGTGGTTCCGCCCAGAGCGTAGCAGGTCGCTTCTTCCAAGTTGTCGCAGAACCACTCGCCGAGGCTGAGTGTGCAGCAGGCACCCATGGGGAGCACACAGCCGCCGCCGATGTAGCCGACGGTCTCGGACGCGCCGAAATCGCCGCCGCTGCCGATGAGCGAGCCTTCGTAGGAGACGTTGTAGTATCCGTTGCCGTATGAGCAGCAGATACCGTCGCCATAGGAATCAAAGATCGTGAAGTCATAGCACGAAGTCGAATCGACGCAGACTTCCTCGGTGTACAGCGTGTTGTTGCCGTAACCGGAGCCTGAGCCAACGATCGTGCCCGATCCCTGCTCGACAACTTCCCAGCTCGTCTCGCTGCCGTAGTTGTCGGTCAGGATTTCGATGGTAATCGTGGCGTCGGGGCATGTGCCCTTCTCGCCATCGGCTACCACCTTGCGCTCCACTTGAGTCGCGGCCATGCGCTCGGCCTGGTGGAGCTTGCCTTGGGTGGCGGACGTCGCCAACCTCTTCATCGAGTTGGTCGCCGAATCCTGCGTTTTCACGTCAGGCAGATTGGCGGCCAACATCAGGCTTGTACATAAAAGTACAGCGCCCAGAATGAACACCTTCTTCTTCACCATATCCTTACCTCCTGTTCACACGACGACTTTGAAGTACAAATTAGTCCCAGTGTTTCGGGCACCCGACCGACTCAGTCGCCTAGTCACCCGGGCTTGTGTTCTTTACCCACAGTTATCTATCTGAAAGGCGTCCCTCCCCACGCGGTCGGACGGATATCCCGCTGACGCGCGCACGGCACCGCCGTTGTCTCCTCGTTCTGTTTGATCGCTGCTCGCCTGAATATGCCATACACCAGAGATGGATGCCGCATCTCCCCTCGCTTCGGTCCTCTCCTACTTTAGAAGCCTCCTGGGAACGCCGGGAACGGCAACCCCCGAAGGCACCCGATCGGGTCTGTAAGTAATGCTCAGAGTATCAGATAACGGTAACTGATTCAAGCTTCCGCGCTCTTCTGATCGAGAAGATTCGCGTTCAATTGCCGCTTATCGGCCCGTCCCGGAAAAGAGACGCCGCCGGACAATGCGCCCATGCTTGTCCGCTGGTGGCGTCTGTTTTGTCCGCTTTTCAGAACAATCCGGACTGTCCAGGGCTGCTGACGAGCGTCGCAAAAACTGATCGTGCGGATTCTGATGATGATTCCCGCGGGCTGTAGCGCAATGCACAACATCACGAATCGACCCGGTTGCTCTGAGCGGTCTGCGCGGAGTGGATCAGGCCCCGATTGATACGCTCACCCATGCTTGCCATAAGGAACGAGTCCGCGTCCTCCGGCTGCGAGTTACCGCACACCTTTGAGGAAGATTGCGCCCGCCGCAAGAAATTCGCGACATCCGTGCGCGTGCAAGTCACTGACGCGTGCGGCGCAGACGCAGCGAATGGAGGCGGCGCTACTCTCTTTGGAGCAGGGGGATTCCCCTTGTGCCCGCGTTTTGCTTGGCGCGCGACTCAGTTTTCAAAGGGGCGCGATCCTTTGATTTCTTGGCATAGCGTTTGCTACAATCGAGGCGTTAGAGGAAGAGCGACAGGTGCGTCGCTAAATGTCAGGTCACGTTTCATTCCTCTCTCCGGCCCGAACACTCGTGACCCGGCTGGCGCATCTGTCGCTCGGTCTATTTTTACCGTTCCACCCCATTCTCTGAGACACGCTTCCGGTGATTACAGCAGCTCCTCAGAGTGCTCTCCTGTCCGATGTCGTGGTGGTTTAGAAAGTCAGTCCGAGCCGATCGAGCACGGTGACGATGGCGTTGAACGCGCCATGAATGACGATGGCGATCACGAGCTTTCGATACGCACCCGGCACACGATCCATGCGGCCCATTTCCATCGCGTTTCGCCACGCGTCAACGAGTCCGCCTGACGCGTACCACGTACAACCGAGGTGAAGCGAAGAGCAGACGACCCATCGCCACGCGATCACGGCGAAGGTCGGCTGCGGGATGTACACGTGCAGGTACAGCAAGTTCTCGATCAGTGCGAATCCCAACGCACTGCAAAACGCCGCGATGCGAATCTGATCCGGGTGCTTGATGAGAAACGGCCGGAGTTCGATCAGCATAATGATCGACGCGAGTTTCATGACCTCTTCGGTGGCTGGGCCGATGACGACGGTCATCAATGGGTGCGGCATGAACGTCAGAAACGTGCCGAGTACGGCCCACGGGCCGCCGCACATCGCCGCGGCAATGACGACCCACGTGCTCCGGGCGCTCGTGACCCCAGCCGCTCGCTCCTGATTCCTGTTTGCGAGGCTCGCGGCCTTCGGCGGCGGGGGGCGATGGAGTTCAATGTGGCCGCACTCGGGACATCGCTGCCCCGTGGTGAGACCTCGCAGGTTGTAGCCGCATCGGCTGCAACGCCAGTCGCGATCGATNNTCCGCGGCGCGTCCCGGCAGAATGTCCGGCTCATCAAAGACCGAGTGCTCGACGCCTTCTTCGGATCCGGCCGGCGATCTTCTCAGAATCCGCTCGGCTTTCGACTCTGACGAATCCGCTTCGGCGGGGCGATTCGAGAAGTGCGGTTCGCCTTCGATTCCGGGATCACGACTTGGTCTGGACATGTTGAGTGGTTGCCTGATCGCCGCGGAAGACCGCCGTGCCGTAAGCGCACAATTCGACCGCGATCGACGCGCGGTTGTTCGACATGCGCATGATGCTGCACGTCTCGAAACGCAGATTGTGAATTTCCATCGAGCCCAGTTGGCGAGCTTCATCGATCAGGCGGAGAACCGCTTCGCGCCGCGCCCGCATCAACAGCCTCTCCGCCGCCACCATCTCCCCACCGACGAGGTTTCGGAGCTGCGTGACAAATGTCTTGAAGTAATCCGTTGCCAGCACGACCTGCCCGATGACGAGGCTCGAGCCGGTGGCGGTTTCCGGCAGCGGGATTCGCCGCAGATTGGTGATGACAATGTCGGCGCACCGGGCTTCACGCAGCGCCAGGTCTCTGAGATGTCGGCGTTCCTGAAAGCCGCCGATGCCCAACCCCAGGACGAGGAGTGCGATTATCGGCAGTCCGAACTGGAACAACAGTTGGTAGGTACCCATCAGGGGAATCCGTTATTAAGCAGCCGTTCGGCGGCGTCTGGTTCGCAGAACGACGGCCGCTCGGCTGCGGCCGAACCGCTCACCGCCTGCTTGCGGCGGCGGAGTCAGTCAATGGTGACGGCTGTCCCGTAGGAGTAAAGTTCCGCCGCACCCTGCGTGACGGAGCTGGTCGTGAAGCGTACGTTGACGATGGCATCCGCACCAAGTTGCTGCGCCTGGGCGATCATTCGTTCCATCGCCTGCCTGCGGGCCTCGGTCAACAGCTCGGTGTAGCCCTTCAACTCACCACCGACGAGATTCTTGAAGCCTGCCGCGATGTCGCGGCCCAGGTGTTTCGCCCGAATCGTATTTCCCTGGACCAATCCCTTCACCTCCCGGATAGTGTGTCCAGGGATCGTTTCCGTATTGACGACAATCATGGTATGAGGTTCCTCGACAGACGGGGAGGCACCCCGCCGAAGCCAGTTTCGCGTATCGTGGTTCCGCCCTTACTTAACGTCAAGCTGAAGGCGGGGGCCGCATTGAATCGATCGCAGGCACTTGGCCGCTCTCCAAGGTTTTTATGAACAAGCCTGCTCACCACAGCGAACAGCAACGCGAACCGGCGGCCAGGTCGACAAGATACGCCTTCCCCGCCTTGTGTCTCCTCGCGCTGCTGGCGTCTCTGCCTGTGCTTGGAGATTGGGGAGTTCTGTCTCCGGACAGCTACGCTTATCTCGAGACCGCGCGCACGATTCGCGAGACCGGCGGCCTTCCCGAGCAGGCGATGATGCGGCCGCCGGGGTATCCGCTCATCCTCGCCCCCCTGCTTGCGTTCGGGCCTGTTCCGTTTCTGGCGGTGCGGCTCCTGAACATGGTCTGCCTGTGCGCGACGGCCTGCCTCACGTTTGTGCTGTTTCGCAAGGAACTCGGTCGGTTCGCCGCCTGGATGGCCGCAGCCTTTGCGGCGACCAGCCCGATACTCCTGAGGCAGCAGGTTGTTGTGCTCTCGGAGCCTCTCTTCACGCCCCTTTCGCTGGGGGCTCTGATCGTCTTATCGGTCTGGTGGCGAAACCGTTCCTCGACATGGGCCACTATCGTGCTCGCAGGCGTGCTGATCTCGCTGGCGTGCCTCTGTCGATCGACCGGATTGGTGCTCATACCTCTCGCGCTGCTTGCGCTGCTGCCTGCGATCATCGCGGCACCGCGACGGGAGATCGTCCGCGCGGCCGTGCTCGGCCTGCTGGCGATCGGCCCGGTCACAGCATACCAGATGCAGCAGCGGGCATATTCATCCGGGCAGTCCTATTCGCAGATGTGGCTGCATGCGCGGGCTGCGGAAAATACGGATGCCACGGGATTGGCACTTCAGGCGCAGAGACTCGGACGATTCGGCCCCATGCGGCTGGTCGATCTGAAGGAATCGATTGTGCCGACTATTCTCGGGTGGCGGTTCTACGCACCGCCGCTGCATCAGCCGACAGCGTGGCTTGTTGGCGGATTGTGCGTCTTCATCGCCGCGGCCCGGTTCCTGCGCGAACCGTCCGTCATCGACGCCTACTTTCTGGCAACGCTGACAATGCTGGCTCTCTGGCCCTGGGATGAAGGTGTGCGACTGGTGTCGCCGCTGATTCCGCTCCTCTTCGGGTACGCCGCCTGGGTGATCTCGAGGTTACGCCGGACTCAACCCTGCACCCGGTCATCCGGCTGCCGCGGCACCGTCGCGGCCTTCGTGGTGCTCGCCTGCGCGGTGCAGTTGACGGAACTGGGGATGACGCAGGCCCGATTGCGAGATCGGGAAGCCAAGGCAAGCGGCCGATTCGCAGACATGCAGAATCTCGCCAGGTGGCTACGAACTCGCGCGGAGCCGGGTAGCACATGGACTGGTGTCGCGCGGGACGGTGATCCCACCAAGGTGCTCATGCTTGGGGGCGCCTACTTGTCAAGGACATCGGCTGTAACGGTCGATCTAGCACCTCAAGAAGTTTATGAACATGCAGGTCATGGGAGCTCATCGTTTCTGATCCAGGAGGGGATCACGTATTCCACCGAGCAAGAGTGCGCCATGTTACCCATGCAGTGCTACGACAACATCAGAGCATGTGGATTCTCGGATTTCCCGTGATTTGAGACCTTTGCCTGCGATTTCAGACCGCGTACGGCCGCATACGGGCAATTCTCATGCCCCGCAATACCCCTGACCGCGTACTTTTACCCTCTTCAGGTAACTGCACCTTGTTTTCTGTGCTTCTAATGCCGTTTCTGGGGGAATCGCCGATTGGCACAGGCGTTGCCCATATACCTCAACACCCGCCCGGCGAGGGTCGGGCGATCCATGTTTAACATCCTCGCGAATTGGGGAGGTTTTTTGAGATGCCTTTTGATTTTGGTTCGATCTTTGGTGGCTTTCAGGAGTTCCTTCAGGGGCTGCTGGAGTGGATCTCGCAGTGGCTCGGGGACATCCTGGGCAACCTGCCGTTCCTTCAATGACCTCGCTTGTGAGAACTGACTGAGACCAATCAGCAAGAAGACCCAAGCCGGCGCGATGCCGGCCACCTGTTCCGCTCACCTCCGGCCGCACACACGGCCGGAACCACGCCCGGCGAGTCGCAGAAAGGTACGCCGGAACGAGCAGCCCAGAAGCAGGTGGTCGGCGTCGCGTCATTGCGTTGGTGCGCTGATCCGCTCAGCGGGGGCGCGCAAGGAAGGACCGGGCGACGCACCCGGTCCCGCCGCGTAGGCATAACCGCCTACATTTGTCTTTCATGGGGCTCGTTGTTCGCGATCACTCAATGCCGCCAGTGTCCGCGATGGTGATGCCGCGGCCGATGGTGACCGTGCCGATCGTGCCCACGCCGATGGCCCCGATCGTAGTCCCTATAGCCGAAGCTGAACCGAAACGAGGGTCGGCTGTCGTAGTGCCGATAGTGGTGCCTTCGCGGCGGCGGGCACGAATAGCCGTAGGAGTAGCGACTGGGAGTCCTGTGATAGGTGGTGTAGTGTCGCGAACTTCTGTAGTGCGTGCGACTGCTCGAGTAGCGATACGAGGAATAGTGCCGGCCGCCGTGGGAGGAGTAGTAGCTTCGACTGCTGTAGCACTGGGCCTCGGCCGTACTCGTTCCGAGCAGCAGAACCGCTGCCGCCGCGGCTGCCGACATCAGGGACATCTTCACAATCTTCGGTGACATGGGAACCTCCTGTCTGAGTACCGGGCGTCGCTGCTGACGGCCGGTAACCATGTTTGTTCGGTTTCTGCCTTAACAGACACGCGCAGTTCAAGCCGGTTAGTGAAATGCTCGAATCCTGGAAAAAAAACGGCTCCGCGAGCGAGAAGAACTCTTCAGGACAGCATGCTCCGGTAGCGATCAGGGGGGCTCGCCCACTGGCGGGACGCTAGAGAAACCACCAACCGAGGACGACGAGGCCCAGCAGAACGCGATAGATAGCGAAAGGCAGCAACGGCCGGGTCTGGATGTATCGCATGAACGCCGCCACCACGACCCAGGCGACCAAGAACGAGACGACAAAACCGGTCGCCAGAAGCAGGGCGTGCTCACTCGTCAGAGCCTCACGGTCCTTGATGAGCCGGACCAGCCCCGCGCCGAGAATGGTGGGAATCGCGAGATAGAACGAGAACTCCGCCGCCGTTGCAGGTGGCAGCCCGATAAGCATCCCCCCCATGATCGTCGCCATCGCGCGGCTGGTGCCCGGAATGATGGAGACGCACTGGATGAGGCCGACCAGGAATGCATCCCGGAGCGTCACCTGCTCGATGCCGTGACCGCCCGGACGGCGGCACTTGCGCTCGATCCAAATCATCGCGACAGCACCGAGAATCAGGGCGATCGCCACGGGTACGGGCTTTTCGAAATGCGCTTCGACCCAATCGTTGAATGGAAGCCCGATCGCGGCCGCCGGTGCGACGCCGACGATCAGTTTTAAGATGAGGTGATTGTGTGAGCCGCCGAGGGGCTTTGTAAAAGTCTGCCGCCACAGGCTGCGCCAGAAATAGACGACGACCGCGAGTATCGCGCCGATTTGAATGAAGTAAAGGAATGCCGGCCATGGATCCTGCGTCCCGTCCACGCCGAGCCACGGCATCGCGACAATCATGTGCCCGGTACTGGAAACGGGCAGGAACTCGGTGAGTCCTTCGATCACACCCAGGATGACAGCTCTGACAAGGTCGCTCACGAAAACTCCAGGCAGACTCAGTCTCGGGCGCGATCTGCGAACACACTCCGCGATGCGACGAGGTAGCCGACGACGCTGATCGCGGTTGCCACCACCGTCACCCACACCATCACGTCACGCAGCGTGACGAACCACGGGAGGTGCGCCAGACGTCCGACGCTCAGCAGAATCACCGGCACCGTGATTGACTGGACCACCATCTTGATCTTGCCCCAGTAATTGGCGGCATACGGCGTCCCGTCGGCCTCGCTGAAACCGCGCAAGCCCGAAACCAGCAACTCGCGGGCGACGATGATGACGACCATCCAAGCGGCCAGTCCGCTCACGTTGCGGCCGGCCTCGTCGATAAAGCCCCTGCCCAGGAGCAGGACGAACGTGCCGACGACCAGCAACTTGTCGGCGAAGGGGTCGAGCACGCGGCCGAAGGAGGTCACCTGGTTGTGTTTTCGGGCCAGATATCCGTCGAGGGCGTCGCTGAGTGCGGCCAGGATGAACAGCAGTGTCGCGACATCCAGCATCCACACCCGCCCTGCCAGGTGCCGCACGTCGACGATGGAGAGGATGATGAACAGCGCAATCGCCATGAAGAACCGCGCCGTGGTGATCTGATTGGGGAGATTCATGCGCATGGCGACGAGCAATCCTGCAAGGGAGTCACGTGGGCATCTGAGGGCATTCTCCTCGCGCACGCGGTTCTGATCGTGCAACCTCAACGTCTCTTCGACGACCGCCTGTCCGGCGCACGCCGCCAACAATAGCGGTGCCGTGCGGGTCACGCAAGCCGCCCCGCCGCACGTCGAAAACCGCCGAATTCCCTTGCGCGAGCGAGGCGGTTCTGTCGCGTGTCTGCATGGAGCTGATCGGCGAAGGTGTACCGCGATCGGCAATCGGCGGCATGGAACCATGCCGTCGGGCAAACCGCAGACGAGGAGCGAAACATGAAGGCAATCACGCGATTAGTGGCGGCATCGACAATTGTCGTGCTTTGTGGACTGACCGCTGCGCCGGCGGTGGCGCAGGTTGATGCGAAGCAGGCCAAGCAGGACTGGAAGGCGCTTGGAGACCTCTGCACTACGTATCAGAGAGACTACATGTCCGAATCCACGATCAAGCAGAAGGGACCGGCCTTTCTCGACGAATGGAAGGCCTGGAAGCAGCAGTTCGAGCCGCTCCGCGAGACATTCAAGAAGCGCTATGGAGACGACGTGCAGAAGGTCCGCGAGACGTTCCTGAACATCTCGAAACCGGTTGACGTGCAGATGGACGCATGGATGGTCGCCAACATTGCGTACAGTCTCGACATCGCGCAGGAGGAGCAGCGGTTCATGAACTGGGCCGTCGAGTGGGGCAGGGAATCCTATCGCAAGTGGAAGTACCTGAAGGCCGAGAACGTCGAGAAGATCGAGCTCAAGCTGACGAGAGCGGAGGACGCGCTCGCCTGTTTCCAGCTTGCCAAGCAATGGGAACCCGAGGGCGACTTCGACGAGTTCATCGAGCAGGCGAAAGCAGCCGTCGCCGAGACACGGCCGCTGTGGGAGAAGGCGCTGCGGGAATTGAAGTGGCCCGGCCATAACAAGGATTTCGCCGGCCCCGGCAATCCGGACGAACTCGCCAAGGCGGCGATGGACTTCTTCAAGGAGAATCCCAACTGGTCGAAACCCGAGTACGACGACGAGCACATTCCGGTCGCCGCTTGTGTGACGGCGCGTGACTGGGAAGTCTCAAAGAAGGCGCCCCTGACGCACGAGCCGACGCAGTACAGCCTCGGCGTCTTCGTCGCCTTCAAGGGCAAGAAAGACCCCAAGATTGCCTACTGCTATCACATGGTCGTGTACACGCGGGAGGAGGCGGGCGTTAAGAAGGAGCCGCCCTTCCGATTCGGCAACTCACGGCAGTACGCGAAATATCGGATGCTGATGGAGAACGTACCGGGCCAGTAGGCGTGCCGTATCGGCTCAATCAGGCGAGGTGAATGTAAAGACGCGGCTTACATTCACGCGGATCGCTGCGGTCGACACGGGCCGCAGCGATCCTGCTGTCTGCGCCGAGTGCAAATAAGCAACCAAACGACGTGCAATGTGTGCACATACAACCATATCTGATCGACCGACACCTCCATTGCGGCCCCCCCGGGCTGG
>NPIF01001598.1_pt1 | contig 10317 bp, 9 predicted proteins | sample 8637461 | NCBI WGS metagenome assembly NPIF01 (sample SAMN07420641, study PRJNA396082) | bioreactor metagenome | isolation source: sample BR12 brine-fed electro-methanogenic bioreactor BR | place: Japan: Kochi | collected 2016-12-09
TGTTTCTTGCAACAGGCCGGGTTCGCCAGCTCCGCTGGGCAAACCAAAAAAAAGGGCCCTGCGTTTCCGCAGGGCCCTTTTTTCTCGCTTGTTGTCTTATAAATCTTCCGAACCGTTATTCGTCGCTGTCGTCATCCGTCCCCTGGTGCTTAGACCCCCTGGGAAGCGCCACAAGCTCGGCACCGATGCTCTCGGCAATCGCTTCCAGTTCGCACATGCNNCTTGAGGTTCACGTCAGCCACGGCCATGACCATATAGCGGGCTTGGTGAGAACCTTCTCCGGGCTTCCGACGCAGACGATAAAAGATTTTACCTGCCATGATGTTTCTCCTTTTCTCGGGTGTACCGCTCTGTATAGCGGTAGATACAGTTTCTATAAAAACTGTACCATGGCAGTCAAATCTTAACAATAGGTCAGAGCCGACATAGGTCGGAGCCTATGCGAGCCGATGTGGAGGAAATTTAACGCAAACCGATGAGAGCCGCATCCGTCCGAGGCATCACTGAAAAAACCGTTTCGGCGACGGCCGTGTTGTCGATATAGTCGCCCCGCACCGGGTCGTGCCCTTGCACCTGCTGCTGTAAAAGCTCGGCCCCCTGCCCCCTGGCAAAAAGGGGAATCAAACTATTGCTATGGTTTTCGCTGTGCCAAGCCAGCCCCGGTGGTCGATTGCGCCCTCGATTCAGCAGGGGCTGCCAGTGAGGATCGGAACCGGGCCCGTTGAGGTAGCCTGTTTCATGGTCACCGGTAACGATCAACAGCGTTTCCTCCCAACTGCTGTGCGTTTCCACCCAATGGACCACCGCCGCTACCGTCCGATCGAAGTCGAGCTGTTCTTCGAGCATGCGAGCCGCATCTCTGTCATGGCTGGCCCAATCGATGGCGCCCCCCTCGATCATCAGAAAAAACCCATTGGAGCGCTGATCGAGGACGTTAAGAGCGGTCCGGCTCAATTCAGTGAGGTTCGGAACGCCGGATAGAAGAGGTGTCTCGTAAGGACGGTCTTGCCGGGGGCCGCTGCGCCCCTGCTGCAGGGTCCGCGCAACCTGGGGAACGCCAAGCAGCCGCTCTGGTGTCGGCCCGACAGCCAGCTTTTGAAAATCGCCACGCTCCTCGATCAACGTCCACGGGTCGGCAATGCCATCGCCGTCCGCATCGGCCCCCAGTTCTCCCCGCTGCAGGGCCTCCCAGATCTCCTGACCGCCAACTTGCCGAAAACTCCGGGGGCTGTCCAACTGATGACCATCCCGGTCAAACTCCGGATGACCGCAGCCAATCAGGACATCCAGAGGGCTGTCCTGCAACATTTGCCTGGCAATGGCCTGCAGGTCTTTACGACTTTGATGGTGAACCACGAAAGCTGCCGGCGTAGCGTGGGCAAAAGGAACACTGGTTATCAGCCCGGTGGCTTTGCCGCTCAGTTCGGCCCTTTGAACTAGATTCTCCGCCGGTTGCAGTGAACCGTCCTCCCCAGGGACAAGGCCGATCGCGCGGGAAATGGTTTTGCGTCCCGTGGCCATGGAGGTGGCCGCGGCAGCCGAATCAGTGGCCCCTTTCAGGGCCTCGGCAAAGTGGCTCCAGATCCGTTCAGGATCGTATGAGCCCGTTTTGGAATAGGTACTCATCGCCAGGCGTATAGGAAAACCTGCGTAGATCTGGCTTTCCCTAAGGCCACTGGCATAGAGGCTGGCCGCTTCGATGTGCTGGTAGCCCATACCGTCACCGATCATGAGGATAACATTTTTAACCGGGTTTCCCTCGGCCAGGGAAGGAACACCCCAGGCGCCGAACAAAATCGCGGCCAGAAGCCCCAAAACTATCCGACGGTGACCCATCAACAGATATCCTTTCAAAGAACCGTGGAGCGACCCGGCATTAACTTCAGGCCCGCACCACGGTGCCGACTCTTTCGCCGCGCATGGCTTTCTCGATATTACCGGGACGATGACCGTTGACGATGCGCACCTCTTTGATGTTATGGGCATCTCGCAGCAGATACAGAAGCTTCTGTTCGAAAACCATGTCTTCCATATCCAGGGCCAGCAGTTCGGTCACGGTAATCTCCTCGATCAGCTCGGCATCGGGATTGACCAAGGGATTTTCGGTGAACAAGCCATCGACGTTCTTGACCAGGATACAGCTCTTGGCGCCAAGGACCTCGGCCATGAGAAAGGCGCCGGTATCGGTGCGATGAGGCGGAATGAGGCCGATGCCGGGGGGATGTTCAAACAGCCCGTAAGGCGGTGTGCCATGGGTCACGGGCAGCATGCCGAGTCTGAGCATGGTCGGCAATTCAAGCAGATCTGCGCTATCGACCCGGGTGCCTCCCCATTTGGCCAGCAGCAGGGCGACCATCTCGGCATTCTGTTCGCTGATTTTGCCGGCCAGCTGGGCCAGAACTCCGGTCGGCATGCCGAGATCAATCCCGATGTCCAGAATGTGTCGAACCCGGACCCCGCCGCCCGTCACCACCAACATCTGATGTGTTTTGGAAAGCTCGCCTATTTCCTCCATCAGAGGTATGACCACCTCACGGCCAAAATCGATGGTCCCATGCCCGCCTATCTTGACCACATGCAGCTCCGGTGCGAGACGGATCTGTTGAATGTGGGCATGTTTTTTCATCAATCCCTTGCGGACCAGGGTTTCACCCTGCAACCTGTTTTTTAATTCGTGCCTGTGGGTCATAAAATTACGTTCCTTTATAAATAAGCTGAATTCGGTTATGTAGCTTTTTATACAACAAGGACCCTTCACCTGGCAAGCCCTGTTTTCCCCAATACTTATAAACCCTCTGAGACATCAGGCGACCGGTTGCCGCGGGACGTGTAAGGTTTTCGATGGCGCGCCCAGGGCGAATCAGGTAACACGTATCCGTTAGCCGGAAGGAATCTGTCGAAATCAGTCTCGGCCCCATAGACTTTCTATGTGATAGGCCAGATCGCCGGGATGACAAGGCTATTGACCTGCCTGCCGGGGCATGCCATAGTCGGACCCATGCGATGTGCTACAACGATGTAGCACACAACACGGCAATGCAGCCCGCGGGGAATCCTCCCCTGCGGGCTTTTTTATTTCTTGCCGCCGGTACTGCCGAGGTGCCGGCCAGGGAGGTATTATGGCCACCATCACTTTTTGGGAAAAACCGGGCTGCCAGGGCAATGCTCGGCAAAAAGACATCCTGCTTGCCTCGGGGCACGAACTCCAGGTACGCGACTTGCTCAGCGAGCCCTGGAGCGAGGAGCGCCTGGCGCTCTTCTTCGGTAACCGCCCGGTCGCCGAATGGTTCAACCGGACCAATCCACAGGTCAAGGCGGGCAGGATCGTCCCGGAGGAGGTTTCCCGGGAACAGGCCCTGGCCATGATGGTCGCGGAGCCGCTGCTCATCGTCCGCCCTCTAATGCAGGTCGGCGAAGAGCGGATGGCCGGCTTCGACACCGACCAGGTGCACAACTGGCTGGGACTCAAGCTCGACAGCATCGGTGAGCGGGATCCGCAGAACTGCCCCTGTGTCAGCGGCCCGGCCGAAGCCCCTTCGTACTGATTATGGAGTTGTGACACGCCTCAGGTTTTGCTAGCATGCTCGAAAATATTGACAGCATCAAATTCATTGACCTGGAGGGATCATGCTGGAAGATCGGACGATTCGTATTGGCGAAACAAGCGCTATCGAGAGCGCGGAAGGATTTTTCCCCAAGGTTTACAATTGGATGACGATCGGCCTGGGGGTTTCGGCTCTCGCGTCCCTGCTGACTCTCTACACCCCGGCCATGTACCGCCTGGTGTTTGGAAACAAGGCGGTTTTCTATGGACTGCTCATCGCCGAACTGCTGCTGGTATTCACTCTGTCGGGCGCCATCCGACGCCTCAGCGCGACTGCCGCTACCGGCTTTTTTCTGCTCTATTCCGCTCTCAGCGGCGTAACGCTGGCGGCAATCTTCGCCCTCTACACCCAAAGCTCCATCGCCAGCGCCTTTTTTGTGACGGCGGGCACCTTTGGCGCCATGAGCGTCTACGGCCATGTCACCCGCCGGGACTTGACCTCCTGGGGCAGCTTCCTGTTCATGGGGCTGATAGGTTTTCTGTTGGCCTCGGTGGTCAACCTCTTCCTGAAAAGCGAAATGATCTACTGGATCACCACCTACTGCGGCATCCTGATCTTCGTCGGGCTCACCGCTTATGACACCCAGAAGCTCAAGGTGCTGGCCCAGGGCGGTTTCGCGGACGGCGAAACGCGGCACAAAGCGGCGATCCTCGGCGCCCTTCGCCTCTATCTCGACTTCATCAACCTGTTTCTGCTCCTGCTGCGGGTGCTCGGCCGCCGTCGGTGAGCGGCCCACCGCATTGTCCCGGAGTTCTCGTACTGGAAAGGGGGGAGGCCACAGCTTGGCCTCCCCCTTTTGAATATCCCTTTGATGCCCCAAAAACGCCCGTTTTATTTTTCTCCACCTCGCGTAACAACGCCTCTAAATCCCGATCATAAAGCAGCCCCTTAGAGACGTCATTTCACCTGACCAGGCCAGGCAAATCGAAATTTCGGCCCCGGCGCGTTCTTAATCGCGGGGAAACCAGAGCACGCCGAAACAACCCGTTCCGAGTATGAGCCCGCATTACAAGGCGAATTCTATTGGGAAATATCGGTCTCTGAGGTGTTGAATTCCCGAATAAAGATTCCCCAAAACGCAATAAATAGCGCCGCAACCAGGGGACCAAGGATAAATCCGTTCAATCCAAATACGGCGAAACCACCAAGTGTCGAAAGCAGAACGAGATAGTCAGGCAATTTGGTATCACGTCCAACCAGAAGAGGTCGCAGAATATTATCGGCCAACCCGATAACAACAGCTCCAAATACAACAAGAATGAGTCCTTGAGGCCACTCGCCAATGGCGAACAGGTAAATAGCCACCGGTCCCCAGATCAATCCGGCTCCGACGACGGGAATCAACGAGAGGAGCGCCATCACAACTCCCCATAGTAACGCACCATTAATATCGAGAGCCCAGAAAATAAATCCTCCCAACATTCCCTGAACCGTTGCCACAAGAAGGTTCCCTTTCACTGTGGCGCGCACGACTTCGGCAAACTTGTTAATAAGCAAATACTCCTGCTCATCCCTCATAGGCAAAGCACGAACAAGCAGCTTTACGAGTTTATCACCGTCACGAAGCATAAAAAAAGCCACATAAAGCATCAGACCGAGTGCAATAAAAAGCTGCAAAGTGCCCTGCCCGAGCTCAATGGCATTTTGCGCCAGATAGCCACTGGCAGAGAGGGCCAAATCGGAAAACTGGGTCTGTATGCCATCGATATTTAAATTAAAACGATCCAGAAAGTGTTGGATAGCCGGAAACGCTGTCTGTATTTGTTCGATGCGAGCCCCCAGATCAAAATCTCCGCTTTTAATGCGTTGATAAAGACCAGCTCCCTCCCGAAAAAAAGAGGCGACAACAAACAGTGTGGGGATGATACCGATGACAAAGCAAACCAGGAGCGATGCCAGTGCCGCCAGGTTAGGTTTTGGCTTCCCCAAACGGAGTAAGCGGCGGTACAAGGGCGAAAAAATCAGACCGATGATACATGCCCAAAAGATCGCACCCCAAAACGGCCAGAGCAGAAGCAAGAAAAACAGACTCACCAGCACAAGCGCCATCAGAAAAGTGGATTTTTCCAGACGAACCTGCTCTGATCTCATAATTTGAGGTTTATTGTCCATCGCGTTTAAATCCTCTCTTGATGATGGGGGGCGGTCAACACCCCATGCGCCGGCTGTAGATTGATGGCAATGGAGGTAGCTCCGGCCTGCGGCAAAATAGCCTGCGAACCCGTGCTTCGCATAACTCTTTGGTCAAGCTTGACGAAAAACATCCTTTGTCTTATCTTTGTACTAACTATGTAGCAACCATATACTCAGAGGTTATGATGATCAAAACGCTTACCAAACACGGCAACAGCCTTGCGCTGGTGATTGAGAAACCAATCTTGGAACTTCTCGGAGCCAATGCCGAGACCCCATTCGATGTCACGACCGATGGCCAGGTGTTGATCCTTTCTCCCATCAAGGATGCTGACCGCAGTAAAGCCTTCTCGGCGGCCCTCGACAAAGTCAATGCCCGCTATCCCAAAGCGTTGAAGAAGCTGGCGGAGTAGGTTTTGAAATTCCTCAACCTGATCGAGGTGCTGGAAATTCACCGGGACCAGATTTCCCGTTACGGCGGCACGTCCGGTATCCGGGATATTGAGCTGCTAAAATCAGCACTCGGCATTCCCATGGCCACCTACGGCGGAGTGTTTCTGCATACCGATGTTTACGAGATGGCCGCCGCCTATCTTTTTCACCTGGTCAAGAACCATCCCTTCCTTGATGGGAACAAAAGGGTTGGCGCGGTGGCGGCGCTGGTGTTCCTGCTTTTGAACGGCCACGATTTCGATGCACCGGAAGGTGAGTTTGCCGCAATGGTATTGTCTGTCGCACGGGGCGAAATCGACAAAGCCGAGGCGGCAGTTTTTATCCGCCGCTGGAGCAAATCACTGTAGCCCCTCCTTTTATCAACCAGTTCGGAGGACGAGTCGAATCCCAAAGGCGAAATCGAGTTGAATTGCCTACCGTTTCAACATCTCCCCGTTTTTTCCAGCTCCCCAAGCATGAATGACACCGGAGCCAAACACATCCTTCCATTCTACAACCGCCGGAGAACCGCACGCAGAAAATCAAAACCGATCCTCTCTTGCTCGAGCCGAACGCGTTCCCCCCAATGGTTTTGCCGCAACTGGTCGTAGAGGGCGTTTTCCTCGGAGGTCAACCGCGCAAGAGCCCCGGTTTCAGGTTGTCCTTCAGTTCCCCAGAGCGACCTGTGGGCCAGGAGTGTCTGCGGATCCATGAGAAAAGATACCACGTGGGGAAGGAAGCCGCGCAACTGATTGAGTATGGCAAACCCGTGGGTATCGATATCTCCCCAATAATAGATTATTTTCTGTTGCAGCCAAGAGGCGGCAGCGAGATGGTCAAATCCGTACCCCGCGCCGAAGATCACCATCGCCTCAGGAACATCGGGAAAAGCCAGAAAGTTGATCTCATTTTCGGTGATGAACACCTTCGATACCGGCACATCAAGAGAGGCGAAAGCGGCCTGGGTCAGGGTGATATCCGGATCGGCTGCCACTGGCAGCAGCCGGACATTCGGGTCCAGCAGCCGGAAACGCACCCGTGAAGGTTTATCCAGGAAGCCATAGCGGCGGCAGAATCCGCTAATGCCTGTGTGTGTTGCATCAATAGCGTCCTCCGGCAACACCAGATCGAGCAGCTCCGCCAGCACGCCACGATGCCCTTCAATCAGCTTGCTATGGACTTCTGGCAGATCGATCTGGCGCAGATAAATCGCGGGGCGGGGATGCTTCAGCAGCCAGGCGACAATCGCCAGCAGTCGCGGCCAGTCTTCGGCCAATTCCAAAGCGCGCAGCGGCCGCTTTGCCAGCCAGGGGATCAATTCAGGCTGTTTCTCTCTGGTCTGCTCCAGCAGCGCGGCAAACTGATCCGCCGCCCGACGCCGGCCGATCAGTCCAAGGGCATCCGCCAAGGTATCGATCCAGATTGACGCAGGAATTTCATTGGTCCCAAGAACGCGGTGATTGACACTGCGCCATTCAATCCGATAGGGACCGGCGGCTGCGGACAAACCGGCGATCCAGTCGCGCACTTCAGAGAACCGTTCGCTCAGTTCCCGGGAATCAGGGCCTTTAAGGGTCAGACGCCGAGGGAAAAGCGTCTCCTCACCCGCCAGGGAGGCGAGCAGCAAGCCGCGATCCCAAAGTTTTTGCACCTGGGCCTTGAGCTCCGTCGGACGGGTCCAGGTCATTGCTGCAGCCTCTGCTTCTCGGCCCGATAGTCTTCGATGCTCAGATTGCGCAGAACCGAATCGCGGCCGTCTTCGTTGTGAACAAACCCGACACCGGCGACAAACGGCTCGATGATATGGATTTTCTGCAACGGTGTGACGATCAGCAGTTGCAGATTGAGCTGCGCGAACAACTGCAAACCGTATTGGGCCGATTCATCGGAACCCCGGCCGAAAGCCTCGTCGATCACCACGAAGCGGAAGGAGCGCGAGCGCACCGCGCCCCATTCCAGGCCAAATTGATAGGCCAGACTGGCGGCCAGCACGGTATAGGCAAGCTTTTCCTTCTGGCCGCCCGATTTCCCGCCGGAATCCGCATAATGTTCATGCTCGGTGTTGTCTTCCCGCCAGCGTTCGCTGGCGGCAAACACGAACCAGTTGCGCACATCGGTCACCTTGGCTGTCCAGCGCCGATCCAGATCCGAGTTTTCCTCCCGGCCTCGAAACCGCTCGATGATGCGCTTCACCTGCAGGAATTTTGCTTCTGAATACTGGGCATCCTCCGACCCGGTGAGCGCTCCTTCGGTACAGGTGCGCAGCTCGCTCTGGAAGTCACGGATGTCGGCGTCGAGATTCATCTGTGCTTCGAGACTGATGTAGCGGCCAGGGTTGTAGTCAATCTGGGTCAGGGATTCGTTGATCTGGGCAATGCGCTCCTTGATGGTTTCCCGTTCGCGTGCCAGTTGAGATTGAAAATTCGCCACCTCCCGGATGGTGTTTTCGTTCAGGAGTTCCTTGAACCGCCCTTCAAAACGGGGCAGATCGTCGGCCCGAAGCCCGTCAAGCATGGATTTGAACTCAGATCCGGCGGCGATATGGATATCCACATCCCGGGTTTCCAGCGTCCATTCCTGCTTGTATTCAGTCATCGCCTTGATGATCTTTTCGGACAAACGCTTGATCTTTGCGTCCTCGGCGTCGATCCTGGTCTGCAGCCAGTCGCGCATATCCCGCTCGCGGTTGTCACAAGATTCAACCGTCAGCAACTGACCGCCAAGCGCCTCCTCGCGCATTGTTTCCAGCAGGGCAAATCGCTCGGCGGTTTCCTCTGCGGTTTCGGCCACCAGAGCTTGGGCCTGTTGCTGCAGATCTTTGGCGGCGCTTATTTTCTGTTCGGTTTTGGAGCGTTTGTCCTTCCGTTCATCAAGCTGATCCTCCGTTTCCCGCAACGCGTCTTCGACTGCGGTCAATTGCGCCGTGAGCGTTTTGAGCAGATCGGAGGCTGCTTCAAGCTCACGTTTCTCGGCTTCCAGCCTCGCGATGGCGACCGCCACGGGTTTCCAGTCGAGATCACGAAAGTCGCTGTATTCATCCAGCTTCGAGAGAATCGAGAGACGCTCCTTGAGGGCAGACTGCTCCTTTTGCAGCGTACTGATGCGACCGGCAAGTTCAGCAAGGTGGGTTTCCTGCCGCTCCGCCTCCTTTTCCAATGCCGCGATTTTTTCGGCGTTGCTCCAGCCGAGAACATAGCGCCGACGATCATCGAGACGATGCCGGTCATCCTTTTCATGCCGCTCCCCGGGTGCCTTGATCTGTCCTGCCCGGGTAATAGCCCGGGTTTCGCGGCGGAACTGTTCCTGAGACAGGCAGCAGGCCAGATTAAAGCGGTGCGCCACCTCCCGCTCGATCCAGTCGTAAAAGGGCGAATCGGGTTTCACCTGAAGCTTGCGCACCAGGGAATCGGGATGGAGGGGCGGCAACTCGCCGCGCCCCCCTTCACGCACCCGGAAATAGACCAGCCGCCCTTTAAGATGCGTGCGGTCAACCCAGTCAGAAACTTTGGCGTAAGAGCGATCCAGAACCAGCAGAGACAAACCGAAACCGTGGAGCAGCCGTTCAACAGCGCCTTCCCAGTCCCGCTCGTCTTCGCGGACCTGCAGCAACTCACCGGCAAAGGGCATCTCTTCTTCGGCCAGATTCAGTGCCTGGCAGAGCGAACGCCGGATGGCGATCTGTTTTTCGTCGATATTGCTGACGCGGGCTTTCAACCCCATGATTTCGCTTTTTAACTGGTCGTACTCCGCCCGTCCCTGGGCGAAAAAGACGCCCGCTTCATTGAGATCGTTCTGGGTGCGAACTTCGGCTTCTTCCGTCGTTTCGCGCCAAGTGGCGGTTTCAGACCGCTGCCGCAGAAACTCCTCCTCGGTTGCAGCGGGATGCTGTCCCAGAGCGCGTACCAGCTCCTCATAGCGGGAGGCTTTCTGCTTTCGACGCTCCAGCTCATCCTGTTTCTGCAGGATTTCCTCACCGATGTTTTCGATCCGGTCCCCGCCGTTTTCCGCGATGGTGCGGCGAAGCTCGCGTTCCTGTCCCTGCTGGGCACGCCGCACCTCCTCCAGCCGCAGGGTGGCGACCTGGTGTCGGGTCAACTCATCATTCAGCGAGGTGAGACGATTTTCCAGTAGATCCAGTTTCAAGGTG
>NPIF01001366.1_pt1 | contig 10311 bp, 8 predicted proteins | sample 8637461 | NCBI WGS metagenome assembly NPIF01 (sample SAMN07420641, study PRJNA396082) | bioreactor metagenome | isolation source: sample BR12 brine-fed electro-methanogenic bioreactor BR | place: Japan: Kochi | collected 2016-12-09
TACAGAAAAACTGACACACAATCAAAAAATCTGATTTTAAAATATTTGTAAATTTTCAAATATTTTTGTAAAAATTACAAGGCATTAATTATTACGAGATGTACATATCTCCAATAAAAAATGCTTGCTAACTTTTTGTCATAGAACATCCACAAATATCCACTTTACAAGATCCCATATCCATCACCATTTATCCACTCTACACCTAATTCCTTCAAGCGAGTTTGTGTTGGATTTCCGTTTTGGGCATCCCAACCAGCTAATCGATAGTAAATGTCCTTCGCCACTTCAAAATCATTTTGATCTATAAACAAACCATCACTTTTGCCGCCATGCAATGGCATTTGGATCTTTTCAGGGAGAGTGTCACAGTTCCTACATGTTCCTTCCCTTGCATTAAATGCCCTCATCATATTCAATCGTCGTGCCCCGGTTTCTAGCAGTTCATCAACGGAATAGTTCCAACCCGTTATTACCCCAACAACTTCAGCAAGTTGTTTTATGCTATACAATTGCCACGCGGGTCCGAAAACAAATTGGCATGCATTTACACTATCCATAAACGAATATGCGTATTGAGTTTTCAGAGCAAAATCGACCATCGCTTCATTTAAGATATGATCAGATCGAGGATGTAATAATCCGATCTCTTCCATACGCGCAGGATAAAATTCATAGGAAGGATCATGTTCGCTTGATTGGTGATCTGCTCCGAAAGGATTAACAGCATATATTAGAGCTAAACTGGGTTTTACCTGAGGCATATGTGCTGGATATTCCTGATTTTTAACTGTCACAACTAATTTCTCAGCTTCTTTTCCAACAAATTCAGCTGCCCGTCGAGATCCTAAAGCAAGCACATCACCAAAACCATGACGGAGAGCTATCATTTCAGGTAATATTCTAATAATCTCGCTATTACCAAAATGTAAATCAAGCCCACCTGTATCCTTCTTATTTAGAATACCTTTCTCATAACACTCCATAGCCCATGCGATCGTTCCACCACAAGAAATGGTATCCAAACCATACATATTACACAATTGATTAGCATATGAGATTGCTTTGAGATCACTAATTCCGCAAGAACTACCAAACATAGCAATGGTCTCATATTCAGGTCCTCCATATCGTGGATCAACTGAGTATTCACCATTCTCAAAACCAACCACCCTCTTGCACCGTACAGTACACGCAAAACATGTATCACGCTTCAGCAAAATGGTCTCAGCCATTTCTTTGCCACTAATTTTTAAATAATCCGTGAACGTCCCACTGTTCCAATTCCAAGTCGGCAAACCGCCATCCTCATTCTGTGATTCAACAATAGAAGCAGTACCAAACAATCCCAATCCATAAACGTCTGAGTTTTTAAAATTGGTCACACCCCAGTTCGCTAACTTATTTACTGCATTAGGATTTGCTACCGCTGGTTTACTATTACCTCGAACGGCGATCGCTTTCAAATTTTTTCTTGCCATTACCAGACCTAAGCCGTTGCGTCCATTTGCCCGATTCGACATACTCATAATCGAGGCGTATTGAACACCATTCTCTGCAGCTATGCCACATTGAATAACCTTTACCTTGTCATCATGTAAATCAGCTTTTATTAATGAATCAACATCACCAGTAATCCTCCCCCATAATTTTTCTGCCGATCGTATTTGGATTTCTCCATTAATGATTGAAATGTAAACTGGCCGTTTTGCTTTTCCGCGGACAACAATTGCATCATATCCTGAGAATTTCAATTCTGCGGGAAAGAATCCACCACTCTGAGAATCACCGGCTAAACCAGTCAAAGGAGATTTCGCAGTTACACACAAGCGGCTTAAACCAGAAATCGGTACTCCAGTAGCAACACTGCAAGCAAATATAATAGGATTTTCTGGATCAAGTGGATCAACCCCTGGTGATGTATATTTCAAGAGATAATACATGCCCAATGCACTACCACCAACATAACGTCGATAAAAACCTTCATCTGGTTCTTCAATCCATGTTGATCGTTCAGTTAGGTTAACATGCAAGATCTTCCCGCAATATCCATATGGCATCTTTAACTCCTAATACCTTACTCAGAATGGATTTACACACCGATTTATTCCATATCGTATATTTACATTGATGACTTTATTGATAGATTATAAATATCTTATATCTACTATCTTCAGGATCCATATTACAGATCGACAACTGATTTGTATTCCTCTGGAGACAGAGGCACTTCGCCTCCAATTAGGCGGCTCAGTAATACCATCTCAGCAACCTCTTCTAGAGTTTTACTAATATAAATTGCATCATCCAGGTCCGCTCCTATCGATAACGCACCATGAGCACTAAGTAACATTGCTTTTCTATCCTGTAAACCTTTCTGTATTGTCATCTCAATATTTTTCTTGTCCCCTGGTGGAACGAAAGGCATTATACGTACTTCTCCCCCAAAATCTACCGAATTGATATGGACGGCAGGGATTGGTTTACGAGCGACGCAAAAACCAGAAGTAAATCTCGAATGTGTATGCGCGACTCCATGAATATCTGGAAAGTTCCGATAGACTGCAGTATGCATTGGAGTTTCAATAGATGCTTTCCTGTTACCTTCAACCAGTTCACCTTTTTCATTGATTATTACTACATCATCAGGTGAAATATCTTCCCAAGGGATCGAACTGGGTTTGATAGCTATTAATCCGCTTTCTTTATCTCGAACACTAATATTTCCACCATATTTTGTCGTGAGTCCTATTCGGTAGATGTGTTTTCCCATTTCTGAGATTTGAATTTTGTATTGATCAAGCATGTATGGGCTCCTTAATTATTTTTTATCTTTTTGTATTGCTCTCGCCACTTTATATAATATGATTCATAGATACAGGCTAATTCTCGATCAGGTATTATCTCTGTTGAAGATCCCACCATCTGTTTAATAGATTCCTCAACAGACTCATATAACCCAAGACCAGCAGCCGCCATCATACCTGCGCCTAAAGCTGTTCTCTGTCCCGCATAGACTTTGATTGGTCGATTCAGCACCGCAGAAAATATTTGTAGAACATTGCTTGAAGCGGTCTGTCCTCCACAGAGGCAAATATCTTTTATTTGCTCATTACTCAGTTTTTCAAGTTGTTCAATATTTCCACGAGCTGCATAAGCATTACTTTCTATTACAGCTCGGGCGAAATCTTCTCGAGATATTTCAAAATTTGGTACGGGGAAAAAGAAACCACCATTCCATTGTCCTTCATAATTCTTTATATCCATAATCTCTGAACCTAAAAAAGCCAATATTCCTTTGCTGCCTGGTTCAGTATTTTTCAAAAGCAAATCCATATCTTCGAAATTACTGTGAGGGAACATACAATCCCTCACCCAGCGGTATGCCATTCCAGTAACAATAGAATTACTCTCAAGTATCCATAAGTTATCTAGCAAAGAGACATTGGACCATGTTCTTATTCTCGAATCAAAAATTGGTCTTTTTTGAATCTGCATGATAGGCGTAGTAGTTCCCGCGATTATTCCAGTATCCCCCTCCGAAACGCAGCCCATACCCAACATTGCACATTGACTATCTCCACCACCAACAAGAACTGGTGTACTAGAAGAAATTCCGATCCTCTCAGCAATCTCTTTTTTCACAAAACCTGCGATCGAACCTGCTTTACGTATTTCTGGAAAGCATTCTTCATTAATGCCCAACATATTGATGATTTCTACCGCCCATTTTCTTTCGAAAATAGAAAATGCACCACTTGCACTGGCAAGAGTTGGTTCGGCAAAGCAATTCCCCGTTAAGCGGTATGTGAGCCACCCTCCCATCTCCAATATAACTTTTATCTTCTTATACACTTCAGGATTATGCTTTTTAAACCATAATAATCTTGCCAAATAGCCATAAGTTGGTGGATATGTACCCGTTTTCCGATAGATAGTAAACCCATAATTTTCCTCAAGTACTTTGCCTTCGCTTGAGGCTCTACCATCAAAGTTGGGTCCACAATATAACTCTTCCCCATTTGCATCTAAGAATATTACTCCTTCTCGAAGAGAAGTAGATGATATTCCAATTATTTGATTTGGGTCAATTTGAGACTGATCGACCGTTCTCCTCGCCACATCGATCAATATTCCAATAAATTCATCCGGATCAAATATCACACTTCCAGGATAAGCAGGATCTGGTTTATAAGACCACTCAGAGTAGTTTTCGGCGAAAATTTTCCCTTTTTCATCAATGAGCAAAGCCCGTCCAGCCCCTGATCCTGCATCAAGAATTAAAAAATATTTCATTTTGCATGACTCTATTCTATACAACTCGATTTTTTAACTCATCCCGTTTTGTAAATGAGATAATATCTTCGTACACCATTTTTGAATGACGAAGAATAATTTCTTTAGCGGATCCGCCCAAATGGGGTGTAATGATCACATTTTCCATATCCATCCAAGGACTATCCAGCGGTAGTGGTTCGATCGAATGTACATCGAGAGCTGCGCCAGCAATCCTTTTATTAACTAATGCATCTATCAAATCATCTTCAACAACCAGAGCTGCCCGAGCCATATTGATAAAGTAGGCATTTGGTTTCATCAAGTCCAATATCTTTTTATTAATCATATTTCGCGAAGAATCTGTAACTGAAGCATGTAGAAGTATGTAATCAGATACTTTTACGAGTGATTCAAGATCGACTAGATTAACATCCAGATCCTTGATTCTTTCTTCCGTAAATCCCGGATCATAGCCAATTAAGGTCATATCGAACGCCATCAACCTCTTGGCAACCTCCTGTCCAGTATCACCCAAACCAATAATTCCAGCCGTCTTTCCATATAACTCATTTCCTTCAAATCGATAGAAGGTTTCCAATAGATCAATCCATTTATGATTCTTCACGAATTCAATACTCTGAATTATGTGTCGTGAGATATTGATCATTAATGAAATTGTAAATTCGGCCACCGCAACAGCATTTCTGGCTGGAGTATTAATAACAACAACTCCTGCTTTTTTTGCGGCATCAAGGTTAATGTTAGTTGTCCCTCCTCTGCAGACCGCAATCAACTTCAATGAATCAGCAGCTCGAATTACTTTTTCTGTTACATTATTTAGTTCGACAATTAATATTTCTGGGTTCTCCTTTTCCATTAATTCAACAAATTGATCTTCTCCTAAAAGAGATTCTTCCTCTGGAGTAGCTTGTATATAATCAAAATCATTTTCAAAAAGCTTAATGAATTCGTTGTGAAGGGGAGCAGTGTTAAGAATTTTCATTTTGTCTTTACTCCAATAATTCTTTATAAGGTACCCATATTGTAGGCAAACAATAAAAATAAACCCGTTGTGAATATGGTCAAAGCAGCAATATTTATTACATAATCTTGCATTTGGAAGGTGACATCTCTAAGACCAGTTGGCCGATTGACTCCAAAAGCTCTATTCTTACTTGAAATTGTCATCTGATCGACAGAATCAACAACGTATCTTGTAATAGGTGCCATCAGTGGGAGATAACCTTTGATAACTTTGATCGGATTTTTTGTTTTTACCTGCCATCCACGTAGGGTTTGAGCTATTTGTATTGTTTCCATCTGACGGATCATGGTGGGAATAAATCGCAATGCAACCATAATCGCGAAAACAATCGGATTAGGTAATCTCAATGTTGTCAATACTTGAATGAATTCACTCTGTGAAGTTGTATGCATAAAGCAAGCCATAGCCAATACCATAGTTGCAGTTGTAAGTGGGGGCGCGCTCATCCATAGCAAAGTCCCAAAAGTAATAGCAGTTCTACCAAAAATCGGAAATGTGTCAGGAGTAATTTCAAGCAATTGAGTTGACACAAAATCAGCCGAGAAACTTTTAAAATAGCCTGGATCAACCATGAAAATCCCGCGGAAAAAAGAAGCAAATAGGACAGCAATAACTGCAACCTTCAGTAATCCTTGATACTTCTGAAAAGGGAAATTTGCAATCTTGCAAAGGATTATAGAAACAACTAACAACGGTAGTTTATATCGAGGATCAAGATAGAAACCGGACAAGAAAATGATTGAGAAAAATAGTACCGTCTTCGTTATTGGATTTAATCTATGGATTGGTGATGAAATAGGTTCATATTCAAAAATTGTAGCCATCTTGTAATTCTCCAGTTAGTTGATTTTTATTGAATCTAGCAATTCCTCGGTAGTGAGGGGAGGATTTTTGTCCCAATAATTCAAACCCATAGCAAACCTGGCTGTTTGTGGTGGATGTATTTTTGCTTCCCCTAAAATATCAATTTGCGAGAACACCTGATGAGGATCACCTCGCAATATAATTTTTCCACCAGCCATTACAACCACAGATGTGGCATACTTTGCTACCAATTCCATATCATGAGTGATCATGATTACAGATCCCCCCTTTTTACATTTTTCTACAAGTGTATTGAGGAGAGTCTCTGACGAAAAAACATCCAAACCTTTAGTTGGTTCATCCGCAATAATTATGTCCGGATTAATTGAAAGAACAGAAGCTAGACTCAGCAAAGCCGCTTCGGACCTTGATAGAGTTCCAAGATAGTAATTTCTTAGGTCGAGTAAACCAACTTGAGCAAGAGCATCTTTTCCTTTCTTTTCTATTTCATCATCATCATAGCCCAGCATTCTCAATCCATATTCAACTTCTTCCCCGAAGGTCTCGTTGAACAATTGGTTGTTTGGATTTTGAAACACATAGTTGATTCTCTTCGCTGTTTCAAATATTGGTTCGTTTATAATGTCATGATCTCCAATGGTTATAGATGCATCTGGATTTGAAGGTTTAAGAACCCCTACAAGATGGTAAGCAAATGTACTTTTACCAGATCCATTCTGTCCAATCAAGGCCATGAATTCTCCCCGTTTCACTTCCAAATCCACCCCACGCAACGCATTTACTGGCGGGAAACTATCAAACGTATGTTTAACATTTCTTGCTTTTAATAAAATCTCTTTGGAAGAATGAGAGACATCCCGTGGATGCAGTTCATTAACCACCTCAAGTGAAGGCGCAGACTCGATAGCAGGCTTCAACCTAACAGGCACTTTTTTCTCAGATAATCCAAGATTCCAAAATATTTTTGTAACCTGTGGAACTCTCATTCCTATCTGCTCCATCAGTTTTCGATCAGCAAAAATTTCTTCAGGCAAACCCTGGGCAACAACCTGACCATGATCCATGAGAATCGCATAATCTGCGAATTCACAGACAGATTCAATATCAGCCCCAGATTCTGCAACTATTGTTGTAATACCTTTCTCCTGATTCAGTGATCGGATGGCATTGAACACCATCTCCTTTCCAACTGGGTCAAGCATAGCAACAGGTTCATCCATTGCAATGATCCTAGGTTTCATTGCTAATGAACCCGCCATTGCCAGCAATTGCATCTCCCCACCGGATAATCGACCAGTATTTCGTTTTTCGTAACCGGATAAGCGCATTTTATCCATAACATCCGACACCCGTTGCCATATTTCCTGGCGTGGCACAGCCAGATTTTGAGGACCAAATGCGATATCTTCCTCTACTGTCACTCCGATAATCTGCAGTGAGGGATCATCAAATAATAAATTAATATGCGTAGCCAATTCTTCAGTCGTAAAATTTTTTACTTGTAAACCATCAACAATTAGAGTGCCTTCTAAAACCCCTGGGATAAAATTTGGGATAATTCCATTTAGCGTTCTTAATAGTGTTGTTTTCCCCGCACCCACGGGTCCAAGTAGAGCTGTAGTCTTGTTTTGGGGAAAAGAAAGTGAGATATCTTTGAGTGTTGGTTCTTCATTGTCTTTATATGTGAATACAACATTTTCAAGCGTAATTACATCGGTTGAGTTCATCTAGTTCTCCATACATATTTTTCTTTTGATGAGAATATCCAAAGATAAGGTGAAATCATTACTGTGGTTCAGGAAGGAAGGGAAACATCTTACGTTCCCCTTCCTTTTACTAATAAAACTATGCTATATTGTTATTTTTTCTTCTTTTCAACACGTTTTGAACCACTTTTACTGGTTTCAAGGATACCGATCGATGCTAAGGCACCAGCGACTGCGGAAAGTGTACTGGTTGGCATAAAATTGACTTCCCACCAAGTCAATGAAGCCATGAAAGATTCCCCAGGGTATAACCAAACTAAATAATCAATTTCATAAATCGCCCGGAAAACCACATAAAAAACTACCCAGAGAACAAATGCTAATGATTTTTTATTAACAAATTTTTCGCGCAGCAGCCAGAACACAATGCCAACAAACATCCATGTTGTTCCATCATAAAGCCCTACACCTAAGAACCAAGTGACTGGATTACTACCGCCAGCGAACAGTAGTTGCCGCAAAGTACCGCCAAGCCATAGTGAGAAGAAGCCAACAATTGGGCCAAAGTAAATAGTGGCTATTGCACCAATAGCTGCTCCAATATCAAATGCTTGCCACGATATCGCTCCAGTAGCTGCGAATAAAGCAGTCATCAATCCAATCGCCACTATCTGATAAGTGCTCATTAGCGGGTACGTTTTTCCTTCTACATATTTCCCACGTGGAGCCAACCATTCTTCACGATTTGCCACAATTGAAGTACCCCAAAGTAGCATTGGTAGGCGTGCAAACCAGAAGGAAGTAACAACAAGCCAGATATTTCTGATTGGCGATTCTGCAACCCCAAGTCCCTCACCCCAAGGTTTTAGGATGAACATAGCAGCGAATTGAGCAGCCCATCCAATAATTGTCCAAATAAAAAACACCTTGGTATTCTTTTTCAAAAACTCCTTTAGTTTCATTATTCTCTCCTTTTATTGATACTGCTAATTTTTAATTTATTATTCAAAATTATGCCCTTTCACCTCCTCGTTTAATGTTTACTATTACCTGGTCAGCATAATAGTGCAATGATAGCGATCAGGTCTTACATACATTCTCATCATCTCCAATGGATCTCCACGATTGGAATATGAGATTCTTGTAATATATAAAAGTGAAGCACCTGGGATTATTTCCAGCATTTTCGAATGTTCCTTAGTAGCTAATGTGGCACTAATTGTTTCAACAGCTTTTGACAGGATGAAACCGCTTTTTTCCATGAGTAAAAAGAGAGATTGAAGATCAGTGTCACGATCCTTAATCTCAAATTCTTGAAATATATCTTTGGAGAAGTAGGAGTATTGAACAGCAACAGGCAAGTTATCAGCAGTTCTGATCCTTTTAACACAAATAACTTTTTTTGTCTTTTCAAGACCTAGCGACTTGTGGATTTCAGCATCATAATCTACTTCATCAATGGATAGAACTTGCGCTCCGGGTTCTTGACCTTGCGCTCTTACCTCATCAGAGAGACTAGATAGTTTTGTATAATCAGCACTAATATTCACCTTTGAAACAAAAGTTCCCACCCCCTGTTGTGGAAAGACAAGTCCTTCATCAATAAGCATAGCAATGCTCTTGCGCAAAGTTACGCGGCTTATATTGAACTTCTTCGCCAGTGACTCTTCCGGAGGAAGACGTTCGCCTTGTTTCAATTCCCCTTCGAGTATTTCATTCTTTAGTGATTCGTAAACCTGAATATAAAGCGGTGTATGGGTATTCCTAATAAAAGCATTCATATGCTATACCTTTATCGTATTATCATATTGTTGTATTATTGTATTGTTGTATATACATCTAATTTACATCAAAGAACTATAAAAGTCAAGAACTTTTATAAAAAATCTCATCTTCACATTACTCTGAATAATTTATTAATTCAAAAAGAAGTGGTATGAAGTTCTACATCCCTAATAAACAATGAAAAGTTATTTAGAATTCAATATAGGGTCGTCAATTTTATTACTTAACACGATAGCACAATACTCCACGCCCTAAATACCTTTCTACGACAGTAAACCAAGATATCTATAGATTTCTTTTAGGAACATGGCAATTGGAAAAGATCATCAAATTTATCTAGAAATTTATGATCTTTTCATGAGTAGAAAGTCAATTAAATTCTTATTATTCTGCCAATCCACAATTTATTAATGACTGCGGCTCATAGAACATCATCTGTCGAAGGATCTTTCCCTCTTCATCCGGGGCAAACAAGACAGCCGACACGATCGTGCAGCTTCCCGTTTCTGAAGCGGGTATTTCAATTTCCATGATGCCCCCTTGATAGACAAAGGGGTATTCCTCATCACGCAGACGAACCGCCTCTTCCTCTCCGAAAGAATCGACCAAGCGCCACACAGCATTGGGAAACTGAGTGAAAAAGGATGCAGCAAACGCTTGAATTTCATCCAC
>NPIF01001267.1_pt1 | contig 10310 bp, 3 predicted proteins | sample 8637461 | NCBI WGS metagenome assembly NPIF01 (sample SAMN07420641, study PRJNA396082) | bioreactor metagenome | isolation source: sample BR12 brine-fed electro-methanogenic bioreactor BR | place: Japan: Kochi | collected 2016-12-09
AAAAGATTGTAAAACATCTATTCTACTTAATGCATTAGCTAAAGCTAAAAGGGAATTAGAAATTGATGCGGCTTTATCGACTATTTTTGTATAAACTTCCCTCTCTCTCTTTTCTGCACTATATTTACTTTTTAGGATTTTTGTCTCTATTTCAGTTAATTCATCACTTGTAAATCTTTCTGCGTTTACTAATGTTTGTTTTCTATAAAAATAATCAGGAACTTTATTAACATGAGTTTTTCTCACTTCTATGAAATTACCAAGAATTTTATTATATCCAAGTTTAATATTTGGGATTCTTGTTTCTTCTTTTATCCTTTCAATATATGAATTTAAATAAGAAGAGCCTTGTTTTTTAATTTCTCTAAGCTCATCTAACTCTTTATCAAATCCATTTTTTATTATTTTTCCTTCTTCAAATGGTCCTTGAATATCTTCATTTAAAGCATTTTGTATTAGTTCTACAAGTAAAAATATCTCATTAAGCGCATTTTCTGTAATGTTAGATAGAGAATTACTAACATCAACTTTATTATTTGGATTATTATTGATTAAAGCTTCATATTTTACAAAGTCATCCTTTATAATATTAAAAAAAGATATTGCTGTTCTCTTAATTCCTAATAAATCACTAGGCAAGTTTTTATTCATAGAAATTCTTGTAGTAAGTCTCACCATATCTAAAGAAGATTTAAGTTCTAATCTAACTCTATCTAATTCTTCTCTGTCATTTTTAAAATATTCAACCCAATCTTGTCTATTTATTATTATATCTTTATCAACTAAAGGATATGTTAACCATTTTTTTAATAAACGAGTCCCTCCACTTGTTATTGTTTTATTCATAACTGAAAAAAGGGTATTAGAAGAAGTTCCATCTTGAGTGTTGTTTAATATTTCTAAACTCTTTCTTGTTGATGCATCTATTTGCAGAAAACTTGTATCTTCTTCTATACGATAAGAATTAATTTGTTTTAAAGAAGACATCGCAGTATCATAAATATATGAGAGAAGTGCTCCTGCTGGCTTTATTGCAGGATAATCATCTTCTATATTAAATATCTTAAGTGAATTTAAGCTTAAATGATCAATTAATTTTTTATAAGCTCTTTTTTTTGTAAAAGAAATTGATTGTAATTTTGTAATCATAGTATTTCGTTCATCTAAACAATTTGAAAATTCCTTATGAACAAAATAATCATCTTCATTGACCAAAATCTCCTTAGGGTTTAGTTGAGTAAGTAGAGCATTTAATTCTTGGAAATTATAATCTTTGTCAAATTTTTTTAATATAAATTCTCCACTTGTAATATCACAAAATGCAACTGATGTTAATTTTCTTGAATATGAGATACATATTATATAGTTAGATGATTTAGAATCAAGATAATCATCATCAACAACAGTTGCTGGAGTTATAACTTGAACTACTTCTCTTTTTACTAATTTTATATCTTTTGAGGCATTCTCTACTTGTTCACATATTGCTATTTTCTTACCTTCTTCCAAAAGTCTTTTTATATAAACTTTTGAAGCATGATATGGGATACCACACATAGGAGTTTTAGCTCTATGTGTTAATGTTAAATTCAATAATCTAGATATTTCAATAGCATCCTCTTCAAACATTTCATAAAAATCTCCTAATCTAAAAAATAAGACTTTATCTTTATGATTTTCTTTTATTTGATAATATTGAGCCATCATTGGAGTTATTTTTTCTTTTTTCATGAATAGGATTATAGCATGAAAAAACTTTAAAATTAAAGATAGAATAAAAAAACTCTTTCCTAAATTTTAAGTTTAAGAAAGAGTAATTATTATTTTTATTAAATATGTTTTAATTAGAATAAATTAGTTGTAAAGGATAATACTAAATTCATACCATTTAAAATTGAATCATCATCACTAAAATTAAATAATGAACCACTATTGAAAGAGAATCCTTCATTATCACTATTTATAATAGTGGCATCTTTAACAATATATAAGCCAATTGGGAAGCCTGAAATCTTCATTTTCAATCCTGTTCCAGCTGCAAAATACCAATCCCATTGTGAGAATTTCATGAGATTGCTTAGTTCAGATGAAACTGCTGTTGCACTTACAAAAGTATCTAAGGCTAATATATTATCAATTAAAGAATACTCTAATGCTAATTTATTATCAAAAGTGAATGATAAATCTTGAACTACTGAATGACCAATAGCTATCGAAGCACCATCAATATATAACATTTCATTTATTGTTGCCCCTTCTTTTGCATCATAGAAATCATATGTACCATCATTATTATAATATTGTGGAAGCATCATACTTAAATTTGAAGTAAAAGATCCTACAAGATTTTTTTCTTTCTCTTCCGCATTAGTCCAAGTTAGTATAGGAGTATATGCTGAGAAACTAGTTGAAGATTTAATATAATTTGAAAGCCCACCTAAAATACCACCTGCATATGTGAAATTTTGAGCAACATACCAACCAGTTGTGGTATTTTTAACTAAATCTCTTCCATCCCAAGCAATTCCAATGTTTAATTTATTTGAAAACTGCCATCTTAAACTATATAAATATATTAATTCTTCAAAAGGTAAATAATTACTATCTAAATAAGCTCTATTGATACCAATATTTAAACCCGTACTAACAATTAAAGATCCTTTATCATATTTAAAAGTATAACCAGTATCATATCCAGCTGAAATTCTGAATAATTCATAATCCATTAAATATTGAGAATCGGGTGTTGCTTTACCTGCAGCTAAATATTCATTATATGAATTATATCCAAGAGGATAGGCATTGTCACTTTCATTTTCTTCTAAATGTCCAGTATAGAAATTTTCACTACCTTTAATTAATATATCTTCAATATTTGAATGTTCAAAAGATAAAGAGAATCCATTTGACCAAGGTATTTCATTAAAATATTCATCTACAAAATTTAAAGAAGCTTTTTGTGTTGAAGGAGCTAATGTTACACTAACAGAGATATCATTTCCTGTTCCTAATAAGTTTCTATCTGTTATAGTAGCAAAACCAGATATAGGGAAATCTGTAGTTGTTCCACCGAAAGTTGCTCCGAATTGTATATCTTGTTGTCCACCTTCTACTATTTGGATAACAATATTACAATTTTCATTATCAATAGGTTCAATATTATAATTTAATTCAGTTACAAGTTGAGTATTTTGAATATTTCTTAAACTTTGCTCTATTGCTGATTTATTAAAATAATCTCCTTCACTTATTGTAAGCTCTCTAGTAAATACTATTTCTTGAGTATTAGTAATTCCTTCAATTTTAATTTCATTTATCTTAGCTCTTTTACCTTCTGTAATTTTAATTGTAAAATTAATTAAAGAGTCATCTTCATTTACTTGTGTTAAAGGATTTATAGAAAGATTAATATAGCCTTTATCATAATATATTTGAGATATACTTGATAAATTGCTCATCCAAAGACCTCTATTAAAAATATCTCCTTCTTGTAAAGATAAATTTGATAAAAGTTCCTCATTTGTAATTAGTTGATTACCGTCGAAAGTAACATTACCAATTTTCCAAATATCACCCTCAATAACATTATAACTTAATCTTATTTGTTTTTCAGAATCAGTTTCTTCTACGACTTCTTGTGTAGGTTGCTCTACACTAGCCATAATGTAACCCCTATCATAATAAAAACTTAATAGATTTTCGATATCAGTTTGAACTTTTGTTTCTGAATAATAACCACTTCTAAATAATGATTTTGTTTTTGATTCTATCTGATTAGCTAATGTCTTATTTTCAAAGTTTTCATTGCCTTCAAATAAAATCTCTGAAACAACAACTTGTTTACCTTCATTAATTTCAAAATTTAAAGATACTGTATTATTATCATTATCTTCATCTAATTTAGCTTCAACTTCAATATCAGCATAGCCTTGAGATTTATATGAACTTTTAATACTTTCTATTGCTCTAGACATTTCAAAGCCTTCATAAAAAGTATCTATCTCTAAAGCACTATCTTCTAATAAAGTGGAATCATTTATTTCACTATTTCCTTCAAATTCAACTTTATTTAGTAACTGTTTTTCAAAGAAATAAATAGTAATTTTTAATTCATTAGAATCAGGGTTTACTCTATTTGCTTCAGCATAAAAATATGAAAAATAATTCAATGCATACAAGTCAGCTTGCAATTGATTAAATAATTCATCTGAATAGATTTTGTTTCTATATTTAAATAATATATTTGAGACTTCATTATCACTTGCATTAATTAATCCGTCTGTTTCAAATTTTGATATCTTAACTCCATCATACCAAGCTTTATCAGCACTAAATAGGCTAACAATACTTATAATAGAAATTAAGAATAATAAAGAAATCTTTTTAAACATTATATCTCCTACGATTTATTACATTTTATATATACTAACGAAAATGTAAGGTTTTAGTTACACTAAATCCAATAGTATCTAATATATTTAAAATAGACAATTGTGTTGGATTTGTAAAGAATGAAAAATCAGCTAATTCAGTATCAATTTCATAAGACATCTCAAAGTCAAGAGATAAATCATCAGCAATAAAACTAGTAATATTTTTATCCTCTGTTGCTACAAGATTTAATAATATTTTCATTCTTGAAGCATCAGTTATATATTTACCTAAATATATAGTAGTATTATTTAAATATCTTGCTAATGGTGTATAAGAAGAGTATCTTGGATCTTCAATTAAAGTATCTAATAAAATATTTTCTACAACATTACTATTGAGGCTAAAGAAATCTAAATTTAAAGATTGTGCAATTACATTATTGAGAGCAGCCCCCCCTCCTGTATCTAAATAACCTAGAGAAGAAATTACACTTGTTGCAGCACTTGCAATTGAAGCAACTGTATTAGATGTAGTAGTTGAAGAAAAAGATTGGCCTAATATTTCCATTATTTCTTGTTGTGTTTTAATAGGAGTACTAGAAAAGATAGGATTAATACTATTCAAACTTGAATTTATTAATTGTAAATTTATATCTACTGTATTTCCTAGTGAATCTATTTCCCTTAAAGTTGCATTTAAAGAAATAATTGGAACTAGTCTATTGGTAATAGGGTCTTTCTTTAATACTAAAGAGCCATCATTTAAATAGAAATTCTTTTGGAAATAGAATATCTCTCCTTGCAAGATATCCATCTTACCTGAAGCAGAATAATTTTTAGAAAAGGTATCAAATTCTAAATCCAATGTTTGATCTTTTTTTAAAGTTAATTTAACAATTGGATTATCAAAATATGGATAATAAAAAGTGTTATTAACCCCTGTTCTAATAATCATATTACCATTTGTTTCATTAACTGGTTTTATCCATGGCAATAAATCATAACCACTTCTAATTACACTATCTTTTACCCTAATATCACCCTCAATATATGAAGTTTTGCCATCAGAGGAAAAAACAAAATAATCTTTAACTTTTGTATCAATTGTAAAATTCATATTGATTAAAGGCATATAGGCTCTAATATAATCATCAATATTAATATCAATTGTAAAATATTTAAATTTAAGATTTGGCATATCTATTGAGGAAGAAGCTTTCAAATAAACTGTTTCATTTAAATCAGTGTCATAATATTCTGCCTTAAAGTTATTTGAATATATCTTATCTTCATTAAATATGACTGTAATATTTGGTGCTGTAGCTACATTATCATAAGTATATAAACTTTTCATTCTAAAATTAGTAGAACTTGCTTCACCATAAAATTTAAGATTATTTGTAATATCACTTAACATTAAATTACCAGTGAAATCATCCCCATAAAATTTCATCAATTTAATATTGAGTATCTTATTAATCAAGGAAGATGGAACTATTATGTTATCCATATAAACATCAAATTGATTTTGATAATCAAATGTTATATTAGAAGAAAAAACATAATCTTTACTAATATCAAGAGTCCCTTCTTTATTAATTAAATCAATATTTGAATTTACATATGGAGATTCAAAAGAAACTTCACCATTTTTAATAATAAAACTACCATCTATATCATCAAAATTTAATAAATCAGAAGGCTCATCTTTAAATAATTTTTCATAATAAACTTCATCTTCAAATAATTCTAAATCTGAAATCTTAAGATTACCACTTATGTTATTCAATAATTCTGTATCAAAATCAGTCAATTGTTCAAAATTATCTCTAATATAATTAAATGTATTGAAATCAAAATTTTCTATAGAATATGCATTCTTTATATTTTCTACGAAAGAATACAAATTTAATGCTAAATTTAATTTAAATTCATGTTTTTGATTAACGACTCTACTTGGTACTATTAATTTTATTTTCGATTTTATATCTAATTCAATATCGTCTGTGTCAAATAAAACGGAGGTATCTGACAAGGTAAGACTATTTATTGATAAATTTATGTTCTCTAGTAGTATATTATTATTATTAATATTTAAATTTGATTTTATATGAATAATAGGGTTAAATAAATTTTGATCACTAATATCAGATGTAGAAGCATCATTCTCAGGTAAATTAATAAAAGGAATAATTGATAAAATATTTGCTAAAATAGAAGTGTTATCTTCATCAATGTTATTTTCATTATTAATATTAAGATTGGTTACGGTTTCCGTAATTTCAAAATTCCCTTTAATATTATGAATTTTATTAAAATCAGTTTTTCCAATAATTTTTGTATCTAACAATATTTCGTTATCATAATTTAAAATACTTGATATATTATAATCACTTACATTTAAGAAAATTTTATTAAATTCACCATCATCATTAAACAAAGTAGCTTCTATTCTTTGTGAGAACTCATCACCATATGATAAATTTAAAGAATAAGGTAGTTTAAAATTATTTTTTATTAAAGTAATATATTTTGGGCCTGAATAAAATAATTCTCCATGATATAGATTATCAAATTTGCTATTTATATAATCAATACTATTTAAAGAAATGTTATTTTGATTTATCAAGCCTTTTGCGCTTAATTTAAATAATTCGTTATAGTTAAATTGAAAATCATTTAAATTAAATTCCCATTTATTCGTATTTTTATAGTTGAAATCAATTTCACCATTAAATATAGAATTATTTAAACTTTTTAATAATAAAGAATCTAATAACATACTAGCATTTATCTCATCATCAATTATTAAGTTGATATCAATTCCATCTTCACAAATTAATTTAAACTTCAAATTTTCAATATCAGCTATGATGTATAAATCTAGTATATCCTTATCAAATTTTAAGGTCGAATTAATAAGTAATTCTCTATAGTTTTTAAAAGTTATTTCTCCATTGAAATTAAAATTATCAAGAGAATTCACATTAAAATCAAAATCTGTAATATTAAAATTATTATTTCCATTTAAACTTACACTTGCTAACTCAGTATTACTGAGAATATTATTTAACAATAATTTCCCATTAAGATCTCTATTATTAATTTCATATTCACCTTCAAAAGATAGTCTATAATCTAATAAAGAAGATGATAAATTCTCAAATCTGATAATATTATCTTTTAAATTTGATTTCATATTAAATGAAACATCATATCTCTCATCAAGAAAAATAAAATCACTTGCCACAACTGAAGAGGTAATTCTTGAATCAACTTTATTTTCTTTTGTTGGAATATTACCAGCATAATATATTGATCCTTTGAGAGTGGTTTCATTATCATAATAATTTTTTAGAAAAGCTAAATTTTCGATTATATATTGAGAAAACTCATTTACTGGTAAATTATTAAAAACAATAGAAGCATTTACATTATTATTTGAAATATATTTTTCCATATTTGCAGTTGCACTTAATGTTAGGGTATCTTTATAATTTATTATCGTTTCTAAAGTTTGAACTTTTCCTTCTGCTATTTCTAATGGCCCATAATAATAAATTTCCCCATTAAGCGCTTCATTAAAATCATTTATCAATAAATTTTCAAAATATATTGAAGAATTAATACTTTCAAAATTGTCATTTATATCCACAAAGCTATTGATTTCAGTGTTTATCTCATTATTATCATTTTTTATATTTATTTTAGCTTTTAAATTAAATATTACATTATTAAGGGCACTATTAATATTGTTTAATTTATCAAAATCTAATTTATTATCACTAAGAAGAAGTTGATTATTAATATCAATATCACCTTTAAATACAACATCTTTTAATAAAACAGATATATCATTTGTAATATTAAAACTTGAACTTGATAATCTTAAATTAATTGTATCAAAGAAATTTTCTGAGGAAAAAAGTGATAAATCTATATCTTCAAACAAATAATCTTCTTCATTTAGAGAAATATTTAAATAACTTTCATTATTAAAATAAAAAGATAGTCTTTCATTTACACTAGATAAACCAATATTAGCTTTTTCAAAACTTAAATTGCCTTCATTTGTTTTTGTCTCTAAATTACCTCTAAACCCCTCAGGAGATAAAATAATTGAAAAATCATTAAAGTTTGTTCTAAATTGAGAAGCTATATTATCACTTTCTACTTTTATTTCAGGTGTTGATAGTTCAAAATTATTAAACTTTGCATTTATCTGCCCTACTTTCTCTAAATTGTATTGAAATTGCGTGTGTAATATAGAAAAATTAATTGGAGAGAGATTATTAGGATCAGAATAACTTTTTCTTAAAACTAAATTAACTTCTTTATCTTTATATAAAAAATATAATTTATTGAAATAGTATGAATTTTGATCTTGTGTAAATTTTAAAGTATTCAATTTAAAATCAAAACTATTTACTATTGAACTATTATTCAAATCGAATGATAAATTGTCAATTGAAGATGATACAAGTATATTGTCACTTTTATATTTGATATCTCCAGATTTTAGTAACAAATTAATATCAAAATTTAGTGAATCCTTTAAAACTGGTGATAAATCAATATTTTCTTTTGTAATAATTTTATTTAAAAGTTCTTTAAAATCTTCTTCAGCTGATATTTCATCATCTTTACTCTCCAGTTTCGATTGAAATGCTATAGTATTATCTTTAATTTTTATTTTTGTTAAAGAATACATTAAATCACTAATATCACTATCAATATCAACTATTAAGTTGCCAATAGTTATATTTAATTTCATATTTTTTTTAAAGAAAAAATACGAAATATAATCAATTACACTTTGGTTAATTTCAATATTATTTATCAAAATAATATTTTTATTATCTTTTTCTATTGAAATACTTTTTATTGATTGTTTAATTAAAAAGGATTCATTTATATCCTGAATTTCGATAGAATAATTATTTGGTATTTCTAAATTAGAGAAAATAGCTTCACTAACTGCTTGTATTGGAGTTTGGGCATTATATCTAGAAATAGATACGGCTGAAATCAATAAAAGAGATATTATGATAATTGAAATAGTAATTACTGATTTTCTAGTACTATGATATTTCAAGACCTTCCTCCAAATGTATATTTGCATTATAATACGAAAAAAAAAATTATTCATTAGTTAAATCTAATCAATTAATATTAATCAAAGGAAATTTGAAATTATGAGCGATGTTTTAGAAAATTTTATTGTAATTGAAGGTTTAGATGGTGCTGGAACTACTACTCAATTAAAAAATATTTGTAAATTACTAGAAAAAAATGATTATAAAGTTTATTCGACTTTTGAACCAACTGATAGACCTATAGGTAAACTCGTCAGAGATGTTTTAGCTAAACGCTTTGTCACAACCCCTCTTACACTTGCAAAATTATATGCAACAGATAGAGAAGATCACTTATATAACGAAGAAAATGGTATTATAAAACAAATAAATGATGGAAAGATTGTCATTAGTGATAGATATTTTTATTCTTCATTAGCTTATCAAGGCGCAACTTGTGATTTTGATCAAGTAAAAAAATTAAATCAATATCCTCACCCTAAATTCTTAATTTATATAGATACACCCTTAGAAGAATGTTTAAATAGAATAAATAAGAGAAACAATGAAAAAGATATTTTTGAAAACAAGCAATTTTTAACTAAAGTCTACGAAAATTATAAAAATGTTATAAACTCTCTACCAGATGAAGTAAATTTAATAAAAATTGATGGTACAAAAACTGTTGATCAAATTTCTAATGAAATAACAGAAATATTAATTGAATTATTATAAAACATTAAAGAGCAGCTTTATAAATGAGCTGCTCTTTTTAAAAAGGAGGTTTATATATATTTTTTGGTTTTATTTATTATTGGATTGAATATTCAATTCTAACATTACTTTCATAATCTCCTGCAGG
>NPIF01002038.1_pt1 | contig 10299 bp, 12 predicted proteins | sample 8637461 | NCBI WGS metagenome assembly NPIF01 (sample SAMN07420641, study PRJNA396082) | bioreactor metagenome | isolation source: sample BR12 brine-fed electro-methanogenic bioreactor BR | place: Japan: Kochi | collected 2016-12-09
GTATCCCTGCGACACCGCCTTGACGCCGAGCAGGACGATGATGACGGCAAGAATCAGGACGACGATGACAAAAATCGAGAATTCCGAAATCGGCATGGCTTCCCCCCCGGGGTTTCGCGCTTTCCTGGATGACGGCCGATTTTAGCACGCGGCCGTTGAATCCGGTTGCAGAATCGGCGCTCTCAGCCGTTCTGCGTGTCGGCGATGCGCGGGTTCGGCGGGGGCAGGTCCTCGGCCGGGCTGTCGGCACCGAGTTGGATCTCGTCGATGCGCTCGGCCCGCTTGGTGACCTTGTCGGTGGAAATGCGGATCTGGCGGATGTCCTCGGCCGTCTGATCGAAGTGCTTGTTGAGGCGCGACACCCTCTCGTCGAGGCGCGTCATGTCGGTCAGCAGCTTCTGGACCTCGGCCTGGATGACCCCGGCCTGCTCGCGCATGCGGGCATCCTTCAGCACGGCGCGCACCGTGTTCAGGGTCGCCATCAGCGTCGTCGGCGACACGATCCACACCCGGCGGCGGAAGGATTCCTCGATGACGTTGCGGAAGTTGGCGTGCAACTCGGCGTAGACCGCCTCGCTGGGCAGGAACATCAGCGCCGACTCCGCCGTCTCGCCGGGAAGGATGTACTTCTCGGCGATGTCCTTGACGTGCTTGAGGACGTCGGCCTGGAAGGCGCGCCGGGCCTGGATCTGTGCGGCCTCGCTGTCGGCCTCGCGCAGGGCGCGGTAGCTTTCCAGCGGGAACTTGGCGTCGATCACGATGGCTCCCGGCGGGTTGGGCAGCCGCAGCAGACAGTCGGCGCGCACGTTGGTGCTGAGCGTCACCTGCAGGGTGTAGGCCGAGGGCGGCAGCGCCTTGGCGACGATATCGGCCAACTGGATCTCGCCGAAGGCGCCGCGGGCCTGCTTGTTCGACAGGATGTCCTGCAATCCGACCACCTGTTGCGACAGGTCGGTGATGTTTTTCTGGGCGCTGTCGATGACCGCCAGCCGTTCCTGCAGCTGCCGCAGCGTTTCGCCGGTCTTCTCGGTCTGCTCGGACAGGCTGTCGCCCATGCGCTTGGTCAGGCCGTCGAGGCGCTCGCTGAGCCCCGTCTGGGTCTGGAACAGGCGGCCGCCGAGGTCGTTCTGGGCGGCGACCAGCCGCTCGGCCGTCTCCGCGATCTGGGCCATGCGGGCCGCCGTTTCGGCCCGGTTGCGCTCGCTTCGGATCAGCACGAAAAGGACGATGACGACGAGCGCGGCCGCGACGACGGCCATAACAATGACAGATTCTTGCATAAGGTCGGATACCCTCCCGCCGACAGCTTGCACAAGCGGCAGGGGAAACGCAAACTCGGACGAAGTCAATTCATTTGGAGGACATCATGCGCCCATTGATCGCCGGAATCGCCGCCGCCGTTCTGGTCGCCGGGGCCGCTTCGGCCGCCGAGAAACCGGTTCCGCAGGAGAACCGCACCGGCCTCGCGGTCACGCTCTATGCCGGCGGCTTTGGGCTGGTCAAGGACCGGCGCACGGTTTCCCTCGCGGCCGGTGCGAACACCCTGGCCTTCGAGGGGGTGAGCGCCAAGATGATCCCGTCCAGCGCCCTCGTCCGCGCCGAATCCGGCATCCGGGTTCTGGAACAGAATTTCGAGTTCGACCTGATCACGCCCGAGGCCTTGCTGCGGCGCTCGGTCGGCAAGACCATCCGCGTCATCCGCACCCATCCGACCACCGGCGAGGATCTGATCGAGAAGGCCGAGGTGCTGGCCGCCGGAAACGGTACGGTGATGCGCATCGGCGATCGCATCGAGACCGGCGTTCCCGGGCGGCTGGTATTCGGTTCGATCCCCGACGGCCTGCGGGCCGAGCCGGCGCTTCTGCTCGAAGTCGATAGCGCCGCCGCCCTGGAGAGGGAACTGCAGCTCGCCTATCTGACCGACGGTCTGCAATGGCGCGCCGAATACGTGGTCGAGCTCGATCCCAAGGGCGACAGGCTCGATCTCAGCGCCTGGGCCTCGCTGTCCAATTCGACGGGCACGGTCTTCGACGACGCCGACGTCCAGCTGGTGTCCGGCGACGTGCGACGCGAATACGCCTTGAAGGGAGCGGGAGCGCCGATGGCCCGCGCGATGATGGCCGAGGCTGCGCCCGCACCCAGTATCGGGCGCGAGACCATGGGCGATCTCCATCTCTATTCGCTGCCGCGCCGGGTGACGCTGAAGAACAACCAGACCAAGCAGGTGGCGCTGCTTTCGGCCGGCGGTGTCGGCGTCGCCCGCCAGTACGTGCGCGAGCGCTGGATTCCCGAGCGCGAGCCGCGGATCAAGGCGGTGGTGCCCACGGTCGACCGGCCCAAGACCTATCTGCGTTTCAAGAACGACGAGGCGAACCATCTCGGCGATCCGCTGCCGGCCGGGCTGGTGCGGGTCTACGAGCGCGATTCGGGCGGCCGGTCCCAGTTCGCCGGCGAGCAGTCGGTCGAGCATACGGCGTCAGGCGAGGAGGTGGTGCTGACCCTCGGCGAGGCCGTCGACATCGGCATCCAGTACGAGCAGACCGCTTTCACCACCGACGACCTGCCCGAGAAGACCTTCGAGAGCGGCCAGAAGATCGTCGTGAGCAACGCCAAGGATCAACCGGTCGTCGTTTGGCTCCGCGAGCAGTTCCCGGGCGCCGCGAAGATCCTCGCCGAAAGCCTCGAGCACCGCAATTTCTCGGGCGGTGCGGCCGACTGGGCCGTCGAGGTGCCGGCCAAGGGAGAAACCACCCTGACCTACCGGGTGCGGGTCCAGAAGCCCAGGTGAGCAGGCCTCTTTGGCTTGACGGGCGGACGGTCAGGGCCTATCTCGTCGGGACACCCTGAACCGACTGAAGTTTTGGCATGGCCGTCCTGCCCATCGTTATCGCACCCGATCCCCGCCTGAAGGCGAGATGCGAGCCCGTCGAGAAGGTCGACGACGAGCTGCGCGGTTTTCTCGACGACATGGTCGAAACCATGCTGTCGGCGGATGGGATCGGCCTGGCCGCGCCGCAGGTCGGGGTGCTGAAGCGGGTGATCGTCGTCGCCGCGCCGCGCGGCGAGGAGGACGACGACGGCGAGGGGCGTTCGAAGAACCCCCTGCGGATGATCAATCCGGAAATCGTCTGGGAATCCGACGAGGAAGTCGCCCGCGAAGAGGGCTGCCTGTCCCTGCCCGAACACTACGCCGAGGTCTGGCGGCCCGAGAAGGTCCGCGTCCGTTATCTCGATCCCGACGGCAAGACCGACGAGGTCGAGGCCGCCGGCTTGCTGTCGGTCTGCATCCAGCACGAGATCGACCATCTTGAGGGCGTGCTTTTCGTCGACTACCTCTCGGCCCTCAAGCGCAAGATCATCCTTCGCAAGCTGACCAAATCGAAAAAGCTCGAGGCGTCTGCGGCCAACTGACGGACCGCAGAAGCTGGTTTTTTCCGGTTTCCGGTTGGTCGGAAAGTGCTCTAGAATGCGGCTCCCCCCGGGTTTTGAACCGCCGCCGCGGCGCGGCGTGGAACCCTGTGTGAATGGAGCTTGACCACCGTGTATCTCGAAAAGATCGACATCACCTTGCCCGCCGGCGAGGACTACCCCCTGCCGCGTATGCTGCCGGTCGAACAGCATTTCCCGCGCGAAGCGGTAACCGACGTCAAGGCGGCCGTTGAGGCGACTCTCGCCGCCCTGCCCAAGCCGGACGTCGCCGGCAAGCGCATCGCCATCACCGCCGGCAGCCGCGGCATCCCGCAGGCCGTCGAGCTGTATCGCGCCGTCGTCGACCAGTTGAGGGCCTGGGGTGCCGATCCTTTCATCGTGCCGGCCATGGGCAGTCATGGCGGCGGTACCGCCGAGGGCCAGAAGGGATTGCTGGCCGGTTACGGGATCACCGAGGAGAGCATCGGGGCGCCGATCAAGGCGACCATGGAGGTCGTCGAGACCACCGAGGTCGAGGCCGGTGTTCCCCTGTTCTGCGACAAATATGCCTACGAGGCGGACGGAATCGTCGAAGCCAACAAGATCAAGCCGCACTCGAACTACAAGGGGGATTACGAGAGCGGCCTGTGCAAGATGATGGTCATCGGTCTCGGCAAGCACCACGGCGCGACCATGTTCCATTCGCTCGGATTCGCTCGTTTCGCCGACATCATCCCCAAGGCGGCGCGCCTTCAGTTGACCAAGCTCAACGTGGTCTTCGCCTTGGGTCTGGTCGAGAACGCCTATGACGGTCTCGCCACCGTCGAGGCCATTCCCGGCGACAAGATGATCGCCCGCGAGAAGGAGCTGTTGGTCCAGGCCAAGGACGTCATGGGCAAGCTGCTGATGTCCTCGATCGACATCCTGATCGTCGACGAGGTCGGCAAGAACATCAGCGGGCAGGGCATGGACCCGACCGTTACGGGGCGCGCCTCGTCGGGGCTGCCCGGCTTCGTCAAGCTGCCCCTGAAACGGATCGTCATCCGCGACATCTCGGAGGAATCCCACGGCAACGCCGCCGGCATGGGCGTCGCCGACCTGATGACGCTACGGGCCTTCAACAAGCTGGATTTCGGCTCGACCTACACCAATGGCGTGACCGCCCGCAACACCGAGGGCGCCCGCATGCCTATGATCGTCAACACCGACAAGCAGGCCTTCGCCATCGCGCTGCAGACCAGTTTCGGTGTCGACCCGGCGACGGCGCGGATCGTGCGTATCAAGAACACCAAGAAGCTGCACAAGATCCAGATGTCGGAAGCCTATCTCGACGAGATCAAAGGAAGCGATTCCTTCACCATCCTGGGTGACGCCAAGCCCATCGAGTTCGATTCCGAAGGCAATCTGATCGACTGAACAGGTATGGCGGGAGCCCCTTGCCGGCTTCCGCCGCCCGCTCCGCCGCCAGGTATTTTGGCGGCTACCCCTTGCAGCCGCCATGTCGCGCGCCTAACCTCTTAGTTGCCCGTGTTAATCACCGATAACCGAGGATGGAACCATGCGTATTGGTTTGGCTGTTCTGATTGTCAGTTCATTTATCCTGGCCGCATGCGGCGGTACCAGTTCGCGCTCGGCGGGGAGCGCCTTGGATCCCCTTTGTGCGCCGGATGGGTCCGTCGTCTACACGCAGTACGCCAATTCGGTCGGCAGCTATGACGGCGTCAAGGCCAGCCGCGATTTCTGCCCCTGGAACAAATAGTTTTTGAGATGGCCGAGGCCCCCTCGTGTGATTCAGTATGTTAGTGGCCTACTTATCCCAAAGTTCATGATATGAACTTTGGGGCAGGACACTAGAGGAACGGGGCCTCGGGCAGCGGCACCAGTAGGGCCTTCGCGAACAGGAAGTAGAACCCGGCGACGACCGCCACGCAGACCAGCGGGTAGGCGAGCAGCTTTCCACGCGTCCATTTCTCGAACATCGCCAGCACCATGATTGCCGCGAAGGCCACCAGCCCGGCGATGACGAATCCCGTGTACGGCATCATGAAGGCGCTGCCGAGCATGGCGATGACGAGACCGACCCGGCGCGGCGTCGATCCCGGTTCGGGCGCCTGTTTCTCGCCGCCCGGCGCCTTCATCAGATTCCACACGATGAAGAACAGGCTGAAGGCCATCATGCAGAGGGCGACGGTCACCGGGAACACGAAGGAATCGGAATCCACCATGGTGGTGGAATCCCAGATGACGACGAGTCCGACCAGGATGAAGATCGCAGCGACCACCATGCCACCGGTATCGCGGTTGCCGTCACGCATTGTTGTTTCTCCCCCCAAGATTCAGGCGCTTCGCCACAATCGGATAGAACAGCGACAGTAGGATGACTGCGACGATTCCCATCGCGATCGGCCGGCCAAAGAACATGCCCAGAAGGTTGTCGGTTGCCGCGCCGATGGTCCAGCCCTGAACGAATCCCTGTTCGGCGATGGAACTGAGGATCAGGCCGAGCACGATCGGCGACGCGGTGAACCCGAAACGCTTCAGGATCCAGCCCATGACACCGAGGATGATCATGATGATGACGTCGGAAACACTGTTGCGGATGGCGTAGGATCCGATGATCGTCATAAAGGCGACGGTCGGCACCAGCACGGCCTTGGGCACCGTCACGATGGTGCGGTAGGCGTAGCGGCCGATCAGCAGGCCGGTCGGCAGCATCAGCGCCGTGGCGATGAACAGACCATAGATGAAGGTATAGACGATCGAGCCTTCGCCGGCGGTGAACAGATGCGGGCCGGTCCGCACACCCTGGACCAGCAGGGCGCCGAGAACCACGGCGTCGGGCGGCGTTCCGGGAATGCCGAGTACCAGGGTCGGGATGAACCCGCCGCCGACCGTCGCGTTGTTGGCCGACTCGGTGGCCTGGATGCCTTCGGGCTCACCGGTACCGAAATACTTGGATCTCTTGGAGGCGCGCCGGGCCTCGGAATAGGCGACCAGACCGGCGATCGATCCGCCGGCGCCCGGAAGGATGCCGACGACGGTGCCGATTACCGAGCTGCGGGCCAGATTGAATTTCGTGCGCCACGAGATGCCGACCGCTTCCTTGAAGCGTAATCCCCGCGACTCGCCGACTTCGAGGTGCCGGGCCGGTGTCGCCACCAGGTCGATCAGGACCGGCACGCAGTACAGGCCGATCAGGGCGGAAACGATCTCGATGCCGCCGAGCAGGGTCTGGCTGCCGAAGGTGAACCGGATGTCGGCGCTGACTTCGGCAACGCCGATGCAGGTCAACAAAAGGCCGAAGCAGCCGCCGATCAGGCCCTTGATCAAACTGCCTTCAGAGAGGGCGGCGATCAGGGTCAGGCCGAACATGGCCAGCCAGAAATATTCGACCGGGCCGAACGCCAGGGCCACCTTGGCCAGCGGCGGCGCCAGGCCCAGCAGGAAGGCCGCGCCTACGAACCCACCGGTGACCGAGGCCAGGCAGGCCAGAGTGACCGCGAGGTCGCCGTCGCCGCGCTTGGCCATCGGATAACCGTCGAAGGTGGTGGCGATGGCCGAGGGCGTGCCCGGCGTATTCAACAGGATGGCGGAATAGGCTCCGCCGTAGATGGCCCCGGTATAGATGGCGCCCATCAGGATGAGCGCCGAAGCCGGGTCCATGGAAAAAGTAAGGGGAACCAGCACGGCGATGGCCATTGTTGCTGTTAGTCCCGGTAATGAGCCGATAACGGTTCCGGCGACAACCCCGCCTAGCGCAATGGAGATATGAAAAGGGGTCAGGGCCGCGAAAAGAAAATCGATTCCGGGCATTTTTTATACGTTCCCATGCTGGTTCCCTGGTAAGTCGGGCACTTGGATGCGCCTCTTATACGTTCATTCTAGTTATCTGGTTAATTGATGACGCCGGCCGCCTTGGCTGCGGCGGGAACGAGCCCGGGAGCCAACTTGCAGGCTTCGAGCAGCAGACCACGCATGGCATCGGCTGAATTGGGCTGCTCTTCCAGCTCCATGGCNNCGCACTGGAGATCTTCTTCTGCTTCGCCATGAAGGCGTCGAGTTTCTCACCGTACGGGTAGTTGGTCACGGCGAAACCGTTGTCGACCATCTGCTTGATGAAAGCCGGATCCTTGTTGATCTCGTCGATCATGTTGGCCAGCTTCTTGCGGATGTCCTCGGGCGTCGACTTCGGAACGGCGATGCCACGGTAGGCGCCGCTGACCAGGTCGAATCCGAGTTCCTTGAAGGTCGGCACGTCGGGATAGGCCGGATGGCGTTCTTCCATGGCCACGGCCAGCATGCGGGTGTCCTGGTACTTGGAGGGAACGGTCGTGTATCCCCAGCTCGCCATCACCTGCTTGCCCATGACGGCGGTTGTCGAGGCGCCGGTACCCTTGAATGCCACGTAGGTGGACTTGATGCCGGCCATGTCGTCGAACAAGACCTGCGCCAGGTGGTTGGCGGTGCCCTTGCCGGAACCCGAGAAGGTCAACTTGCCGGGATTGGCCTTGGCATAGTCGACCAGGTCCTTGAGCGTTTTGAGTTCGCTTTCCTTGTGAACTACGATCGCATCGGGCGTGTAGTGGAACATGTAGATGTTGATGATGTCGTCGGTGGTGAAGCCGACGTCCTTCTGCAGCGGCTGAACGACGATATGAGGCAGGTTCGTGCCCATGATCGTGTAGCCGTCGCCCTTCATGCTGTTGAGCTGAGCCCAGCCGACGGCTCCGCCGCCGCCCGGCTTGTACTCGATGACCAGGTTCTGGCCGAATTTCTTCTTGAAGAACGGTTCCTGGAAACGCGCCGTAATGTCGGATTCACCACCCGGGCCGAACGGGATGATGTAGTGGACCGGCTTTTCCGGGTATTCGGCTTGCGCCGTCGAGGCCAGCCCGAAGGTCGCAGCGACAGCCATTGCGATCGAAGTTACGGCGATCTTTCCGATGGTTTTCATGTGCTCCTCCTAGATGTTGACCCTCCCTGAAGGGTCCCGAAAAGGGTTCGGGCCGCACCCTTGGGGGTGCGGCCCGTTCCAAAATCAAGCGCTGCGGTAGAGTTTGGTCATCACGAATTCGCGATGTCCAAGAGCTTCCGCTGCGGTAAAGCGGCCGTTCGCCGTTCTTATTGCCATATCGATGAGTTTGTCACCCGCTTCGTCGAGGTTCAGTTCGCGGTNNGCCGGAAACATCGACGTCGATGTGCTCACTCATGGTGCGTACCGTCCGCGGGTTGGCCGAGAGTTTAATCACAGGCTCGATCGGGTTGCCAATGATATTACCCTGGCCGGTCGGGAACAAGTGGACGACGTAACCGGCGGCGGCCTGCAGGGTCACGCACTCGGCCGCGGCCGACGACGTGTCCATGAAGTACAGGCCCGGGCCCTTGGACGGCGCTTCGGCCGGCTCGAGGACGTCGATGTACTTGGCTTTCTTGCCGATCTTCTGCAGGTTGCCGAAGGCTTTTTCCTCGATGGTGGTCAGGCCACCCTCGATGTTGCCGGCGGTCGGCTGCGATTCCGACAGGTCGTCGGTCTTCACCGAAAGGATGAAATCATTGTAGGAGTTCCAGGTGTCCAGGAACTTCTTGCTGATTTCCGGCGAAGCGGCGCGGGTGGAGCAGACCTGCTCGGCGCCGGTGATCTCGGATGTCTCACCGAAACAGGTGGTGGCGCCCCAGGCGTCGAACTTGTCGATGAAGTTGCCGACGGTCGGGTTCGAAGCCAGACCCGAGGTGGTGTCGGATTCACCGCACTTGACCGAGACCCACAGTTCCTCGATCCCGCATTCCTCGCGGCGCAGTTCGCTGGCCCACTGGACGTATTCCTTGGCCTTGCGCGAAGCGGCGGCGATGGTCGCGATGTCGCCATTCTTCTCAATGGCGAAGCCTTCACACGGCTTGCCGGTCGCCCGGACGCCGTCGACGATGCGCTGCGTCCACTTCGGCTCGATGCCGATCACGACGCAGGCGGCGACGTTGGGGTTGCAGCCGGTGCCGATCATGGTGCGGAAGTGCAGTTCCAGGTCTTCACCGAACTGCAGCCGGCCGTAGTGGTGCGGCAGGGCCAGCGTGCCCTTGATGTTGTTGGCCACCGCCTCGCAGGCGGCGTTGGACAGATCGTCGAGGGGCAGAATAACGACGTGGTTGCGAACGCCAACCCGGCCGTTTTCCCGGCGGTATCCCCAGAAGGTAGGTTTAGCCATTTCTACCACCTCTTGGTCTTGGTGTTGTGTACATGGCAATGGCCGCCTTTTTTGATGTCGGCCACGGCCTTCCCGATGTCGTTGTCGTACTTGATGATGGTGTCGCCGTTCTTGATGTCGACGAGCGCCACCTTATGGCCCAACGGGATCGGGTCGAGAGCTTTGACGGTGATGGTTTTATCGGTGTCCATCACCCAGCCGGTCATGTCCTTACCGGCTTCAATACCCTCTACGACGATTACGCCGACGGTGTCGGCAGAATCGTGAACAAGAAAATCCGGAGCTGCCACGGTGTCCTCCCTTGGCTAGGAATCTCGCGTCAATACGCTTAAGAAAGCTATTGGTCTTGACGTGGGGCTGTCAACGTAAAATGATATGTCTTATATAAGACCTTGATGATCAAGAAGGCGTCTTCTTTCGTTGGGTCGGACTAAACGGCCCGGGACCGTTAGGGGGGAGTGCGGGTCATGGCAAAAGCGGATGTGAGCGATCAGGCGAATCGTCCTGATCTTCCCGAGGAGGTCGGCGACGATGTCGGCTTCCGGCCCCTCTACAAGCAGGTCAAGGACGCGATCATTCAGCGACTCGTCAGCGGCGACTGGCGGCCCGGCGATAAGCTTCCCAGCGAATTCGAACTGGCGGCCCGCTACCGGGTCAGCCAGGGAACGCTGCGCAAGGCCCTCGACGAACT
>NPIF01001416.1_pt1 | contig 10274 bp, 10 predicted proteins | sample 8637461 | NCBI WGS metagenome assembly NPIF01 (sample SAMN07420641, study PRJNA396082) | bioreactor metagenome | isolation source: sample BR12 brine-fed electro-methanogenic bioreactor BR | place: Japan: Kochi | collected 2016-12-09
GTCGATGGCCCTCATCGGTTCGGCCATGGTGTTGACGCTCCTTTTCCCCACCCGCCGCAAACGCCAATAAAGCTCCCACCCCGACACTATTATTACGAGACTTTCTTCCCGTGATTTTGATCTTATGATCGAAACGGGACTGTCAAAATTCGGCAAAATTTTCTACGGTCGAGCGAAAAGAAAGGCTGGCCGCAGCCGAATTTTTGTATTAGAAAGAACAAAATTAGATATCCCTAATGTTTCTAGGGATATCAATAACCAACAACCCGGCACAAAAACCAGCCGGTCCGCATGGGCGGGATCTTGAACGAGGAACGGAGTGATAAATGAAAACCAACCACATGATTTCCGCCGCACTCGCGGCCGGAACGGCGGTTGCCGCCATTGCGCTCTCGGCCGCCCCGGCCGGAGCAACCAACGGGTACATGGGGATTTGCGCGGGTGCCAAGAACTGCGGTATGGCCGGCGCCGGCGTCGCTCTGCCCCAGGATTCGACCAGCGGCGCCGTCAACCCCGCCCTGATGGGCCGCGTCAAGGACCAGGTCACGGTTTCTCCGGGCTGGTTCCATCCGGTACGGTCCCTGGACCGCAGCGGTTCCAATAGCGGCCAGATTCCGAAGGTCGACGAAACCTCGTTGATGGAGAATTTCCCCGAGGGCTCGGCCGGCTTCAACTATCGCCTGAATCCCGAAGTCACCGTCGGCATCTCGGCGGCCGGCAGCGGCGGCATGCATACCAAATACCTGACCGGCCGCACGACCGTCAGCGCCGCCGACAGTTCGGTGCGCTACCGCCTGGCCCATGTCAAGCCGACCGTCTCGTGGCAGCCCAACGACTGGTCGTCCTACGGCGTCAGCCTCAACATCGGCTGGTCGGACTTCAAGTCGAACATGGCGACTCTGCCGAACTTTGCCGAAACCGCCGGCGCCAACCAAACCGAGACGGCCTTCGGCCTCGGCTTCACCCTGGGCGGCCTGTGGGACCTCAACGAAAAGATCAGCGTGGGCGCCAGCCTGTCCTCGCCGACCTGGTTCGATGCCTTCGACAGCTACCATGACCTGTTCCTGGGATCCTTGGACGTCCCGGCCAACGGCACCGTCGGTGTGGTCTACCATGCCACCCCCGCCACCGAGATCGCCTTCGACGTCAAATACATCGCCTGGGGATCGGTCTACCCGATCGCCAAGACGCCATCGAGCGGCGGCTTCGGCTGGGAAAGCAAGCCCGTGTTCATGCTCGGTGCCCAGCACCAGCTGAACGAGGAATTCACCGTCCGCGCCGGCTACAACTACGGCCCGTCGCCGATTCCGGATGACAAGGTCTTCGCCAACGGCCTGTTCCCGGCGGTGACCGAGCACCACATCGCCGTCGGCGCGACCTACGAACCGTCGCCGAAATGGGAGCTGACGGGCAGCTTCTTCTATGCCTTCAAGGCTGAGCAGACCGAGAACGGCACCGGCGACGGGTTCAGCATGATGGGCAGGGGTGTCAGCGTCGACATGTGGCAGATGGGCGCCCAGGTCGGAATCACCTACAACTTCTAGACCCTACGAACCGAACCTGCCAGTTGGGCGCGGCGTTCCCTCGGGAATGCCGCGCTTTTTTTGTTCGGGGGTCAGACCGCGACGTTGTCGATGAGACGGGCCCGGCCGAGCAGGGCCGCGGCGAGAACGCGGGACGGCTCCTCCGCCGATTCGACGGGGGCAAAGGTCTCGGCGTTGCGGACCTCGACATAGTCGACCTTGGCGAAACCGCCGGCCAGCAGCTCGCGGCGGCCCCAGGCACCCCGTTCGATGGGATCGGCACCACGGCGGACGGCCTCGGCAACGGCACGGATGGTGCGGTTGAGCAGCGGCGCGATACGGCGCTCCTCGGGCGTCAGGTAGGCGTTGCGCGACGACATGGCGAGGCCGTCGGATTCGCGGATCGTCGGTGCGCCGTGGATGGCGACCGGAATGTCCAGGTCCCGCACCATGTGCCGGATGACCATCAGCTGCTGGAAATCCTTCTCACCGAAGAAGGCGGCGTCGGGCAACGCCTGAAGCAGCAGCTTGGAGACCACGGTCGCAACCCCCGTGAAGAACCCGGGCCGGAATGCGCCTTCCAGCTCGTCGCCGATGCCCGATACCGACACCTGGGTCGAGAAGCCGGCCGGATACATCTCCTCGACCGTGGGCGCGAACAGCAGGCTTGTCCCTGCAGCCGCCAGCTTGGCCGTGTCGCCGGCCTCGTCGCGGGGATAGCTCGCAAGATCCTCGTTGGGATTGAACTGCTTGGGATTGACGAACAGGGTGGCGACGGTGCGGTCGGTAAGGCCGACCGACATGCGGACCAGCGAAAGATGCCCGTCATGCAGGGCTCCCATGGTCGGCACCAGGCCGACGGTTTCGCCCCGGCCGCGCCAGGCTGCAATCCGGGCCCGCAGGTCTGCGACCGTGCGGACGGTTTCGATCTTCGTCGATTGGCTCATTTCGGTTTCTTGGCCTGGAAACAGTGCTCGGGTCCGGGGAAACGCCGCGCCTTGACGTCAGCGGCGTAGACCGCGGCCGCCTTCGCGATCTCCGCACCGAGATCAGCGTAGCGCTTGACGAACTTGGGCGTGAAATCGGTAAACATGCCGAGGATATCGTCGATGACCAGGATCTGGCCGTCGCAGGCCGCCGAGGCGCCGATACCGATGGTCGGAACCGGGATCGCCGCGGTGATCTCGCGGGCCACATCCTCGACCGTGCCCTCGACGACGATGGCGAAGGCGCCGGCCTCGGCGATCGCCTGGGCGTCGGCGAGCAGCTTGGCCGCCTCGCCCTGCTCGCGGCCATGGGCGCGATAGCCGCCGTCGGCGTGCAGCGACTGCGGCGTCAGTCCGATATGTCCCATCACCGGAATGCCGCGGGTGGTCAGGAACCGGATGGTTTCGGCCATCTCGGCGCCGCCTTCGAGCTTGATGCCGCTGGCGCCGGTCTCGGCCATGACCCGCGCGCCGACTCGGTAGGCGACCTGCGGCGATTCCTTGTAGGAGCCGAACGGCAGGTCGACGATGACGCAGGCCTGCTCGGCGCCGCGCACCACCGCCGCCCCGTGGGCGATCATCATCTCGACGGTGACGCCGACGGTCGTCTCCATGCCGTAGACCACGTTGCCCATGGAATCGCCGACCAACAGGAGATCCACATGAGGATCGAGAAAACGGGCCATGGACGTCGAATAGGCGGTCAGACAGACAATGGGCTCGCCACCTTTTCGTGCCCGAATCTGGGGAACCGTCTTGCCACGGCGTCGTCCTACGGTACTCACCTGTCTTCCTCCTGAAATTCCCGGTGCCGCCTTGGTCACGCCACATTGGCATGATAGCCGAAATCACGTCCGGGAAATAAGGTCGCGAACTATAGGCCCCGGGACCTTTTGCGGCAATCGGTTCGTGAAGGACTTGGCGCGCGGGGGGCTTGTCGGGCATTATGCCGGTCGAGGGGGCACCCGGCCCCGAAACCGGATGAAACGGTTTCAAAATCGATCCGAAACGAGGATGGCGATGGAGCGAGCGTCAATTCTGCGCCGGTTTGCGGCGTTTGCGGTAATCCTTGCACTGGCGGTAGCCGGATGCACGCCTCAGGACGGCCAGCCGACGACGACCGCACAGGCTGCAGCCGAGGCCCGGGCCACTCCCGAAGCGGCGTCGGGCATCGCCCGGAAGGCCGCCGTCCACGCCACACGTCACATGATCGCGGCGGCCAATCCGCTGGCCGCCGAAGCGGGCCTCGAGATCCTGCGGGCAGGCGGCAGCGCCGTCGATGCGGCGATCGCCGCCCAGATGGTGCTGAACCTGGTCGAACCGCAATCCTCGGGGATCTTGGGCGGCGGTTTCCTGATGCACTTCGCCGCCCAGTCCGGCGAAATCGCCGCCTATGACGGGCGCGAAACGGCGCCGGCCTCGGCGAACCCCGGGATGTTCCTAGACGCAAGCGGTCAGCCGCGCAAGTTCCACGACGCCGTGGTCGGCGGCCTGTCGGTGGGCGTTCCCGGACTTTTGCGCATGCTGGAAAAGGCGCACGCCGAGCACGGGCGCCTGCCCTGGGCGCGGCTATTCGAGCCGGCCATCGAGCTGGCCGAAAAGGGCTTCCCGGTTTCCGAACGGCTGCACACGCTGATCGCCACGGACAAGCACCTCAAGACTTTCGAGACCACGGCAGCCTATTTCCACGATGCCGAGGGCAACCACCTGCCGGTCGGCCATGTGCTGAGAAATCCGGAGTTCGCGGCCACACTGCGGATGATCGCCGAGAAGGGCGCGGACGCCTTCTATGTCGGGCCGATCGCCGCCGACGTCGCCAGGACGGTGCGCGAGGCGAGCCGCAACCCGGCCGGTCTCTATCCGGCCGATCTTGCCGGCTACAAGGCGATCAAGCGCGAACCGGTCTGCCTGTTCTACCGTGAATGGCTGATCTGCGGCATGCCGCCGCCATCGTCGGGCGGCATCACCACCCTGCAGACTCTCGGTCTGTTGCAGGGATTCGACCTCGCTGTCCTGACGCCCGAGTCGACCGAAGCGGTCCACCTGATCGCCGAGGCCAGCCGCCTGGCCTTCGCCGACCGCAACACCTATATCGCCGATCCCGANNCGATTTCATCCCGGTTCCGACTTCGGGGATGCTCGATCCCGGCTATCTGGACCTGCGGTCCAAGGAAATCTCGACCACGCGCAGCATGGGCCAGGCCGTTCCCGGCATGCCCGGGATCACCGGCGCCTTCCTGGTGGCGCCCGATGCCGCCGAGAAAGGGCTGTCGACGACCCATCTCAGCGTCGTGGATGGCGACGGCAACGCCGTTTCCATGACCACCAGCATCGAAAGCGCCTTCGGATCACACCTGATGGCGCGCGGATTCCTGCTCAACAACCAACTGACCGACTTCTCGTTCGAGCCGGTCAAGGACGGTGCGCCGGTGGCCAATTCGGTCGCGCCGCGCAAGCGTCCGCGCAGTTCGATGGCGCCGACGCTGGTGTTCGGCCCGGACGGCAAGGTCGTGCTGGCGGTCGGATCGCCGGGCGGATCGCGTATCATCGGCTACGTCGCCAAGACCCTGATCGCGGCGCTCGACTGGAAGATGGATATCCAGGCCGCCATCGACCTGCCCCATTTCGTCAACCGCAACGGCAAGACGGATCTGGAAAAGGGCACCCCCATCGAGGCCCTGGCGCCGGCACTGGCCACCCTCGGCCACGAAACGGCAGTGCGCCCGCTGACCAGCGGCCTGCACGGCGTCGCGGTCGATGCCGAAGGGCTGACCGGCGGCGCCGATCCACGCCGCGAGGGCGTGGCCCTCGGCGATTGAATGCAGACTCCACGACTGACGAAGGCAGACCCGCCATGACCGATGCCGCCGACGGCTATCCGAAACTCTTCCTCGTGCCCGGAGCCGACAAACGGGCTTCCCACGGTCACCCCTGGGTCTATGCAAACGAGATCCGCATGGATGCCGATGCCAAGGCGATCGCGCCGGGATCGGTGGTGGTCCTGCATCGGGTCGACGGCAAGCCGCTGGGGGTCGGGTTCTACAATCCGCACGCCCTCATCACCTTCCGGTTCCTGACCCGAAACCCCCGGACCACGGTCGACGGCGAGTTCTTCGCCCGGCGCCTGCAACGAGCCGCCGAGTTGCGCCAGAGGCTGTTCGACGCGCCCTACTACCGGCTGGCCCATGCCGAGGCCGACGGCCTGCCGGGACTGATCGTCGACCGCTTCGACCGTGTGCTTACGGTGCAGGCCGGAACCGCCGGCATGGACGCCCATCTCGACGAAATCCTGGCCGCGCTGGACGCGCTGTTCGATCCGACGGTGGTGGTGCTGCGCAACGACGGGCGCGGACGGGCCCTGGAAGGCCTGGAGAGCGAGGTCCGCGTCGCCAAGGGTGAATTGAGCGGCCCGATCGAGGTGCGCCAGGGGGATCTGGTCTTCCTGGCCGATCCCTGCGGCGGCCAGAAGACCGGCTGGTTCTTCGATCAGCGCGACAACCGCACCTTCGTCGCCGGACTGGCGGCCGGCACGCGGATGCTCGACGTCTATTGCTACGGCGGCGGATTCGCCATTTCGGCCGCCGCCGCCGGGGCCGAATCGGTGCTCGGCGTCGACAGTTCGGAAACGGCGCTCGACCTGGCACGGGGCGCGGCGGAGCGCAACGGCGTCGCCGGAGTTTGCCGCTTCGTTCAGAGCGAAGCCTTCGGCGAACTGGCCAAGCTGGACGCCGGCGGCGAGCGCTTCGACCTGGTGGTCGCCGACCCGCCGGCCTTCGTCAAATCACGCAAGGATCTGCGCAACGGGCTCAAGGGCTATCGCAAGCTGGCAGCCCTGACGGCTCGGCTGGTGAAGCCCGGCGGATTCCTGTTCATGGCGTCGTGTTCGCACAACGCCGGCATGGCCGATTTCACCGATGCGGTGGCCGATGGCGTGCGCAAGGCCGGGCGGTCGGGCCGCATCCTGCGCAGCGCCGGGGCCGCCCCGGACCATCCGGTCCATCCGCACCTGCCGGAATCGGCCTATCTGAAGGCCCTTACCCTGCAGCTCGACTAGAGCGCGTTGCGATACATCCGGGTTCAGCGGACGTCGTTGAGCGCCCAGTCGTAGGCATAGCCGTCGATCTCGGAGGCGCCGTCGAGGGCGTTCTTCAGGGCGCCGTCGGCATAGCGCTTGAGGTGGGCGATCACCGTTTCGTCGGTGCCGCCGAAATCGGCCTTGAACCAGTCGTAGATGCTGGAAACCGTCAGCTTGTCCTTCTCGACGCGGGCACCGCGCGGATGGTTGATATAGGCGCGCGCCGCCTCGGTCAGCAGGTCGTCGGCGTTGTCCGCCGTGAAGGCCGTGGTCTGGAGGTTGGGGCAGCCGATGGACGCGCAATTGACGGCATAGTGGATGCGCGGGTCCCGCCAGATGGGCCGGAGGATGCGGTGCTCGATGTCGTCGAGGCTGACCTTCTCGCCCTCGACGGTGAGCAGCTTCCTGCCCCAGGGTCCGTCGGCGAACAGACCCGGCGAGATGTCGATGTCGCGGATGCTGGCCACCGGATAGTGATCGAGGATCACCCGGACCGTGAGCGCGTTGTACAGGTTGATCCAGTACGGAAGCTGCTGGGCCCGGTTGAGCTTGGAAACCGGGATTTCCTCGAGCCGGGTGATGTAATTGGCGAGCGCCGTCCGGTCGACCTCGTTGACGCGGCCGTAGGCGACGCGGTTGATGCCGTCTTCCCCGTGCGCGACGTAGGTGGTGACGAAGCCGTCCCAGGCCGAATGATCGACGGTCAGGGTCGAATCCGGATCGTGCATCGCCCAGCGGCCCCACAGTTCCGCCGCCGGTGCCGCGGCCACCGGGGCCGCAAGCGCGGACATGACGAAAAAAAACGCCGCAAACGGCGCGAGCAGTCTCATCCGGAACCTCATTTAGCGCACGAGGGAGGTGCGAGGATACCCGCCTCTCGGCGACAACGCCATATGCTTGATACCTATAGGTATTGGGTATTTCGCGATATTCAATGCCCCCGAACGGCGACCAGGAACAATCGCCGGAAGGGGTAGAGGGTGTGGCCGTCGGACCGCCGCGGATAGGCCGCCGCCATGCGCTCGGCGTAAAGGGCGAGGAAGCGCTCCTGCGCCGGCCTGTCGAGGGTATTCAACACCGGCCGCAGGGCGGTGCTGCGGCTGAATTCGACGACGGGGTTCTCGCCCTCCAAAACCTGGTGGTAGATGGTCTCCCAAACTTCCAGCCGCGCGGCATGGGGCGCCAAAAGACCGTAGTAGACCTCGGGTTCGGCCACCGGCAAGGACCGCAGGACAGGTTCGATCTGCGCCGCCCACGGGCCGCTTCGGGCAAGTTCGGCAATCGCGGCCAGGGCCGGTTCGCGGTGGTTGCGCGGCATCTGCACGGCCAGGACTCCACCCGGACGGACCAGCGAAATCAGCCGCGGGAACACTTCCTCGTGATCGTCGAGCCATTGCAGGGCGGCGTTGGTGAACAGCAGGTCGGCGGGCGCCGGCGGCGCCCAGGTGGCGATGTCGCCTTCCAGCCACTCGATGGCGTCGGAAACCGTCCGAGCCTTGGCCAGCATCTGCGGCGACGAGTCGACACCGACGATTCGCGCCTGCGGCCACCGCTCGGCCAACAGCGCGGTGACGTTACCGGCGCCGCAGCCGAGATCGTAGACGGTCGCGGGATCGTCGAGCGGGACGCGGGCCATCAGGTCGAGGGCCGGACGCGTACGTTCGGAGGCGAATTTCAGGTACTGCGGTGTGTTCCAGTCGGCCATGGGGCAAGAGGGTAGCCCTATTCGCCACCCCTGACCAGCGAACCGAGTTCGCCCGGCGTCATGCCGACCCGGGCGGCGATGTCGCGCAACCGCTCGCTCTCGGTGAAGGGGATTCCCTCCGCCGCCAGCCGGGCCGACACCTGCTGATAATCAAGGCCATAGGTCGACGCCAACTCGGCCAGGGTCATGCGCCCGAAGCCGCTGCCGCCACCCCGGCCGCCGCCCCGTCCACCGCCGCCACCGCCCCGGCCGGCGTAGGCATGGGTTTCATCGCCCGGCGAATGAGCTTCCGCCTCGGTATGCGGTGCCGCAGGATCCCCGGACTTGGCGGCTGCCTCGGCGAGGGCCGCGTCGATGCCCTCGGCGATGCGGTCGAGGGCCTGATCGTGTTCGTTCGCGGAAGAGGGAGCGACCGGAGTCGCCGCCCGGCCGCGTCCCCCGGGTACCGTCGCGGACGAGGCCCAGAGATCGGTCCGCGCCCAGTCGTTGAATTCAAGGATGTAATTGATGGGCGGCCAGCCCTGGAGGGCACCGACCACGACGAAGCCGGTGAGAGCCAACGCGGCGACGAATTCCCACCCTCGGTTCAGGCCCTGAGAAGCCCGTGAATACAGGTAGGCCTTGAGCGGCTTCCAGTTGAAATAGAGGTGCAAAAGGCCGGCGATGAGGAACAGGGCGCCGGTGACGATATGCACGTCGCCCCAGGCATCCTTGTCCAGCCCGCCGAGGGTCCAGCCGGTCCAATGGGCGATGTTGCCCTTGGGCACCACGTAGAGAACGATGCCGGTCACCGCGGCGACGGCGAACCCCGTCGCCATGAGGAAGGCGATCAGGCTGCGGGGATAGAAACTCCTGTTCTTCATCATACTTCCTCCCGGGGAAACCGACCGGATCAACCCCGGTCCGGCTTGACCAGCACGATCTTGAGAACGTCGATGGGAGTCACGTCGAGGGCAGTGGCGATGTCCTTGGTCGTCAGGTCGGCCGTGACCTCGGCGCCGGCGGCCTTCAGGCGGGCCAGGGCCTCGTCGACGGGGAAGCCGATCTCGGCGCAGAACTCGGCCAGGGTCTTGCGGCCGACGCCCCTGCCGCTGAACAGCTCCTCGATCTTCTCCGGCGTGTATTCGGCGACGTTGACGGGTTCCGGCGCGGTCTCGAACTTCTTGATGAGCATGTAGACGTCCATGGCGCTGACACCGTTGGCCTTGGCGATCTCGCCCAAACTCTGGCGCGGCCCGTCGAAGGCCAGCCCCTTGGCGCGCAACTCGGTCATGGCGGCCTCGACATCCATGTTCATCTTCTTGGCGAAACTGGTCAGCGACAGCTCCTCGGCATGGCCGAAGGGAGGCTCGTAGTCCTTGCTGACGACCCAGGCGTCCTTGGCCCAGGTGTTGAAGTCGAACAGGTAGGAAACCGGCGGCACGTTGGCGACGGCCCCGGCCACCAACAAGATCGACAGAAGGCTCGCCAGGACGAATTCCTTCTTGGGTCGGCGATAGTCGAGACGCCCCGCCGTCCGCTTGGCCAGATAGGCCTTAAAGGTCGGCCAGTTGTAGGGATAGAGGTGGATGATCCCGAAGATCAGGAACAGCAGCCCGAAGGTGATGTGGATATTCGCCCATTCCTCCTTCAGCAGGCCGACGAAACGCCAGTCGACCCAGTTGGCGATCCGGCCCTGCGGCACGATGAACAGCACGATCCCGGTAACGGCAGACAAAAGAAAGGCGGCGGTTACCAGGAACGCCGTCGTCGAACGCATGTTGAACGGTTTGTTTTCCATGTTGCCTCTCCAAGGACCCCGACCCAAGGGTCCGGCCGCCGTTTCTGCCGGCGGCAAGTTCTGAAGGAGAGGGGACCCGGCTTGACCCGGCCGGATATTCCCCCGGTTGCACGCCCATTGGATCATCGCAGCATTTCAGGATGATTTCGCCCAGGATGATATTGTGTAACCGATTGTTTCAAGTACCCGGTTGGGGGAATTCGAG